>WNGB01000319.1_pt1 | contig 102581 bp, 101 predicted proteins | sample 5400681 | NCBI WGS metagenome assembly WNGB01 (sample SAMN13153367, study PRJNA577476) | soil metagenome | isolation source: 115 cm soil or saprolite under grassland replicate 2 | place: USA:California | collected 2016-06-15 | reverse complement strand
GCGCCCCCGAGGAGGCCCTGGACTGCGCCTGCGACCTTTATCTCTCCGGCCCTGACATCTGACCCGACAGCAGCGGGCCTCACCACAAGACCCGCTCCGACGTCAACCCCCGACGGACTTCCGGAGGCGACCACTAAGGCAGCGCGTGGCAGGCAAGCGCCAGCGGCGCCCCTGCGACCAGCACGATCAGCAGCGATACGCGGATCACATAGCTTGCCACCAGCGCCAGGGCCATGACCGTGATGACCAAGGCGACCAGGATGAGCAGCCCGCTGCTGGTGTCCAGCGGCGCCAGCGCGAGGGTGCGCAGGGTGGCCTGCACGTGGGCGGGGTCGATGCCGGGGCCGAGCAGCGCGCGGGCCAGCGCATTGGCTAGCGGGATCGCCTGGCCGGCCAGGACCAGGCTGAGGTTGGCGGCCCCGAACGCCACCACCAGCCGGGGCGCGATCTCTTTGACGCCGTAGCTGATCTGCAGGGTCTCGTGGGTCATGACCAGCACCCCGCCCGCGGTCACCAGCAGCACAAAGCAGGTGTTGGCGATCCCGGCAGCGACCCACCACAGCTCGCGCACGCGGCTTTGAGCGGCGGTCAGGTCGGGGGTGGCCAGGATGGTACGGGCGACCATGTCCAGCAGCGGGCCGAGGGAGCCGGCGACCAGGTCGCGGAACCAGCCGTTGACGGCGTCGCGGATGCGGGCGGCGATGTCGGGAAAGCCAGGGCCGTTGCCGAACGGGAACGGCAGGGTGTCGCGCAGCCGGTCCCGGATACCGTTGTTGCCAGACCGCGAACTGCTCGGCGGGCTGGTCGTTGGGGGTGGCAGTGGGCCGAGCGTGCTCGGCGGGCTGGTCGGGCTGGGTGCGGGCTGGGCTGCCTGGGCCGGCGAGCCAGCCAGCAGCACACTCGACAGCACGACCAGGACGGCAGCCGCGATGCTCCGGGTGCCGTGCCCATGCAGGAGATCCGCCATCGGCTCACACCCCGACGATCTGCTGGAGCAGGGCGACCAGCCCGGGTGCCAGCGCGGCTAGGCCGTAGCCGATCGCGGCGGCGCGCACGCCGCGCTTGGCCTTGTCGAGCTGCTCGGGCTCGCCGGCGGCGAACAGGTAGCGGACTCCGGCGATGGTGAGCTGCAGGGTGGCCAGCGCGACCAGCAGCCCGACCACCACGTTGCGGGCGCGGCCGATCACCCCCGACAGGGTCGGGTCGGCCTGAGCCACGACAACGGCCAGGGCCGGCCCGATCGGGGTCGGTGCGCGTGCCGCGCTGGCCAGGCCGGCGAGCAGGGTTGCAACAGACGTGGACATGGGGGCCTCCATGGCGTGTGGGCGAGCAGCACGGGCTTTTCGGGTGGGCTCGTGGCGTGCGGGGCGGCCGGGGCCTTGCCTCCTCTCGGATGTCAGGGCCGCGGCGGCGCAACCGGTGTCCGGCCAGCCTCGCGGCGGCCACGAGCACCCATCCGACCCAAAACCGGGGTGCGGCCCCCGGAATTCGACATCCGATCGCCAACAAGCCACCCGACCAGCGCCCGCTCGGCGCGGTCGCGGCGCTTGGCCAGCGTCTTGTAGCGAGCCCCTTGGGCGCGGGCCAGGTCCGACAGGCGCACTCGGCCGATGCGGGTCTCCCCGATCAGCTCCGCGTCCGCCGCCGAGAGGACGCCGTCGTGGACGGCGCGGGCCAGCACGAAGTCGGGATGACCGGGCGGGCGGGGCGGCGCCGCCGAGCCGTGCGGGCTGCCGGTGGTGCGGGCGTGCCAGACCCGTTCGCGGTCCAGCAGCCGCTCGGCCGCGTGGATCGAGGCCCAGACCAGCCGCGCCGCGACCCGGTCGACCTTGCGGGCGGGGGTGGGGAAGGCGGCGATGGCCTCCAGCAGCCCGGCCAGGGCCTCGGCCTGCACATCCCAAGGTCGCGCCGCTGCGCCGCAAGATCCGCGAGCTGTGGACCCAAGCCGGACGCCCGACCACGCCGGTGGAGCAGTGGCTGGGGATCTCCCGCGACGAGGCCCACCGCGTCCGCACCTCGGATGTCGCCTACATCCAACTTTGTTATCCCCTTATCCAGCAGGGCCTGACCAGGGCCGACTGCCAGCGCTGGCTCGAGCAGCATGGGTGGCCGAACGTGCCGGCTTCGGCGTGCGTGGCTTGTCCGTTTCACTCCGACAATCGCTGGCGGCAGCTTCGCGACCACGACCCGGATGGGTGGGTGGAGGCGGTCGCCTTCGACCACGCCATCCGCCACGGGCACCCCCGCCACGGCAGCCCACCCCTGGACGGTGAAGCGTTCGTGCACCGCTCCCTTGTCCCCCTCAACCAGGTCGACCTAGACGGCCCGCCCGAGCGGGCGGTCATCGACGGGTTCGGCAACGAGTGCGAAGGGATGTGTGCCACATGACCCCCACCCCCAAGCCCGAGCCCAGGTCGAGCGACACGCTGCCGCTGTCGGTGTGGCCCACCGCCCAAGCCCCCTCCCGCTGGCAGCGCCAGGGCCGCTACCTGGCCGCCTCCAGCGCCCACCCCGCCAAGATGCTCCCCGCCATCGCCCGCACCGCCATCAACGCCTACACCACCCCTGGCGAGCTGGTCCTTGACCCCATGTGCGGCATCGGCACCACCCTGGTCGAGGCCGTCCACCTGGACCGCCGCGCGGTCGGTGTCGAGCTGGAGCCCGAGTGGGCGGGGTTGGCCGAGGCCAACCTCACCCTGGCCATGGCCTCAGGGGCGCCCGGCACCGGTGAGGTCATCTGCGGCGACGCCCGCGACCTAGTCCACCTGGTGCCAGGCGAGCTGCACGGCAAGGTCGCGCTGGTGCTGACCTCCCCGCCCTACACCAACGCCTCCTACAACCACGGCCAGGTCCGCACCCGCCCCGGCCACGGCGTGGAGAAGTGGAACCGCAGCTACTCCACCAACCCCGACAACCTCGGCAACACCACCCCCACCCGCCTGCTGGCTGGGGTGGAGCAGATCCTGGCCGGCTGCGCTCGGGTACTCCGTCGCGGCGGGCTGGTGGTGCTCACCACCCGGCCGTGGCGCTGGCACGGCGCGCTGGTCGACCTGCCCGGCCAGGTCGCCGCTGCCGCCGAGCGGGCCGGCCTGGTGCCGTTGGAGCGCAACGTCGCCCTGCTCGCTGCGCTGCGGGACGAGCGGCTGGTGGGACGGGCGTCGTTCTTCCAGATCGACAACACCCGCAAGGCCCGCGCCGCCGGCCTGCCCATCCACGTCGTCGCCCACGAGGATCTGCTGGTCTTCAGGAGCCAGGACTGATGGCCAGCCCGCCCAGCCGGCTCCCCACGCCCAATGACACAGGGTACCTCGGAGGGTCCGATCGGCATTTCCATTTTGGATTTGACAAAGCTATCGAGCTGGAGCGATATGTATATTACCGTCCAGCCCGAAATACCGTCGCTGCAAAACCACTGTCGTGGTGTTTGCCGGAAAGGAGTCGCCACAGTCTGATCTGCTCCCGTCGCCCTTCACACATGGCCTGCCATCACCCGCCGTGGGCCGCACGAGGCGGCCAGCCTGCCGCGCAGGCGCTGCCGGCTGGGGACCAGCCATGACCCGCCCCACAAGGCGCCAAGCCGCCAGCGGCCGCAACGGCAAGCGCCCAACGACCCCACAAGGACGCGCTCAACGGCCAGGCGTTACCGTCAAGATCGTCCGCGTCGGTGGCCCCGAGGGCGCCAAATTGGAGTCCATCCAACTACAAGCCATCCGCGAGGTCCTCCAATGGCTCAACCACCACCCCCCAAGATCCCAAGAGAAATAGGCCCACCACCTCCGGCGCAGGAAATCACCGCCAAGCAGGCCACCCCTACCGCGCTAGACCGATCGGGACCTGCCGCCTCGCCACCCTGGCCCGCCCAGCAGGCGCCGCCGGTTATGCCGATCCGCATCGCCTTCCTTGGCCGCACCTCCACCGCCGACCAGCAGGACCCCACCCTGTCCATCCCCCGACAGTTCCACAACGTCCAAGACGGCCTGCCCCCGGGCGCGATCATCGTTCGGCACTTCTATGACGTGGAGTCCGGGCGGACCGAACTGGACGAGCGCGGCCTCAGCCGCGCCCACGAACAGTTCGACATCCCCGTGCGCCGCGACGGCGGCATCCGCGAACTGCTCACCGAAGCCACCCGGCCAGACCGGACCTTCGACGTGGTCGCCTGCGAGTCGATCAGCCGGGTCGCCCGTGTCACCTACTTTGGCACCAAGCTCGAATACGAGCTGCAACGCGCCGGGATCACCCTGGTCGCCGCCGACGAGCCCCGCGACGGCAAGCACTCCACCAAGATCCTCACCCGCCGCATCAAACAGGGCATCGCCGAGTGGTATGTGCTGGAGCTGCTGGAGGCCTCCCGCGACGGGCTGTCGGAGCACACCCGCCAGGGCTGGAACATCGGCCGGCCCCCCTACGGCTACCTGGCCGAGCGCCTGCCCCACCCGGTGCCCGCCAAGCGCCGCGAAGGCAAGACCAAGTCGCGTCTGGTGTTGGACCCGGTCCGCGCGCCCGTGGTCGAGCAGATCTATGGGTGGCGCATCCACGAGCGGATCGGCTACCGCACCATCGCCAACCGGCTCAACCGCGACCCTGACCGCTACCCGCCCCCCGAGACCAACATCGCCGGTGCGGCGCTGGGGCACTGGACCGCCTCGGCGGTCGCCGACATCCTGGCCAACCCCAAGTACACCGGCTACATGGTCTGGAACCGCCGCGCCCACGGCAAAAGCACCGGCCACCACCGCAACCCCACCGCCCAGTGGGTCTGGTCCGACCAGCCGGTCCACCCCGCCATCATCACCCTGGAGCAGTTCATCCAGGCCGCCGAGGTCGCCCACAACCGCGAAGGCTCCCGCGACGGGGCCGCGCCCAACCAGCATCCCCAGACCGCCCGCAGCTACCTGCTCCGCAGCTATGTCCAGTGCGCGCACTGCGGACGGCGGCTGTGCGGCCGGACCATCCACGGCCGCTACGTCTACTACCGGTGCCCCTCCGTCGAGGCCGACCGCCAGGGCCTGCTCCGCCGCGTGCCCGACCATCCCACCAGCATCCACGTCCGCGAGGACTACCTGGTGGACGGCATCCTGGACTTCTTCACCCAGCGCGTGTTCCACCCTGACCGGCGCCTGCGGCTTGCCGAGCGGCTGCAGACCAGCGACCAGCACGCCCGCCAGGAGCTGGAGCAGCGGCGCGGCGCGTTGGAGCGGGCCATCCATGAGCTGGGCGTCCAGCAGCAGCGGCTGGCCGCCACCCTGGCCACCCGTGACGACCAGGACGGCAAGCTGTTTGCCGCCATCCAGCAGCAGTACTACGACCTGGAACGCCAAGCCGAGCAGCGCCGGCAGGAGCTGGCCGCGCTGAACCAGCAGGACCAGCGAGCCCAGGCCGACGCGGTGGAGCTGCTCGACCAGCTACCCGTTGGTGTGGTCCGGCTCGGTGAGGTGCCCGAACCGATCCTGCGTCGCCTGTTTGACGGATTCCACCTGCAGGTGACCTACGACCGACATGCCAATTGGGCCACGATCCAGGTCACCGTGCGCGAGGACGACCTGGACGAGCTTCGAGTCGCGACACACGCCGCACTGCATCCCGACCAACCCCCCGCATCCGGTGGACGGGGGCCGGACGCGGGCCACCGGGGCGTCCAGCCCCCTTCTTTTTCCCATGCGTTCGGGATGCCGGGTGAGGCGGGGGTCGGCAAGACCCGCCTGGTCGACGAGTTCGCCCGGCGCCGCCGCGCCGAAGGCGTGCGCGTGCTCGTCGGAGGCTGCATCGAGCTGGGCGAGGAGGGCGTACCGTTCGCGCCGGTGATCCAGGCTCTGCGCACGATGCTGCGTACCCTGGAGCCGGAGACGGCCCGGCGCTGGGTCGGCCATGGCCGCGACGACCTGGCACGCCTGCTGCCGGAGCTGGGTGGGCCGCCTGCCGGCGACGGTCAGGCGGTCGGGCCGGAGCTGACCTCGGCCCAGGGGCGTCTGTTCGAGCTCTTGCTCGGCCTGCTGGAGAGGGTCGCCGGCGAGCGGCCCACCGTCCTTGTCGTGGAGGACATGCACTGGGCCGACCAGTCCACCCGCGATCTGCTCGGCTTCCTGATCCGCGGCCTGCGCAGTCCCGGCCTGCTGCTGGTGCTCACCTACCGTGCCGACGAGCTGCACCGCCGCCATCCCCTGCGGCCGTTCCTGGCCGAGCTGGAGCGCATCGGCTGGGTCGAGCGGGTCGAGCTCGACCGCTTCGACCGGGCGGAGCTGATCGCCCAGCTCACCGGTATCCTGGCCGAGCCTCCGGGCGCTGACCTGGTCGACGACCTGTTCGAGCGCGCCCAGGGCAACCCGTTCTTCACTGAGGAGCTGGTGGCCGCCTCGGCCGGCGGCTTGGGCGGGCAGCTCCCGCCCACCCTGCGCGACACGCTGATGGCCCGGATCGAGACCCTCCCCGACCCCACCCAGCACGTCCTGCGGGTGGCGGCCACGGCCGGCCGGCAGGTCGAGCACGACGTGCTCACGGAGGTGGCCGGCCTGCCAGAGGCCGAGCTGTTCGACGCCCTGCGCCAGGCGATCTCCGCCTACGTGCTGGTGCCTGACAACGAACGCGAGGCCTACGCCTTCCGGCACGCCCTGGTCCAAGAGGCGGTCTACGGCGACCTGCTGCCGGGCGAGCGTGTCCGCCTGCATGCCGCCTACGCGACCACCCTGGCCGCCCGGGAGGACCCTGGAGGCTGCGAGCAGGCGGCCGTCGCAGCCGAACTGGCGCACCACTGGTACGCCGCCCACGACCTGGACCGCGCCCTGCCCGCCGCAGTCACGGCCGGCCTGGCGGCCGAGAAGGTCTACGCCTACGCCGAGGCCCAGCGGCAGCTCGAGCGTGCCCTGGAGCTGTGGGCGCGAGCTCCTGCCGTCCATCCCGGCCTGCGCCTGGACCGGGTCGACCTGCTCGGCCGCGCGGCCGAGGCGGGCTTCCGCGTCGGCAACGCGGACCGGGCGGTCGCGCTGATGCGCACCGCCCTGAAGGAGGTCGACGCCGAGGCCGACCCGCTGCGCGCCGGCGTGCTCACCGCGCGCCTGGCCCACTTCCTGCGCTCCTCCGGCAAGCAGGGCGCCTTCGCGATCTACGATGAGGCGGTCCGGCTGGTGCCGCCACAACCGCCAACCCCCGAACGGGCGCAGGTGCTGGCCAGCCTCGGCCAGGCGCTGATGCTCAAGCCGATGTTCGAGCAGGCCCGGGCCGTGTGCGAGGAGGCCATCGCGGTGGCCCGGGCGGCCGGCGCGCGGGCGGCTGAGGGCCATGCCCGCAACACCCTCGGGGTGGTCCTCGCCCACCTCGGCGACACGGCCGCTGGGCTGGCTCACCTCGAAGAGGCCCTACGCATCGGCGAAGACCTCCACGAGCACCACAGCTTCGAGGTCGACGACATGCTCCGTGCCCACACCAACCTGTGCGACCTGTTCGATCTGACCGGCGAGCTGGAGCGGGCGGCCACGCTGGCCCTGCACGGCGCCGAGGTGGCCCGCCAGCACGGGCTGGAGCGCTCCTTCGGCACCTGGCTGACCGCCGATGCCTCGGCGGTGCTGATCAAGCTGGGACGCTGGGACGAGGCCCATGAGCGCCTGCACGCCGCGCTGCCCCGCACGGCCTCGGGCGGGCTGGTGGCGATCAACCTGTACCAGGCGCTGGCCACCCTCGAGGTTGGGCGGGGCGAGCTGGAGCTGGCTGGGGAGCATCTGAGCGGCGCCCTGCGGCTGTTCGACAAGGTGTTCGTGGGCGCCCAGCACATCGGCCCGCTGTACCGCGAGCAGGCGGGCGTGGCCGTCTGGCAGGCCCGCCACGCCCAGGCCCGGTCGGCCGTGGCCACCGGCCTGTCAGCCTGCCTGGGCGTGGACGGCGCGCGCAACGCCGCCGGGCTGTACCCCGTGGGGCTGCGCGCTGAGGCCGACGCGGCCGAGCGCGCCCGTGCCCGGCACGCCGGGGACGAGGAGGCTGACGCCCGGTGGGTCGCGGCCGAGCTGCTGGACGGTGCGCGTGCCCTGATCACGCCCTGGGGCCCCGAGTTCGAGGCGCATCTGGCCACCTGCGAGGCGGAGTGGACCCGGGTGGTGGGGGAGCCGGACCCGGAGCGCTGGCAGTCGGCGGTCGACGCCTGGGAGAAGGCCGGGCAGCCCTACCCGGCCGCGTATGCCCGCTGGCGCCTGGCTGAGGCGCTGCTCGCCGCCCGGGTGGACCGCGAGCGGGCCGAGCGGGCCGTCCGCGACGCCGACGCCACCGCCGTCCGGATCGGCGCCCGACCCCTACGGCATGAGCTGGAGCAGCTCGCCAGGCGCAGCCGCATCGAGCTGGCGGGTGGGCTGGGCGGGCCGGGGTCGAGCGGGCCGACGAGCGACGAGCCGGGCGGCGGGCTCGGCCTGACCCGGCGCGAGCTCGAGGTGCTGCGCCTGGTGGCCGACGGGCGCAGCAACCGGCAGATCGCCGAGGAGCTGTTCATCAGCGTGAAGACGGCCAGCGTCCACGTCTCCAACATCCTGACCAAGCTCGCCGTGAGCAGCCGCGTCGAGGCGGCCGCGGTCGCCCACCGCCTGGCCTTGTTCGACGCCGCTCCGGCCCCGACGGCCGAGCCGCCGGCGGGCCAGCAGTACCCGCAACCCGGACAGTCCAGCTAGGGAGCCGGACGGGTGGAGTCGTGGCTGCCCGGAAGCCTTCGCGCCGACGCTCACGCTGTGTTGAAAGGCCCGGGCGTAGCATGAACGCGTGTGCGGACACGGTGTCATCCCAAGCGAGGTCCGCGCGTTCGTCGAGGGCAGCGACCTCGAGCGCCATAGCCGACCCGTGCTCCACGCCGCGTTCGGGTCGTGACCCGCCGCGAGGATGCAGGAGGAATCGTGAGCGACGGCAATGTCCAGCTGAACACCAACCAACCCAACCCGGCTCGGATCTACGACTACTACCTGGGCGGCAAGGACAACTTCTCAGCCGACCGGGCGGTGGCCGACCAGATTCTCGCCATCGCGCCGGAGTCACGGGACAGCGCGCAGATCAACAGGGCGTTCCTGCGGCGGGCAGTCCGCTTCCTGGTGGCTGAAGCGGGCATCCGCCAGTTCCTCGACATCGGTACTGGCCTGCCCACGCAGGGCAACGTGCATGAGATCGCCCAGGCTGTCGCGCCCGACGCCACGGTCGTCTGCGTTGACAATGACCCGATCGTGTTGACCCACGGTCGCGCGCTGGTGGCCGGTGAGCACGTCGTCATGGTCCAAGCGGACCTGCGCGATCCCGAGGGCATCGTCGAGCATCCTGAGGTGCGCGAGGAGCTCGACTTCGACCGGCCGATCGGGCTGCTGCTGTTGTCGATCTTGCACTTCATCGCTGACGAGGAGGATCCAGCCGGGATCGTTGCCCGACTGCGGGATGCCATGGCGCCGGGCAGCTACCTGGCGATCTCCCATGCGACCGCGGACTTCGATCCGGACCGGGCGGTAGAGGCGATCAAGATATACAAGGGAGCGACCGCCCCACTGGTGCCACGCAGCCGCGCGCAGATCGAACGCTTCTTCGAGGGATTCGAGTTGCTGGACCCGGGGCTGGTGCAGTTGCCGCAGTGGCGGCCGGACGCCGAGACCAGGACTCCCGCCTACCAGGTCCCGATCTACGGCGGGATCGGTCGTATCAGCGAATAGAGCTACCCGCTACAGGGCAGCGGCACGCGCGACACCAAGGCTAGTACCAGCGGATGCGGGGCATGGGCTTGGGCGGCCTTGAGGCGGCTCCGAGCACGTGGACAGCGAGCTTGCGAAGGATGCGCTTCATGGAAGTTCCTTCCTAAGACTCTTCATCTTGAGATGTTACATCCTAGGAAACTACTTGTCGAGCAACTATATTCCTCTTCAGGCGCTACACTCGCCCGATGCCCGAACAAGACGGAGTCGACCTGATCCTCGAGCAGTGGCGCCGCGAACGCCCGGATCTCGACACGACACCGATGGGCGTGATCGGACGCATCTCGCGCCTGTCACGGGAACTCGAGCGGCGTCTCGAGCCCGTCTACGCGCGTCACAGCCTCGAGTCAGGTCTGTTCGACGTGCTCGCGACGCTTCGGCGAGCCGGGCCGCCGTACCGGCTGCGCCCGACCGACCTTGCCGAGTCGCTGATGCTCACCTCGAGCGGCGCGACCAAGCGGCTCGATCGCCTCGAGCAAGCGGGGCTGATCGCAAGGCAGCCCGACCCGACCGACCGCCGTGGAATCTTGATCGAGCTGACCCCGGCCGGCCGCCGCCTGGTCGATTCCGCCGTCGTCGAGCACGTGGCCAACGAGAGCACCCTGCTCAGCGCCCTGAGCCATGAGGAGCGGCGGCGACTGGCATCGCTGCTACGCAAACTGCTCCTCGGGCTGCCGCCCGTCGAGGATCGCGAGCTCCCTGTACCTCTCCCACCCTGAGACGGTGATGCAAGTCGCCAGGCAGCGAGTCGCCTGGCTGCTGGAAGAAGCCGAACATGACCGTCTGGCCAACCAGGCCCGCGCGGCCCGCCGGCATCGACGGCAGCGAAGCCGGCTGCGCCAGAAGGTCAGGGCCGGATTGCCTGCTGGTCCGGTCAGACCGCGGCGCGCACCGCGGGGACGACCTCGCGTGCGAGACGCTCAACCTGCTCGTCCTTGCCGGGCCCGATCGGCAGGAAGTTCATCGCGGTGAAGCCGAGCTTGACGAAGCCGACCAGCCGCTCGGCCACGGCTTCGGCGGGACCGGCGACGACCGACGGCGTGGTGTCCGGGCGGTCATCGACGCGGATCTCGAGGTTGTAGGCGCAGGTGATCTGGTCGGGGTCGCGACCCGCGTCGCGGGCGGCCGCCAGGACGCGCTCGCGCATGACCACGGCACGGTCCGGGGGCGCGAAGCCGAGCGAGGGGATCCAGCCGTCCGCCAGCCGGCCGGTGAGGGCCAGCGAGCGGTGGCCGAAGGTGCCGAGCCAGATCGGGATGTGGCGATCCGGCTTTGGTTCGAGCTCCGCGGCGTCGGTGCGGTACAGCCGGCCGTCGTAGGTGAAGCGCCGCTGCGACCACAGGCCACGGGCGATGTCGATAGCCTCCGCCAGGCCGTCGACCTTGTCTCGCGGCGACGGCACGGTGAGCCCGAAGGCGCGGAACTCCTCGTCTGAGTAGCCACCGCCCAGCCCGAGGATCAGCCTGCCGCCGGATAGGCGGTCGAGCGTCTCGGCCATCTTGGCCACCATCGCCGGTGGGCGGTATGGCACACCGAGCACGCGGGTGGCGATGCGGATCCGCGAGGTCGCCGCGGCCACCCACGCGAGCATGGTCCACGTCTCGTAGGTCGGGTGCGTGCCCGAGGGGTGATCTGACGCGGAGACGAAGTCGAAGCCGAGTCGCTCCGCCGCCTTCCCGTCGCGTTCCGGATCGGCGCCGGGCGCCGCCGAGGTCGAGAGGTTCACACCGAACAGCAGTGCAGTCATGTGCCATCTCCGTCCTGATTGGATGGTGTGTGTGTCGCTGGTGAGCCGGTCCGGACTGGCGTTCGCGGGAATGGCAGCCGGCTACCTGGCGGGCAGGGCAAGGCGGGCCGCGCCCACGATCGGGGTGCGGTCGCCGCTCGGTCGGGCCGTGCCGGCCGGCACGGCGAGCCGGAGGATGAAGAAGCCGGCGAGCGGGCCGATGCTCACCGCGTACAGCACGGTGCCCACGCCGATGGTGCCGCCGAGCACCCACCCGAGCGCCAGCACCGAGAGCTCGATCGAGGTGCGCGCCAGCCGGATCGAGTGGCCCCGCCGTGCCAGCCCGGTCATCAACCCGTCGCGCGGCCCCGGCCCCAGCCCGGCGCCGATGTACAGCCCGGTGGCGACGCCGTTGACCACGATCCCCGCGACCAGGAAGGCTGCCCTGAGCGCCAGGTGGCGAGGTTGCGGCAACACCGCGAGCGTGGCGTCGACGGCCAGGCCGACCACGATCACGTTGCTGACGGTGCCCACGCCAGGGCGCTGCCGCAGCGGGATCCACGACAGCGCACCAGCGCGCCGATGCCGATGACGATCCAACCGAACGGCAGCCCGGTGCGTTCGGCGAGACCCTGGTGCAGCACGTCCCACGGGTCGAGGCCGAGGCCCGAGGCGAGCATCAGGGCCATGCTCACACCGAACAGGACGAGCCCCGCGTAGAGGTTGAACAAGCGCCGAGGAAGCCTTCCGGCCGTCCGATCGTCCACGTCGCCACCACTCTCACCCGGTTTTAGTTGACGTATCAACCTGATACTATGACGTTCTAGGTGACACGTCAACTTCCACGAGGTGGAGCATGACCGAGCCGCGCTGGCTCGACCAGGACGAAGACCGCGCCTGGCGCGGCTACCGGCGTCTCCGCGCGCTGCTCGATCTCCAGATCAACCGCGACCTGGCACGCGACTCAGGGTTGTCCGAGCCCGACTACGACGTGCTGTCCAACCTGTCGGAGACCGCAGGGCATCGCCAGCGCCTCAGCGACCTCGCCGCCCACATGCGGTGGTCCAAGAGCCGGCTGTCGCACCACATCACCCGCATGCAGCAGCGCGGGCTCGTCACGCGCGAGGACTGCGCCGCCGACGGTCGAGGCGCCTTCGTCGCCCTCACCCGGCAGGGCCTTCACGCGATCGAGACCGCCGCCCCGGGCCATGTGGCGTCCGTGCGCCGCCACTTCATCGACCTGCTGTCAACAGAGCAGATCGCCGCGCTCGGCGACATCACCCAGACCGTCCTCACCCACCTGGCCACCGTCGAGCGCGCCACCCCCGCCTGACCTGGAACTGCGCTCGGAACCGGTGGCCCCTGACGGGGCGGCTCCAGGTTGGCGGTGGGTGGTCAGGCGCGTCAGGATGCCTCCAACCTGGCGGCGAGCTTGGCCACGAGAGCCTTCTCGAGGGCGGGGTCAGGGGGCTGCTGCACATCGGAGAAACCTGCCGTCAGCTCGGTGCGTCCTTTTCCGAGCAAGATGCCGTCCTGGTAGACGGTCACGGGCTGGCCCTGCACCAGCACCCTGATGGTTGCTCGGAACCCCGACGAGTACTCGCCGTGTCTGGCGACCGGAAGCGGCGCAACGGCGACGGATCGCACCGATGCTCCTGCCAGCTGCTGCAAGGACTTGGTCACAACACGTCTGACGCACGGCACGAACTTGGGACCCTGCACGGCTTGGACGTCCGCGTCGAAATCCGCGACGGTCCTGACGAGCTGGGCTTGTGAGCTGACTTCGGCGTCGCCGTTGCTGAAGTCCGGGCCGTCGGCGGTTGCCGTGAGGTAGGTGGTCGGGCTGGGCCTGCCCAGGCACGCCGCCAGCTGGTCGTCGAACGCCTTGTCGGTAGGGTCGTCGTGGTGCGGTGTGGCCTTCCATCCGGCGGGCAGGTCGGAGGGTCTGAACACAAGGGTGCGCGCCTTGGCCTTGTCAGCGGCGACGTTGACGGTGGTGGCGGTCGCGGCAGCGGTCGTCACCGTGGCCGCGGGAGCCGCGGGCTGGGTGTCGTCGCCGCTACAGGCGGCCAAGGCCAAGGCCGCTGCAACCAGCGGGACGAGTCGTCTCACGGTCTGCCTCCTCAACGGGCGATCACTGTGGGTTGTCGGCAAGCTATCGCAAACTCACCTTGAGCGACGACGGCAATTGCATCACGGCCAGCGGGAGGGATCGCGCGACGGCTCGAACTGGGAATACGACTTCGACGTGACGCATACGTAGGTCAAATAGCTGAGGAGTGGGCGCACCTCCGCCGCCGACCGCCGTCCGGTAGAGTCTCGGGGATGGATCCAGGGCTGCTCGGCAACCGCTACCAGATCGTCCGGCCCATCGGTACCGGCGACACGACCACGGTGCTGGAGGCATGGGAACCTCTGGCGGACCGCCGCGTGGCCATCAAGGTCCCGATCGGGCGCTTCGCGAATGACAAGGCGTTCCTGGTCCGGCTCGAGCGCGAGGTCGCGGCGCTGGCCCAGTTCACCCACCCCAACATAGCCGCCGTTCACACGGTCGAGCGGGGCGGCGGTGCCGGCTTCGTCGTCGCTGAGCTGGTCGACGGCTCAAACCTTCGTGACATGCTGGCTGTCCGCGGCCCGCTGCCACCTCTGGGGGCGGCCAGGGTCGCCACCCGGACATGTGCCGCCCTGGCAGCCGCCCATGACCGCGGCATTGTCCACGGCCACCTCACTGGCGCCAATGTCCTGCTGACCATCGACGGCCAGGTGAAGCTGACCGACTTCCGCCTCGCCCAGGCCGCTCGGCCGCTGGCCAGCGCTGCCGACCCCGTCGCCGACATGCGGGCGCTCGGCCGCCTGCTGGCCGCCATGCTGACCGGCCGGGAGCCCGCCGACGGGGAGCCGGTCTGGCTCAGCCCCATGGTGCCCCCTGGGCTGGCCGCGATCGTGGCTCGAGCGGACGATCCCGAGCGCCCCTACCACTCGGCCGCCGAGCTCGGTCGCGACCTGGACCGCTTCCTGGCCAGCGTCGGCTCGGACGCGGCCCCGGCCGACCAGGGCGACATGACGTTGGCACACGACTCGACCCACGTGCTGGCCGCGATGGTCGCCGCGATGGTCGCCTCCCCGGCCGCCGACCCTGCTCTTTCCTCGGCCGAGACGGCGCAGCTCCCGGTCGCTCGCGGCGTCGCGCGGTCACCGGCACGGCGGCGCCGTGGCCTGGCCGTGGTGGCTGGGCTGGTCGGGGCCGGCCTGATCGTCGGCAGCGCGGTCGCCGCGGTCACACTGCTCGACCGTGAGCCGGGCGGGGCGGCCGCCGGCCAGGCCATGGCGGCACCGCCCGCGATGTTGATCCCAGCGACCACGACCAGCCGGCCGCGGCCGGCCACCACCAGCACTGTCACTGGCCAGGCACCGACCACGACAGCACAGCCGACCATCGCGGCGCCCGTCATGGCGGCGCCGCCGACCGTCATCTGGCGGCCGACCGCAACCACCAGGCAGGTGGTCGATCCCGGCCAGCGGACCATGCCCAACGTGGTCGGACTCCGTCCACAGCAGGCAGCCGACGTGCTGGCCCAGGTGAACCTCGGCATGCAGATCTTGCTGTACCAGGTCCACGACCCAGACCAGGTCCGGCGCGTGATCGCCCAGCAGCCGCCGGCTGGCCAGGTCGCCCCCGCCGGGTCCGAGGTGACCGTGCTGGTCGGCACGATGAGACCGACCGGCGGGTGGCGGCGAAAGGGCGGCCCTGAATAGGCTCATCGGAGGTAGCTGTCGAGCGTCCGGCCGCATGGCTGGCGCGCCTCGACGATAGGAGGGAGGACGACCGGTGACACGCCACGTTGGCACCGGCCCTGGGGAGATCACACCGGACGGCTGCGCGGTCGAGTTCTACGCGCTCCTGCCGACCATGGGCGAGCCGGAGATCGTGCACGACGCCGTGCCCGAGGGCGCGTCGATTCTCGAGCTGGGCTGCGGCACCGGTCGGATCCTGCGGCCCTTGGCCAGCCTCGGGCACCCGGTGCTCGGCGTGGACGAGTCGCCGGCGATGCTGGCCCGTGTTGCTGACCTGCCGACCGTCCGCTCACAGATCGAGACGCTGAGGCTGGACCGCAGGTTCGACGCGGTCCTGCTGGCCAGCACGATGCTCAACACCGATCCGGCCCAGCGGCACGCCTTCCTGGCGACCTGCCGCCGGCACGTCGGCCCGCGGGGCGTCGTGGCGATCCAGCAGACCGCTCCGAGCTGGTTCGACACGGCCGCGCCATCCGAGATCGAGCATGACGGGATCCGGCGGGTCGTCCGGTCGGTCCACCGGGATGGGCCGCGGGTGGACGTGGCGGTCGAGTACCACGTCGGCGACCGGATGTGGACGCACGATTTCGACTGCTACCGGATCGGTGAGGAGGAGCTGGTGGCCGATCTGGCGTCGGCCGGGCTGCGGTTCGACCGGTGGCTCACCGATGACCACGCCTGGTTGACCGCGTTGCGCGAGCATGCCATGCCTGATTGACGCCCCGGGTCGTGGCACCCGACGGCCGAACCTCCCTGCTCCGCTGGTCGTCACCGGTCAGCGGGCGATCAGCACCGGGCAGTGGCTGTGGTGCAGCACCTTGTGCGCCACGCTGCCCAACAGGAACGAGCCAAGGTCGGAGCGGCCCCGGGAGCCCATGACGATCAGCCCAACGCGATGCTCGGTCGCCGCGTTGACCAGCATCTTGCCCACGTGGCCGCTGAGTGCTCTGCCAAGGTCGGTGCTGGCGTTGACGCCCGCCGCCGCCAGCTCCTTGGCGTACCGCTGGACCAGTTGCTCGGCGTCCTCGCGCGGCTCCAGCTCGGTGACGCCGATCTTGGTGGGCAGCAGCTCGATGATGTGGGTGACGATGACCTCGTCCCCTGCTGCCGCGGCCAGCCTGGCGGCCAGTTGCGCTGCCTTGTCGGACTGTGGTGAGCCGTCCACAGCCAGCAGGATCCTTGCGAACATCAGGATGCCTCCTCGCGGACGAGTGCCCTCACCGTGAGCGTCGCAGTTACCCGGCGAGCGGTCGAGGGTCGTCCGGCCCGCTGCGCCAGGGCGGAACGGCTCCCACCCTGATCGGGCTGGGGTGGCAACCGATCAGGGCCGAAGCGCACTGCGGGTGCGGGCCATCAGTCCCTGGGCCACCGTCGCGGGCGCCGGTAGCGTTGCGGCGACAGTTGGCGTGATGGAGAAGGCGGTGAGCGCGATGAAGGTCGAGTCGATCTACCACCCGAGGGTCGTCACCGTGCAGGCAGACGAGCGGCTCGCTACCGCGGCCGCTCGCATGCAGGACAGCCAGGTCCGCTCGCTGGTCGTGGTCGACGGAAACCGTTTTGTCGGCATCGTCACCGAGCACGACCTGGCTCGCGCGGTGGCCGACGGGGTCGAGGCTGGGCTGTCCACCGTGGGCGAGTACATGACCGAGCGGCCGGCCACCGTGACGCTGGACACCGATGTGCGCGAGGCGGTGCGGACGATGCTGGAGCTCGAGTGTCGGCACCTGCCGGTGGTGCATGCCGGTGGGGTGGTGGGCATGGTGTCGTTGCACGACCTGGCCAGCAGCGTCCTGCGGGCGGCGTCAGCGGACCCTGATGCCGCTGGGGTGGTCGCGGCGTCCATGCCCGTCCTGGTACGGGATGGCCGCGCTGGGGCGCGGCCGGTCAGCGGCCGAACAGCCAGCCGCCATTGACGTGGTGGACCTCGCCGTTGACGTAGGCGGCTTCGGGAGAGGCCAGGTAGCTGACCGCGGCGGCGATCTCCTCGGGGCGGCCAGAGCGACCGGCAGGTACCTGGCTGACGCGACGCTGGCGTCCCTCGGGGGTGAGGCGGCCACCGAAGAACTCGGTGCCCTCGATGAACCCTGGCGCGACCGCGTTGACCGTGATCCCCTGCGGGCCAAGCTCCAGCGCCAGCCAGTAGGTCAGGCCGACCACGCCGGCCTTGGCCGCCGTGTAGATGCCGCCCCTGCCGCTGAACGCCGCGATCGAGCTGACGTTGACGATGCGCCCGCCGGGGCGCCGCAGGTACGGGCGCACGGCCCATGCCATCAGGAAGCTGCCCTTCAGGTTCGCGCCGACCACCTCGTCCCAGACCCGCTCGGCCCGCTCCAGCGGTGCGCCGTCGTCGATGCCGCCGGTACCGCCGGCGTTGTTGACCAGCACGTCGATGGTGGGACCGACCTCGGCGGTCACCCAGTCGAGGGCTGCCTGCACCTCCTCGCGGCGGCTCACGTCAGCCTGCCGCCAGCGGATCCGCAGCTCCCGGGCGGTCTGCTCGAGCACCTCGGCACGGCGGCCCAGGATCACCACCTGGTCGCCCCGCTCGGCGAGGGCGGCGGCGATCGCCCGTCCGATGCCGGTGCCGCCGCCGGTCACCACCGCAACGCGTGTCTCCATGGAACCGGATGGTAGCGCGCTACGGCTGCCTGGCCTCGAGCGCGGCGAGTCGCTCCTCGATCGAGGCCAGCCTGCTGAGGACGGCGCGGATGCCGCTGGTCGGGTAGGCCCCGAGCAGCTCGGTGATGGTCTCGCTGCCAGGGTTGAACCGCGTTCGCAGCAGGTTGGGGTCCGCGTCCCCCAGCCCGAGCGCCGCGCGCACCTCCTTCCGGACGGCTGCCTCCAGGTCCCGCTTAGTGGCCATGCTGAACCAGTCTCCTCCCGCGCCGTTGGCAGGCGCCTTGGTATCCCACAGAGGTGTGCCGTCAGCCACGAGGCTGGCATCCCATGGCTTGCCGAGCATCGCGTCGCTCGCCCACTGAGTCGCCGCGCTCCCCGGATGGAGGAACGGCCTGCCGGTCCAGTCCGCAACCCAGTAGCCGCCAGAGGGCCTGGGGTTGCTGAGAACGGAGCTCCTCGAGCCGTAGACCATGACCTTCCAGCCAGCCCTCACGACTGCCGCGTCGAACGCCCGGAGGTAGCCTGCGTCCACTCTGGTCTCGTAGTCCAGCGCGACGCACACGCCCTTCGGCACGCGGTGAGCGGTCATCCAGGAGATGACGGCCCGTGCGTCCGTCGACGGCTCGCCTCCCCGCGAGCGGGTGAAGATCGGAACGCGCCAGCGGGCCGGTTGGGATCTCCACTGCGCATCCGTCCACACGTGCGGCGTATTGCCGCCGATGTACCCGGCGACGGCCTCCCACGCGGGAGGAGAGGTCGGGGGATACGCCGCGTCGTACATGCGTCTCATGGCTTCTCCTGGCGTGACTCGAACAGCGGGCGCCTATGGAGCCATCCCAATGAGAGCGAAGATCCCAATTTGACGGTTAAGTCGACTCCGAGGTTGATAAACGATACGACAGTATGTGAGCTGAATGTAGGGAGTCTGCTTCATCGAAGGTTCGGTGACAAGCTCACCGGCCGGGAATCCGCCGAGGGTGCGGGATCTGACCTCGTTGGCGCGCGGAGCGCATGGCTGGTAGACTGCGCGCGGAGGCTTGGCCGAGCGGTCGAAGGCACACGCCTGGAAAGCGTGTAGGGGGGCAACCTCCTCGAGGGTTCGAACCCCTCAGCCTCCGCAGGAGCGCCGGTCAGCCACCGGTCACGCCGCCTGAGTTGGCGGCCGGGGCGGTCGGGCGTATAGCCTGGCGGCGGACCGTGCTAGGTGGGGAGCTAGCGGTGCCCTGTACCCGCAATCCGCTCCAGCGGGGCTGAATCCCTGCCCGAGGGCTCGCGTCCGAAGGTCAGCACCAGGCACGGAGTGTTGACGGTCAGGTCCCGCGCAACGCCACCTTGCGAACCGCGTCAGGTCCGGGAGGAAGCAGCGCTAAGCAAGCACTGGCGGGTGCCGCGGGTTCGCCGGGCCTGAGCCACCGGTCTGGCAAGCGCTCCGGGTTGTGAGCTCGACGGCAGGTGCACGGTCCTTCTCTTCTTCCCGGGGCGCCACGCCCGTCGAGGTCGGTGTCAGCGCGCGGTGATATCCTCGACCGGCCGGTAGCCCCGGCTGCCGTCGCTCCTTTCCTGCCCGGGCGGGCCGCCCGGGACCAGCGCACACCTCCGAGTCGCACTCATGGCGTACGTCTCCCTCTATCGCAAATGGCGACCCCAGACCTTCGCCGACGTGATCGGCCAGGACCACGTGGTCAACACGCTGGTCAATGCCATCCAGACCGGCCAGGTCCACCATGCCATGCTGTTCACCGGCACCCGCGGGACGGGCAAGACCTCGACCGCCCGGATCCTCGCCAAGGCGCTCAACTGCGAGCGCGGGCCAACCCCCGAGCCGTGCAACCGCTGCGACGCCTGCCGCTCGATCACCGACGGCACCAGCCTCGACGTGGTAGAGATCGACGCCGCCAGCCACGGCTCCGTGGACGACGCCCGCGACCTGCGGGAAAAGGCCAGCTACGCGCCGGCCGCCGCGCGCTTCAAGGTCTACATCGTCGACGAGGCCCACATGGTCACCCCGCAGGGCTTCAACGCGATGCTCAAGGTGCTCGAGGAGCCGCCCGAGCACGTCCGCTTCGTCTTCTGCACCACCGAGCCGCACAAGGTCATCGAGGCCATCCGCTCGCGCTGCCAGCGGCATGACTTCCGCCGCGTGCGGACCGCGGTCCTGGTGGACTCCTTCGCCAAGATCTGCGCGGCGGAGGGGGTGGACGTCGAGCCAGCGGCGATCGAAGCGGTGGCGCGTGCGGCGGACGGTTCGGTCCGCGACGGCCAGAGCCGGCTCGACCAGGTCCTCACCTTCGCCGGCGGGCGGGTGACGCTGTCGGACGTGGCCCGCGCGCTCGGAGCGCTTCCGGCCGAGGTGCGCTTCGAACTGGCCGACGCCCTCGCCAGCCAGCGGGCGGCCGACGTCTTCGCCTGCGTTGAGCAGGTGGTCGACGCGGGCCACGACCTGCAGCAGTTCGCCAAGGAGGCGCTGGAGCACCTGCGCGACCTCTACGTGCTGCGGGCCGCGCCCGATTCGAGCACGCTGGTCGACGTGACGCCGGAGACGCGCGAGCGGCTCGCCGCCCAGGCCGAGCGCTTCGGCCCGGGCGAGCTCGTGCGGGCGCTGCGCATCGTCGGCGACGTCTATCTCGACCTGCGGACCGCGACCGACCAGCGGCTGGTGCTCGAGGTCGGCCTCGCTCGCGCGGCCATGCCCGAGGCCTCGCTGGATGCCGGCGCCCTCCTCGCCAGGATCGAGCGGCTGGAGCGGCGCCTGGCGATCACCCCCGGCGACCAGGCCCCCGCCTCAACGCTCCCACCCCCGGCCGCCCCCGCGCCGGCGGTCCCGGCGCGCCGGGACCGCCCCGCCCCGCCCCCTCCGGCTCGGCCGGCCCAGTCCCCGGCCTCCGCGCCGGACCCGCCGCCCCCGCCCTCGGCTTCCACGCCGGCCGCGGCCGCGGCTGCCGACGACTGGGCGGCGCCGCCCGCGCCGGTGCCCGCCGCCCCGGTCGACCTCGACCTCGTGAGCCGCTCCTGGGGTCTGGTGTTCGAGCGTGTCCAGACCTCCAGCCGGATGACCGCCTCGCTGCTCGAGCGCGGCCGGCTCAAGGCGCTCGAGGGACGCCAGGTGCTGGTCGAGTTCTCCGCGCAGGACCGCTTCTACGGCGAGGCGCTGCTTGAGAAGGGCGGCCGCATCCGACAGATCGAGGCCGCGCTCGAGGCGGTCATCGGCGGTGGCCTCGCGGTCCGGGTCCTGATCGATGACTCCGTCGCGGCCGGGCCGGTCGCCGGCGACGGCGAGGCCGTGCTCGAGCCGGCCCCTCCGCCCGGATCGCCGCCGGCGGAGCCGGGCACTGCCGGGCGTGACCCCGGCGCGGAGTTCGAGATCGACCCCGACAACGACGAGGGCGAGCCGCTGGACTCCGACGCGGACGCCCGGGCGGTGGCAGACTGGGCCGCCCGGGAGCTGGGAGGCCAGGTGATCGAGGAGCGCCCGAACGACTCGCCCGAGCGGCGGACCAGGGGGTCGGGGGCCAAGGGGAGCGACGGACCCGGGCGGCCGAGAGGGTCGAGGGCCAGGGAGCGGAACGAAAGGGGCAAGCGGTGAGCATGGGTCGCGGCGGCTTCAACCCGAACCAGATGCTCAAGCAGTTGCAGAAGATGCAGCAGCAGATGGAGCAGGCCCAGGACCAGCTGGCCGAGGAGGTGGTCGAGGGCAGCGCCGGCGGCGGCGTGGTCACGGCCAAGGTCAAGGGCGACGGCATGGTGGAGTCGATCACCATCGACCCCGAGGCGGTCGACCCGGACGACGCAGAGATGCTTGGCGACCTGGTCACCGCGGCCGTCAACGAGGGCCTGCGCAAGGTCAAGGACCTGGCCGCCGAGCGCCTGGGCGGCCTCACCCGCGGCATGGGTCTCCCGCCCGGCATGGGGATCTAGGAGACCGGGTGTACGAAGGTCCGGTTCAGGATCTCATCGACGAGCTGGGGCGGATGCCGGGGATCGGGCCCAAGAGCGCTCAGCGGATCGCCTTCCACCTGCTCAAGGTGGAGGCGGCCGACGCCGAGCGCCTGGCCCGCGCGATCCTCGAGGTCAAGGCGCGGGTCCATTTCTGCCGCATCTGCTGGAATGTCGCCGAGGGCGACGTCTGCCGCATCTGCAGGGACTCGCGGCGCGACGCCACCCTGGTCTGCGTGGTCGAGGAGCCTCGCGACCTGGTCGCGATCGAGAAGACGCGCGAGTTCCGCGGCCGCTACCACGTCCTCGGCGGCGCGATCAGCCCGATCGAGGGGATCGGGCCGGACGACCTGCACATCCGCGAGCTGCTGGCCCGGATCCAGCCCGACGGCATCCGCGAGGTGATCCTGGCCACCAACCCCAACGTCGAAGGCGAGGCGACCGCCATGTACCTCGCGCGCCTGCTCTCGCCCCTCGGGGTCCGCGTGACCCGGCTCGCCAGTGGCCTCCCGGTCGGCGGCGACCTCGAGTACGCCGATGAGATCACCCTCGGCCGCGCCTTCGCCGGCCGTCGCGACATGCCAGCCTGAGCCCTGTCGACGGATTTCAGCTCGTCGGCCGAATGTGCTTGGATCTGATGGTTGCATCCTGGAGAGGGCGATCGTGCGCGAACTGGAGCCGGTGCAGCGCCGGGTGCTCGCCGAGCAGTTGGGTGGGCTGGCAAAGATCGTGCCGCGGGTACAGCGAGCGTGGCTCGCCACCGTGATCGTCGGCGCGGTGCTCAGCGTGTTCGAGATCTCCCGCTCGGCCGGGAGCGGTCTTTCCGTGACCTTTCACGTCACCACCGCCACCGCGATCCTGGTCGCCCTCATCTGGCTGCCGGCCGTGGTGGCGGTCTTCGCCGGCGGCAGGCTGAAGACCCCGGCCGACGAGGCCACCTCCGCTGCAGCGCTCGGCGTGCTGCGGGCACTCGACCCCAGGACCAAGCAGGAGGTCCTGCCGCCGCTGATCGCCGCGTTCGATCGCGCCGAGGTCAGCATCCCGCAAGCGGACCAACCGCGGATCCGCGACGTCCGCCAGACCATGGAGAGCGAGCTGGCGGCGACGCCGGTGAGCGCGCGGCAGGCCCGCGAGGCGCTCACCAGGTGCGCCGAGGAGTACGAGACCATCCGGGCGACGGAGCCTCCGAGCCACGCCAGGACCTTCGAGCTGGAGACCCTGCGCGCGCGGGTCCGCGCGCTCACGATCCAGGCCCGGCTCACACCTGAGGAGCTGAGCCGCTGGTCGGTCGGCTTCGACGGCGCGCCCGAGGGACGGCGGATCGTGGTCCTCGGGCTGCTCCAGGCCCTGCCCGCCCAGCAGCAGAGCTTCGACCTCGTGCTCAGCGCCATCGCGCACTCGAGGTCGGCCTTCGAGCAGTACCACGCCATGCGGACCGCCGAGCACGTGCTGCCGTCGCTGGACGCCAGGCAGCGGCACCGGCTCGCCGAGGTGATCGAGTTGCAGCGTGGCCCCCAGGGATACATCACGCAGGGCACGGAACGCTGGCCGCTGTCGGACCGTATCCTCGAGACCCTGAAGGTGGCGTAATCGCGTCGCCTCACCCGGTCGCCCTGATAGGCTGAGAGAGATCGCCGAGCAGCGCCGCCTGGCACACCCCCGGTGCTCGACCTTGGACAACGAGACGCCCATGGCCTTGATCGTGCAGAAGTACGGCGGTACCTCGGTGGCCGACGCGCCCAGGATCAGGCACGTGGCCGACCGCGTGGTGGCGACCAGGCAGGCGGGCCACGACGTCGTCGTGGTCGTCTCGGCCATGGGGGACACCACCGACGACCTGGTCGCGCTCGCCCACCGGGTCTCGGGCAACCCGCCGCCCCGCGAGCTCGACATGCTGCTCACCGCCGGTGAGCGGATCTCGATGGCGCTGCTGGCGATGGCGATCGCCGACCGCGGGGTGACCGCCAAGTCGTTCACCGGCTCCCAGGCCGGCATCATCACCGACACCCTGCACGGCAAGGCGCGCATCCTCGACGTGCGCGCCGGCCGCATCACCGATGCGCTGTCGCAGGGGCACGTCGTCATCGTCGCCGGCTTCCAGGGGGTCTCCACCGACCGCGACGTGACCACACTCGGCCGTGGTGGCTCCGACACCACCGCGGTGGCGCTGGCCGCGGCGCTCGGCGCCTGGACCTGCGAGATCTACACCGACGTGGACGGCGTCTACACCGCCGACCCCAGGCTGGTGCCCGAGGCCCGCAAGCTGCACGTGGTCTCCTACGAAGAGATGCTCGAGATGGCCGCGTCCGGTGCCCGCGTGCTGATGCTGCGCTGCGTGGAGTACGCCCGCCGTTACGGCATCCCGCTCCACGTGCGCTCGAGCTTCACCGAGGAGCCCGGCACCTGGGTGCGTGAGGAGGACGAACGCATGGAGAAGGCGATCATCTCCGGGGTCCCGCACGACACCTCGGAGGCCAAGGTGACCATCGTCCGCGTCCCCGACCGGCCGGGGATCGCCGCCAAGATCATGCGCGGCGTCGCCGAGTACGGCATCAACGTGGACATGATCGTCCAGAACGTGTCGCACGGCGGCACCACCGACATCTCCTTCACGGTGCCCAAGAGCGACCTCTCCAGTGCCATGGTGGTGCTGGAGAAGCTGGCCAGCGAGGTCGGCGCCGTCGAGGTGGTGGCCGACTCCGACGTTGCCAAGATCTCGCTGGTGGGCGCTGGCATGAAGTCGAGCCCCGGCGTGGCCGCGGCCATGTTCGAGGCGCTGGCCGAGGCCGGCGTGAACATCGAGATGATCTCGACCTCGACGATCCGCATCTCCTGCGTGGTCCGCTCCACCGACGTGGCAACCGCGGTGCGTGCCATCCACGACCGCTTCCACCTCTCCGACGAAGCCGAGTTCCGGCACGAGCACGGCGAGGGCACCGCCGAGATCCCGGTGGTGACGCAGTGAGCATGAGCACCGCGGTGGTGGTCGGGGCCACCGGGGTGGTTGGCGAGGACCTGCGGCGGATCGTGGCCGAGCGCGAGCTTCCGGTCGACCGGGTCCGCATGGTCGCCTCGGCCCGCTCGGTCGGCCGGCGGATCCGGTTCCGTGGCGGCGAGGTCGAGGTCGAGCCGCTGGTCCCGGAGGTCTTCGATGGCGCGGCTATCGCGTTCTTCTCCGCTGGCGGCGCCACCTCGCGCGAGTGGGCGCCGGTGGCGACCGGGCTTGGGGCGGTGGTGGTCGACAACTCCAGCGCCTGGCGCATGCACCCGGAGGTGCCGCTGGTCGACGCGGACGTCAACCCCGAGGCCGCGCGCGAGCACCCGATCGGCATCGTCGCGAACCCCAACTGCACCACCCTGACTATCACTCCGGTCCTGCGGGTGCTGCGAGACCTCTTCGGCCTGCTGGCGATCACGCCGACCTCGTTCCAGGCCGCCGGCGGCTCCGGCCAGAGCGGCATGGACGAGCTGGCGGAGCAGGCGGCCAAGCTGATCGGGGACCGTGAGCTGCTGCGCGGCGGCGGTCGCCGCGAGGCGCTGCCGTCTGGCGAGGTCTTCCCGCACACGCTGGCGTTCAACGTGGTCCCACAGTGCATGGGCTTCGACGAGTCCGGCTACACCGTCGAGGAGCTGAAGCTCCGGAACGAGCCGCGCAAGATCCTCGGCCTGCCCGACCTCGAGAGCCACCCGACCTGCGTGCGCGTGCCCGTCATGGTCGGGCACTCGGTGTCCACGCGGGCCGTGTGCCGGCAGCCGGTCGACCTGGACGCCCTCCGCTCGGCGCTGGCCGCGGCGCCCGGCGTCACCGTGATCGACGACGTGCACACCCAGTCCTACCCGACCCCGCTCGAGTGCGCCGGCAGCGACGGCGTCTTCGTCGGCCGCATCCGCGCCGACCTGGCCGACGGGCACGCGGTGATGCTCTGGTCGGTCGCGGACAACCTGCGCAAGGGCGCCGCCCTGAACGCCGTCCAGATCGGCGAGATCATCCTCGCCGGGTGAGCCGGGCGCCTCGCCCCCGCATGCGTCCAATGCCCCTCGCTCGTCAGTAGAAATCGGGGCTCCAGGGCCGCGGGCCAGCGTGGACCGCCTCGAGGAACTCGAAGTCAGCGGCGGTCAGACCCTGCACCAGGCCGAGCTCGGCGAGCCGCCGCGGCTCGAGGTAGCCGGCGAACAGGGCGGCGAGACCGCCGGCGGTGGTGCGCGCCGCGCCCTCTTCCTCGACCACCCGGGCGGCCTTGCCCTCACCCTGCTCCACCTCGATCGACCAGGTGCCGTCGACCCACGGGCAGACCCTGTCAGCGACCCGGATGGTGAGGCGACCGGCGAGCCGCGCCGGGTAGGCACGCGCGCTGAAGGCGGTGGGCACGTCCACCACCCGCAGCATCCAGCGTTGCTGGCGGATCTGCCGTATGTCCTGCTCGCGTAGGAGCAGGGCCAGCGGCTCGGGCTCCGGCCCCTTCCAGTTCACGGTCGCGTCCAGCGAAGCGAAGCCCGCCGCGAGGGCGAGCAGCGAGCGCCAACCGCCCTCGGTCGCCGCGTCCCAGTCGATCACCTGCACGGTCACGGCGACGTCGGTGCCGGTGACCTGCTCGCTCAGCTTGAGGATGGCCCAGCCGTCAGGGCCGTCCGGCCCGTCGATCAGGAACACCTGCGGCGGCCCGTGGCCGAGGTCGGCGAGCAGGTCCTGCAGCCACCACGCCGTGTCCCGCTCGACCTGGCCGTTGCGCAGGGGCGCGAGGCGGGCGAAGCGCTCCTGCAGCGGCGCCGGGTCATCGGCCGGCCCGGGTCGGGCGAGATAGCCGCCGGGCCAGTCGTGCGGGAGATGCCGTGCCCCAGCCGCGTACAGCGTCCAGGTTCCGGCGTACTCGTAGCCGGCCCGCCGGTACAGCGGAACGGTGGCCGGGAACAGCGTGCAGACGCTCACGTCCCGGTCGTGGGCCTCCTCCAGGTAGGCGCGGAGCAGCTCGCTGGCGGCGCCGCGGCCGCGGTGCTCCGCGCCGATGGACAGGCCCGAGAGCTGGCTCGCCGCCACCGGCCTGCCACCCCAGAACATCCGGTGGAAGCGGGCCAGGAGCAGGCCGACGCTGGCGCCGTCCTCCTCCAGCACGCGCAGCTCCTCGATCGGGGTGCGCTCCAGCGACTGATCGATGCTCACGCTGGCGGTGGAGTCCCCGAAAGCCTGCGCGTCCTGCACCACCAGCGCGCGGTGCTCCCCAGGGCGAGCTCTGCGATAGGTTCGTGGCAACGCGCACCTCCCTGTCGCCTCAACCCTACCCAATCGGCGACCGATCGCGGTCGAGTCCCAGCCAACACCTGAATATGCCAACTCCTGCTCGTGCAACGCTCCAGGACGGGAGACGATGCCCATGGAGACCTCCCCCAACGCCGCCGCGCGCCCCGACGCCCTCGAGCGTGCCTGCTCGCCACGGCTTCGTGAGTTCCAGAGCGCCAGGCGTGTGCCCAGCGTGGCCGCGGCCGTGGTCCGGGACGGCGCCATCGTCTGGTGGGGCGCGGCCGGGCTCGCCGACGTGGAGCACGAGCGCGAGCCCACGTTGGATACTCAGTACCGCATCGGCTCGATCACCAAGACCTTTACAGCCGTTCTGATGCTCCAGCTCCGCGACGCCGGCCGGCTGGACCTGGACGACCGCCTGGGCCAGCACCTGCCGGGCACCCGCCACGGCGACGTCACCCTCCGCCGCATGCTGGCGCACCTGTCGGGCCTGCAGCGAGAGGCTGTCGGCGGGCCGGGCGGCGAGGTCTGGGAGACGCTCGAGGATCCGGACCGCGACTCGCTGCTGGCCGGCTTCGAGCAGGCCAGCAAAGTGCTGCCGCCCGGCCGCCGCTGGCATTACTCGAACCTCGCGTACGCGCTCCTCGGGGAAGTGGTGGCGCGCAACCTCGGCACCACCTGGGAGTCGGCCCTCAGCGAGCGCCTGCTCGGCCCCCTCGGGCTGAACCGGACCACCGTCGATCCGGTCGAGCCGAGGGCGCGTGGCTACCTGGTTGACCCCTATGCCGACGCCGTACGCCCCGAGCCGCTGGTGCCCCTGCGCGGCACGGCGCCCGCCGGGCAGCTCTGGAGCACCCCCGCCGACCTCGCCGGCTGGGCGGCCTTCCTGGCCGACCCATCCCCGGCGGTGCTCTCGCCGGACACCCTCGCCGAGATGCGCCATGCCCAGGTGATCGCCGACCTGGACGGCTGGACGCTGGCCTGGGGCCTCGGCTTGATGCTGTACCGCCGCGGCGAGCGCATCCTGCACGGCCATGCCGGCGCGATGCCGGGCTTCCTCGCCAGCATGGTGGTGCTCGCCAAGGACGGCGAGCGCGCCGGCGCCGTGGTGCTGGCCAATACCAGCGCCGGCGCCGACGTCGAGGCGCTTGCGGCGGACCTGCTCACGACCGCGCTGGAGGAGGACCCTCGCGAGCCGGCGGCCTGGCGTCCCGGCGAGCCGGCGCCCCCAGAGGTGGCGGGGCTCCTCGGCCGCTGGTGGTCGGAGGGCAGCGAGTTCGTCTTCCGCTGGCAGGAGGGCCACCTGGAGGCCAGCCTCGCGGTGGCCAGAGAGCTGCGACCGCAGCCACCCGCCGTGTTCGAGCCCATCGGCGCCGACCGCTGGACGACCGTGTCAGGTCGTGAGGAGGGGGAGTCGCTCCGGGCCGTCCGGGCCGGCGACGGCAGTGTCCGGCGCCTGTACTGGGCCGGCTACCCCTTCACGCGCGGGCCCGAGGTCTTCGGTGCCGCGCCCCGAGCCCATGTATTTTGACCCATGCGCCCTGAGCCCATGCGCCCTGAGCCCATTGCGCGAGGACGAGCGCGAGCCGGCGGGCCTCGAGCGACTATCCTGCGGGGCATGAGCATGCGGATGGGAGCTCTCGACGTGGTGCCGGCGGTGGAGCGGCCTGATCTTCTCGCCGTCCCGGTGGTCGCCGCCCTCGCCGCCTGGAGCGACCCAGTGCCGGTGGAGGAGATCGGCGTCGCCGAGATCGACCCGGAGCTGGCGGACACGGCCGCGTTCTGCGAGCGCTACGCGGTCGGCCTCGAGGAGTCGGCCAACTGCGTGGTCGTGGCAGCCCGCCGGACCGGTGAGACCCGGCTGGCGGCGTGCATGGTGCTGGCCACGACCCGTGCCGACGTCAACGGGCTGGTCCGCCGCCACTTGGGGGCTCGCAAGATCTCTTTCGCCCCGATGGACGCGGCCACAGCGGAGACCGGCATGGAGTACGGCGGTATCACGCCGATCGGCCTGCCTGACGGCTGGCCGATCCTGGTCGACGCCGCCGTGCCCGCCGTGCCATGGGTCGTGGTCGGCAGCGGCGTGCGGCGCTCGAAGCTGATCCTCCGCGGTAAGGTCCTGGCCGACCTGCCCGGCGCGGTCGTCCTCGACGCCCTCGCCCGCTGAGAGGCGGGGTCCACCCGGTCCGCCCTTCCCGGGGCCGCTTTCCCGGGCCCGGCCCGGCCTCCCCTGGCGGGACCGGTCCGTCTCACGTGCCTGTCACGCATGGCCACTGCGCAAAGCGCCGCCGCCACCACCACGATGCTGGGGCGGGTTGGGGAAGGATCTCGGGGGCTTGTGGTGCGTAGCGTGGGTTCCAAGGGGCCCGCTTTGCCGCGTGGGTGGTCGTGGTTTGTCGCGGGGGCCCGCTTTGCCGCGCCCGTGCAGCTTTGCCGCGCCAAAGCACCACATCCTGCGCGGCAAGGCATCGGAATTCACCACACCACCGCCACCACTGCGGCAAAGCGTGCTCCCGGGCCGAGGCACCGCTTACGCGGCCGCGACAAGGGCCTCAAAGGCTTCCCTTGCCTACCCCTTCCGCGTTCGTCGTGGAACGGCGGTCAGGCCGGTGGGCAGGTGCAGGGGGAGTGCCGGCAGCGGGGGCAGCCGTCGGCGAAGCGCGCGGCCGCGCGGTCGAGGTCGACGCCGACGGCGTTGGCGACGCTGACCAGCCAAGCCAGGGCGTCGCCAAGCTCGTGCTCCAGCTCTGCGGGGTCACGACGGCGGAGCGCCTTGGCCACCTCACCGACCTCCTCCACCCACCAGCGGAAGGTGCCGTCGACCCCGCGGGCACGGTCGCGCTCGCCGAAGGTGGCCTCGATGCGAGCCTGGAGCTCGGCCAATGACAGCCCCTGCCCCTCCCGATGTGGCACGGCCCCCGGGCTGCCGTCTCCAGCCGCCTCCCGCTCTCTTGGTTTCACGTGGAACAACTCCTTGTCGACAAAGTGCTCGGCGCTCGCCCTGGCATGCACCCGACGGTGGGTCGCTCAGCCACGGTGCCGAGTTGATCACTAGAAACGACCCCCGCGGGCTTTGCCAGCGGGGGTCGCGATGGTCGGGATGCCGGGATTTGAACCCGGGGCCTCCACGTCCCGAACGTGGCGCGCTGCCAAGCTGCGCTACATCCCGAGGGCACCGGCGCTACGGCACGTCGAGCGTCGGCAGTGTACCGATCCGATCGCCGGCGGGACAACCGAGAAAGGTGGAGCGCCCCGCGGCACGGCGCCGCGTTGCGCCCTCCGCGCCGCGAGGCTCGAACTGCTGTCCAGCCTTATGCCGCTCCTCTTGCTCAAAGGAGCATAAGAGGAACAGGATGTGCGAAGGCGTCGAGAAGGGTCACATAGCGCGAGGCTTGAAAGCGGCGACTGCTCCTCCTGCTGAGCCCGCGATCTCGCCTCCCTCGGTGCCGGGCGGCATAGCGGCATGCCGGGCGGAGAGGTGGTGAGCCGCTCGGCGGGAAGGCGGTGCAGATGCGACGCCTGTCGATCATTCTCGCTCTCGCGCTGGTGCCTATCGTGGGACCGGCTGTGATAAGTCCCGCGCACGGCAGCACGGCGGGTCTGGCGGCTGGGAGCCTGCAGGCGGACTTCAACAACGACGGCTTCATCGACGCCGCGGTGGGGGTGCCATTTGAGGATATCGGTGCTGTGGCCGATGCCGGGTCGGTGAACGTGCTGTACGGCTCGGCCAGCGGCCTGACCGGCGGCGCGGGTAGCCAGCAGTTCTGGCAGGGGGCTGGCGGTGTCCCAGGGCCGGCGGAAGCCGGAGATCTGTTCGGGTTCTCGCTGGCAACTGGTGACTTCAACAACGACGGCTTCGCCGACCTTGCCGTCGGGGTGCCGTTGGAGGATGTCGGATCGATCGTGGACGCCGGACTGGTCAACGTGCTGTACGGCTCGGCGAGCGGCCTGACCGGTGCGGGCAGCCAGCAGTTCTGGCAGGGCGCCGGAGGCGGGGGAGTGTCAGGGACCACCGAGGCCGGAGATCTGTTCGGGTTCTGGCTGGCCTCTGGTGACTTCAACGCCAACAGTTTCGCCGACCTAGCCGTCGGCGTGGTGGGCGAGGACATCGGGTCGATCGTTGACGCCGGGTCGGTGAACGTGCTGCCAGGCTCGGCCGCTGGGCTGATCGGTGCGGGCAGCCAGCAGTTCTGGCAGGGCACCGGGGGCCTGCCAGGGACCGCTGAGGCTGGCGACAGTCTCGGGTTCGCGCTGGTCGCTGGTGACTTCAACAATGACACGTTCGTCGACCTGGCCGCTGGGGCGCCCTTCGAGGCGATCGGGTCCGCGGCCGAGGCTGGGTCGGTGAACGTGCTGCACGGTTCGGCGAGTGGCCTGACCAGCACGGGTAGCCAGCAGTTCTGGCAGGGCGCCGCCGGTGTGGCCGGCATGGCCGAGGCCGGTGACTTCTTCGGGGCGTCGTTGGCGGCCGGTGACTTCAACAACGATGGCTTCGCCGAGCTGGCCATCGGCGCGCCCGTCGAGGCGATCGGCTCGATTGTCGGCGCCGGGTCGGTGAACGTGCTGCATGGCACGGCCGGCGGGCTGATCGGTGCGGGTAGCCAGCAGTTCTGGCAGGGCTCCGGTGGCATCACGGGGACGACTGAAGTTGACGACAATGTCGGGTCCTCGCTGGCCGGCGGTGACTTCAACAACGATGGCTTCGCCGACCTGAGTATCGGCGTGGTGGGGGAGGACATCGGTTCGGTTGCCGATGCCGGAGCGGTGGACGTACTGCATGGCACGGCCGGCGGGCTCACCGGTACCGGCAGTCAGGGGTTCTGGCAGGGCTCCGGAGGTATCACGGGGACCACCGAGACCGGCGATGGTGTCGGCTTCGCGCTGGCGGCCGGTGACTTCAACAACGACAGCTTCGTTGATCTGGTTGCCGGGGTGCCGTTCGAGTCGATCGGTTCCATTGCTGGCGCTGGGGCGGTGGACGTGCTGGGCGGTACTGCCGGCGGGCTCACCGGCGCTGGAAGTCGGGCGTTCTGGCAGGGGGTCTTCGGTGTGCCTGGCACGGCCGAGGCGGGCGATCTCTTCGGGTTCGCCCTCGTGGGCGGCGACCTGTCGAGCGCCTCCGCGGCCTCCGCGGCCTCTGCCTCCGCGGCTTCCGCCGCCGGTTCCACTTCCGCCGCCGGTTCCTCTGCGGCGCTGTCCCGTTTCCTCCCCAGACCCAAGACCACCGCTCCCAAGCGAGCCGAGCAGACGCAGGCGACGGGGCTCTGATCGCTCATCCGGCCAGCGGCAGTCCCAGCAGGTAGGCGGCAAGGCCCACGCCGATGCCGCCGGCGACCAGCCAGGCCCGGTTGGGCCGCCAGATGAGCAGCACCACCAGCGCCGCGGCCGCGGCCACGTTGAGCCCGTCCAGGGCCGCCGAGGTCACGGACGAGCGGCGCATCCGGCTCACCAGAGGCTCCAGGCCGCCACCATCACGAACGAGGGCAGGAAGATCGCGACCGTGGCGACGGCGGCGCCGGGCACGCCGGCCAGCAGGTAGCCGACGAAGGTGGCGGTGGTGAACACCGGCCCGGGCGTGACCTGCCCGATGGCGATCGCGTCCGGCAACTCGGACGCCGACAGCCAGTGGTGGGTGCTGACCAGCTCGTGGCGCATCATCGCGATGTGCACGGCCGGCCCGCCGAACGCCGTCACGCCAAGACAGCCGAACAACCGTGCCAGCTCGGCAAGCGAGCGCCGCTCTGGCTGGCTGGGCGGGTCCTGTCGCCCGGTGTCCATGGCTTCGCCTTCCCGCATGCCCGGCGTGCCGGTCATGTACCGGCCGCTGAGGATGGCAGGCCGCACAACCGCCAGACGGCGGCGAGACCGCCGGGGGTGCCGGGCCAATGGCGCCGCACCGCCTGCGGACCGGCTCGGCGGACCACCGAGCGCAGCACCACGACGACGAGGATCGCGTCATCGGCGTACCCGATCACCGGGATGAAGTCCGGGACCAGATCGATCGGCAGCGCCAGATAGGCCAGGAGCAGCCAGAGACGCGTGCGCACGCCGCGCGGCAGGCTGCTATCTGCCGCCAGCCGGCGCAGCAGGCGCAGCACGTCGGGCAGCAGGCGCGGGATCTGGGTGAGCAGTGCGCCCTCGGGCCGCGCCAACGCCAGGCCGACCAGGAGCGCGAGCCATGCGACCAGCAGCGCGACGCCGAGCCCCAGCAACATGCGGACGATCATCACGGGGATTTACCCACCTGGCACGTGGCTGCCACCGGCCTGGCCACCGATAGCCCGGCGAAGGGCCGGCTCGACGGCGAGGGCGGTGACGGCGAGCACCTCGTCGCCGGGCTCGAGCGGGCCGCCGCCGCCGGGCAGCACCCGCTCGCCGCGGACCACCGCCACCACGACCGACCGCTCGGGCAGGTCGAGGTCGTCGACCCGCCGGCCGACCGCGGCTCCAGGCGTTCTTGGGGTTGACCCGCGCCACCACCCGCGGCACTCCATAACTGCGCTTGGCCAGCAGGCTGACCACCAGGTTGTCCTCGTCGTCGCCGGTGGCGGCCACGACCGCCCTGCTCGACCAGGTGATCCGCGATGTAGGAGCCCCAGACGCCGGCAGCGACTCTGGCATGTCCACGTCGATCCGCTGCTGCGAGGAGGCTCGGGCGAGCCGACCTGATCCGCTGGCTGCTACGATCGCACCATGGCCGAGACGCGCAGGCGAGGTACCAGGGCGACCTTCCACCCTGGCTGGGAGCCGGGCACCCTGCCCGAGGCGGAGGTCCTGCGCCGCGGCGGCGCGCTCTTCGACGACGGCATGTACTGGGAGGCGCACGAGGTCTGGGAGGAGGTCTGGCGGCGGCGCAAGGGCCGTCCCGATCGCGACTTCCTCAAGGGCATCATCCAGGGCGCCGCCGGAATGTGGCACCTGAGCCAGGGCAACTACAAGGGCGCGGTGTCGGTGCTCGGGCGGGCGATCGCCTACATCGAGCCGTACCGGCCGGCCAGGGAGGAGATCGACCTCGACGGCCTCAGCGCCGCCCTGCGGCGCGCCAGATCGGCCGCGGCCGGAGCGCTCGAGACCGGCCGGGCGCCCGAGATCGAAGCCTTCAAGCTCCACCTGGGCGAGGTCGGCTGACCATGGCAGAGGAGCGGGCGATCCCCATGTCGGCGGCGCGTCCCCGGGTCCGGGCCCGCTTCGAGGGCGATGTCCGCAAGATCCGCATCCAACCGCTCGCGGCCGTGCCGACCCTGGAGGTCGTGCTCGACGACGGCACCGGCCGGCTGACCGCCCTGTTCATGGGGCGGCGCGGCATCACCGGGATCGAGTGCGGGCGCCACCTCGCCATCGAGGGCACTCCCGTCTCGACCGAGCGCGGCCTGACCCTCTACAACCCCGCCTACGACCTGCGGTAGCGCGGCTCTCGCTGAGGGGATCCCGCAGCGGCGTCACGCCCTGCGCTGCTGGTTGAGGCTGTCGTCGTCGGCGGCGGCGCTGGTCGCGCCGGGCTCCTCACCCTTGTCGCGCGGGCGGGTCTCGCCGACCAGGACCTTGCGCACGTAGTCCTCGCTCTCGGCCGAGGTGACCGCCAGGACCTCGTCGAGCACGGCGAAGATCGTGTCCTCCCTGGGCACCACCACGTGACCCTCACGGACCACGGCGACCACGGCCGCGTCGACCGGCAGCGCGAGGTCGCGCAGGGTGCGACCGATCGAGGGCGAGCCCTCGGCCAGGGTCACCTCGTGGAGGGAGACCTGGCCCTGCTCGAACTGCATCAGCCGAACCATGCTCCCGACCGTGACCGCCTCCTCCACCAGCGACCGCAGGATGTGCGGCGTGGAGACGGCCACGTCGACGCCCCAGGCCTCGTTGAAGAGGGCGTGGTTCTTGGGGTTGTTGACGCGGGCGACCACCCGGGGAACGGCGAACTCCTGTTTGGCCAGCAGGGAGATCACCAGGTTGTCCTCGTCGTCGCCGGTGGCGGCCACGACCACGTCTGCATGGCTGAGGCCCGCCATGACCAGCGAGAGCACCTCGCAGGCGTCGAACGGGAACCACTCGGCGTCCTCGAGGGTGCCCCTGGCCGCCTCGACCACGACCGGGTCCTTCTCGATCAGCGTGACCTGGTGGCCGGCGGCCAGCAGGTCGGCGGCGATGAACTGGCCGACGTTGCCGGCCCCGGCGATCGCGACCCTCATGGGCGCACCTCCTGGCCGGCCCGCTCCCCGCGATCCGTCGGCGCACCCCGCCGGGGCTCCCCGGACCCCTCCGACACCCGCAGCTCGGCGTCCGGGCCGCGGTGCCCGGCGATGATCATCGGACGGAGCTCGTCCAGGCCCTCTTCGTTCACCGCGAGGTGGATCTGGTCGCCCTCCTGGAGCAGCATGCCCGGCGTGGGGATCCGTGCGTGGCCGATCCTGGTCACCGCCACCACCCGGCGATGGCCGTTCGACTCCAGCTGCTCAACCGTCCAGCCGGCCCACGAGGTCGGCAGCACCAGGGTGACCAGTGAGACCCCCTCGCTCGGGTCCTTCCAGTCCGAGGCCATCTCGTCCGGGATCAGGAAGCGCATCACCTGGTCGGTGGTCCACTTGACGGTCGCCACCGTGGGGATGCCCAGCCGCTGGTAGATCTCTGCCCGGCGCGGGTCGTAGATGCGCGCCACGACGGTCGGGACCTCGAACTTCTCCCGGGCAAGGCGGGCCGCCACGATGTTGGAGTTGTCGCCGTTGGACACCGCCGCGAACGCGCCGGCGCGCTCGACCCCGGCTTGGCGGAGGACGTCCTCGTCGAAGCCGTAGCCGTGGATCTTCTGGCCCCTGAAGTCGAAGCGCAGCATCCGGAACGCGATCTCGCGTTTGTCGATGACGGCCACGGTGTGGCCGCGCGCCTCCAGTCGGGCGGCCAGCTCGGAGCCGACCCGGCCACAACCCATGATGACCACGTGCACAGTGAATCCTTCCTGGTTACCGGAGTACCGGTTGGGGGCATCGTACCGCCGTGCTGAGCCGCAAACCCGCTTATCCACAGGATGCGGACCGGCGTGGTCCATCTGGCGCCAAGAGGCCGATACTTGGGGCGGTACCGAACGGATCCAGCGGGGGAGGAAGACCAGCGGTGGTCACCGAGGCGAAGCCAGAGCTCGACGAGGTCCCTGAGCGGACGGCCGGCGGCAGGCCGCCGTCCGCGCCGTCGCAGCGCTACCAGTCGGTGGGCTACCGCGCCAAGCGCGTCCTGCTCGGGCGACCGTACCGGACGTCTCAGCTCGTTCAGCAGCGGATCACCAAGCGGGTGGCGCTCGCGGTGTTCTCCTCCGACCCGATCTCCTCGACGGCGTACGCCACCGAGGAGATCCTGCGCGTGGTGGTTCTCGCCAGCGCCATCGCGCTGACCCTGCCGATCTCGCTCGCCATCACCGGCCTGCTCCTCATGCTGGTGATCTCCTATCGCCAGGTCATCGATGCCTACCCGTCCGCCGGCGGCGCATACGTGGTCAGCCGGGACAACTTCGGCAACACGGTCGCATCGGTGGCGGGCGCCGCCCTGCTGATCGACTACATCCTCACCGTCGCGGTGAGCGTGTCGAGCGGCGTGGGCAACATGGTCTCGGCCTTCGGCCATCCCAACCCGCTCGAGCGCTGGCAGGTCGAGATCGCCGTCGGCTTCATCCTCCTGCTGGCCTGGGGCAACCTGCGCGGCCTCCGCGAAGCCGGGCGCATCTTCGCCATCCCGACCTACCTGTACGTGGTCAGCATGGGCGCGATGGTGGCGATCGGGATCGGCCGGGTACTGACCGGCAGTCTCGACAAGATCACCTATTCCGCCACCGACCAGGTGGGCCTCGTCGGTCATGGGGTCCCGGTCGAAGCGGTGACCCTGTTCCTGGTGCTGCGCGCGTTCGCCTCGGGGACCACCGCGCTGACGGGCGTGGAGGCGGTCTCCAACGGGGTGTCGGCCTTCCGGCGGCCGGAGGCGAGGAACGCCAAGACCACCCTGCTGACGATGGCGTTCATCATGGGCTCGCTGTTCCTCGGGATCAGCTTCCTCGCCGGCCACCTGGGCATCAAGCCGTTCCAGGACGAGGTGCCGACGGTGGTCGCCCAGCTCGGCAAATACGTGCTCGGCTCGAGCCCGCTCGGTCACGCCTTCTTCGTCTTCACCCAGGGCGCCACTCTGATGATCCTGGTCCTGGCCGCCAACACCTCGTTCTCGGGCTTCCCGCTGCTGGCGTCGTTCGCGGCCGGGGACGCGCTGCTGCCACGCCAGCTCCGCAAGCGGGGTCACCGGCTGGTCTACTCGAACGGCATCATCGTGCTCTCGGCCGTGGCCATCCTGCTGGTCGTGGCCTTCGACGCCAGCACCTCGGCGCTGATCCCGCTGTACGCCATCGGGGTGGTCATCTCGTTCACGCTGTCGCAGGCGGGCATGACCAAGCGGCACTGGAAGGTGCGAGAGCGTGGCTGGCATTACGGCATCGCGGTGAACGGCATCGGCAGCCTGATCACCTCAGTGGTCCTGGCGGTGATCGTCGTCGTCAAGTTCACCTCCGGTGCCTGGATGGTCTGCATCGCGATCCCGCTGCTGGTCGTCCTCCTGCTGCGCACCCAGAAGACCTATCGGTCCGAGGTGGCCGAGCTGAAGGTCGAGGCGTCGCAGCGGCTCGCCCCGCCCAAGCCGCGACACGAGGTCATCGTGCTGGTCGAGAACCTCGACCAGGCGACCATCGGTGCCCTGCAGTACGCCCGCCAGCTCAACCCGCTGACGGTCACCGCGGTGCACATTGCCATCGACCCCGACCACGCCCGCGAGCTCTCGCACCTGTGGTCCAAGGTCCACATCCCGATCCCGCTCGAGGTGGTCGACGCACCCGACCGCAACCTGCTCGCCACGGTGGAGGAGACGGTCGCCGAGCGGGTCCGGCCCGACACCGAGGTCTCGGTGCTGATCCCCAAGCGGTCGTTCTCCAAGTTCTGGCACCGCATCCTGCACGACCGCACCGCGCAGGGGGTGTTCAAGGTGCTGGGCGAGATGGACAACGTCAACGTGACCATCGTGCCGTTCCGCCTTGGCCGCCACAGCGCGACCCCCCTCAGCCAGCCCGGCTCCGACGACCGCCAGCGCTTCACCCGCACATAGAGCGACCCGGCTCCGAGGGCCGGACGAGCCGGGTCTGCAAGTGGGCTGAAGTGGAGTCCAGGGTTCAGCGGGACGTCAGGTCGAACTCTCCGTCGCGAACCCCTCCGACGAACGCCTCCCACTCATGCCGTGTGAAGAAGAGCACTGGTCCAGGCCGATCCTTATCCTTGGAGTCCCGGACGGCGACCCCGCCGTCGAGGATCGCGACCTCAAGGCAGCCGTTGGCTCCGGAGCGCGAGCTCTTGCGCCACACAGCAGAGGACAGATCATCCACCACGATGCGTATCCCCCTGTCTCCAGTCCTGTGCCGCAGCCTACTTGGCAGGGCGGCGGTTGTGGTTCGGGCCGGGTCGGCGCACATGCTGCTTATGCAGACAATTGGAATACTACTGCATAGTAGCTCAGATGTCCCTATCCTGCTCCAGAATGTAGGGAAGACCCCGGATGCTCACCCTTTTGTCACCGGCTGTTAACTGAAATCCGGACGACACTGGGCCTCCGGTCCATCGAGGCGAATCAGATGGAAGCCGGACTTGGTGCGCATGATGCGTTCTGGTCAACCCAGAATGCAAGTTGCATTCTGTGCCATCCATGATGCATAATGCTGGACGCCTAGTTCGATCAGGGTTTTGTGCTCTGCCACTTGCTATGAGCACATTGGCGTACTTAGCGTAGTGTCGACAACCTGCACTTTCATCTGAATAGCAGAGGTTCCGGACGAGACGGAGCTACTGAGCAACTTGCAGATTGAGATGTGCTTCTCGAACGGCGCGAGGTAGACTCGCCGCCCGAGGAGGATGGGAATGCCATGGCGTATCGAAACTCGAGCTCAGCCGTCCGAAGTCCAACTGTCCGTCGCCGACGGTTGGCGAATGAGCTGCGACGACTGCGTGAGGCGGCCGGCCTGACGATCGAGCAGGTGGCGGAAACCCTCGAATGCTCCAGCTCAAAGATCTCCCGCATCGAGACCGCCAGCGTCAACGCCATCCCACGGGACGTCCGGGACATGCTGCAGCTCTATGGCGTTGCCGGGGATCAGCTCGAGGAGCTCCGGCAGCTCGCGCGTGAAGCTCGGCAGAAGGATGGGCTCTACTCCGAGTACCGGGACATCCCGAATGTGACCTTCGCCGATCTCGAGGCCGTGGCTGAGTCCATCGACCAGTACTCGCTATCGCTCATACCTGGCTTCCTGCAGACACCCGACTACGCACGTACGGTTCTGCGGGCCATTCGCATGGATCTGAGATCCCAACCGGAGGAGATCGAACGCCGGGTGGAGTTCCGCCTGGAACGGCAGCGGCGGCTGACCGAGCGGTTGGCCCACCAAGACCCCCCGTCCCTCTGGATGGTATTGGACGAGGCGGTGCTGCGCCGACTGGTGGGCGGGCGCGAGGTCATGCGCGCACAGCTCGAGCGGATCAGCGAGATCGCCGAGATGTCCAACATCACGATTCAGGTCCTGCCGTTCGACGTCGGCGCGCACGCTGGCATGGACGGCGAGTTCACCGTCATGAGCTTCCCCGACCCGATCCACCCCGATGTGGTCTTCATCGAGAACACCACCAGTGATCTCTATCTAGAAAATGCCGACGCGATCCGTCGGTATGTCCAGTTGTTTGATCATCTGCGAGCCGCAGCGCTTGACACCAGCGAGTCACTCGCGTTCCTCACCGAGGTGGCCAAGGGGCTGTAGCCGAGCATGAAGGGAGGACAGCAGCTCATGCAGGAGGAACTACCACCCGCGACGTGGCGGAAGAGTTCGCTCAGTGGCACCAACGGCTGTGTGGAGATCGCGGTCATCAACGGCAACATCGCCGTTCGCGACTCCAAGGAACGGAAGGGGCCTGTGCTCACCTTCACCCCGGGAGAATGGAAGGCATTCGTCGGCGGGGTGCGCAACGGAGAGTTCGATCTGACATCCTGCTGAGCCCGCTGGACCGACGGGGCGTTGACACTGTCCTTCAGCAAGATACGAGGTCTCGTCCCCTCGGCGAACCAACGGCCTGCGGTGATAGGAGGTTCGTCACCGATGGCTCATCGACTCCGATGGCGTCGGCGAGATCCCGACGATCGCGAGGACCACCCCGGGGATCTTTCCGAGGGCCACCCCGAGGACCGCACCCTGCTGGCCCTCGACATCGAAGGCTTCGGCCGGCAGGGACGGACCAACCCGACCCGGCTACGGCTGCGCCGGCAGCTGCACGGCTGGTGCACGGCCCTGCTCGACGGAGCGCATGCCTCCCCCGTTCAGTGGTACAGGCAGGACACCGGCGACGGGTCCATCTTCTCCATCGACCCCCACATCCCCCGAAACGTGCTGCTCAACCGATTTGTCGGTGAGCTGGCAGAGAGCCTGACCCAGTACAACCGCGGCTGCGCCAAGCCCGAGCGCCTCCGGCTCCGCGTGGCGATGCACGCTGGGGACCTCCTGCGGGACCCGGAGCCATTGCACGGCGAGGCCACCGTGGTGGTCTGCCGGCTGCTGGATGCCCAGGTGTTGCGTGGTTGCCTCGCGGTGACCGAGCAACCGCTGGCGGCGATCGTGTCCGAGACGATCTACGACAACATCGTGAAGCAGGGCTACCCACCGATCGACCCGGCCACCTGGCATCCTGTGCTGGCGGCCACCAAGGAAGGCCCGAGGCACGCGTGGGTCCACGTTCCAGGCGACTTCGACGCGCCCATGCGCGCGGCTGTCGTGGCCAACGGCGTCTACCCTGCCGGCCTCTCAGACCCTGGAAGCCGCGGATGGTGAGGCGATCGACGGCGCCAGAGAAACGAAATAGGGGGCGAGGTCGTCAACCTCGCCCCCCGAGCAGTTCTGGGCCGACGAGGACGCCGACACTGCCCTTCAGCGCCCCGAGGTATACCACACTTGATGGTGCAAGCGACGCACTCGGACCACAATTGTCAGAGCCGCAACCAGACCGCAACGCGGTCACGGCGATTTGATGGCCATGAACTCGCTGGTGTCGTCGCCCTGGCGGCGCTCGTCGCCGGAGACGCGCTGGTCGGCCAGGCGGCGGGCGCGGCCGCTCTCGATGAAGCGGCGCACCAGGTAGGGCTTTGCCTGGCGGAACACCTCGGCGTAGGACTCGATGCGCTCCTCGGCCGCCCCGGCACTGTCGCCGCGGGACTCGATGATGAACGTCGCGGTGCGCGCGAAGTACAGCGGGATCAGCGAGTTGGTCAGCTCGTCGTGATCGACCACCTGAGCGTTGTAGGCGAGCAGGTAGTCGTAGCAGATGCGAGCCCACAGCTCGACGGGTAGGCGGAAGCCGTCCGGCCGCTCGCCCGCCCGGTGGATCGCCCCCCTCACCTGGGTGAGGTTGTCGTTGCCCAGGACCTCGCGCCAGACGTCCTGATAGGTCACGTAGCCGTCGACGAAGCGCCAGAGCAGCCGGTCGTGGTTGACCTTGATCTCCTCGGTCGAGGTCTCCGAGCGGAAGCCGAAGGTTCGCACCGGCTGGATGTCGTCGACCGCCAGCCAGTGGTCGGCATAGCGGCCGGCCAGCGCGAACAGGCTCCCGACGACCTGGCGGAACATGGGGCCGAGGTCGCGGCCGGGGTCCTTGGCATCGTGCAGCTTGGCTCCCAGGATCGCCTGGCAGACGTTGAAGTGCTCACACAGCGCCACGGTGGTCATCCAGATGTCGACCCCGAAGCGGGCCACGTCGGTGTCCCAGACGTGCTTGCGCGCCCAGTGGCCGGCCAGTCGCCCGGAGAAGCCGAAGTCGCCGCCGATCGGCTGGCGCAGGCGGTGCCCGTACAGCGCGGCGGTCAGCGGGAAGGCGATGGCGTTGGTGATGGTGCCGTCGAACTTGTGCCGCTCGTACATGGGCGCGACCAGGTCATAGCCGTGGTAGAGGACCGGGCCGATCAGCCGGTCGACCCACTCGGGGCTGACCGAGCGCAGGTCGGCGTCGAACACGGCGCAGGCGTTGGCGCCCAGCGCCTCGGCGACGGTGAAGATCGCCCGGAACGCCGAGCCCTTGCCGGACAGCCCGGTGTAGGTGAAGGTGAGCTTGTCGGGCGTCTCCGCCTTGGGGTCGACGAGCAGCACCTCCTCGTCGCCCTCGGTGGTGGCTGCGAGCGCGGCCTCGGCGGTGCCGTCGGTGGAGTTGCCGTCCGACACGACGATGAGGCTGCGGCGGTTGGGAAAGTACTTGCGCAGACCAGCTTCGACGGCTCGGACGACGTGCCCGATGGTGTTCGCGTTCTGGAACGAAGGGATGCCGATCAGCAGATCGACCGTGTCGTAGGCACGGAGCACCTCGGCGGCATCCTCGTTGAACATCTCGGGCGGTAGGCTGGCCACGGTGAAGGTCCCCCCAAGAGCAAGTGCATTGATCCGACGATGAGATTGTGCGCCCGCTCCACAGATGACAGCGTACGTTCATGTACGCAGGTTAGGGGACACGCGAGCCGGCCTTCGCGGACGCGCTCGTGGGCCGACGCTCGAGAACTATGACCGGTAGCCTGTGTTGATCAGGTCGGATCGGTCCGGGAAGGCCATCCAACCCGCGCCGTAGACGACGATGATGAACACGCCAGGCAGCGCTGCGGACGGAGGCCTCTCGGTGTGACGGGAGCGGCGGCCCTGGAGCACCTTCCTTGCGGTCCGCGCGCTGCCGGCCTATCTGCGGCGGCGGGCGGCCCGCTTCCCCGGGGCCGACCCTCCCGCCGCGGGACCCTCGCCCATGTTGCTGGACCGTCACTCGGGTATCAGCGACACGTGGCGCCGGCGGCGGTCCAGTACCACGTTGAGCGCGGCGCCGTACAGCACGAGCTGGGCGAACAGGCCCAGCCAGACAAGCAGCAGCACCACGCTGAGCAGCGAGCGGGGAAGCGCGGCGACGCCCGCCGAGCGCTCCGTCCACAGGACGAAGCCGCGCTTGAGCACCTCCACCCCCAGCGCTCCGAGCGCCGCACCGGGAACCTGCCAGAGCAACGAGAGCTTGCGCGCCGGCAGGAGCCGGTACAGCAGCAGGAGCAGGACCAGCATGGAGAGGGGGCTCGCGAGCAGCCCGGTGAGCCTGACCAGCGGCCCGGCGTCGTTGCCGAGCACCGCCCGCGCCGCGTACCCGATCCACACCGTGAGGCCCACCGAGCCGAGCAGCACCGCGCTCAGCAGGATCACGATAAGGATGTTGAAGGCCTTCTGGCCGACCGGGTTGCGGCCGGTCTCCACCCCCCACATGCGGTTCATGCAGGCGGTCATGGCGCCCACGAAGCCGCTGCCGGCGTAGGCGACGCTCAGCAGGCCGAACACTCCGAACGCCACCCGCGCGCCGACGAGCTGGTTGACCATGTCCTTGCCCTGCACACCGGGGAGGAGCTGCCCCACCGCGGTCGAGACCGCATCGCGGACCTGGGGATTGGACCTGGCGATGGTGGCGATCACGAACCCCGCCAGCAGCAGCATCGGCACCAGCGACAGGAAGGTGTAATAGGCCATGCTGCCCGAGAGCAGGGCTCCCTGCGCGCGTGAGAAGGTCTGCACGACCGCCCAGGGCAGGCGGGTCACCCGGTTGCGGCCAAGCCAGTGATACAGGCGCGCGATGGCACGCTCGATCCGCGCCTCGGCGCGCGCCGCCCGCTCGACCGGCGTGAGCTGCCGGTCATCGGGCTCGGGAGGCTGCTCGCGCTCGCGTGCCTCAGCCTTGGCCATCTCTTGTCCATCCTCGGGCCGTCCGCCGCGCCCGTCCAGCTCGGCACCACCTAATCCATGATGCGGCTTTGCGCCAGCCACCGCCTCCGGCGCGGTCAGGCAAGGTCAGGCGGAGTCAGGCAAGGTCAGTCTGTGCCTTGTGCGAGCGCGGGACCAGGCTGAGCAGCGACGCCTCGGGACGGCAGGCGAACCGGAACGGCGCGTACTTGCTGGTGCCGAGGCCGGCGCTCACGTGCAGCCAGCTCGAGCCCCAGCGTGACAGCCCGCGGACCCGATCGCGCGGCAGGTCGCAGTTGGTCACCAGCGCGCCGATCCCCGGGAGGCAGACCTGGCCGCCGTGGGTGTGGCCGGCCAGCACGAGCTGGTAGCCGCTGCGCTCGAAGGCGTTGAGGCTGCGCTGGTAAGGGCTGTGGACGACACCGATGCGCAGGCGCGTTCCGTTGCCGTCGGGCGGGACCGGAACGGCGCTGTCGTCGAGGCGGATGTGCGGGTCGTTCATGCCGGCAAGCTCGAGGTCACCGAGCCTCGCGCGCTGGTTGGAGAGGACCAGCCAGCCCGCGCGCTCGAGGCCGTCCACCAGCTCCCGCCAGGGATTGTGGGCTCTGGGCAGGCGAATCCGCCTACGCGGGAGAAAATAGGCGAAGTAGTTCTTGAACCGGGGTGGATAGTAGTCGTTGGATCCGAGCACCGCGACCGCGCCGACACGCGGACGGAAGCGGCGCAGCGACTCCAGAGCGACCTCGAGCGCGGCCGGCTCGCCCAGGATGTCGCCCGTGACCACCACCAGGTCGACAGGGAGCTCGGCCAGCTCGGCGAGGAACCGCAGCCGCCTGCTGTCGCGTGCCAGCAGGTGGAAGTCGCTCAGATGGAGGATGGTGGACGGAGGCTGGCCCTGCTCCAGCACGGGCACGGTCTCTCGCCGCAGCTGGTACCAGTGCCGCTCGACCAGCGCGCCGTAGGCGACACACGCGACCCCGGCCGCGGCCAGCGCGCCGGCCAGCGCGCCGACCCGGCCCGCGGTCATCGTCCCGCCATCGTTCGCCACAAGGTTCACGCGGCGCATTCTATCGCCCTGGTAGGCTCGGCCCATGCTCACCGACGACGTTCAGCAGGCCATGTTCACGGCGATGAAGGCGCGCCGGAGTGACGAGGCGGGCGCGCTGCGCCTGGCGCTGTCGGCGCTGCGCTCGGCGGCGATCGAGGCGCGCCGGGAGCTGACCGACGACGAGTCAGTCGCGGTGCTCCAGCGGGAGGTCAAGAACCGCCGCGAGGCCGAGCAGGTCTACCGCGAGGCAGGGCATGCCGACCGGGCGGACAAGGAGGCCTTCCAGGCCGAGGTCATGGGCCGCTTCCTGCCGGCACCGCTGGAGCCGGCCGAGCTCGCCCGCATGGTCGACGAGGCGATCGCCGCCACCGGCGCCTCCGGCCCGAGGGAGCTCGGCAAGGTCATGGGCCGGGTCATGACCGCGGTCCGCGGTCGCGCCGACGGCGGTCAGGTCCGCCAGATGGTCCTGGACCGCCTCCAGGGTCAGCAGGGCTAGGGGAAACCAGGCAGGGTGCTGGGCGGCGGGCCGGGCCCACCACCTCCCCCGCCACCGCCACCCCCGCCGCCGCCACCACCGAGACCGTCGCTGACCTCCAGGGTGACGACGGTGGTGCTCGGCTGCGCATTGCTTCCCGCCTTGGGCGACTGGTTGACGACCTGGCCGGCCGGAGCGCGGTTGTGCACAAGCCGGGCGGTGGCGTTGAAGCCGGCGGCCTTCAGGATGGCGAAGGCCTCGGCGAGCATCTTGCCCTTCACGTCCGGCACGCCCTTCTCGCCCTTCTTCGGCGGGTCCGGCGGTCGCCGAACCGGAGGCGCCGGGAAGCCCTCGACCGGCTGCCCCTCCAATGCAGCCACCATGTACTGGTGGAAGATCCTCGCCGGCCAGGTGCCGCCGAAGACTGGTCCGCCGGTGGGCCCGAGGTTCCGCATGGGCGATGGTTTCTTGGGCATCCCGACCCAGACCGAGGTGGCGAGCTGGGGCGTGAAGCCGTTGAAGAATGCGCTCCTGTACTCGTCGGTGGTGCCGGTCTTGCCGGCCACCGGCCGGTCGGGGAGCGCGGCCGCCCTGCCTGTCCCGCTGGTGACCACGCCGCGCAGGATGTCGACGGTCTGGTTCGCGATGCCGGGCTCGATCACCTGCTTGCAGTCGGTCTTCTGCTTGAACAGGGTCTTGCCGTCAGCGCCGATGATCCTGTCGATCGCGTACGGCTGGCAGCGGACGCCCTGGTTGGCGAGCGTGCCGTAGGCGCCGGCCATGTCGAGCACTGAGACCTCTTTGGCGCCGAGCACCAGCGAGCAGACATTCCAGTTGCTGTAGTTGTCCCTCTCCTTCTCCGACGCGTCCGCGCCCGGCGGCTTCGGGGCGTTGCTGATGCCCATGCGGCGGGCGACCTCGAGGCCGTGCGACGGCCCCACCTTCACCGCGAGCTGCGCGAAGTAGGTGTTCACCGAGTGGATGGTGGCGGTGTAGAGGTTGTAGTTGCCCGCCTCGGCCGGGTCGGCGTTGCCTGGCTTGCCTCCGCCCCAGCCGGGGCACTTGTCGCCGACCTCGTTGGTGATCTCTGGTGGGGCGAAGAAGGTGGTCGAGGTCGGCAACCCCTCCTCCAGCGCCGCCACCACGAAGAACATCTTGAACGACGAGCCGGGCTGCATGCCGACGCTGCCGTTCCCCAGCGTGGCGAGGTTGACCGCGGACCTCTTGTGATCCTTGCCCGCCACCAGCGCGACGATCTGGCCGGTCTTGGGGTCGACGCTGGCCAGCGCCCCGTCGATGTTCTTCCCGCCTGGGCGCTGCGACGGCTCCTGGAGCTGGTCGTGGACGGCGGCCTCGGCCTCGTGCTGCCGGGACGGGTCCAGGGTGGTGTAGACCTTGAGGCCGCCCTGGAGGACCATCTTCCTGCGCAACGGGGTGCCGGCCTTGCCCAGGATCCGGTCGTAGGCGCTGTCGCTCAGCAGCTGGCTCTTCACGTAGTCGACGAAGAACGGCTGGGTGGTCCGCAGCCTGAACAGCTTGACGTGCAGCTTCTCCTTCTTGGCCTTGGCCACGTCCTGGGCCTTGGCGAAGCCGAGCTGCTGCATGCGGTCGAGCACCACGTCGCGCCGTGGGATGTTCGCCTTCGGCTTGGTCGGCTTGTAGATCTCGGGGGACTTGATGGTCGCGGCCAGCGACGCAGCCTGCGACAGCGTGAGCTTGGTGACCGACCTGCCGCCGAAGTAGTGCTGCGCGGCGGTGGCGACGCCGTAGGTGCCCTCGCCGAAGGCGACGGCGTTCAGGTACGCCTCAAGGATCTGGTCCTTGGTCATCACCTTCTCGAGCTGCACCGCGTACGCCGCCTCGTGGATCTTGCGGTCGAACGTCTGCGAGGAGTCGTTCAGCACGACCTTCTTGACGTATTGCTGGGTCAGCGTGCTGCCGCCCTGCTCGATCGAGCCGGCCCTCAGGTCGGCCACGGCGGCGCGGGCGATGCCGTGCCAGTCGATGCCACTGTGCTCGTAGAAGCGGTCGTCCTCGATGGCCACGACCGCGTCCCTGAGGGCCTTCGGGATCTGCTTGAGATGCACGTATGCCCGGTTCTCGTCGAACAGGGTCTCCAGTCGGGTCCCGTTGGCGGCGTAGATGTTCGACCGCTGCGCCAGCGTGCCCGGCTTGGGTGCCGGCCCGAAGTTGCCGAGACGCTTGGCGGTGTCCCGTACCAGCGTCCCCGCCGGCACGACGACGGGCAGGGTCGTCAAGGCGAGGAGGAGCGCCATCGCCACGCCCACCCCGATCATGCCGCCGAGCCGCGTGCCGAGCAGCGCACCGAGGCGCAGGCCGGGAACGCTCGGGCGCCAGCCTCCAGGGGTCGGAATGCGCGGATTGGGATACTGAGCGTCGGCCATGGCTCCGTCGGTATAGCACACTCGCAGAATTCAGGCTGGCACCGGCCAAAGTAGCTGGGATGATAGGTTTGACAGGCGAAGCCGGCAAGTCGGTACCCCAGGGCCCGGCTCGCTCCAAGAGGCATCCGGAGACTACTCGAGTTGGACGTAAACTTGAACGTGGACAAGGTGAGCACTCTCGGCCCGGTGGCTCAGACCCAATCGGCGCAGGGACTCGTCGAATCGTTCAGGCACTACGCCGACCGGTTCATCGAGCACCTGCCCGACCTCGCCGCCGCACTGGTGTTCCTGGTCGTCGCCGTGGTGGCCGCACGCCTCGTCAGGCGCGGGGTGGAGGCCGCACTGCGGCGGACCTCGACCGAGGCGTACGTCCACCTGATCGTGGCCAAGTTGGCCTATTTCGGCGTGATGGTCCTTGGCGTGGTGGTCGCGCTGTCGCTCGGTGGGGTCAACCTGGGCGTCCTGGTCGGCAGCCTCGGGCTGGCCACGGTCGCGCTGGGCTTCGCCCTGCAGGACGTCGTGAGCAATTTCGTGGCCGGGATCGTGCTGCTGCTCGAGCACCCGTTCACTCGAGGCGACCAGATCGAGGTGGAGGGCGTCCAGGGAAAGGTGGAGGACATCCGCGTGCGGGCCACCCAGCTACGCGCCGCCGATGGCGGGCAGGTGCTGGTGCCGAACAAGGTGCTGTTCACCAGCGTGCTGGTCAACTCGACCGCGACGATGCACCGCCGCGTCGAGGTCACCCTGAGCATGCCCCAGGGCGTGGACCCCAGCCGGGCGCGAGCGGCGCTGCTCGAGGCCGCGTCGGGCGTCGACGGCGCCAGCGACGACCCGCCGCCCCGCCTGCTGCTGAACGACCTGGGCGAGGACAAGATGGACCTGCTCCTGGAGATCTGGGTCGACCCGCGCAGCCACGACCCGCAACGTGTGCGCAGTGAGGTCCTGGAGGCGACCCAGGCGGTGCTCGCCCGGTCCAACCGGGAGCTGACGGCATCCAGGCCCTCGAGCACCTCGGACGACAAGAAGGCAGGATGACCGCGATCAAGGGTCCTTCACTCGGCGACCTCCGGACCACCCTGGCCCGGCAGGTCGAGACGCTCGTCGGTCGCCTGGCGGGCTGGTCGCCAGGCGACTGGGAGCAGCAGTCGGCCAACCCGGGCTGGAGCAACGCCGACACCGTGCAGCACCTGATCGGCGCCCTGAACGGCTATGCAATCGGGGTCGAGCAGCGCGAGGAGCCCACGCGCCCGCCGTTCGACGAGCCTGTCGGGCTCGCCGCCGCGCCGCCCGCGAGGCTACCGCGCCTGCTCGCGGACACCAGTGACCGGCTGGTCGAGCTGCTGGCCAAGACCGAGCCGGCGGACCGCGTCTGGCATGTCAGACACCGCTTCTCCGCCCGCACCATGGCGTCGGTGGCGCTCTGCGAAGTCGTCCTCCACCGCTGGGACCTCACCGGTCCCGGCGACCGCGGTCCCGAGCCACGCGCCGCCCGCCTGGTGCTGCAGGGCGTGTTCGCCTCCCGGGACGACTCCTCGGCCAGCCCGATCGCGCTGCTGCTGCACGTCGCCGGCCGGGTGCGCATGGAGGACCGCCCCGGCTGGAAGGGCGACGACTGGCAATGGGATATCCCGGACGAGACGCCGAGCTGACACGCCTGCGCGGCTGTGCCAGGGTCGCTGGTAGCGTCCCTCAGGCTGCGGCGAACAGGTGCGCGCCGAGGCGGCGCAGGCCCGGGACGTCGTGGACGTCGTCGGCGAGCAGCGGAACCTCGACCACGCCGATGTCGGGGACCGTCTCGGCCAGCTCGGCGATGCGCCGGCGCTCGGTCGCGGCCAGCGCCTCGAGCGCGCGGTGGCGCTCCAGCAGGATCGCGAGCAGGTGCCCGTCGGCGCCGGCGCCCCGCAGGCGCTCGAGCTGGCCGGCAGGCACCTCGGGGACCGGCACCGCCCGGTGGACCCTGTTGACCACCAGCGCGCCCAGCGGCATGGCCTCGATTGACAGCCGCCCGGCGAAGTAGCCCGCCTCGCGCAGGGCGACCTGATCCGGCGTCGCCACCACCACGAACGCCGTGCCCGGGTGCTCGAGCAGCTCGTACACGCGCCTGGCGCGCTGCTTGAAGCCGTCGTACATGCCCTCGAACGCGGCGAAGAACTCGCCCACCTCGGCGAGCAGCTCCGAGCCGGTGATCCTGCGGATCATCCTGGCCATCGCGTTGGTGGCGAAGTTCAGCCCGGCGATGTAGCCGCGGCCGACCCGCTGGGCGGGCCCGATGAGCAGTCGCAGCGCCCGCGCGTCGAGCAGCTCGTTCAGGTGCGCGGGCGCGTCCAGGAAATCGAGCGCCGAGCGGGTCGGCGGCGTGTCGACCACCAGCAGCTCGTAACGGCCGGACTCGTGCAGCTCGTAGAGCTTCTCCATGGCCATGTACTCCTGCGTCCCCGCCAGGGTCGAGGAGAGCCGCTGGTAGAAGCGGTTGGCGAGGATCCGCTCGGCCTGCTCCTCGTCGCGCGCGTAGCGCTCGATGACCTCGTCGAAGGTGCGGCGCATGTCCAGTGTCATCGCGTCGAGGCTGCCGGGGCCCGCGGGCAGGCCCTTGCCGCTGACCGGCTTGGGCTCGTTGGAGAGCAGGTCGAGGCCGAGCGCCTGCGCCAGGCGACGGGCCGGGTCGATGGTGAGCACGCAGGTGCGCCGGCCGAGCTCGGCGCCACGCAGGGCCAGCGCCGCGGCGGTCGAGGTCTTGCCCACGCCACCCGACCCGCAGCAGACCACGATCCTGGCGTCGCGGACGATGGCGTCCAGCGGCGAGGGGCTCGTCGTGCTCATGACCGAGTCCTGGCCTTGGCGGAGGCGGCAGAGCGGTCGCCGCGCGCCTGCCGCCCGCCCTCCGGCTCGGACCTCGGCCCGGCGCCGACCAGCTCGGAGGCGGCGATCCGCCCGGCCAGGGCGCGGATCGCCTCCGGGTTGGCGGCGCCACCCAGCAGCAGCGGGAGCTCCACCACCGGCAGGCCGCCGAGCCCGCTGTGGAGCTCCTTGAGCAGCCGGCGCTGGCGGGCGATCTGGCGCTGGCGGTCGCGCCCCTCGGCCACCAGCGCGGCGATCGCCTCCTCGTTCAGGTCGACGTCGGCCCGCTTGGCCGCGGCCACGAGCGGCGAGGGGTCGCGGGCGAGGCCCGGCAGGCGTCCGGCCCGGCTGCCGAGCTGGTCCTCGGTCACCTGTGTGGCCACCACCGCGGCCAGGGGCAGCTCCGCGGCCCGCAGGGCCACCGCCGCCTCCTGCGTCTCGGTCACCGGCAGCTCCTCTGGCAGGCAGGTGAGCAGCACCGAGGTCCGCGCGGGATCGTCGAGCAGCTCCCTGACGCGATCGGCCTGGTGCCGCAGGGGCCCGATGCGCGCCAGCTCGGCCACGGTCTCGGGGGCGCGCAGGAAGGGGACCACCCGGCCGGTTGGCGGGGCGTCGAGCACCACCAGGTCGTAGACGGGGCGCCTGCCCTGGCGGCGGGTGGCCACCTCCCAGACCTTGCCGACCAGCAGGACGTCCCCGAGGCCGGGCGCGGCGGCGGTGATGAAGCTGGTGAGCTTGGCCCAGGAGAGCAGCCTGGCCAGCGGGGCGAAGCCGTAGCGGCCCAGGTACTCGCGCAGCGCGTCCTGCGGGTCCACGGCCAGCCCGTTGACCCGCTCGACCAGCCGCGTCTCCCGGTAGCCGAGCGATTGCCGGTCGAACAGCCCGGCCAGCCCTTGGCGGCCCTCGACCTCAGCCAGCAGGGTGCGCCGGCCGCGCTGCCCGGCGGCCACGGCCAGGGTGGCCGCGACCGTTGTCTTGCCGGTCCCGCCCTTGCCGGTGACCACGATCAGCCGGGCGCGGTCGAGCACGTCGAGAGGCATGAGATCGCCATCGTAGCTGCCTCGTCCGGATACGGCCGCTACGGCCTCCGGCAGGGAGCTTTTCCACAGATCCTCTCGACGGGTTGTCGCCGCCGGTGGCGCGCGGGAACAATGGCCCAGCCATGAACCGCCTCCTCCGTCTCTTCCAGGCCCTCTGCCTCGGCACGCTGGTCGCGCTGGTGGCGAGCCTCGGCACGCCCACCGCGGCGGCCGCCCAGCCCGCCCGCGGCCCGACCGTCGAGGTCTTCGGCCTCTCCGGCGTGCTCGACCGCAGCTCGCTCGGCAACCTGCGCGGCGCCCTGGCCGGGGCCGAGCGCCGCGGCGCGCAGGCGTTCCTGATCCAGCTCGACGGCTTCGGCGGGCTCGGGGTCGACCCGGCCCAGGTCGCCCGGGTCGTCGCCGAGGCCAGGGTGCCGGTGGCCGTCTGGGTGGGCCCGCGGGCCGCGCAGGCCGCGGGCGCCGACGCCTTCGTGCTCTCCACGGCCGATGTGGTGGCGGTGAGCCGCCAGGCGCGCATCGGGCCGGCGCTCCCCGCCGAGCTGGGCCGTGGCCGCGACGCCGGTGCGGAGGCGGCGCTGTTCCGGGCCGCCGGGCTGCCCGCCGACATCGAGCACGGCACGGTCGACGGCGCCCGCGCCGAGGCCCTGCGGCTCGCCGACTACCAGGCCGAGTCCCTGCCGGACGCCGTGCGTCAGCTCGACGCCAGGCCGGCCGACGGCCGCACGCTCGAGGTGACCGGTTTCCAGGTCCGCTTCCTGTCGCCGTCGCTGCTCGACCGCATCCGCCACGGGCTGGCCAACCCGACCCTGGCCTACCTGCTGATCCTCGCGGCCGCGGCATGCCTGTCCTTCGAGTGGTTCCAGCCGGGCTTCGGCGTGGCCGGGATCGCCGGCCTGCTCATGGCTCTGCTCGCGGTCTACTCGCTGGTGGTGCTGCCGACCAGCTGGATCGCGCTGGCCGCGCTGGTCGTCGGCATGGCGGCGTTCACCGCCGATACGGCCCGCGGTGGGCTCGGGCCGCTCACCCTGGCCGCCGCCGCGCTCACCGGGGCGGGCTCGTGGTGGCTGTTCTCCAGCCCCGCGTCGCTGCTCAGGGTCGACGGGCGGCTGGCCGTGCTGGGGACCCTCTGGTCGCTGGCGTGGTTCGTGGTCATCCTGACGATGATGCTGCGCTCGCAGCGGCGGGCGCCGATGGGCACCGAGGCGCTGGTCGGCGCGCACGGCGTGGTGCGCAGCGTGCTCAACCCGGGAGGGATCGTGGTGATCGACGGCGCGATGTGGCGCGCCGACCTGGCCGCCGGTGGCCTGCTGCCGACCGGGCAGCGGGTCAGGGTCGACGCGGTGACGAACGGCATCCTTCAGGTCAGCGCGGAGGACCCGGACGCCGTGCGACCCGAGCGGAAGCGATTGCGGCCGGCCAGGCCAGCCCCGAAAGCCTAGCGAGCCGCCACACAAGGGTTAGCGACGCTAGTCACACATGAGACACTTATCCCACCACGACCCGCGGGCATGGCGGGGCGAGACTCGAGGAGACGGAAGTGGGCAGCATCGTCATTGTCATCATCCTGGTCCTGCTGGTCCTGGTCGTCGTCGCGCTGGCCACGATGGTCCGTGTGCTGCAGGAATACGAGCGCGCGGTGATCTTCCGGCTCGGCAACGTGCTGAGAGCGCCGAAGGGACCGGGCATCTTCTTCATCCTGCCCTTCGGGATCGACCGCATGCGAAAGGTCAACCTCCAGACCGTCGCGATGAACGTCCCGCCGCAGGACATCATCACGCGCGACAACGTGACCCTACGAGTGGACGCGGTGGTGTACTCGCGGGTGGTCGACCCGATCAAGGCCGTGGTCGAGATCCAGAACTACCTGTTCGCCACCAGCCAGGCCGCGCAGACCAACCTGCGCGCGATCCTCGGCAAGAAGACCCTGAACGAGGTGCTCAGCGCCCGCGAGGAGGTCAACGCCGAGCTGTCCGCGGTGATCGCCGGCGTGACCGCGCCGTGGGGCGTGCGCGTCACCTCGGTCGAGGTCAAGGACGTCGACCTGCCCGACGAGCTGCAGCGTGCCATGGCGCGCGAGGCCGAGGCGACCAGGGACGCCAAGGCCCTCAAGATCACGGCCGACGCCGAGCTCATGGTCTCGCACGTGCTGTCCGAGGCGGCCGGCGTGATGTCACAGAACCCCTCCTCCCTGCAGCTCCGCTTCCTCCAGACCGTGGCCGAGGTGGCCACCGAGCAGAACTCCACGCTGGTGATGCCGATCCCGGTCGAGCTGCTCAACTTCGTCGGACGCATCGGGCAGCAGGCGCCGCCCGCGCCGGTGACCGCGCCCAGGACGCCGCCGGCGGAACCCCCGGGCGAGGCACCACCTGCGCCGAAGGGGCTGGGGCCGGGGACCGCCACCACGCCGCTTCCGCCCGTGCCTTCGTCACCACCGGATTTCGGGGGCGACACTCCGGGCCGGTCACGGCGCGCGCCGTCCGATTCCAGCGACGACGGCGGGCCCGACGGCCATGGCCGCGCCCGCGGGCGCGGCGACTGATCAGGGCCGCGGCAGCCCGGCGCCGGCTCTCGCCGAGCGTGGTCGACACGGCCTGTTCCAAGGCGCGGCATCTCGGTTTTATGCCCCGTTGACCTGCGGCGTGAGATACCAGGGTCGCAACCGAAGCGTTACGGCCAAGGGATTGAGGCTGTCGACACTGAGGTTTACGCTGCGCCTACATATTTCTGCGTCAACATGCTTCTCCGGCCCGATCGGGCGTTCCGCCCGACTCGTTGGACGGTCGCAACGAATGGCGGGTAGGGCAACTGCCCGGCGACCGGCGCGAGGGAAGGAACCACCATGGCTACCACGATCAGCACCACGACTGCGGCCGAACGCGCCGCTCGGACCGCGGCCTCGGCATGGGATCTGCAGATCGGCTGGCAGTACCGCGCAGCCTGCAAGGGGCCGCAGTCCGAGCTCTTCTTCGCCCCCAACCACCTCGAGCGCAAGGAGCACCGGCTCGAGCGGGAGGCTGCGGCGAAGGAGATCTGCCGTAGCTGTCCGGTGCTGGTGGAATGCCGTGAGTACGCGCTGATGGTGCGCGAGCCGCATGGGATCTGGGGCGGGCTGAACGAGTACGAGCGGCGACAGTTGCTCGCTCGCCGCGCTGGTTGACCGATCCAGCGACTGGTCAGCGACTGGTCCTGCGCCCCGGCGTGCCGCCCGGGGCCGGCCCGGGATAGCCTTGGCCGTCGTTCCGACGTCGAGGCGAGCCGAGAGGACTTTTCGATGACCACGTGGGAGTACGCCACCGTTCCGCTGCTGCCGCACAACACCAAGCAGATCCTCGACTCGTGGGGCGAGGACGGCTGGGAGCTCGTCGCCGTCCATACGGCCGAGGTCGGCGGCACGATCGCCTTCTTCAAGCGGCCCAAGAGCCAGCGCTGAGCAGCCGCGAGCGGGCTGCATCGCGGCGCGACCCGCCGTGCCCGCTCAGCGGCGACGGTCGATCACCCGGAACGACTCGGCGTACGGGAAGCCGTGGGGGGCGCCGACCGCCCGCAGCCGGCGGGTCAGGAGCTCCCGGAGGTCCCCCCGGATCTGGGCCATCTGGCTCGCGTGCGCCTCGAGCGCGGCGATCTTGCGCTCGAAATAGGGGGTGATATCCACCACCTCGCCGCCGGCTCCCGGTCCGAACAGCCAGATGTCCTCGAGCTCGCGCCAAGGAGGCAGGCCCTCCTCGAGTTCCAGCTCGGGGAAGATCGCCGCGGTGGTGCCGCCGGTCAGGACCATGTCGAGCACCGCCTGGGCGACCGTGCGGTGGTCGGGATGGTTGATGAAGACGTCGCTCAGGATCTGCTCGGGGCTCATGGTGAGCAGCCGGTGGGGGCGGTGGCGGCGGAACTCGCGTGACAGGTCGCGTTGCAGCTCGCGCGAGTAGACGACCTCGCTGTCCATGTAGCCGAGGAAGGTCACGTCGGTGACGCCGCAGACCTTGGCCGCCGCCCTGGCCTCCTCCTCGCGGAGCCTGCCGAAGGTCTCGGCGTCCTGCCACGCGTCCTGCACGCCGCGCTGGCCGGAGGTCACGATCACGTAGCGGACCTCCCAGCCTTCATCGGTCCAACGGGGGATCGTCCCCGCGGCGCCGAACTCGATGTCATCCGGATGGGCGCTGATCACCAGTATCCGGCGACGACCGCCGGTTTCCTCGCTGGGCATCGCATCACCTCGTTGGGCGTCAGCCGGCAGCCGCCGGTGGATGCGGCACCTTGGAGGCTAGAGGAGGCCGGCCCGCCTCCGCATCCCACCCGCAGATCCCGCGTGCGCTTGTGGACAAGGGTCGTCGCGTGTCGCGCCGATTGGATAGTGTGCGTCCATGGACCTCGATGCCGCCTTCGCCTCGCTGCCCGGGCTCATCCCGCGGACAGCTCAGCGCGACATGGCCGGCGCCGTGGCCGCCGCCATCGAGCGGGACGCCCCGCTGCTGGTGCACGCCCCGACCGGTGTGGGCAAGTCGCTCGGTTACCTCGTCCCGATCGTCGCGGCCGGCCGGCGCGCGATCGTCGCCACCGCTACCAAGGCGCTCCAGTCCCAGCTGGTCGAGCGCGACCTGCCGCGGCTCGCCGAGGCCTTTGACACCACCTCCGCGCTGATCATGGGGAGGGGGAACTATCTCTGCCTGGCCAAGACGGACGCTCTCGTGGCCGCGACGCGGCTCGCCGCCACCGCGCAGGAGGAGGCAGCGCTCGACCTGGTCGACTGGGCGTCCGACACCGAGACCGGCAGCCGGCTCGACGCGCCGCCGGGCACCAGGGACGACGTCTGGGACCTGGTCTCGACCTCCGGGGAGGACTGCCCGGGCCAGAAAGGGTGCTCCTTCTTCCGCCGCTGCTTCGCGGAGCGGGCCCGGGAGCGCGCCCGCGAGGTGGACGTGGTGGTCACCAACCATCACCTGCTCCTGCTCGAGCTGGAGCTGCGGCAGCTGGCCGAGTCGCCAGGTGTGATGCTGCCCGAGGTGAACGTGCTGGTGGTCGACGAGGCGCACCGCCTCGCCGATCACGCCGCCGACCTCTACGGCGTCACCGTGACCGGGACGCGGGTGACCAGGGCCGGCGCCGCGGCCGACGCGGTGGTCAAGGCTGCCGGGGGCACCTCGGACTGGGCGCGGCGGCTGCGGGCCCGCTGGGAGGAACGGGCCAGCCGGCTGCGGCCGGGTCCGGTCCTGCCCGGCTCCCGCAGCGCGAGCGAGCTGGCGCTGGCGCTCGAGCCGGTTGCGCGCGAGGCACAGGCCGCCGCCGGCGCGCTGCGGGACGTGGCGACCCTGCCGGAGGACCTGGAGGGCGGGATGCACGCGGCCCGGCGTCGGTTGGCCGGTCTGCGCCGGGACCTGAGCCGCCTGGCCGCGGTCGGCGAGGATCGCCATGGGGCCGATCCTGGTCGGGCTGACCACGACCAGCGACCGGTGGGGCGCCCGCCGGGCGACCTCGAACCGGACGGCCAGCCCGTGGCGGCGTCGCCGGAGGGCGCCGGGCCCTCGGGACCGGCGGACGCCGAGCTGGCCGTCTGGGTGGAGGAGCGCCGGGACGGGGGCAGGACGATCCGCTCGGCGCTGGTCGAGCCCGGCCCGGTCCTGCGGGAGCTGCTGTGGGGCCAGATGCCGGTGGCTGTTGCCTGCTCCGCCACGCTTGCGGTGGCCGGCAGGCTGGACGTGGCGGCGAGCGCGCTGGGCGTCGGGAAGGTCGCGGGACTGGTGGCCGAGTCGCCCTTCGACTTCCGCGGCAACGCTCTCCTTTACGTCCCGCGCCGGGTGCCGTCCCCGGCGGGGGAGGGCTTCCAGGAGGCGGCCGAGCGGGAGCTGCGCGCGCTGGTCGATGCCTCCCAGGGCCGTGCCCTGGTGCTGTGCACCTCGTGGCGTGCGGTCGAGTCGTACTCCACGGCGCTGGCCGACCTCGAGTGGGAGCTGCTGGTCCAGGGCGATGACACCCCGGCCCGGCTCGCGGCCCGCTTCCGCGACCAGGTGGCGAGCGTGCTGGTGGCCACCCGGACCTTCTTCGAGGGGGTCGACGTCCCGGGGCAGGCGCTCTCCCTGCTGGTGCTGGACCGGTTGCCGTTCCCACGGCCGGACGATCCGCTGCTGGGGGAGCGGGGCCGCCGCATCGAGCGGGGCGGCGGCTCGAAGTTCGCCGAGGTGTGGCTCCCCAGCGCAGCGGTCTCGTTGCAGCAGGCGCTCGGCCGTCTGATCCGGTCGGAGTCCGACCGCGGCGTGATGGCTGTGCTCGACCGGCGGCTGGCCGATGCGCGTTACGGGCGCACCCTGCTCGCCAGCCTGCCGCCCGCTCCGCTGACGCGCTCGCTCGGTGACGTGCGGCGGTTCTTCGGCACCGCGGCGGGGCGATAGGCTTGCCGGGGGGGTGACGCCCACGATCGGCATGGAGGAGTGGAGATGGTAACCCCGGAGCAGCGCCTCGAGGAGCTCGGTATCGCCCTGCCGGAGGCGGCCAGGCCGCTGGCCGCCTACGTCCCGACCGTCCGATCGGGCAGCATGGTCTACGTCTCGGGCCAGGTTCCGCTGGTGGACGGCAAGCTGGCCTACACGGGTCGGCTCGGCGCGAACGGCTTGGGCGTGGAGGACGGCGTCCAGGCGGCCCGCCACTGCGCCATCAACGTGCTCGCGGCGCTCAAGGCCGAGCTCGGACAGCTGTCCCGCGTCCGTAGGGTCGTCAAGCTGACCGGCTTCGTGGCCAGCGAGCCCGACTTCGTCGATCAACCCAAGGTCGTCAACGGGGCCAGCGAGTTGTTCGTCGCGGTCTTCGGCGAAGCCGGCAGCCACGCCCGCTCCGCCGTGGGCATGGCCGCACTGCCCATGGGCGTGCCGGTCGAGGTCGAGGCGATCGTCGAGGTGGACTGAGCGCCCACCCGTCGCCATCCTGGGCCGGGCCGGCGAGGCTCGCGGGTCACTCGCTCCCGCCGTGCTCACGGTGCCGCGCCCGGTAGGCGCGGGTCTTGGTGCGGTTGCCGCACACGCGCATCGAGCACCAGCGGCCCGACCGGTTCTTCGAGCGGTCGTAGAACGCCCACTGGCAGCGGTCGGACGAGCACACCTTGAGCCGACTCCAGGTGCCCTGAGCCTCCGCCACCGCCACCCCGGCGAGCAGCGTGGCCAGCGCGCCGCGCACGCCACCGCCGTGAGAGGCGAGCGCCGGCTCTCCCCGCGGCGAGAAACGGAGCTGCAGCGGTAGCTCCTCCGACATGCGGTTCACCACGGCAACGGCCGCCCGGTCGAGCGGATGGCCGTCGTTGGCCCGCAGCACGGCACGCAGCGTCTCGCGGAGCTCGATCGTCATCGCGAGGTCCGCGGGGGTCACCCGGGCTGCAGCGTCGAGCAGGTCCCGCCCTACCAGCCAGTCCCGCAGGTCGTCCGGGCTGGACAGGTCGTCCTCACCGTCCTCCAGGTCGACGGTGTTCAGCAACGCCCGGATCGGCTCGAGCTCGAGCGGGACGGTCTCCTCCTCTTCGTGGTCGGTCATCTGGTCACCTCCTTCCCTCCGTGCGGTCATCCACCTCGTCTTGCGGGGATGGTCGCTCACCCATGGTCGCGGTTCCGGCGCGGGTTGGCCGCGCCTTGCCCGTAACCATCATTTTTAGTTTAGCGGTTGCAGAGAGGCAAACACCAGCATATAATGTTTGAAGGTGTTGAGAACCGATTGGTGAGGAGGCAACATGAGCTTCCACGACCTGCAGCTTGACCTGGCAGAGGAGCGGATCGAGGGGCTCCGGCGGGACGCCGGCCACCACCGGCCGGTGCACGCGGCACGCCGGGTGCGGGCACGCCGCCGTCTGGGTCTTTGGCGCAAGGCGATCGCTCCCAGGCTGGCCGTCACCATCCAGGCCGTCAACGACGTCGTGGGCGCGATCATCAGCCCCGCGTGGCCGACGGGGCAGGCTCCGACGCAGCCGTCGTTGCGGCAGAGTCCTGGTCGTTAGGCCCGCGGAGCCGGCCGTCCCCGGGGCCCTCCTGAACCTGAGCTGTCACGACCTGAGCTGCGCGAACGCATCGATACCCCGACGATTCGCTCACGATCGCCTCGCCGACTGTCACGGCGGCACCAAGCGTGCGACGCTGTTGCGCTGGTCGCCTCCCCCCAGACGAGACCTTGGAGTCGCCGTGACACGCCCGACCACCTCCGCCCGTTGTCACCACCGTGCCGTTGCCGCGGTCCTGGCGGCGCTGATCGCGCTCACGCTGGCGTCGTGCACGATCGAGCAGGCAACCCCAGAGAGCGCTGACACCACCCAGGCCACGGATACCCCGACCGCGGCGCCGAGCACTACGGCGGCGCCCCGGGCCGCGGCCAAGCCAGGCGAGGCGCGAGGCGCGGCGGTGACGATCGCGTTCGGCGGCGACGTGCACTTCGAGGGCGCCATCGAGGGGCGGCTGTCCCGCGATCCCGAAACCGCGCTGGGCCCCATCGCCACCGTCCTGCGCCAGGCCGACCTGGCCATGGTCAACCTCGAGACCGCGATCACGACGCGCGGGATCGCCCAGGACAAGGCGTTCACCTTCCGCGCCCCGGCCAGGGCCTTCAGCGCCCTGCGCGCGGCCGGGGTCGACGTGGTGACCATGGCCAACAACCACGGCATGGACTTCGGCTCGCTTGGCCTTGTCGACTCCCTGCAGGCGGCCGCCGACGCCCGCGTCCCGGTGGTCGGCATCGGGCGCGACGTCGATCAGGCATTCAGTCCCTACGTGACCAAGATCAACGGCCAGCGGATCGCCATCATCGGCGCCACCCAGGTGCTCGACGACAACCTCGCTGCCGCCTGGACCGCGGGCGAGGGCAAGCCCGGCCTGGCCTCGGCATACCTGGTCGACCGCCTCCTCGCCACGGTGCGCGCCGCCCGCCGCAAGGCGGACACCGTGGTGGTCGACCTGCACTGGGGCAGGGAGCTCGCGGGTTGCCCGATCGACCGCCAGCGCCAGCTCGCGCCCCGTCTGGTCGAGGCCGGGGCCGATATCGTGGTCGGCTCGCACGCGCACGTCCTTCTCGGCGGCGGCTACATGGACAGCGCCTATGTGGACTACGGGCTCGGGAACTTCGTCTTCTACTCCGGAGGTGGAGTGACCGCGCAGAGTGGTGTCCTGAACCTGACGGTGCAGGGCCGCGCGGTGACCAGGGCCCGCTGGACCCCGGCGGTGATCTCCGGTGGTATCCCGATCCCCCTGAGTGGGGCGGCGGCCGAGCGGGCGGTCGCGTCGTGGAACGCCCTGCGCGGCTGTACCGGACTGGCGGCCGTCCCGACCCAGGCCTCGTAGGCCGGGACAGGAGCTCAGGATCGGCGGCTCAGGATCGGCGGCTCAGGACGGGAGGTCCGGCGCGGTGCACGCTCGAACGATGCTGGAGCCGCTGCGTCTCCTGGTGGTGGCACTGCGGTTCCTCACCAGGTTGCCGCTGCCCGGTGTGGGCTTCGGCCGCGATGACCTGCGCCGCGCCTCGGCTCTGTTCCCGCTGGTCGGCGCCGTCGTCGCCGGAGTCGGCATCGGCTTCCGGGCGGCGCTGGAGCCGTTGTGGGGCTCGGGCGTGGCCACGGTGGCGGCGCTGGCCGCGATGATCGCTGTGACCGGGGCGCTCCACGAGGACGGTCTGGCCGACACCGCGGATGGCCTGTGGGGTGGCTGGGACGTTGCCCGGCGTCTGGAGATCATGCGGGACAGCCGGATCGGAACGTACGGCGTGGTCGCGTTGATTATCGTTCTCGGCCTGCAGGCGAGCCTGCTTCTGCCGCTCGCGTTGGCGGACTTCGCCCGCGCGGTCGCCTGCGGCCACGTGCTGGGCCGGGCCTCGACACTCCTCCTGGTCCGGCTCCTTCCAGTGGCCACGGCACCCACGATGGGAGGGATGGGGGATATGACCGGGGAGGCAACCCCGGCCGCCGGGAGTGGGAATGGGAATGGGCTCCCCCGGCCCCGGCTCGGCGCTGCCGTGGTCGGGCCACTCAGCCTGTGGGGGACCCTCACCGCCGTTATCGTCGTGGTGCTCACCGTGCTGCTGGCGACCGGGGTCTGGGCGGCCGTGCCGCTGGCTGCCGCCCTGATCACCTGCCTGCTCTGCGCCGGACTGTTCCGCCGCAGGCTCGGTGGCATCACTGGCGACACCCTCGGCGCGGCCAATCGGCTCGTCGAGCTGGCCGCGATCGCCGCCGTCGCGGCCCTGGCCCATGCCAAGCTGGGATGACCCTGCCGGAGTCGGAGCCGGGGGCCACCGCTCATCCCGAGGCGAGCGCCTCCACCAGATGCTCCTCCAGCCATCCCAGGTAGGAGAGGAGATGCAGGCCGGGCGCGCGAGGGTCGGACTCGTCGACGTCGCCGTCGAAGTCCTCAGTGATGCCGAGACGCACTCCCAGCGCAAGGCGCAGGTCGTTCAGCACGCCGAGCCAGGCCATCGCCTCGTCCTCGCTGAGATCGACCGTCCAGCGCCGCACGCTCGTCGAGCCGCGCGCGAGCGTGTTGGTGACCACCTCCAGATTGGCCAGCTTCTCTTTGAGGAGATCGTCGTGGACGAGCCGTCGGTAATCAGTGTCGCGCTCGGCGTCCTCGGGCTCCAGGTAGGCAGGAGGGAACAGCCGCTCGAGGACCGGGTCCGCCTCACGCCGCGCGAGCACGGAGCGGAGCTGGTCGGGAAGGCCGCGAAGGACCGCGATCTCCTCGGCGCCCAGGCGAACCCGGAAGCGGTCCCGTCCGATCCGCTTGATCGTGGGCGACAAGGCTAGCGGTCCTTCTGCATGGTGGCCCAGAGCCCGTGGTTGTGGAGCCGGTACACGTCGTACTCGGCCTTCTCCCGCGGACCGCTCGACACCACCGCCTTGCCCTTGTGGTGGACGTCCAGCATTAGCTTGGTGGCCTTGTCTCTGGGATATCCGAACAGCTTCTGGAACACGAACACCACGTAGGACATCAGGTTGATCGGATCGTTCCATACGATCACGATCCACGGGACGTCCGGCTTGGCGACGTCCTCGTGTTCCGGCGCGCGCTCGCGCACCGGTGCGGTCGTGCTCATGCTGCTCATGCCCCTATGGTGGCAAATCCACAGCAGGAACGGAAAGCACGTGCGAATGCCTCGGGTCACAGCGGCCCAGCTTGCATCACTCCCGGTTGGCGAGCCGGCGCTTGTCGCCGAAGCGGAGAGTGACGCCGTTGCGGTCGAGGTGCTCCAGCAGGGGGATGGCGGTCTTGCGGGTGGTGCCGAGCGCCTCCTTGGCCTCGGCCGCCGTGAAGGTGCGCCCGTCCGGGAAGGCGCGATGCAGGGTCGCCACCGCCTGTTCGAGGACGCCGCCCCCCAGGTGCAGCCCGGACGCCACCGTCACCAGCACCCCCTGCCTGACGAGCGCCGCGGTCAGGCGCCGGTCGGCGCCGAGCCGCGCAAGGTCCGCCTCGCTGAGAACCGCTGTCCCACCGTCGGCCAGTGCCGTCTCGATCCGGGCACGAACCGCCTGCTGCACCGAGTCGAGCTGGACCCCGTGCCCGGGCAGCCGCACGGCGGGGCCGTCGAGCACGAGTTGGCCGTCTGCGAGCAGCGCCTCCACCACCTCGGCCCCGCCCCTGACCGCCTGTCGCGCGGCCTGGGCGGGCAGGCCGGGAGCGAGCGGCTCGTCGCGATGATGGCGGCCGACCGCCCCGATCACGGCCGACTCGGCAGCCTGCCAATCCGCCTTCGACCAGGCCAGGCTGCGCGAGCGCACCGCCCGTCCCGCCCGGACGACGGCGTCCACCATGCCGCCGACCGCCGCCGGTCCGGCGCCGACCAGCCTGGGCAGGTCGGCGAGGGCGGTGGCGCCCCGCTCGGCCAGCACCCGCTCGAGCAGCCCGACCCGCTCCAGCGCCGCGCGGCTGCCGCCCTCCTCCTGTCGGATGGCCGTCTCACGTGCCTCCAGCTCCTCGGCCCGGCGCACGCGAGCGGCGGTACCGTGCGCCTGTCCGAGCGGGAACGGGTCCAGCACGAGCCCGCCGCCGACCGTCTCGTCGCGGCCGCTGTCCCGCAGCACCACCGCCTCGAGCACGTCAAGCACGAGCGGGCGCTCCAGGTGCAGGCGCACCAGCGCCTCCTCGCCGGGCCGCACCTCATAGGCGTCCAGCGGCTGCAGCCGTACCGCGGTCTCAGCCGCACCTGCGTACAGCAGGTAGGCGCCGCGGGCGCGCAGTGGGCTGGGCGCGCCGGCCAGGCAGCGCAGACGGCAATCGGCCACCCGGCAGGGCGCCCACTGGTCGGGTAGGACCAGCACGTCACCGCGCTCGATCTGATCCGTGGCGACGCCCGCGAGGTTGACCGCCAGGCGCACGGCCGGCTCCGCTCGTGTGACCGGCCTGCCGTGGCTCTGCAGGGCGCGGATGCGTACGCGCTGGCCAGCGGGAAGCAGCTCGGCCGTTATATCTGAAATGAGCCTGCCCCCAGTCAGCGTTCCGGTCACGACGGTGCCGCTGCCACGCACCGAGAAAACTCGATCGACCGCCAGGCGCGGCCGGCCCCGGTCCGGCGGCTCCGGCACCCTGCCGAGCGCGTCGTCGAGCGCGTCTCGCAGCCTGTCCAGGCCAAGGCCGGTGGGAGCAGCGGTGGCGACGATCGCGGCTCCCCTCAGCGTGGTCCCGTCCAGCCGGGCAGCCACCTCCGCAGCGACGCGCTCGCGCGTGGCGGCGTCGACAAGGTCGACCTTGCTGAGCGCGACCACACCGGTCGCGATCCCCAGCAGGTCGAGGATGGCGAGGTGCTCGGTTGACTGAGGGCGCCAGCCCTCGCTGGCGTCGACCACGAACAGGGCACAGTCCACGCCGCCCACACCGGCGAGCATGTTGTGGACGAAACGCTCGTGGCCGGGCACGTCGACGAAGCCGACCTCGCGGCCGGAGGGCAGGCTCGTCCAGGCGAACCCCAGGTCGATGGTCATGCCGCGGGCCTTCTCCTCGGCCAGCCGGTCGGGATCGGTGCCGGTGAGCGCGGCCACCAGCGCCGACTTGCCGTGGTCGACGTGTCCCGCGGTCCCGATGACGTGCGGCATCACAGACCCCCGGAGTCGATGGGCGCGGGCGCCGTGGGCGGACCGGGAGGTGGCTCAGCCGACCCGGCCGCTCGCTCCAGCGCGTCGTGGACCGCCTGGCCGACCACCTCGTCCTGCTCGGGCGGAACGGTGCGCAGGTCGATCACGACCCTGCCCCGCTCGGCCCGAGCGATCAGCGGCGGACTGCCCGCCCGCAGCCGGGCCAGCACCGCATCCTCGCCGGGCGGGCCCGGGTCAACCTCGACCAGAACGCTGGGGAGGCCCTCGCCGGGAAGGCTGCCTCCGCCCGCGACGCTCACCCCGTCGCGCAGCGACGCGGCCGGTCCGATCGTCGTGGCCAGCGTCTGTGCACGCGGGCGGAGCTCCTCGGGCTGCAGCGCGAGCGCGCGCCAGGTGGGCAGTTCCTCGCGCCGGCCAGCGGCGTGGAAGGCCAAGGTCGCCTCCAGCGCGGCGATAGTGAGCTTGTCCGCCCGCACCGCCCGTGCCAGCGGATGTCTGCCAAGGCGCCCGATCAGGTCCTCGCGGCCGACGAGCAGCCCGGCCTGCGGTCCGCCGAGCAGTTTGTCGCCGGAGAACAGCACCAGGTCGGCTCCGGCCGCGAGGCTTTCCCGCACCGAGGGCTCATCGCCGAACGGCGCGCCGAGCAGGCCGGAGCCGAGGTCATGCAGCAGCGGCATGCCGCGCTCATGAGCGAGCGCCGCGACCTTCGCCAGCGGCGGCCGGGTGCTGAAGCCGACGACCTGGTAGTTGGAGGGATGCACCGCCAGGAGGCAGGCGGTGCGCTCGCCGATGGCCTGGACGTAGTCGGCGAGGTGGGTCCGGTTCGTGGTGCCGACCTCGACCAGGTGGACCCCGGCGGCCTCCATGACCGCGGGAAGGCGGAACTCACCGCCGATCTCGATCAGCTCGCCGCGCGACACCACCACCTCGCGGTCGCGGGCCAGGCCCCCGAGAGCGAGCAGCAGCGCACCGGCCGCGTTGTTCACCAGCAGCGCGGCCGGCGCGCCGGTGACCTCGCGCAGCAGCGCCTCGGCGGCCGCCCCGCGCCGGCCGCGGCGGCCCGCCGCGAGGTCGTATTCGACCGTGCAGTAACCGGCCGCCTCGGTGACCGCCGCCAGGGCGGCCGCCGACAGGGGCGCGCGTCCCAGATTGGTATGCAGCACCACCCCAGTGGCGTTCACCACCGCCCGCGTGCGACGCCCGGCGAGCGCGTCCAGCTCACCCGCGATCCGCCCGGCGAGCTCGTCGAGCCCCGGGACACGTTCCGCGCCCGTGGCCGCCAGGCGGGTCGAGTCCAGGACCCGGCGCGCCGCCCCCAGCACCGGCCTCCGCCCCCAGCGTTCGATTCGTGCCGCCACGGCTGGGTGCTCGAGCAGTGCGTCGACCCGGGGCAGCGCGCGCCGCGGGTCGGTCGCGGATGGCGATCCCGCCCCCTGTGCGAGGTCGTCCGGGTGCACCCGGACTGCGTCTTCCGGCGGTGCCGGTCGTGATCTCTCACTCATGGCCCAATTCTCGGCGACTGGCGGCCGGCGGGACAGATCCCGCCGAAATCTGTGGACAACCGACTGCGTCTGTCAGCCACCAGTCGTAGCATGCCCGCGGGTCGGTGAGAGAGGAGACGTGGTGGCCTCGGCGAGGGATCAGATCGCGGTGGCGCTGCCGGCGGCGACCGTGGTGGTCGTCCGGGACGGGACGGGCGGGCTCGAGTCCTACCTGCAGCGCCGTCCGCGGACGATGGGCTTCGCCGGCGGCCTGTGGGTGTTCCCCGGGGGCAGGGTCGAAGAGGACGACAGCGACCCGGCGGTCGACGCCTGCTGGGCGGGACCGCCGCCGCCCGCCTGGGCGGAGCGCCTCGGCGTGGGTGTCGCGCACGCCCGCGGCCTGGTGGTGGCCGCCTGCCGCGAGGCGTTCGAGGAGGCAGGCCTGCTGCTCGGCGACCGGGAGGCGGAGCGGGAGGCCGCCGCGCTCGCCCGGCGCGACCTGCTCGCCGGGCGGCGGAGCTTCGCGGCCGTGCTGGTCGGCCTCGGTCTCCGGCTCGACACGGCACGGCTGCGGTACTGGGCATGGTGGGTCACGCCCGAAGCGGAGCCGCGCCGCTATGACACCCGCTTCTTCATCGCCAACCTGTCCCAGGACAACGCGATCAGCGCGCAGGGGCTGGCAGAGGTGGAGCGCGAGCGCTGGCTGCCGCCGGGGGAGGCCGCGGCTGACCAGTCCATGCCGATGCTGCCACCGACCCGCTTCACCCTTCGGGACCTCGCCGGCTTCGGCACCGCGCGGGAGGCCCTGTCGGCGGCCGAGGACCGGCCGGTCGAGCGGATCATGCCCCGTCTGGAGGGCGACGTGCTGGTGATGCCCTGGAACGAGCGCTACCCGGTGCCCGTGCTCCCCGACGGGGACCCGCCCGCTGAGGGTCAGCGATGAGGACGTGGCGATGACCGCGGAGTCCTCCGAGGCGGCGGCATGGTGGAGCGACCGCGTGGCGCGGGTGCTCGCGCCCAACCCCTCGCCATTGACGCTGGAAGGCACGGACCTGGACTAGGGGACACGGTGGCGAGAGAATGCGTGTTCGAGTCCGCTCAGCCGAATGGTACTAAATTGCGCGCCATTCTCTACGACCGCATCTCCGAAGACCCCGACGGCGAGCGCGAGAACATCGAGATCCGCCTAGCCGAGAGCCGGGACTACTGCGACGCGCAAGGCTGGGTCGTCGTCGCTGAGTACAGCGACAACGACATCAGCGCATCGAAGTTCTCTCGTAAGCCTCGAGATGGGTACGAGGCGCTCCTGGCTGCGGTCAAGGCCGGCGCGGGCGATGTGATCGTCACCACGGAGATGGAGCGGCTCTACCGCCGGCTCGAGGAGCTGCTCGAGCTGATCAAGCTCGCCGAGCGGACGCCGCTCCGGCAGATCGTCTGCACTGACGGCAGCGGCTATAGCCTATCGACCTCGCAGGGCATCCATGCCGCCATCGGCGCCGTCAACAATGCGATGCTGGAGAGCGCCAAGATCAGCGACCGCATGAAGCGGAAGAAGGCAGCGAAGGCGGGCAATGGCTGGTGGTGGGGCGGCCATCGGCCATTCGGCTATCAGCTGGTCGAACAAGAAGGCCGCACAGCGACAGGGAAGAAGTTCATCTACTACGAGCTGGAGATCGACCCGGCCGAGGCCGAGCTGGTCCGCGAGGGTGTCAAGCGCGTGCTCGCCGGCGAGACAGCCAACGCGATCGCGCACGACTGGACCCGCCGCGGGATTCGCGGCGCCCGTGGTGGCGCGCTCGACAACACCCAGGTCACGCGCACGCTGACCTCACCCCACCTCGCCGGCCTACGAACTCACCGCGGCAAGCTCGTGCGGGGCAACTGGCCAGCGATCATCGAGGACCGGGAGGAGTGGGAGATGCTGCGAGCCGCGCTCCAGCGGACGCCACGAATGCCGCGACCACGGTCCTACGTGCTCCTGGGCCTGCTTTACTGCTTCTGCGGCACGCGGATGCGTGGACACGGACGCAAGGGCAAGCGCGAGTACGAGTGCCGGGCGCTCGACGGTGGCTGCGGTCGTACGCGCCGCAAGGCCGACCCGATCGAGGATGCCGTCCGAGACGCGGTCTTGACCGCGCTTGCTGATCCGGAGTTCCGCGCCGCCTTGGCGGGCGAGTTGCGCGCCCGGCTGGGCACGGACGCGAGCGTGCGCGAGCTGGTCGCCCGCCGCGACCAGGACCGTGCCCGGCTCGTGCTGCTGCGCGACCGGCTGGCGGACGGAACGATCGAGCCGGAGGACTTCACCCACGCCAAGAGCCGGATCAGCGAACGCCTTGAGGGCGTGGAGCGGGCGCTCGCGGCCAGGTCGAGTCCGGACGCCACCCTGCTCGCCCAGCTCCCCAAGGAGTACGAGGCCCTACAGGCAGCGTGGGCGAAGTGGAACCTGGACCGCCGCCAGGCAGTGCTGCGGCTGGCGCTTAACCGCGTGACGGTTCAACCGATCCGCCGCGGTCGCCAAGTCTTCGACGCCCGCGCCGAGCTGAAGCCCGACTGGCGCGTGTAGCTCGCACAGAGTTCCGCATTCTTGATGGTTACCTGACTGGCGGCTGAAGCGCTCCTTGAACGGGGCGCTCGCTGCGTCTCTACGAGCCCTCGCCACCACGGAGGGCGACAGTCATCGTGTCGGCCACCAGCATCGCCACCTTCGCCAGCGTGGCGGGGTCGCTGATGGTGGGCCGTAGGCCCTGCCGGGCACGGGGCTCGGCGACCCAATCACGCAACTCCTCACGGCTCATGTCGGAAGCCTGTTGTGCCGGCCTCTGGCGGCATATCGGGGACTTGCGCCGTGACGAGGATGCCGATCGACGCTGCCGGCTTACGACCTGCTCAGGCAACGGCGGTCAGCTCTCCTCGTCGTCCAGCTCGATCAGGCGGCGGCGCGGCCAGGTCTGCCCGAGCGGCAGCCAGGCCGCCTCGGCGGGGCCGAGGCCAAGGGTGGGGCTGGCGGTGGCGACCACGACCCCACCTTGGCCCAGCGGTGCTCGTTGGCGAGGGTCTCGCGGACGCTGGCCTCCCGGCCCGAGCTGGGCAGCCAGAACAGCACGGGTGTGGGGATCTCGGGGTTCTGGCTCACATCTCGTGATCGTGATCGATTCGGCGCGGCGGCTGGTCGCGTGTTGCCACCAGGACCTGCTTGTGGAACAGGTCGAACGTCGCCCGCGCGGCTCGGAGTCGTCGTTTCCATCACGAGATGTGCACCAGAGCCGGGGAACTCCCCAGACTCGATCACTGAATCTGAGTTCGGCTACAAGTACGGGAACCTGCCCCGCGACAAGGTAGGGTGAAGGTCTGGTGCCGGCGCAGCGAGGTGGAGCGATGGCCGAACCGCTAGCGTGGCAAGTCGGACGGCCAATAGGACCGAGGTCCTGTCGTCTCAGCGCCCGAGTGGCCCTTGTTGTCAGTCCCAGCATGTCCCCTATGATGACACTGGAAGGAACCAACACCTACGTGCTGGCGGCGCCCGACGCTCGCGGCGCGGTGGTGATCGACCCAGGACCGCCCGACCAGGAGCACGCCGTCCGCGTGGCGCGGGCGGCCGGTGGCCGGCGGGTCGAGTTGGTGCTGCTCACCCACACCCACGTCGACCACGCCGAGGGCGCCCGCGAGCTCGCCGAGCGGGTGGGCGCGCCGCTGGCGGCGCTCGACCCCGGCTGGGCCACTCCGAGCGCGCCCGCGCTGGTCGCCGGGAAGGCGCTGGTCGCCGGCGGGGTCCGGCTCGATCCGCTGCCGACCCCTGGGCACTCGGCCGATCACTGCTGCTTCTGGCTGGCGGCGGAGCGCGCCATGTTCACCGGCGACCACGTCCTGGGTCGCGGCAGCACCGTGGTCGAGTGGCCAGGCGGGGACATGCAGGCGTACCTCGCCTCGCTCGAGGCGGTGCGCCGCTTCGCGCCGAGGCGCCTCTACCCCGGACATGGCCCGGCGGTCGCCGACCCCGCGGCGAAGCTCCGGGAGTACGTCGACCATCGGCTCCAGCGCGAGTCCCAGGTGCTGGCGGCGCTGGCGGCTGGCGACCGCACAGCGGCCGAGATCGTCGCGCGTGTCTACGCTGGCGTGGACCCGGTCCTGCATCCGGCCGCGGAGCTCTCCGTCAGCGCCCACCTGGTCAAGCTGGTCCGTGAAGGGAGGGTGCTGGAGCGGGACGACACCTTCATACCGGTGGGCTGAGAGCTGCCCGGGATCGGCGGGACGGTCGCTCGGCCGGGTCTGGGATCAGGGCTACTCTGACTCGGCGGCCCAGCTGCCGAACACGGCCCAGAAGGGGTCGGTGCCCGGGTGCTCGAGGGGGCGCTCCCAGCCGCGGTCGACCAGGACCGCGCCGGACCAGGGATCGGTCACCTCACCGACCACCGCCGCCGGGATGCCCGCATCGGCCAGGGCGGTGAGGAACCCGTCGGCGTGGTCCGGGCGCACGGTCGCGATCAGCGTGCCTTCCGAGATCGAGCTGTACGGGTCGATGCCGACGTGGCCGCAGACCGCTCGGACCTCGGGACGCACCGGGATCGCGTCGAGCCGGATGCGCAGGCCGACCCCGGATGCGCTGGCCAGCTCGGCCAGGGCGCCGAGCACCCCACCCTCGGTGGCGTCGTGCATCGCGGTGACGCCCCGCTCGCGCAGGCCGTAGCGGGCTGCCACCCGGGCCTCGGGAACGACTGTCATCTGCTCGAACAGCCGGTCCGCGGCGGCGGTGATCTCGTGACCGACGCCCTGGGCCAGACGGTCGGGGAAGGTGGCGGCGAACAGGGCTGTCGCCTCGATGGCGGCTCCCTTGGTCACCACCACCCTGTCGCCGGGCCTGGCCATGTTCGGGGTGACAAAGGAGCTCTCCGGGCCGATGGCGGCACAGGTGGCGCCGCCGACCATGGGCCAGTTGCAGCCGTCGTAGCGGGCGGTGTGCCCGGCGACCACCGCCAGGCCGAGGTCCCCGCAGGCGCGGGAGTAGGCGCTCCAGAGCTCGGCCAGCTCGCTCTCGGTGATGTCGGAGGGGAGGTTCAGGTCCACTGTCATCCAGCGGAGCTGCAGCCCGCTGGTGGCGGCGTCCGACGCCAGGATGTGCACGGCGAACCAGGCTGCCCGTTCCCAGCCATAGCCGGGCACCACGAACACGGGGTCGGTCGTGAGCGCCATGGCGACCCCGGGGGCGATCCGCAGGATGCCGACGTCGACGCCGTGCTGGGGCCCGACCAGGACATCTCGGTCGTCAGCACCAAGGTGTCCCAATATGACATCGGAGAAGACGGTCGAGGTGACCTTGCCAGTGCTCTGCTCGGTCATGTGGTACGCGGTCTCCTTCTCGCTCGGCCCCGCCGGGGGAGCCTACCTGCTTCGGGCGGCGATCGCCTCGCGGTAGACCGACACGTACGCGCGGGTGGCGGCCTGCGTCCCGAAGCGGGCGGCGGCCGCACGGCGGCCGACCTCGGCGCGCTCGGCCGCGCGGGCAGGGTGCTCGGCGACCTCCTCGATCACCCGGGCCAGGGCGGAGGGCCGGCCGGGCGGGAAGGTCCACCCGGTGTCGCCGTCGGACACCACGTCGAGCAGCCCGCCGGAGGCCGCGGCGATCACCGGCGCGCACGAGAGCTGGGCCTCGACCGCGACCAGCCCGAGCCCCTCGTCGCTGCCGGGCACCAGCAGGGCGGCCGCCTGCCGGTAGCGGCCCGCCAGCGCCTCCCGCGACAGCCGCGCCTCCCAGCGCACCCGGCCGGCCACCCCGAGCTCCTCGGCGAGCCGGCGCAGGTCAGCCTCGAGGGGGCCGCTGCCGACCACCCGCAACGGCAGCTCCGCGGCCGGGCCGCGCAGCTCGGCCAGCGCCCGCAGGGCGAGGTCGGCGCCCTTCTGGCGGTCGAGCCGCCCGACGAAGAGCAGTTCCGCGCGGGGCATGCCGTCGCCAGGGGAGAAGACGGCCTCGTCCACGGGCATGGGCGCGACGCGGATGCGCTCGGCGCAGTCGGGGGCGATCGCGGCGGCCTCGTCCCTGAGCCAGGCCGAGACCGCAGTGACCGCCGCCGAGGCGCGCAGGACCCGGGCGCAGGCGGCGCGGGCGGCCGGATTCGAGCGGGCCAGGCGCACGTCGGTGCCGTGCAGGGTCGTCACCAGCGGCCTGCGGCCCGAGACCAGGGCCTGAACGCCCCCGGGGAACCACCAGTGGGCGTGGATCAGGTCCGCGCCGGCCGCGGCCCGGCGCAACGCCAGCGTGCCGGCCGCGAGCAGCCCGGTGAGCGCGAGCGCGCCCCCTGGGCTCGCGGCCCGCTCGTGCATGGTGCCGCTGTAGGCGAGCGTCTCGGCCCGGCGCGGCGCATAGCGGTAGCGGCGCACGGCCACCCCGCGCAGACAGTCCCTGGCCGGCAGTCCTGGCGCTGACGGCGCCACCGCCTCGACCTGGACGCCCTCGTGCCGCAGCGTCGCGGCCAGCCCCAGCAGGAAGCCGCCGGGCAGATCGTCGGCGTGGCGGGGGAAGGCGTGCGCCGCGAACACCACCCGCAGCCTGGGTCCTCCGGTCATGGCGCAGATGCTACCGCGCCACGCTCTGGCCTTTTCGGTTGTTTATCTCGATCCTGTCAGGCAATACTTTCCGGCCACTGATCATTCCAAGCCGCCATCAGGAGCTGGAGGTGTCCACATGCCAGGCCGGCGTGCCGCAGCGATCGCGCTCTTCCTCGTCGGATTGCTGCCCCTCGCCACCCAGGCGGGCGCCCAGCCCCTCCCCGGAGCGGAGCGCGAGCGCCCCGGGACAGAGCGTGAGGGCGGCGGGCCGCCGGCCCGCACGGCCGCCCACCAGAGCACCTACCGGGATGCCTGTGCGCCGGCCCGGCCCGGCCACGCCCGCTGCTTCGCCAGATTCGCCACGGGCCCCACCCCCACGGGCCCCACCCCCACGGGCCCCGCATCCGCGGAGCAGGCCCCCAGCGGGTACGGGCCGGCGGAGCTCCGCAGCGCCTACAGGCTGGGCCCGAGCAACGGCGGTGCAGGCCAGACCGTGGCGGTGGTCGCCGCCTACGACCACCCCGACGCCGAGGCCGACCTGGGGCGGTACCGTGCCCATTTCGGCCTGCCCGCCTGCACCGCCGCGGATGGCTGCTTCCGCAAGATCGACCAGCGCGGCGGCGGTGCCGCGCCCCGGCCGGACGACGGCTGGGCCCTGGAGATCTCGCTGGACCTGGACATGGTCTCGGCGGTCTGCCCGCGCTGCCGCATCCTGCTGGTCGAGGCCGACTCCGCCGGCCTGCGGGACCTCGGCGCCGCCGTGAGCCAGGCCGCCGCGCAGGGAGCCACGGCGATCAGCAACTCCTACGGCGTGCCGGAGTCGCCGCCCGTGAAGCCCTTCAACGCCGCCTTCAACCACCCCGGGCACGCCGTGACCGCCGCCGCCGGCGACACCGGCTACGGGCTCTACTTCCCTGCCTCCTCCCAGTACGTCACCGCCGTCGGCGGTACCACCCTGACCAGGTCGTCGAGCAGGCGCGGCTGGACCGAGTCGGCCTGGTCCGGCGGCGGTAGCGGCTGCTCGAGGCTGTTCCCGAAGCCCTCGTGGCAGGCGGACCGGAGCTGCTCCGGGCGCACGGTCGCCGATGTCAGCGCGGTCGCCGACCCTGCCACCGGCGTCGCCGTCTACCACACCTACGGCGCCGGCACCGAAGGCGGGGGCGGTCTGGATGGTGGTCCCTGGTACCGGGTGGGCGGGACCAGCGTGAGCGCGCCGATCGTGGCCGGGCTCTACGCTCTCGCGGGCAACGCCGGCGCGGCGCGCCCCGCCTCCCATCCGTACCGGCACCCGGGCTCGTTCCACGACGTGACCTTCGGCGCCAACGGCTCCTGTGGCGGCAGCTACCTGTGCACCGCCGCGGCCGGCTACGATGGGCCCTCCGGCCTCGGCACGCCGGACGGCAGCGGTGCCTTCTGAGCTCAGCGGGGCCTGGCACCTTCCCCGGGAAGGCCCCGGCGCCGCCGGGGCCTTCGGTTTGAGCCGTTGCGACCGAGGGCCGCGAGCCCCGAGCACCAGGAGGTGCGAATGCGGATCTGCTTGATGATCGAGGGCCAGGAGGACGTCACCTGGGAGCAGTGGCTGGCGCTGGCGGGTGCCTGCGAGGAGCACGGGCTCGAGGGGCTGTTCCGCTCTGACCACTACATGTCGGTGATGGGCCGGCGCGGGCGTGGCTCGCTGGACGCCTGGGCCACCCTGGCCGGCCTCGCCGCCCGCACCAGCCGCATCCGGCTCGGCACGATGGTCTCGCCGGTCACCTTCCGGCATCCGTCGGTCCTGGCCAAGATGGTCGTCACCGTCGACCACATCTCCGGGGGCCGGGCCGAGCTGGGGATGGGCGCCGGCTGGCACCAGGATGAGCACACCGCCTACGGCTTCGACCTGCCACCCAGCGACCAGCGCATGTCGCTGCTGGCCGAGCAGCTCGAGGTCGTCAACCGCGAGTGGGCCGAGCGGGACGTCGACTTCGACGGCAAGCTCTACCGGCTGGAGGGCCTGGACGCCATGCCCAAGCCGCTGCAGCAGCCGCGGCCGAACCTGATCGTCGGCGGCGCGGTCGGGCCGCGCAGCGCGGCGCTGGCGGCACGCTGGGCCGACGAGTACAACACCACCTTCGTCTCGTCCCTGGACGACTGCCGGCAGCGGCGCCGGCGCCTGGACGCGGCCTGGGCCGAGGCGGGGCGTGACCCTGACACGGCGTGCTTCTCGCTGATGATCGGCTGTGTGGTCGGGCGCGACCGGGCGGAGCTGCTCGAGCGGGTGGCTCGCATGCTGGAGCGCACCGGCCGCGGCGGCAGCCCGGAGGAGTTCGTCGACAACGCGCCCGGATACCGGATCCTCGGGACCACCGAGCAGGCGATCCAGCAGCTCCGCGAGCTCGAGGCCGCCGGCGTGCAGCGCATCATGCTCCAGCACCTGGTGCACGACGACCTCGACATGGTGGCGCTGATCGGCGAGGCGCTGGTCCCGGCGCTGCCCGCCACCTGATGCGCCCGGTGGAACCCACCACCTTGGAGCTGGTCAAGGAGCCCGCGGCTCCAGGCCGGGTTGCTCCCTGGTCATGAGCGTCTCGGCCCAGAACCCTCTGAGCAGGGCCATCGCCTCTTCCACCGTCCCGGGCGCGAGGTCCAGCTCCTCCGCCAGGGTGGCGTAGCGCTCCGCCCAGTCGGCGGGCGGGTCCGGCAGGCTCGCCGGCACCTCGTGGGTGGCCCGGGCCACGAAGACGTGCTCGACGGCCGCGAGCAGCGCGGCCGAGGGGGCGAGGCCCCCGTCCACCAGCAGCACGAGATCCGGCAGGTCCTTCACGCGGCTGTTCGGCCGCTCACCGTACGGCCGCGTGAAGGCGTGCAGCTTCTCGGCGAAGTGCTGGGCGGGGTCGACCGCCTCCACCTCGTGGTCGGGGAAGCCGGCGAAGGCGAGGAGGCTGCGCAGCCGCACCCGGTCGGTGGTGGAGATCTCCTCCGGGCGGGCGACCACGTCGAGGCGGACCTTGGCGAAGGTACGGCCATCGAGGCGCGCGTCGACCAGGAAGCGCCAGCCCGGCCGGCCGGCGTCGTCGGCGTCGATCGCCTTGGCGGGGCTGATGCGGAACTCGAATCCGTCCCCCTCGGCGTCGTCCGCCACGGCCTCGATCAGGCGCTCGCGCACGGCCTCGCCGTCCCGCGCGGCGTGGCGCAGGGCGAGATCCAGGTCGCGGGTGGTGCGGGCCCTGTCCCCGAGCCGCACCTCCAGCGCCATGCCACCCTTCAGGACCCAATGGCCGGGCATGGCGTGCTCGAGGCGGACCAGCAGCCGCTCGAACACCGCCCGGCGGCGCAGGCGCTCGAGATCGATGGCGGCGGCCATCCCCTGCGACCGCAGGCGCGCCTCCAGGGCGGCCCGCAGCGCACCCGGGGTTGCGTAGGGCATCAGCGATCACCTCGACGGAGCGCCCGCTCGACGCGGAGCGCGGCCTTGGGCCCGAGCCGGTCGGCGCGGGCGAGCAGGGAGGTACGGGTGAGCAGGCCATGCTCCAGCGCATCCTCGATCGCCCCGGCCAGCAGGTCCAGATCGATGTCGCCGGCGGCGGCGTCCAGCAGCGAGCGCAGCGGCGTGGTGATGCGGAAGCCCTCCTGCTCGCGGACGTCGGCGGCGGGCAGCTCGGCTCGGTGCAGCACCACGCCGCCAGGTGCCTGCCGCCGGAAGCCGGGGGGCACGGTGAGGTGGGTGCGGGCAGGGTTCACGTCGCCCAGCTCGTGCACGGACAGCGCCGTTTCGTGGGAGACGACCGCGCGCCCGTGGCTCCACAGCGCCAGGCGGACGAGGTCCTCGCGGCGGCCGGCCGGCCACTCGGGCAGGCGGAAGATGCCCCGGCCGACCTTGAGCCAGTTGCCTCGGTCGGCGTTCTGCTTCTGCGCCTGATAGGAGTAGCCGGCGGCGAGGGCCTGGGCGGCGCTGAAGTAGCCGGACTGGGCGCTGGCGGCGGCGACGAGGCGGCGGCGCAGCTCACGCCGGTCCTTGACGATCATGGCGCGATCCTACACTGAAAGTGTAGTTGTAGGTTCAGGGCCCGCAGGAAACTCAACTTCTTGTTGAGGTCCATGGAGGCATGCTAACCTGGGCCAGGTAGTTCGCATCGCTAATTAGTCTTCCGAAGGATCGTAATGCCAACCGTCACCATCGAAGTCGACCACGAGCTCGTCGAGCGCCTGCGCCTGGTGGTCGGCCGCCTGGCCCGCCGGCTCCGCCAGCAGGCCGAGGGCGAGATCACCGCATCGCAGTTCTCCGCGCTCGCCAGCATCAACCGGCTCGGCCCGATCACGCTGGGCAAGCTCGCCTCGGTCGAGCGCCTGCGCCCACCGACCGTCACGCGCATCGCCGCCGCTCTGGAGGAGGCTGGCCTGGTCCTGCGGCGCCTCGACCCGGACGACCGCCGCGTGGCACGCGTCGAGATCACCCCGCCCGGTCGGGGACTGCTGCGGCGCACACGCACCAGGAAGGACGCCTACCTCGCCGAACGCCTGGCCACCCTGCCTCCCGAGCAGCTCGCCGTGCTCCGCGACGCCACCGCGGTGCTGGAGCGGCTGCTGGAGGAGGAACACTCGTGACCCTGGTCGAGCTGGCCACCCAACGAACCTTCCGCTCGCTCCGAATCCGCAACTACCGTCTGTTCTTCTTCGGTCAGCTGGTGTCGGTGAGCGGCACCTGGATGCAGCAGCTCGCCCAGGACTGGCTGGTGCTGCGCCTGACCAATCGCCCGCTCCCGGTGGGCATCACCACCGCCCTGCAGTTCGCGCCGGTCCTGCTGCTCGGCATCTGGGGCGGGCTGGTGGCCGACCGGATCGACAAGCGGCGGCTGCTGCTGGCGACCCAGGGCGTCATGGGTGCGCTCGCCCTGGTGCTCGGCGTCCTCACGCTCACCGGCGCGGTGCGCCTGTGGATGATCTACCTGCTGGCGCTGCTGCTCGGCTGCGCCACCTCGTTCGACATGCCGGCGCGCCAGGCGTTCGTCACCGAGATGGTGGGACCGGACCACCTCTCCAACGCGGTCGGGCTCAACAGCGCGGTGTTCAACTCGGCGCGGATCATCGGCCCGGCCGCTGCCGGCGTGCTCATCGGGTTCCTGGGCATCGCCCCGGCCTTCCTGATCAACGCGGTCTCGTACCTGGCCGTGATCAGCAGCCTGCTGCTGATGCAGCCGGGTGAGCTGCACCGGCAGCCTCCGGTCGAGCGCTCGCGCGGCCAGGTGCGCGACGGGCTGCGCTACGTCTGGGCGACGCCGACGTTGCGCTCGACCATCCTGCTGATGGGCGTGGTGGCGACCCTCGGCCTGAATTTCCGGGTGGCGCTGCCGCTCCTGGCCCGCTTCACCTTCAATGGCGGGCCGAGCCTGTACGGCCTGCTCGCCTCGACGATGGCCTGCGGCTCGGTGATCGGCGCGCTCGCCACGGCGAGCCGGGCCCGCCCGACGCGCGGCCTGCTGCTCTGGTCGGTGACGGTCTTCGGCGTGACCTCGCTGCTGGCGGCGGTTGCGGGAAGCCCGCTGCTGGCGGCGATCGCGCTGGTGCCGGTCGGGTTCTCGAGCATCGCGTGGATGTCGACGGCCAACAGCACGGTTCAGCTCGGCTCGACGGCCGAAATGCGGGGCCGGGTGATGTCCATCTACGGGCTGCTGTTCCTCGGCTCGGCTCCCCTCGGCGCGATGCTGGTCGGCTGGCTCTCGGAACGCTACGGGCCGCGCTCGAGCCTGCTGCTCGCCGGGGTCACCAGCCTGGCCGCGGCCGCCGTGGCGGCGGTCACCGACCTCCGTGCCCGCCGCCGCCAGACGAGGCTCCACGTGGAGCGTGACAAGCCTCCCGCCCCTCAGGCCGCGCTCGCCGGTCCCGCGGCCGCCCAGCCCGCCACCACCGGCTCCGACGAGGCCGCCTGACCCGGCGGGGGGAGCCCGTTGGCGCGGGAGCCCTGCTGACCTACGAGCCGACCAGCTCGGCCGCGGGAAGGCGCTGCTCCAGGTCGCCGATGCCGAGGCGGGAGAGCAGCCGGATCGGCGGGCTGTAGGCGCGGCCCGGGTCGCGTGGCAGGAACGCGAGCTGCAGGTCGCACCAGGAGAGCCTGAGCGACTCGGCGTTGGTCGGGGTCGCGAGGACGAACTGGACGCGGCCGCCGAGCGCGTGCATCAGCGCGGCGACGTGGTCGATGTTGGTCGAGTCCAGGTGGGCGATGTGCTCGTCCATGATCAGCAGGTCGGCCGCGTCCGCGGCGCCCATGGTCGCCAGCAGCAGCACGATCGCGATCGTGGCCCGCTGGCCACCGGAGTGGGCGGCGTCGCGGTAGGAGCGCAGCCGCTCGCCCTGGTGCTGTGCCACCAGCACGTCGACGCCGTAGTCGTCCGGTCGCTCGCCCGGGATCAGCAGCAGCTCGCCCTTCCAGCCGGCCAGGTCGCAGATGCGCCCGAACTCGACGGTGATGCGGCCAACCACCTCGCGGACCAGGTCGTCGAAGCGGTGCCTGGAGTCGTCCACCCGGTGCTGCTGCAGCTCGAGCTCGACGCGGCGCTCCTCGGTCGCCTGGACCGTCTCCTCCACCACCCTGGCCTGCGCGTCACGCGCGGCGAGGATGCCGCGGTCGCGGACCTCCGGCGGGAAGCGTTCGGCGTCGGCCACCTGCCCGCTGAGCCACTCGACGTCGCGCAGCAGCGACTCGGTGCCCGGCAGGTCACCGGCGTCCAGGACCGCCTGCTGCTCCGGCGTCAGCCGGCGCTCCCCCAGCTCGGTCTCGAGCTGGACGAGCCCGGCGTCCAGCTCGGCCAGCTCGGGCAGCTCCCTGGCGAGGCGGCCCTCCACCTCGGCCTGCATGTTGCCGGCCATGCCGAGCTCGGCCCCGCCCGAGCCGCGCTGCTCGTCGAGCCGGCGCAGCGCCGCGGCGAGCTGCTCCTCACGCTCGACGAGCTGGGGCCGGGCGGCCCTGGCCTCCTCGAGGGCGCGCTCGCCCTCCCGCGCGGCGCTGTAGCGGTCGCCCTGCTCGCGCACGGCCTCCAGGGACTTCAGCGCCTTGTGCCAGGTCGCACGCAGGTCAGGGATGCGGCCGTCGAGCGTGCTCATCTCCTCCGCCAGGCGGGCGAGCTCGCCACGGGCCGCCGTCAGGTGCCGCTCGCGCGCGGTATCGCCGAGCACCGGCCGCTCCGGCGCCTCCAGGCGAGCCATGGCGTCCGAGTAGCGCACGCCGTCGGCGGTGACCGCCGTGTGGCCACGGCTCGCCAGGCCGTGGGCCTGGGCGGTGTCCAGCGCTGGCAGCGCGTCCGACCGCTCGAGCAGCAGGCCCAGCTCGCTGGGCGCGACCACCCTGGCCAGCGCGCCGGTCGGCTCACCGGCGCCGGCACGAACGATCGGCCAGCGGTAGGCGCTCTGGACGGCCAGCGTGGTCGCCTCGCGGAACGCCTCGAAGGGCACGGCCAGGCCCCAGAGCGCGTCGCCGAGGGCGGCCTCCGCCCGGGTCCCGGTGCCGTCCGCCTCGTCCATCAGCTCCAGCGCCGGCGCGACCAGGATGGAGTGGATGCCCCGCTCGGCCAGCCGCGCCTGGAAGGCCTCCACCTCGGGCGGTGCGGGCATGGCGCCGCTCTCGAAGGCGGCCACCTCGCCCTGGCACCTGGTCAGACCGGTAGCGACCTCCCGGCGCCGGGCCAGGGCGTTCTGCAGCATGGACTCGGCCGACGCGATCTCGGTCTCGGCCTGCTCCAGGTTGCGCTCGCCCGTCAGGCTCACCAGGGCCATCGCGTCCGCCTGAGTCTCCTCGAGCCGAGCCTCCAGCACGGCGATGCGGGCGTCGAGCCGCTGGCGCTCCTCGGCCGCCTCGGCGAGCCGCGCCGCCAGCGCGTCGGCCTCGTCGGCGAGACCCTGCACCCTCGCCTCCAGCACCGGCAGATCCTCCGAGAGGCTGCCCAGCATGCCCTGGTCGGCGCCGATCTCCCTGCGCTTGGCCTCGCGCGCGGCGTGAACCTGCCCGACCCTGGCCTGGAGGTCGCGGTAGCCGGCCGCGGGGCGCGCCAGCTCCTCGAGCACGACGAGCCGGTCGCGCAGCCCGGCCCATTCCAGGTACCGCGCGGCCCTGGTCTGCAGCTCGACCAGCTTCTCCTGCTCGGCCCGGTCCTGCTCGATGGCGGCGACGTAGGCGGCCCTGGCGCGCTCGGTGCTCTCGCGCCCGGCGTGCACCGCCTCGAGCACCGCTCCCTCGCCGGTCAGCTCGAGCAGGTTCTTGAGCAGCCCCGTAGGGCGCTCCTCGACGATCCGGTCGATGGCCCCCTGCGGGATGGCCAGGACCTCGCGCAGCGCGCGGGTCACGCCGACGCGCTCGAGCAGCTCCTCGTACCGGCGTGGGCCGACCCACTCGTCCTCGGGGTTGGCCTCCATGAAGGCGGCCAGGTCCTCTTCGAGCGGCCGCTCCAGACCCCAGCGCAGCCGCCCGGGCAGCATCCGGTAGCGGCGACCGCGCCTGGTGACCAGGCAGACGACGCTGACGCGGTCGGCCTCGCCGCAGTCGGGGACGGGCGCGAACATGCGCTCGTGGTGCCGGCCCGGCAGGACGGGGTTGGCGAAGACCGCCTTGAGCAGCGCCCGGTCGGCGGGGACGCCGCCGGTCCCGCCGTCGAAGATGTACTTGGCGGAGCTGCGCCCCGGCGCGAAGCTGGTGATACCGAGCAGGAGCTTGATGCCGTCGAGGAAGCAGGTCTTGCCCGAGCCGTTGGGGCCGGTGGCGACGTTGATCCCGTCGGTGAGCAGCGGAACCGGGTCAGGCCGCAACGACCCCCAGTGGATGAACTGTATTTCTTCAATACGGGGCATCGGAGGACTCCTGGGTGGTGCTCTGGGTTGCGTCGGACCGCTCACCGGCGCTGATCTCGGCGGCGCGTCGTCGCAGGTGGGCCAGGCGCTGATTGCGTGCCAGCAGCTCCTTGGCCTGATCGGTGGCGGCCTGGTCGTCGAAGGTCTCCAGCAGCGGTCCGGCGAAGATCTGACCCTCGCGCAGGGTCAGGTAGCCGGCCTGGGCGAGGCGCTCGAGCGTGCTGGGGAGGTCGTGGCCGCCGAGCCGCCCGCCGAGCATGATCCCGAGATCGTCGGGGTCGAGCCAGGGCGTGTCGCCAGGGTCGTCGCCGACCGCGCCGCCTCCCGCCGCCTCCTCGGCCTTCAGGAAGCGAAGGTGCAGCCAGCAGGCGGCGATGACGGTCAGCTCGGCCGGGCCGAGGTCGATAACGGGCGTGTGCTCCTCCAGGCGGGGCATGGGCCCGGCCAGGGCGGCCACCCAGCGGTCCGCGCCCGGCGCATAGGACAGCTCGCAGCCGACGTCGCCCAGGCGGCGGCGCACCTCGGCGCGGATCTCCTGGTCGGTCAGCTCTGGTACCTCGGCGGCAGGGACAGAGCCGGCCAGGAGGACCCGGCAGAGCTCGAGGGTATTCACGTGGTGGGCTCCTCTGGGATCTCGGTGACCGGCTGGCGCACCTCGGTGCGGGTCGTCACCGCCACCTCCTCGCGGCCGATGACATCGAAGCGGGGACGTGGGTCGAGGTCCGCGGCCAGGCTGCTGTCTCCGGCCGGGCCCCAGCGGGACCATGCCTCCACAGCGGCGGCCATGCGCGCTGACGCCTGCGACCAGCTACCGCCGACGACCCATCTGTCGAGGGTGGCGTCGCCCAGACTTGCCAGCCAGGTGAGCGCCTGCGCGGCCAGCTCGACGAAGTCGGGCACGACGTCGATCGGCTCGACCGGCAGGCGCCGGGGCTCCGGGAGGCGGGCCAGCTCCGGCTCGGGCCGCTCGAGCCACGCCTGGAGGGCGTCCAGCGCCTCGCCGCAGTCCGGTGCGCCGGCCGCGACCCCCGCGGGCCGGGGGAGCCCGGGCTCGATGATCCCGACGAGCGAGCCCTCGTCGGTGGCGGCGATCAGCTTGCGCAGCTCGCTCTCGTCCACCTTGAGGCTGCCGGGCGGAAGCTCCCTGGCGGGGATCGCGAAGGTGGCCTCGACCTCGTCGGCCAGCTGCCGGACCCGCCGTGCCAGCTCGGGCGCCCGCCGTAGCGAGGCGCCGGCATGCGGGGCGAGCGCGAGCCCGGCGAGCGGCTCGCGCTCCCGCTCGAGCAGCTCGGCGAGGTCGGCGGCGCGACCGCCGGCGAGCCAGGCGCTGGCGCGCAGGGCGCAGTCGTCGCCCTCGTCGATCAGGCGGAGGAGCGTCTCGAGGTCGGCGTCGAGCAGGTCGAGCGCGGCCAGCAGCGGCGCGACCGCCTGCTCGTGGTCGGTCCCGGCGGCCAGGGCCAGCGTGGTGGCGGCGCCCAGCACCCGCACGACCCGCTCGGGCTCGATACGCGGCACCGCCAGGACGGCGCACACCGCCGCCACCAGTTGGGCCTCCTCAGAGAGACGCCAGGTGCTCCCCTGGCCAGGCAGCAGCAGCCCGTCCGAGCGCAGCTCGTCGAGCAGCTTGCTCGCCTCGGTCGGGTCGAGCCAGTCGAGGGCGGCCTCGGCCCGGGCCAGCGGCCAGCTGGTCTCCTCCAGGGTGCTGAGGACTCGCAGGGCGGCCACCTTCAGGCGCTGGTAGGGCTGGCTGAGCAGGGCGGCGAATGGACCGAGCGGGGACAGGACGGCCTCCGGCGCCGGGGCAGCACCGACTGCCGGCCGGTGATCCTGCTCGTCCGGCGCGGAGGACTGCCCATTCTTCCCGGCCAGGGGCGCCGGGGTGGGCTGGATGCCGGCCGGGTCCGGCCGCACGCGTGCCACCATGAGGGGAATAGAACCCTACACGACATCGGCCAAAGGTGAACTACGCACCTATGGGGAGCCGAAGTCCACCAGGGTGCGTAGTCCGCAGCTCCTGCGCGCTCGCCAATCCCATGGCCAGGCCGCGCACATTAGCGGCACGTTACTCACTGCCGAGAAGCTGCCATGAAGTGGCCCGGAAGCTCTAGAATCACTCTTCCAACCACAAAGATGATGGGTCAGACTCTCCGACACACTCAGCCGATTCATGCTAATAACCACCTGGCGAACCTGCCGGGCGGAACGGAAAATCCTGTAGCCGGGGGCCTTCGTGCAGACTCCAGACACCGCGGTGCCGGCCGGGCAGCGAGCGCCGGCTCCCGCACCAAAGGGACCGGGCGCCCGGTCCAGGCTCTCGCTCGGGCACATGATCACGCTGCTCGCCGGGCTGCTCGCGATGCTGCTCGTCTTCAGCGTGCTGCGCGAGCGCGACGCGACCTCGCAGGTGGCGACCGCCGGTGCCGAGATCCGCGCGGGCACCACCGTCGGCCGCGCCTCGTTCCGGCTGGTGAACGTGCACGTCCCCGCCGAGGTCCGCAGCCGCCTGATCGACCAGGCCGCGCTGGCCCGCCTGCGCGGCTGGATCGCCACCCGCACCATCCAGGCGGGTGAGCTGGTCAGCCGCGGCGACCTGCGGCCTCCGGCGGCGCCGTCGGCGCTGCGGTCGATGAGCATCCCGGTCGAGTCCGCCCACGCCGTCGGCGGCTCGCTGGCCGCCGGCGATCGCGTGGACGTGATCCAGGTCGACGAGGACGGGCAGGCCCGCTATGTCGTCTCCGGCGTCCAGGTGCTCGCGGCGGGCCGGCCGGACGCCGGCGTGATCGGAGCGGCCGCCGGCTCCTCCAGCATCACCGTGGCGGTCGACGCCCGCCAGGCCCTCAAGCTGGCCGCGGCCATCCGCAGCCAGCGCTTCGAGATCGTTCGCTCGACCGGCGCGGCGGGCGGTACCGGGACCGAGGGCACCGGCGGTCAGGACACCTCCACCGGTACGGGCGGTCAGGGGGGCCCGTGAGCGGGCCCGTCGAGATCGCCATCGGCGTGTCCCACCGCTCCTGGGCCCAGGAGCTGTTCCGCCACGTCGCCGACCACGGCGGCGCGGTCGTCCGCACCCGGGTGCTGCTCGAGGAGGACGCGCTCGAGTCGAGCTACGCCGTGCTGGTGGTCGACGACACCGCCAGCGTGCTCAGCTCCCGCCTGGTCGCGGAGCTGCACCGGCGCGAGCGGCGCGTGATCGCGGTGCACGCCGCCGGCGACCATCCCGCCCGCGAGACCCTGGCGCGTCTCGGAGTCGACGCGGCCATACCCGACAGTGCCACGCCGGAGGAACTGGTCGACGCGATCGTCGCGCTGGCGCCGGAGCGGAGTCCCGGCCTGGTCGAGGACACCTTCGCCGAGATCGCCCGCGAGCTGGGCCATGAGCTGTCCCCCGGCGAGCCACCACTCCACGAGCAGCCTGCCCCGCGCCTCCAGCGCGGCCTGGTCACCGCCATCCTGGCCGTCTCCGGCGGCGCCGGCGCGACCGAGGTCGCCCTGGCGCTCGCCGCGGCGCTGCACCAGCGCGGGGAGCGGGCCGTGCTGGTGGACGCCGACGACGTCGCCCCATCCCTGGCCCAGCGGCTCGCCCTGCCGCTGGTGCCCAACCTGCGCAACGCGGTGGACGCGCTGGAGCGCGGCGTCGGCAGCCTCCAGGAGGCTCTGGCCGCGCTGCCGGAGCGTGACGGCGGTTTCGACCTGCTCTGCGGCCTGGCCAACCCGCGCGACTGGCCGGGCCTGCGGCCGGAGTCGGTGACCGAGGTGGTCGGCGAGCTTGCCAGGACGCACGGGCAGGTGCTGGTCAACGCCGGGTCGCGCACCGAGGACGTCGCGGCCCCGGGCGGGCTCGCCCGTTACGGCATCACCCGCGCCATGGTGCTCGTCGCCGACCAGCTCGTGCTGGTGGCCGGCGGCAACCCGATCGGCGTCGCGCGCACGCTCGACTGGCTCGCCGACCACGCCGACCTGGCCAGGAGCAAGCCGCTGCACATCGCGCTGAACCAGGCCCCCAGCGCCATGTTCAAGCGCGGCGAGCTGGAGCGCGAGGTGCTGCACAGCTTCCTGCCCTCCTCGCTGAGCCTGCTGCCGAGCGACAAGCGGGTCGAGGAGGCGCTCTGGAACGGTCACACGGTGACCAGCGGGCCGTTCGCCAAGGCCGTGCAGTCGCTCGCCGCCGAGCTGCCGGTGGCGGAGGCGGCCTGGCCGGCCCAGGGGCGGCGGGCGAGGAGCCGCCGCGCGAAGGGACGCTCGAGCAGAGGGGCCGCGCGATGACTCCAACCCGCCTCAGCGCCTACGACCAGATCCGCGCAACGGTCCTGCGCTGGATCGAGGACCAGAAGGTCGACCCTGCCAACGAGCCGGCCATCCGCCACCGCACCGAGGAGGCGATCCGCCAGTGGCAGCGCAGCGCCGCGGCCAGCGAGCGCCGCGGCCTCGGCGACATCGACGCGATCACCGACCGGGTGGTCCGCGCCATCACCGGCTTCGGCGCGCTCTCCGGGCTCTTCGACGCCGTCGGGATCGAGGAGATCGAGATCGAGGGCGAGCTGGTCATGTACGTCGACTCGAGCGGCCGGCGCCAGACGCTGGTGGCGCCCACCACCGAGGAGGAGAACCGCCAGGCCATCGACCGGCTGCTGGGCGCGACGCAACGCCACCTCGACACCCAGAGCCCGCTGGTCCACGCGCGGGTGCTCGGGGGCAGGGCGCGGCTGTCCGCGGCCATCCCGCCGGTCGCCGACAAGCTCTCCTGCACCATCCGCTTCCACCAGCTCCGCAACGAGAGCCTGGCCACCATGGTGCGCCGCGGCTCGCTCACCTGGCCAGCCGCCGGCTTCCTCTGGGCGGTGGCGCAGACGCGCCTGTCGCTGGTCGTCTCCGGGCCGCCGTTCGCCGGCAAGACCTCCATGCTCGGCGCGATCCTGGCGGCGGTTCCGCCGCAGCGCCGCATCCGCGTGGTCGAGGACACCCGCGAGCTGATCGACGAGCGGCCGACCATCTCCTACCTCGAGTCGCGCGCCCGGTCGCTGGCTGGCGAGGGCGAGATCACCCTGCGGGACCTGATCAAGTTCGTGCTCAAGATGCGGCCCGACTACATCGTGGTCGGTGAGGTCCTCGGCGCGGAGGCGTTCGAGATCGTCCGCGCGGTCAACGCCGGCTGCGGCTTCGGCTGCACGGTCCATGCCAATTCCGCCCGCGACGCGCTCACCGCGCTGGTCAACGCGGCGATCATGGCCGGCGAGAACGTCAAGTCCTCCGACGTGCGCGAGGTGCTCGCCTCTTCGATCAAGTACGTCATGCACCTGGAGGTGCAGGAGGGCGATGGGGCGATGGGGCGCGGGGCGGGACTGCTGCGCCAGACCCGCGAGATCATCGAGCTGGTGCCCAGCCTGCACGACGACTTCAGCCACGAGGTGCTGTTCACCCGCGCGGCGCTCGGCAAGCCGCTGGTCTGGACCGGCACCATGCCGCACAACGCCGAGGTCATCGACCGGGGACTGCCGCGCGGACTCAGCCTCGCCGGCATCCTCGAGGGCAGGGTCTCCCCCTTCGAGCTGCGCGAGACCGCCTTCCACCAGGAGCTGGCGCCATGATCCTGCTGGCCGCCGTCGCGTGCGGCGTGTTCGCCTACCTGGCGACGGGGCTCGCCCTGGGCGTGTCGCCGCTGCGGCGGCTCGGCGGGGGGCGAGGGGCCGGGCGCGAGGCCGGCCACTGGCAGCTCTGGCTCGACCAGGCCGGGGCCCGGCTCAGCCCGCGCCAGTTCGTGGCCGGGTCGCTGGCGGTGGGGCTCGCCGCCTTCCTCGTGCTCGCCGCGCTGACCCGCACGCCGGGGGTGGTGCTCATGCCCGCGGTCGCGCTCGGCTGCCTGCCGGCCGCCTTCTTCGCCCGCCAGCGCTCCACCCGCCTGCGCGCGGTGCAGCTCGCCTGGCCGGACGCGCTGCGGCAGCTCTCCAGCTCGATCGCTGCCGGGCTGTCGCTGGAGCGGGCGCTGGTGGAGCTGGCCGAGGCCGGCCCGCTGCCGATCCGCGTCGCCTTCGCCCGCTTCCCCAGGCTGGCCCGAGCGCTCGGGCCGGTCCCGGCCCTCGAGGTCGTCAAGGCCGAGCTGTCGCATCCCACCTCCGACCGGGTGATCGAGGTGCTGATCCTGGCCCAGCGCCGTGGAGGCCAGGTGCTGCTTACCATTCTCGAGGAGCTGGTCGAGGCCACCACCGACGACCTGAACACGCAGGAGGAGATCAAGACCAACGCCCTGGAGGGCAAGATCAACGCGCGCATCGTGTTCGCGCTGCCCTGGTTCGTGCTCCTGCTGCTGGTGGCTCGGCCCGGTCCGTTCCAGGACTTCTACCGGGCGCCGGCGGGCCTGGTGATCGTGGTCATCGCCGCGGTCTGGAGCCTCTTCGGGCTGTGGATGGTGAGCCGCTTCGCCCGGCTCAAGGGCGAGCCACGGGTGTTCGGCAAGCCGTCGGCGCCAGGCGTCCCCACCGCCGGCTCCATGGGCTCCGGCCTTGGGCCCGGGGTGCGACCCGAGCTGGGCCCCGGGGTGCCGCCCGGCCTCACCGAGGGGAGGTGACGGCGTGGGCTCCGACCTCACCGACGCCCGCGTGATCCTGGCCGCGCTGCTTGCCGGGTTCGCCGCGGCCCGTGTGGCCTGGGTGATCGTGCGGCCACCGGCGCGACTCGCCAACCGGGTCCGCCCCTACACGATCGCCAGCCGCAGCACGCTCGGCCAGCGCCCCGACACCCCCATGATGCTCGCCGACTCGCCGGTCGAGCGCTCGGACTCGATCCTTGTCCGGCTCCTCGGCCCGCTGGTGATGCGGCTGGTCGACGTGCTCGGCGGGCTGGTCGACCGCGGCGGTGACGATCGGCTGCTGCTGCGCCTCAAGCACGCCGGCGTGCTCGGCGACGTGCCGGAGGCGCGGCGCGCCCTGCAGTACCGCGTTCAGGTGGTCAGCGTGGCGGCCGTTGCGACCGCGGCCGGGCTCGGCCTCGGGCTGCTGGTCGGGCACTCGGCCGGCGCGATGCTGGCGGTCGGCGGCCTCGGGCTGATCTTTGGCCTGGCCTGGCCGCGCGGGCGGCTCGACCGGCTGATCGCCCACCGGCGTGAGGAGATGCGGGTCGAGCTGTACACCATCAACCACCTGCTGGCCATGCACGTCCGCGTCGGCGGGGGCGTGATCCAGGCGATGCAGCGGGTGGTCGAGCGGGGCAGCGGCGCGGTGGTCACCGAGCTGGCCGAGGTGCTCAGGGCCCATCGCAGCGGGGTCAGGATCAGCTCGGCCCTGACCCGCGCGGCAGCCCAGACCGCCGAGCCCCACGCAGCCCGCACCTACCGCCTGCTGGCCGCGAGCGCCGAGCACGGCGCCGACCTCGCGCGCGGGCTCATGGACCTGAGCAGGGACCTGCACAGCCAGCGGCGCGAGGATCTGCGCCGCCTGGCGACCCGGCAGCGGGCGGCGACCATCGTCCCGATCGTCGCGATCCTTGCGCCGGTGCTGCTGCTGTTCGTCGCCGCCCCATTGCCGTCCATCGTCTTCGGAGGTCTCGCGGGTCGGTGAGCGAAGGAAGGAGAGAACGATCATGCCCATACGGCTGTACGCCCGATTGGAAGCGGTCAGGGCCCGCCTCAGCCTCGGTGGGCGACGGTTCGACCGCCAGGGCGGGTTCTCCACCGCTGAGGGGCTCGCGGGTGCGGCCCTCGCGGTGGTCGCCCTGATCGCCATCTGGGCCGCCATGAAGGCGTTCGGGCTCGACATCATCAACTGGATGCAGGACCAGATCACCGGTGCGGGCGGCGGCACCGGCGGCTAGCGCGGAGGTGAATGTGGTTCCCGTGCCCGGTCAGGCGCCCGGTCGTGCCGGCGGCTTCGTCACCACCCAGTTCGTGCTGGCGGTGGCGCTCTCGCTGGTGCTGTTCGTCATGCTCTGCAACGCGATCGTGTACCAGTACGCTCGCGGGGTCGTCCGCGCCGCCCTCGACGAGGGGGTCCGCAGCGGCAGCCGCGCGGGCGGCACCGTCGGTACCTGCGAGGCCGCCGCCGAAGAGGTCAGGCACAGCCTGCTCGGAGGTCCCGTCGGCGCCCACGTGGCCCTGCGCTGCGGGCTGGTGGCAGGCACGGTCCGCGCGACCGCCACCGGATACCTCCCGGGCTGGCTGCCGCTCGTCCCGGACTGGCCGATCGATCTCACCGCCAGCGCGGTCAGGGAGCCTTTCACCGTCCCAACCACGACCACGGTGCCCACGGCCGCCACGGTGCCCACGGCCTCGCCACCGGGGACCGGCGGATGAGGGCGCGAGGCCGGCCCGCCGGCGCCGGCGGCTACGTGGCCGCCGAGTTCACCCTCGGCGTGTGTGTCATCCTGGTGCCGGTGACGCTGATCGTGCTGGCGCTGCCGGTCTGGTCGGAGCGCCAGGCGATGGCCCAGCGGGCGGCTAACGAGAGCGCTCGCGAGATGGTGCTCGCCGACTCCTGGGCGGCAGGCGTTCCCGTGGCCGACCGGGTTGTGCAGGAGGTCGCCGGCAACTACGGCGTGGCCCGAAGCGACGTGCGCGGCCCTGACCTCAGCGCCGGCGGTGGGCTGGCGGCAGGCCAGACTGTCGTGTCGCAGGTGACGGTGCGGATGCCGTTGATGGTCATCCCGCTCATCGGTCGCGTCGGCAGCTGGTCATGGACGGCCGTGCACGCGGAACGGGTCGACGACTACCGCTCGTTCCCGGGGCCGTGACCTGATGACGGCGACGATCGGATCCCAAGCGGCCCGGCGGCCCGGGGTGGCGGCTTGGCCAGGAGTGGCGGCTTGGCCCGGGGTGGCCCGGACCGTGCCGTCGGGCGCGGCTTTGCCGCGTGGATGGTCGTGCTCTGCCGCGCGGGATGTGCTGCCTTGCCACGCGGCAAAGGTCTCCGGAAACCACACCACGCACCACAAGCCCCGGGATCCCTTCCCCAGTTCGCCAACGGTGTCCAATTCACATGGCAAAGTGCCCATCTGCCCGTCAAAGTGCCCATCTGGTGGACGCACTCGCGCAAACTGGGGCGTATGCGCCTGCTCTCCCACGGCGGCTCGGTCCAAGGCTGGGGAGAGCGGCTCGATCACGGTCTGGCTGTTGGGCCTCGCCATCCTGGTGCTGTTCGTCGGAGGCCTCAGCCTGGACCTGTGGCGTGCCTTCGGCGCCCGCCAGCTCCTGGCCAACGCGGCCGACGCGGCGGCGATCGCGGGCGCCACGGGCATCGACACCGCCCGCTTCCGCGACACAGGACAGCTTGCCCTGGACCCGTCGGTGGCGATGCAGCGGGCCGGTGACAGCCTGGCCCATCAGGGCGGCCTCCCGCTGACAGCCCAGCCGGGAGTCGAGGTCACGCCGGATCCGCCTCAGGTGGTGGTGGTCCTCACCGGGGAGGTCCGCCTCACGCTGATGCGAATCCTGCTGCCGAACCAGCCGCCACTGACGGTCCGCGTGCGCGCGGGCATCGCCATCCCTGTGTTGCTGGCGATCGTTCTGGCAGTCTTGCTTCTCCAGGGTCGCGACCCGGCGGACGAGGCGGCCCCCGTCGTGACGGTCGCCCCGACCACGACGCTCCCGCCGCCCACCACCGCACAGATAGCACCTCCCAAGGCCACCGGCGAGGACTGGCTCGCGATCATGCGCGACATCCTCTCCTTCCGCCACTCTCTCTACGAGAACCCCCAACCCAACCTCCTCGACCAGATCTATGACTCCCGCTGCCCCTGCTATGCGCATGAACACCAGATACTGAGTGATCTGAAAAGCCGCGGCTGGCGATATAACGACGAAGGAGTGGAAGTACTCAAGGCGAAACTGCTGGCGCGGGCGAGGAACAAGCCGTCGGACGTTGCGGTCGAGGTGTTTGTCCGTTCCCGTGTGCAGATACTGCTGAACAAGGCCGACGAGGTTGTGAAGCGCACCCCCGCCTCCAGCCCTGCCTATCAAGACTACGAATTGATTCGTGGTTCCGATGGGCGATGGCGGGTGCTCTTCGAACTTCCCGTGCCATCCGGGAGGTCGAAGTGATGAGCCGAGACAACTGCAAGGAGCGGAGGATCGCTCGCTCGTCGGTCTTTCTCGTGATTGTCGTCTTGACACTCGCAGTTTCAACTTGGGATGCCACTGTTGCACGTGCCCAAGGGTCGCCAGGGAACAGTGGGATCGATACGCATCAGCTCTGGATCAATGCGCGTCTGGGACAGCCTGATGGTGGCGGCGGGACAGGTGGGCCTCGGGCTGGACGGGCATTGCGATACATTCGCCTTGGTTCTCTCCCTGGATGCGCTCCGGTGATCTTTGCCCCTAGTGGAATTGACCAGTGGTTTTGGAGCGGCGGAGACCCTACAGTGAACACTGAGAGGGTTGAGGTTGTGTCTGTTAACCGACAAGATCCAAATGACCAGATTCCCCTTGGCCTCGGGTGTGTGAATTTTCGGAGTCAGCACATCCCGATCCCGGTGGTGGGGTTGAGTCCGGGGCAGCGGGGGCTGACGGGGCTGGAGACCTGGTACTGGTACCCCGGGACCTCCGACGTGTCGGTTGGCTTTGGCATCAGAGGATTCGCCATCACAGCGGCCGCGCGGGCAACCACCTTTCGCTGGTCGACCGGGGACGGCGTCGTGCTGCGGAGCAGCAGGCCCGGGAGCTCCGGCGCGCCCTCAGCAGAGCATACCTACAGGACCAAGAGCAGTGGCTACCCGGTCAGCCTCTCCATGGTCTGGGCCGGGACCTATACCTGGAGCGGCTTTGGAGACAGCGGGAGCGGGTCGCTCGGGCCGGTCACAGTGACCGGGGAAACCCATCCCTACCCAGTGGCTGAGGTTCGCAGTGTCCTCCAATAGATTCGATCCCCTCGACGAGAACGAGCGCGAGTGGTTGCGCTCCTCACGCCGCGCCCGGGCGCGGCGTGCATGGGTCACGATTGCCGGCATCGGGATCGCCCTGGCGTTGCTGGTGTGGCTCATCATCATCCTTCTGCCGGGAGGTGGGGGCGGCAACGCTCCCGTGAGCACCACGGTCGAGGACCGGGTGGTCGCCGATTCCCGAACCGCTCTGCAGGACTGGGGCAGGTTCGGCGTGAGCGGCGACCTCAATGCGGTCAAGGCCTCCTTCTGGCCGCAGGGGCCGCAGTACAAGGAGCTGACGCGAGAGTCGCCACAGCTCAGGCAGCACCCGCTCGGCCCGCCTGCCTACCAGTTCGCCCTCACGGGGGCCCCGCAGGTCCTGCCGGCAGGCGGCAACCAGCGGATCGTGCGAGGTGTGGTGACCACGAGCCGGCCCGGGAAGCCGACGCGGTCCTTCCGTTGGGACATCTACCTGCGTCCTGACACCAGTGCCGGTGGCCGCTGGCGCGTCTGGACGGTGGCCAACACGCCGAAGGGCTGAGCCGCTGGGCGGGCAGCGTTCCGGAGATCCGCGCTCTACGACCCCGCGACCGGTGGGAGCTGGACCTTCTCGCCAGGGAAGATCAGGTCCGGGTCGCCGGAGCGCAGCGAGCTTCGGTTCGCGGCGACGACCCGTAGCCAGTAAGAGGCGATCTCGTGGTCGGAGAGCTCGCTCGCATGCCGCTCGGTGACCTGCGCCAAACGGTTCCGGGAGATCGTCCACAGGTTGTCGCCCTGCTTCACCTCGTGGACGGCTTCCCCGTGCCGCTCGGGTGGTGGTGCCGGCGGCGTGGGGGTGGTGGTCGGGGGGGGCGGGACGGGGGTGGGCACCGCGTTGGGCGTGGTCGTGGACGGCCCGCCGCCGGACGAGCGCGTGCTGCCCGGCGCCCTGCTGGTGGTGGTCGGGTGGCTGGTCGTGGTGGTGGGCGCGGCGGTGGTGGGCGACGGTGGGCCGGCCGGGTGCGGCTCGTAGCCGCGGTTGGTCGGCGGCGGCGCGGTGGTCGGGGCGCTCGTGGGCGTGGACGTCGTTGAGGTGGAGCTGGTCGTCGAGCGCGGCTGGGGGGCCGACGGGTGGCCGGCGGGCCGCGGGACGTAGTCAGACCGCCCGGGCTCGGGTTGCCGCTGCTGGGCGCGCGGCACCCCGGCGTCCCCGGCGCCCGCGGCGTTGACGTCTGCCTCGCGCGGGGCGCCGGCCGGCTGCGGGAGGTAGCTCACGGGCCCGCTGCCGGGCCCGGCCACGCCGGCTCGGGCATCGGCGCGCGGCTCGCCCTGGCCGGTGGTCATCTGGCCGGACCGATGCGGCGCTGCAGCCACTGCCGGGGTGGCGGCTGCGATCGTTGCGCCGGTGCCACCGCCCACGAGCGACGTGGCCAACGTGAGCGCGACCGCGTGGTCGGTGACGCTGCGCACCACCGGGAGGGTGCACCAGCGCACCGCCCGGATCGCGCCGGGGACCCTGGTGAAGCTGGCGACCAGGTAGAGCAGGTTGCTGCCGAGCAGCCACCAGGCGATCAGCAGCGCGATCATGCGCAGAATCGCGGCGAGCACGTCCTCGACCGGGCTGTTCAGCAGCCACGGCGTCAGGCTGTGCCAGGGGATCCGCAGTGCCGGGACGCGCCCGAGCTTACCCAGCAGCACGACCGCCCCGACCTCGAACACAAGCAACGCAAGAAAGGACCCCGCCCGCCGTAGCGGAGTGGATCGACCGGCCGCCATCGCCTTCGCCTGCCTTCGTGCGGCTTGATTTGGACAATATGTACAAGTGAGCCATGAGTGTGGACCACGTAACATGTAGTGTCAATGTCGCGGCCAATGGAACGCCAATGCCAATGCAACGCCGATGCCAAACGGCGTGACTGGCGCGACGACCTCCCAGCTTGCCCTTGGGCGGGCGGCGCGAGAACCTACGGCGCTGCGACCCGCGCCCAGCGGGTCGCTCGCCGGGCCACGGTCCTTACCCGAGCCCGAGCCGAGCCGTCATCCAGAGAACGTGTCAGACGAAAGGAGCCAGTGTGCGGGTCGCCCTGCTGAGTCGCGAGTACCCTCCTGAGGTTTACGGCGGTGCCGGGGTCCACGTCGAATATCTGACCCGGGAGCTCGCCCGCCTGGTCGACCTGGAGGTGCACTGCTTCGGCAGTCCGCGCGAGCGCGGGCCGCGCGAAGGCGGGCCCACCGAGGTCGTCGCCTATCAGCCATGGGAGCGCCTGGCCGGCTCGGCCAAGCACCTCGCCGCGCTGCGCACGGTCTCGACCGACCTGGCGATCGCCGCCGGGATCGAGGGTGTCGACCTGGCGCACAGCCACACCTGGTATGCCAACCTCGCCGGGCACCTCGCCAAGCTGCTCTACGGCTTCCCCCACGTGGTGACCGTCCACAGCCTCGAGCCGCTGCGACCGTGGAAAGCGGAGCAGCTCGGCGGCGGCTACGAGCTGTCGAAGCTGTGCGAGCGGATCTCGCTGGAGTCAGCCGACCGCATCGTGGCGGTCTCGGCCGGCATGGCCGACGACGTGCTGACCTGCTACCCGACCATCCCGGCCAGCCGGATGCGGGTGATCCACAACGGCATCGACACCAACCAGTACCGGCCCGACCCCGGCACCGAGGTGCTGCGCCGCTACGGCATCGACCCGGCCCGTCCCTCGGTGATCTTCGTCGGCAGGATCACCCGGCAGAAGGGCGTCCCGTACCTGCTCGACGCGGCCCACGAGATCGACTCCCGAGCCCAGCTCGTGCTCTGCGCCGGCGCGCCAGACACCGCGGAGCTGGGCGCCGAGGTCACCGAGAAGGTCGCCAAGCTCCAGGCTGAGCGCGGGAACGTGGTCTGGATCGAGAAGATGCTCGAGCGCGAGGAGGTCATCCAGCTCCTCACGCACGCCACCGTGTTCGTATGCCCGTCGGTCTACGAGCCCCTCGGGATCGTGAACCTGGAGGCGATGGCCTGCGAGACGGCGGTGGTGGCGACCGCGACCGGCGGCATCCCCGAGGTCGTCGCCGACGGCGTCACCGGACTGCTGGTGCCGTTCTCTGGCGACGGGTCAGGGGCGCCGCTCGACCCGCGGGGCTTCGCCCACGACATCGCCCTCCGCGTCAACCGGCTGCTGGCCGACCCGTCTCTGGCCGAGCGGTTCGGCAGGGCCGGCCGCCGCCGGGCGGTGGAGGAGTTCGGCTGGGACGCGATCGCGGCGCAGACCGCCGCGCTCTACCGCGAGCTCGTCCCGGAGTAGAGGCGCCCGCGGCGGCTCACGAGGCTCAGGTGCCAGCCCAGGCGCGTCCGGCTCAGGATCGGTCCGTGACCTGCTTGGCGTAGCAGTTGGCGAGATCGGGGTGGGTCCCGCGGAGCTGGTCGCGGTGGTCGAGTGCCTCCTGCCAGGTCGAGAACACGCCGCTGTAGACGACCCAGTAGTCGGCGGCGAGCGAGTTGTAGCCCGAGGAGTCGAGCACGCCCACGTTCTTGACGCCCGAGTTGCGATAGGCGTCGGCACGCGCCTCCGCCGCCGACCGGCCCTCAGAGGTGCCGATGCTCGCCAGGATCACTGTGAAGAAATTGTCAGGCAGCGCGGCGACCGTGCTCGACGGCGCCCCGCTGGTCCGATCGCTGACGTTCTGATCCGGTCGCTGCACTCCAGAGGGATTGAACAGGCCAACCAGGATACCGCCAATCAGCCCGATGAGCGCGAACACGGCGACCATCCCGGGCCCGGGTCGAGGCCAGCGGTCTTCGTACATGCCGGTGACGCTATCGTCCAGTTGGCGGAAGGCTCAAATAGTGCACGACCGGTTAGGACGCAATGGTTGGCTTCGGGCGAAAGTGACGGGGATTCCATAACTCGATAGTGTTCACCGGCCCAATGAACCACCGGAGGTCCTGTGTGTCCCCAGACGTGACCAGCTCAGCCACCAGTCCGCCCCGTGACCGCACCCTGAGGGGTGCGCAGTCGTGAATTTCTCCGGCGTCGCCCGCTACAACCACGAGCGTCCCGACCTGGAGGAGATGGCCCGCGCAAGAGACTCCGCCCGGCGTGACGCCGTTGCCCGTCTGAAAGACTTCGAGATGATCGCCGGCACGACCTGCGTCGAGCGATCCGCCAGCGACTACATCATCTACGGTCCCACTGGCACGCTCCACGTCTACCGCATCACCGCTGAGCTGGCCTAGGGAGCCCGGCTCATACCAGCAAACGGCACTGCCCGCCTGCGACGGCCAGTACCATGTCATCCTCGCGTTGGGCGCCAGCGGCCGCTGGCGCCCAACGCGAGGGAACCGCACGGCCAACGTGGCCCTGACCTCTGAACAGTTGCTCCGTCCTTCCTTCCTGGAGGCTGCCTTTATGACGCGCATCGGCGTGCTCACCGGCGGGGGTGACGTTCCCGGCCTGAACCCCTGCATCAAGACACTGGTCTACGGGGCCATCGACCGCGGCTACGAGGTCCTCGGCATCCGCCGTGGCTGGGCCGGACTGCTCGACTACGACCTCAACGCCGGCGAGCCGCAGGAGGAGTGCGTCCGACCCCTTGGCAAGAAGGACGTTCGCACCATCGACCGCACCGGCGGGACCTTCCTGCACACCAGCCGCACCAACCCGGGCAAGGTCAAGCCGCGCGACGTGCCCCAGTTCCTCGTGGCCCAGGCGCAGGGGGACGCGCCCTTCGACTTCACCCCCCACGTCCTCCAGGTCATCGACCGGCTCGGGCTGGACTGGCTGGTGCCGATCGGCGGTGACGACACCCTCTCCTACGCCGAGCGGCTGAGCCGCGAGGGGATGCGCGTGGTGGCGGTGCCGAAGACCATGGACAACGACGTCCATGGCACCGACTACTGCATCGGCTTCTCCACCGCGGTCACCCGCAGCGTGCAGTTCATCCACCAGCTCCGCACCTCCACCGGCTCGCACGAGCGCATCGCCGTGATCGAGCTGTTCGGCCGCAACTGCGGTGAGACCTCGCTGCTGTCGGCGTACCTGTCCGGGGTGGACCGGGCGCTCATCTGCGAAGTGCCGTTCGACCCCGAGCTACTGGCCAACTACCTGCTCCAGGACAAGGCAAGCAACTCCTCCAATTACGCCATGGTGACCGTGAGCGAGGGCGCCCGCATGGTCGGCGGCGAGCTGCTCGAGCGTGGCGAGGCGGACGCCTATGGCCACCGGAAGCTGGGCGGCATCGGCCTGGTGACCGGCGACATCCTCAAGCGGCTCACCGGTCAGGACATCGTCTACCAGCAGGTCGGCTACCTGATGCGCTCGGGCGCTCCGGACGCGCTCGACCTGATGGTGGCGGTGAACTACGCCAACATGGCCCTCAACCTGATCGACCGGGACGAGGCCGGCAGCATGGTGGTGCTGCGCCGGGGCACGTACACCTCGGTGCCGCTGGAGACCATCATGCAGGGCGTCAAGCGCGTCGACGTCGAGGCGCTCTACGACGAGAAGCGCTATCGCCCGCTCGTCCGCCAGGTCGACGGCAAGCCCATGTTCCTGTATTAGCTCACAGCGGAGCTGCGGATCGGGACCTTGCTGAAGGTGCCGACGGCTCCGGTCTGCTCCAACTCCAGAAAGGCCTCGACGACCCTGCCATCGAACTGGCTGCCTGACCAGATCCGCAGCTGCTCGCGGGCCTCCTCCAGCGAGCGCGCCTCGTTGTAGGGACGGGTTGCCCGCATCGCGGCCCAGGCGTCGCACACGGCGACGATGCGGGCCTCGATGCGGATGTCCTCCCCGGCCCGGTGGTCGGGATAGCCGCTGCCGTCGAAGCGCTCGTGGTGCTGGCGGACCACGAGCGCGATCTGGTGGAAGCCGGTCGCCATGCCGATGAGCCGTGCGCCCTGCACCGGATGGCGGCGCAGGACGGCCCACTCGCGGTTGGTGAGCGGGCCCGGCTTGAGCAGGATCTCATCGGGGACGACGATCTTTCCGATGTCGTGGAAGCGGCCGGCCAGCTCACAGGATCGGCGGATGTCAGGCCCGAGCTCGAGATGGCTGGCGATCGCTCCGGCCCAGCGGGAGATCGCGGCGCTATGCTCCTCGGCCGCCTGCCGAGCATCGATCTCGTCGGCGAGGCGCTCGAGATATGCGATCACGGCGTCCTGGTTGTGCTCCTCGGCCGGGACAGGCGCGGTGGTCGGCGGGCCGATCTGGATGCGGCCACGGCCGAGCCGCTTGGCGGCGTCGAGGGCGTTACCGGCCGCCCGCGCCAGTTCGTCGGCCGAGTCGGCGTGAACGGGCCGGGTCGCACCGCCGATCGAGACGGTGAGCGAGACCAAGGTGCCGTCGGCCAGGACCACCGGCTCGCCGGCGACCGCGTGGCGCAGCCGCTCGGCGGTCTCCGGGAGCGCGTCGATGCTGGTGTCCCGCAGCAGCACGGCAAACTCCTCGCCGCCATAGTGGGCGACCACGTCCCCGCCGCGGATGGCGGTGGTGAGCCGCGCGGCGATCTCGCGCAGCACTTGGTCGCCGGCCTGGTTGCCGTGGGAGTCGTTGATCTGTTTGAAGTGGTCGACGTCGAGGACGAGAAGGCCGAGATCCTGCCTCGATCTGGCTGCCTGCTCGACCTCCAGCCTGACCGTCGCCTCGAAGAAGCGGCGGTTGTACAGGCGGGTCAGCCCGTCGGTGACGGCGGCCCGCCGCTGCTCGTCGACCAGGCCGCCCAGGCGGGCGACGACGAGCAGGAAGAGTGTCGCCGACGCGCCCGCGATCACCGCGACGTCGATCTTCCTGCCCAGGAGGGCCTGGATCACGAGGGCTGCGGGCACCGTGAGCGAGGCGGCGGCGAGCAGGGCCAGCCGCAGCGGGCTGGCCTGGACTCCGGTGGCGGCGGTCGGCTCGGCCAGCACGCGCATGGAGGGGTGCAGCGCGGCGGCGCCGAGCAGGAGGTAGGACCCGAGCCAGGTGGCGTCCAGGACGCTACCGGTCGCGTAGCTGCCGGTCAGCTGCATGAGCACGTACGCGTTGCCGGTCGCGAGCACCACCAGCAGGCTCGCGGTCAGCAGGTGACAGGAGACCGGCTGGCTGCCCGGGCCCACGAGCAGGCGCACCGCGATCGCGAAGACCAGCAGGTCGGCCACGGGGTAGGCGATGGAGGCCGCCCTGACCAGCGCCGGGAGCTGCGCGTCGTTGGCGTACGGCTCGATGAGGAGCACCCAGCTCAGCAGCCCGGCGCCAAGGGCGATGACCGAGGCGTCGATCAGGCTGGCGCGGTCTCCTCCAGGGGTCCGTTGCCGCACCAGCATCAGCAGGCCCACCATGAGGACCGGGTAGCGGGACAGGTAGAGCACGTCCGCGACGGCCGGGAACCGGTCCTGGTGCAGCACGTCGTGCGCGATGGAGAAGGTGGCGTCGGCGCTCGCGTCGACGAACTGGCTCGCCGCCAGCAGGTACCACGGCATCCGCCGCTGAGGCTGGTGGCGATGGACGCCGATCAGGATCGCGGCCGCGGCCGAGTAGCTCAACCCGTTGTACAGCACCAGCTTCGGCGCCCAGCGTGGCAGCGACCCGACTGCCAGTACCAGGAAGTAGGCGGCGATGACCGCGGCGCCCACAGCGAGATAGATCGCCCATCCGGGCCGCCGCACCGTGACTGTCGCACTTGCTCGTTCCATGCTCTCTCCCCCGGGCGCCGTCGCTTCTCCCATCGGCCGTGAGAGCTAGCCCTGCATAGTCTATTAAGATCAATTGTCTTTATCACGACGACTCGGAGATGGAGGCAGAGGTCCTCTAACTCAATATTGAGTCGCTACCTGCCGATGGTCTCCAGAATGGGCAGCCTCGGAAGGGTAGCCGGGATTTGGATGGGCAAAATGAGCTCGAGCAGGGATTTCCTGTCTTCCCGGGCGGTGCGGCCCACCGGGAGTCACGAGCGTGGAGGACCATCATCCGCGCCGTCGGCCTGCTGGCGCTCATCCTCACCTCGGCCTACCTGACGTGGCGGGCGGCCTTCACGCTCAACCCGTCGGCCTGGTGGCTCTCGGTGCTCCTGCTGCTGATGGAGGTGCACGCCGCGTTCGGCCTCGGCCTCTACGTCTTCTCGCTCTGGGACGTCGATGCCGCCCCGCCGCCACCCGTGCAGGACACTCCATGGCGGATCGCGGTGCTCATCCCGACCTACAACGAGCCCGAGGAGATCCTCACCCCCACCATCGCCGCGGCGGTCGCGCTGAAGCCCGCCCACGAGACCTGGGTGCTCGACGACGGCGACCGGCCGGCCATCGCCCGCCTGGCAGCCGAACTGGACGCACGCTGCCTCGCCCGCTCGGACCGCACCGATGCCAAGGCCGGCAACCTCAACCATGGTCTCAGCATGATCGACGCAGACGTGGTCGCCATCTTCGACGCCGACCACGTCGCTACCCCGGACTTCCTGACGCATACGCTCGGCTACTTCGACGACCCGCGGATCGCTCTGGTGCAGACCCCTCAGGACTTCTACAACCTCGCTTCGTTCGAGCACAGCCGGACGGCCCACAATGACGGGCTCAACGAGCAGTCGTTGTTCTACCGGGTCATCCAGGCCGGCAAGAACCGCTGGCAGGCAGCCTTCTGGTGCGGGACGAACGCGCTCGTCCGGGTGACCGCGCTGCGCTCCATCGGAGGGCTGGCCACCGAGACCATCACCGAGGACATCCATACCACCATCCGCCTGCACCGGACCGGCTGGCACACCGTCTACCACAACGAGGTGCTCGCCCGCGGCCTGGCCGCCGGCAGCGCCACCCCGTACCTCGCCCAGCGGCGGCGCTGGGGCACCGGCGCCATGCAGGTGCTGCGCAGCTCCGACAACCCGCTGCGCGTCCCGGGACTCAGCCCCGCTCAGCGCCTCGCCTATATGTTCACACTGTTCGGCTGGTTCGACGCCTGGCGCACCCTCGGCTACCTGCTCGTGCCACTCGCCGTGCTGTTCACCGGAGCAGTGCCGATCTCGGCCTCGCTCGCCGTGTTCATACCGCTGTTCGTGGTGGTTCTCGCCCTCCAGCAGCTGGCACTGTGGCTGCTCGGCCGCGGCTACTACCGTCCCGGGCTGGGCATCCTCTTCGACCTGGTGCGCCTGCCCGCCAACCTGGCCGCCACCCTGACGCTGTTCCGGCGCCGGAAACGGACGTTCCAGGTGACCGCCAAGGGGCGGACCGCAGCGGCCCATCGGCGCACCCGCGTTCCGGTCGTGATGTGGATGATCCTTGCCGGCTCGGTGGTGGCCGCCGGCTGGTTCGCCGCCACGCTGGCCGGGCGCACACCGCTGCACTATGGGACACGGGCGGTGGCGGTCGGTGCCTTCATCTGGCTCGCGTTCAATACCTCATTCGTCGCTGTGGCGATCGCGCGCATCCGGGCGCTGCGCTACGGGCCCGAGCGGCGGGCCAGCGTGCGCTTCGCCGTGTCGCTGACCGGCCGGTTGGACGGACGCCGCTGCGTCATCGACGACCTCTCACTGACCGGAGCCCGGGTCAGGGCCACAACGGCGCTGTCGGTGGAGCCCACGACGCTGGCGGTCGACACGCTCGGCCGCGGGCTGACGCTCGAGTGCGCGATCCGAGGCCGCAGCGCCACCGAGCACGGCGAGGTCATCGCGCTCGCCTTCCGGCCCGGCCAGTCGCTGGAGCTCGGCCGTCTGACCGCGCTGCTCTTCAACGCCGGCGTGGGCCTGGAGGCCGCCCCTGCCGACGTGCTCGTCGGCAGGGGCGGGGCCAGCAGCGAGGGATCGCTGGCGCAGGCCTGATCCCTGACGGAGCGGGTGAGAACCGCCACTGGGCCATCTGCGCCGGTGGGGCTACCTGCTCAGGCTGGTGACCCGGGCGAGCAGGCTCTCGAACAGCGCCCGGCCGCCGCGCGGGCCGAGCAGGGGGTCGACCGCGTGCTCGGGGTGCGGCATCAGGCCGACCACGTTGCCGCGCCGGTTCGAGACCCCGGCGATGTCCGCCAGGGAGCCGTTCGGGTTCTGCCCCGCCGCATAGCGGAAGACCACCTGGCCCTCGGTGGCCAGGCGATCCGGGTCCGCGTGCACGTAGCGGCCCTCGCCGTGCTTGACCGGGATCACCAGGCGCTGGCCGGGCAGGCAGCGGCCGGTCCACGGGGTGGCGGTCGAGCACACCTCGACCTCGACCTCACGGCAGACGAAGCGCAGGCCGGCGTTGCGCAGCAGCGCGCCGGGCAGCAGACCGGCCTCGCACAGCACCTGGAAGCCGTTGCAGATGCCAAGCACCGGGCCGCCGGCGCGGGCGAAGCCGGCCACCGCCGCCAG
>WNGB01000142.1_pt1 | contig 103274 bp, 82 predicted proteins | sample 5400681 | NCBI WGS metagenome assembly WNGB01 (sample SAMN13153367, study PRJNA577476) | soil metagenome | isolation source: 115 cm soil or saprolite under grassland replicate 2 | place: USA:California | collected 2016-06-15 | reverse complement strand
TCGCCCACTCCTCCACCTCCGCATACGTCATCTCCGCTCCCATGGCGTCGACCAGAGCGACGCGCTGCGGCCCGGCGGCGGCCTGGCGGGCGAACAGCACAGGGAGAGGCAGGTGGCAGTCCGGGTGGGCCGGCGGCCCCACGCTCCATTCGGTGAGGAGCTGGCGGATCTCCTCCACCGAGAGGAGCGGCGCCTCGGCGGCCCGATCTCCCGGATGCGCCGCCAGATCGTCCAGAGCGCGGGCATAGGCGCCGGCCAGGGCCTCGGCCTGCCGCGCGTCGACCTCGGCGGCGAGATAGCTGAGGCGCAGGTCGAGCCGGCCGCCGTCTGGGTCCACATGGAAGCTGGCGCTCAGAGCGGAATCGATCTCCTCGTACCCTTCCCAGCCGAGCACCTCGACGTCCGGCACGCCGCGGAGCCCCTGGTAGACGTGGAAATGGACGAAGTTGAAGAGCGTGTCGAACAGCGCCCCCTGCCCGGCCATGGCCTGGAGATCGGCCAGCGGGAAGCGGCGGTGCGGCAGGAGCCGCGTCTCCAGGGTAAGGAGGGAGGCGGTCAGCTCCGACCACGTCTCCGTCCCGAGCCGGACGCGCAGCGGCAGGGTGTTCAGGAAGAGCCCGAGCGCGCGATCGCCTCCCGTCATCTCGGGACGGCCGTTGGTCACCATGCCGGTCAGCAGGTCGGAGCGGCCGGTCCAGCGCGCGAGCACGGCGACATGGGCGGCGAGGAGAGCGCTCTTGAGCGGTGCCCCCACCGAGCGGGCCACGGCGCGCAGCCCGGCGGCGGTCTCGGCGGGGATGGGGACGACGAGGTCCCGGGAGACGCGCTCCTGGGCCGAGGCCGCTACGGGCCACCGCGGCACGAAGCACGGATCGGCTCCCTCCAGCAGCTCGCGCCAGACCGCCCGTGCCTCGTCAGACGAAAGCGCGCTCCGCTCGAGGCGGACGTACTCGCGGAAGACTCCTGGCGGCGGCGCCTCCCCCTCCCCACCCGGGAGATCCAGATAGGCGCGGAACAGGCCGGCCAGGAGCGACGCCGCGCTCCAGCCGTCGAGCACCGAGTGGTGGAACGAGAGGGTGAGCTGGAACGAGCCGGAGGTCCGGCGGTGCACGTGGAAGCGCGCGAGAGGCGCCCGGTCCCAAGCGAAGCCCCGGTGGCGCTCGGCCTCCAGCCAGGCGCGCACCGCACGCTCCCGCTCTGCCTCCGGCAGCTTGCGCAGGTCGTCCACGGCGAAGGGGATCTCCGCCTCGGCGTGCACCAGCTGGAGCGGCTCGCGGTAGCCGGAGAGCGCGAACGAGGTGCGGAGCACCGGATGGCGCGCCGCGGCCCGCTGGATCTCGCAACGCAGGAGCGCCGCGTCGAACGGCGCGCGCACCCAGGCGCTGAACACGTCGTGATAGACCGCCGTCTCCGGCCGCAGCTCGCTGTGGAACAGCATGCCGCTCTGCAGGCGGGCCAGCGGATAGGCATCGACGAGCCCCGTGGGCAGGGCCGCGCGGTCCGCGGGCTCGATCAGTGAGAAGGGGCCGGCGTCCCTTTCTCCTGCCACGGCGCCATCCAACCGCGCGGCCAGATCGCGCAGCGTCGGATGCTGGAAGAGCTGCTGGAGCGAGATCTCCAGACCGCTTTCCCGCGCCTTGGCGAGGACCCGCAAGCTGAGGATCGAATCCCCACCCAGGGCGAAGAAGCCGTCGCCGGCGCCCACGCGCTCCAGGCCCAGGACCTCCGCCCAGACCGCGGCGAGGATCCGCTCGGCCGGCGTCGCGGGAGGCTCGTGCTCCTCCACCGCCGCAGCCTCGCCTTGGGGGAGGTCCAGGGAAGCCAGCGCGCGGCGGTCCAGCTTGCGGTTGGCGGTCAGCGGCAACGCGTCGATCCACACGAAGCGGGCCGGAACCATGGCCTCGGGGAGGCGCTCCGCGGCAAAGCGGCGCAGCTCGGCGGCCGATGCCGCCGCTCTTGCCATTCCGGGGCGCGGCACGATCCAGGCCACGAGCCGCTTCCCCTCCGCGCTCGTGCCGCGGACGAGGACCGCCGCCGCGGCCACCGCCGGATGCGCGGCCAGCGCCGCCTCGACCTCCCCGGGCTCGATCCGAAAGCCGCGGATCTTGACCTGGTCGTCGCTCCTCCCCAGGACCTGGAGGTCGCCGCCGGAATCTTTCCCATTCCCAGGCAGGCGCCGCGCCAGGTCCCCCGAGCGGTAGAGGCGGGCGCCGGGCACACCCGAGAACGGATCGGGGATGAAGCGCTCGGCAGTCAGCTCCGGCCGGCCGAGATAGCCGCGGGCGAGCCCGGCCCCCCCGACGTGGATCTCCCCCGGAACCAGGTCCGGCACCGGCCTCCCCTGGCCATCCAGCAGCCAGAGGGAGAGGTCGGGGAGAGGCCCGCCGATGACGCTCCCGCCCGCCTCTTCCAGATCGCTCCGGCGGATCTCCCGGAAGGTCACGTGCACGGTGGTCTCGGTGATCCCGTACATGTTGATCAGCCGCGGGCGCTCGTCCCCATGGCGCTCGAACCAGGGCGCGAGGAGAGGCAGCTCCAAAGCCTCGCCGCCGAAGATCACCGCACGCAAGGCCAGCGAGGCTGCTGCCGGCTGCTCCCGCTCCCACTGCACGAGCTGGCGAAACGCCGAAGGCGTCTGGTTGAGGATCGTCACCCGCTCGCGAGCGAGGAGAGCATGAAACGCCTCCGGGAACCGGCTCACCGCAAAGGGCACGATCACCAGCCGGCCGCCATGCGCGAGAGCCCCCCAGATCTCCCACACCGAAAAATCGAACGCATAGGAGTGAAAGAGGGTCCACACGTCCTCCGGCCCAAAGTGGAACCAGTCCTCCGTGGCAGAGAAGAGGCGCGTCACCTCCGCATGGCGCACCACCACGCCCTTGGGCCGGCCGGTCGAGCCGGAGGTGTAGATCACGTAGGCGGCGTTGTCGGGGGAAGAGTCCAAGGACCTCAAGGACTCCAAGGACTCCGCTTCTTCTCTCTCCTTGCCGTCCTTGATGACCTTGATGTCCTTTTCCTCCACCACCACCCGCACTCCCGAATCCTCCACCAGAAACGCCAGCCGCTCGGCCGGCAGGTCGGGATCGAGCGGCACGTAGGCCCCCCCGGCCTTGAGGATTCCCAGAAGCCCGGCGATCAGCTCGACCGAGCGCCCGGCGCGGAGGCCGACCCGGACCTCGGGGCCGACGCCCAGCCGGCGGAGATGCCGGGCGAGGCGGTTCGCCCGGGCGTCGAGCTCGCCATAGGTCGTCTGCCGGCCTTCCAGAGTCACCGCCACCGCCCCGGGATTCCGCGCGGCAGCCCTCTCGAACAGCCGGTGCAACGGGAGGTCGCTCGCGAAGGCTGGCCGCGGCGCGCTCGCCACCGCGATCTGCTCCTCCCCCGTGAGGAGGGGGAGGTCCGCGAGACGGCGGTCGGGGTCGGCGACGATCCCCGCGAGGAGGACCATGAAGTGATCCGCGATGCGGCGGGCAGCGGGGGCGTCGAAAAGATCCGCGCTGTATTCGAGGTACCCCGGAAGTTCGCCGTCCTGGTCCGAGATCGACAGGAGGAGGTCGTAGCGCGCCGTGCGGCGGTGGGATTCGAGCGCGGTCAGCTCGACCCCCGCCAGGGAGAGGGCGGCGGACGGCGTGTTCTGGAACGAGAAGACCACCTGGACGAGCGGCGGGCGGAGGGGATCGCGCTCGGGGCGCAGCTCCTCGACGAGCTTCTCGAAGGGGACGTCCTGATGGGCCTGCGCGTCGAGCATCACCTCGCGGGTGCGCGCCAGGAGCTCCCGGAACGGGAGATCGCCCGCCGGACGGGCGCGCAGCACCAGGGTGTTCACGAAGAAGCCGATCATCCCTTCGAGCTCGGCCCGGTTGCGGCCGGCCACCGGCGCGCCCACCAGGAGGTCCTCGGCCTCCGAATAGCGGGAGAGCTGCGCATCGAAGGCGGCGAGGAGGGTTATGAACAGGGTCGTCCCCTCCCGCCGGGAGAGAGCGCGCAGGCCGGCCGCCAGCGCGGCGGAGAGCGCGAGCAGCTCGGCACCGCCGCAGCCCGTGCGGACCGCAGGCCAGGGGCGGGTCACCGGCAGCTCGATGGCCGTGGGTGCGCCGTCGAGGGCCTGGCGCCAATGGCCCAGCGAGTCCTCCAGCCGTTCGCCGCTCAGCCATTCCCGCTGCCAGACGGCGAAATCCGCGTACTGCACCGGCAGCTCGGGAAGCGGGACGGGACGCCCCTCGCGGCACGCCGCGTAGAGCGCCGCGAAATCCTCGATGAAAACAGCGATCGACCAGCCGTCGGAGACGATGTGGTGCATGGTCACCAGCGACACGTGCTCCTCCGGGGCGCAGCGCAGGAGGGCGGCGCGCACCAGGCGGTCGCGGACGAGGTCGAAGGGGCGCGCCGACTCCTCCGCCGCCAGCCGCCGGACCTCGGCGTCGCAGAGCGCCTCGGGCAGCCCCGAAAGATCGACCAGCGGCGCCGGCAGGGGTTCGGGAGGGCAGATGATCTGGACGGGCCGGCCCTCGACCGTCGCGAAGCGCGTCCGCAGGCTCTCGTGACGGCGGACGATCTCGTCGTACGCCCAGCGCAGGGCAGGCAGATCCAGCCGGCCGCTCAGGCGCGAGGCGGAGGCGATGTTCCAGGCCGGATTCCCCGGCTGCCACTGATCGAGGAACCAGAGGCGCTGCTGGGCGAACGACAGGCGGGATCGGTAGCGTCGGGGCTCGTCATGGAGACAGGGACATCGATGGCAGGGGGCTCACCGCAGTCCACGGATTGAGCAATTATGGACTGCTCCGGCGAGCGCCGGAAGGGGCGCTCCGGTTGCCGGCAGGCCGCCTCGTGCGCTTTCTGTTAGACTAGCTCTTTCTGGCCATGTCCTCCTTCCCCGGCGAGACGCTGAAGGCCCGGATCGAGCGGGGTCCCCTGCCGCTCGCCCGGGCCCTGGACGTCGCGGTCCAGATCTCCTCCGGGCTCGCAGCCGCCCACCGGCGCGGCATCGTCCACGGGGACGTCAAGCCAGGCAACATCCTCGTCTCTCCCGGGGAGCGGGTCAAGGTGGTGGACTTCGGCATCGGCCAGCTCGAGGAGGCCCCAGGCGCGACACCCTACAGGTCCCCGGAGCAGCTGCGAGGGGAACCCGTGGATGCCCGGAGCGATATCTGGTCCTTGGGAGCGGTTCTCTTCGAGATGCTGACCGGCAAGGGCCTCTTTCAGGACGACTCCGACAGGGAGCCGGTGCAGAGGATCCTGGAAGATGCTCCGCTGCCCCTCGCGGAGCGCCTGATCAGGGTGCCCCTGGCGGTCCAGCGGATCGTCGAGCGGGCCCTCGCCAAGAGCCCGAATGCGCGCTATGCGACGATCGAGGAGATGAGCGCGGATCTGTTGGCCATCGACACGACCGGCATCCCGGACGACGTCGCTCCGGCTCTGGACGAAACCGTTACCAACGTCCAGCTCGCCGCCGGTCCACCCAGGCTCTCGGGCCGTACGGTCTCCCACTTCCGGATCGGTGAGCCTCTGGGCAGCGGCGGCATGGGCGTGGTCTATCAGGCGGAGGACACCCGGCTCGGCCGCCCGGTGGCCTTGAAGTTTCTGGCGCCGGAGCGGGTCCGCGACCCGGCAGCCAAAGTGCGATTCTTCACCGAGGCGCGGGCGGCCTCGGCCCTGGACCACTCCAACCTCTGCACGATTCTGGAGGTGGGAGAGAGTGAGGACGGCCTGCTCTTCCTCGCCATGCCCCGCTATGACGGCGAGAGCCTCGAGCGCCGCATCGCCCGTGGCCCCATGCCGGTCGAGCAAGCCCTCGACCTTGCCGTCCAGGCGGCCTCCGGCCTGGCCAAGGCGCACCAGCACGGCATCATCCATCGCGACGTGAAGCCGGACAACCTCTTCGTGACCCGCGACGGCGTGGTCAAGATCCTCGACTTCGGCATCGCCAAGCTCGCGGGAGAGGTGGGTCCCACCCGGGCCGGCACCGCCCTGGGCACGCCCTCCTACATGGCGCCGGAGCAGATGCGGGGCGAGCCGGTCGACGCTCGGGCAGACGTCTGGTCGCTGGGGGTCGTCCTCTACGAGATGCTCGCCGGGCGGCGGCCGTTCGTCGGAGGCACCGGCGCCGCCGTGGTCCACTCCGTGCTCCATGATGCTCCGGAGCCCCTGACACACCTTCGGCCCGAGCTGCCCGCGGAGCTCCACCGGGTCCTCTCCCGGATGCTGGCCAAGGACCCGGAGCAACGCTATGCGAACGCGGCCGAGGCCCTGGCCGGCCTGCGAAGCGCTCTGGGCCAGCCGGTCAGCGGCAGCCTGAGCCCGCCAGCCGTCTCCCGCCCGGCGCGGCGCCGGCTCGCCTTGGCCGCCCTCGGAGCCCTCGTGTTGGCCGCCGGCGCTGCGGTGGGCCTCCTGGTCTGGCGGAGAGGCGAGGTGGAGACGGAGCCCGGGCCAGAGCAGATCGTCCAGTTGACCGACCTCCCGGGGCGCGAGACCTCCCCCAGCCTCTCGCCGGACGGAACGTTCTTCGTCTATGCCAAGCTCGTCGACGGCAGCTTCGATCTGTTCCTGCAGCGAGTGGCGGGGGGCAAGCCCATCAACTTGACGGCGAGCTCGCCGACCGACGACTTTCAACCCGCTTTTTCGCCCGACGGCCAACAGATCGCCTTCCGGTCCTATCGGGAGGGCGGTGGCGTCTTCCTCATGGGCGCCACCGGCGAATCCGTCAGGCGCCTGACGGACTTCGGGTTCAACCCGGCCTGGTCGCCCGACGGCCGGGAGATCGCGGTGGCCAGCGAGGGAGCCTTCGACCCCAGGGCGCGTTTTTCGCTGAGCCGGATCTTCCGAATCGACGTCGCCACGGGTGCGAAGCGGCCGCTGGCGATCGAAGACGGCGTGCAACCGGCCTGGTCGCCCCATGGCCTGCGGATCGCTTATTGGGGTATCGCGCAGCCCGGGGCCCGCCGCGTGATCCGGACGATCCCCGTGGACGGCGGAGCTCCGGTCACGGTGGTCGACGATGCCTTCTACAACTGGAGCCCGGCGTGGTCGCCCGATGGCAGGTTTCTCTATTTCGCCAGCAATCGGAGCGGCAGCATGAATCTCTGGCGAGTGGCGATCGATGAGCGCTCGGGCCAGGTGTCGGGCGCGCCGCAGCCGATCACCACCTCCTCGGAGTGGAGCGCGCTGCCGAGCTTCTCGCGCGATGGGAACCGCCTGATCTACGCCGCGGAGAGCAGCCACAGCTTCGTCGAGCTGATCCCCCTCAACCCGGAGACGGGCCGGGTCGAAGGTCCTCCCTCCCTGGCCTATGAAGGCGCACGCGCCATCCTCTCCTGTGACATCTCTCCCGACGGGACCTGGTTGGCCCTTTGGGTCTCCTCTCCGACGGAGGACCTGCTCCTGATCCGGCCCGACGGCAGCGAGCTGCGGCAACTGACGAACGATCTCGCGCGCGACCGAACGCCGTCCTGGTCCCCGGACGGCAGCCGGATCCTGTTCACGTCGAACCGCAGCGGCAAGTACGAAGCCTGGACGATCCGGCCCGACGGCAGCGGGCTGACCCAGGTCACGCGCCTCCCGGATCAGCCGGTGATCGAGCCCTTCTGGTCACCGGACAGCCAGCAAATCGGCTTCAACTATTTCGGCCACGGGACGGCCCTTCTGGATCTCCGCCGCCCCGACAGCAGGCCGCAGTTGCTCCCTCGGGTCGAAGAGGGCCATACCTTCGCCGGTACCACCTGGTCCGACGACGGCCGCTCCCTGGCCGGGGTGCTGCAGCGGCAGGACAACTCAAGCATCCCCGGGGTGATCCTGTGGTCTCTCGCGGACAACACCCACCGCCGGCTGACACAGACCGGGTTTCAGCCGATGTTCTTCCATCGTGGGACAAAGATCCTCTTCCGGGGGGCGGAGATCCGGCTCGTCGACAGGGCGGGAGGAGAGGTACGGACAGTGCTTTCTCCTCCTCTCAACTCCTCGTATGTAGCAGCGAGAGTCGGACCCGACGGCAAAGAGCTGTGCGCGGTGCGAGCCGCGGAAGAGGGAGACATCTGGAGCCTCCGCTTCGATTGAGCCTGAAGCGGGAATCCTACCCGGACCCTCCGTAGACCTCGACGCCGTGCAGCCATTGGGAGGTGTAGGTGCAGCGGTCATCCTCGGTGTGGGTGACTTCAAGCCCCCCCCGGGCCAGCCCGATGATCGCGGGATCATTGAGGACCAGGATCGTTTCGCGGTTCAGCGTGAGGCGGCGCGGCTTTTCCTTTTTCTTCACGTGAACGCTCCTTTCCGGGGAAGGGCTGGACCGGCCTGGACCGGCAGGGGACGGCCACAGGCCTGACGAGCCAAACGAAGCGTACGCCTTCTCCCAGGGCGTGTCAATTGTGTCAGGTGTGTCTGCTCTGTCTGACACACTCGAAGTCACTGTCACGGCCGGCCGGCGTGTCCCGGGGGAATCCCTCATCAATCACAAAATCGAGGTGGGGGAAAACCCCCATCAATCACCAAACAGAGTGGGGAGATCCCTCATCAATCACATATTGGCTCATGGCTGGCGCGGCGCTTGCTATCCACTGAAAAACGTCGGTTGTTTTGGTTTTCTATCGATCGGAGGCCAACCGGTATGCTGATCGAATTTTGGCGCGATCTCTGTTACAGCATCCGAGCTCTCAGCCGGAACCCCATCTTCACCCTTTCGATCCTCCTCTCCCTGGCCCTCGGCATCGGGCTCAATACCGCGGTCTTCTCGTTGATCAATGCGCTGTTCCTGCGGCCGCTTCCAGGCGTGGCGGAACCGGACCGGGTCGCAGTCGTCTTCAGCCAGACGAAGGATGGCCCGGCCTATCTGCCGATCTCGCATCTCAACTACAAGGATTTCCGCGCGCAGAGCCGGAGCTTCACGGACCTTGCGGCGGCCCAGAACATCGCCGTCGGGCTGGCGGACGAGGACGGGGCCGAGATGTTGCCGGGAGAGATGGTGAGCGCGAGCTATTTCGATGTGCTCGCCGTCGGCATGGCCCTCGGCCGCACATTCAGTCCGGAGGAGGATAGAGCTCCGGGAACCCATCCGGTTGCGGTTCTGAGCCATCGCCTCTGGCGGGAGAGATTCGCGGCAGATCCGCACATTCTCGGCCGCAAAATCATTCTCAACGGGCAGCCGTTCACGGTCATCGGCGTCGCGGCCGCCGGTTTCCGCGGCACCAACGCATTCAGCACGCCCGCCCTCTGGGTGCCCAACATGATGTACCGGACCGTTTTCCCCCTGCCGGAGCTCTTCGAGCAGCGGAGCACGCAAGCGCTCAACGTGTACGGCCGCCTGCGCCCGGGGGTGACCATGACGGCTGCGCAAGCGGAGATGCGTGCCTTGGCCGCACGGCTGGAGAAGGCATACCCCGACGACAATCGAGGCCAGTCCGTCGCCCTGGTCCCCCTGTCCCAGGCGACCATCGGTCCGGGCATCCGTCCGGTGTTTGTCAACGCGGCTTTCCTGCTCCTGGTGATCGTGGCGCTGCTGCTCTTCATCACCTGTGTCAACACCGCCAATCTCCTGCTCGTCCGGGCCATGGACCGCGCTCGGGAGATGGCGCTGCGCCTCTCGCTCGGCGCCCGGAAGCGCCACCTGGCAGGCCAGGTCCTGCTGGAGAGCCTCCTTCTCGCCCTGGCCGGCGGGGCGCTCGGCCTGCTCGCCGCCGGCTGGGTCTGGCGCCTGCTCTGGCGGTACCGTCCGCCCTTCTTCGCCGCCGACGCGCTCTCGTTCGCGCTCGATGCCCGGGTCCTCGGCTTCGCGCTGGCTGCCTGCCTGGGCACGGGTCTCCTCTTCGGTCTCGCTCCCGTGCTCTGGGTTGCCCGGACCGACCTCAACGGCCAGCTCCGGCAGGCGCGCCCGCTCGCCACGCTGCGCGGGCATGGCATCAGCGTCGGGGATCTCTCGATCGTCCTTCAGGTCATCCTCTGCACGGTCGCCCTGGCCGGCGCCGGACTCTTCCTCAAGAGCTTGTGGAATGCCCGGCGGATCGATCCCGCCTTCTCCACCGGCAACCTCCTCATGGTCTCCTTCGACCTGCAATCGCTCGGTTATGACGAGGTCCGCGGACGGGACTTCCAGGAGCTCCTCGCGGCGCGGACCGCGGCCCTGCCGGGAGTCGAGCGCGCGGCGCTCGGCGAAAACCGCCTGCTCGGCGGCTTCCGGGTGTGGCGCACCGTCCTGCCGGTCGGGAGCGAGCTCGCGCCGCAGGACGCCCTGATGGCCGGCTCGAGCCGGATCGGCCCCGGGTACTTCGAGACGGTCGGCATCCCGCTCATCGCCGGCCGCGGCTTCGACGGGCACGACCTGCAGGGGGCGCCGGCGGTGGCGATCATCAACGAGAGCCTGCGGCGGAAGCTCTGGCCCGACCGCGATCCCGTGGGTTTGCAGCTGCGGCTCGACGACGATGCCGAGCCCGTCCAGATCGTCGGCGTGGCCAAGGACAGCAAGTACATCCAACTGGGCGAGAACGCGCAGCCGTTCATCTATCTGCCGCTCGCCCAGCGCCCCAGCTTGCGCGTCACGCTCCACCTGCGCACCCAGGGCGATCCGGCCGCCCTCGCCCCCGCCGTCCGGCGCGAGGCGGCGCGGCTCAACCGCGCGCTGCCGCTGACCGAGGTCCGCGCCCTCTCCGAAATTCTCGATCAGTCGCTGTGGCTGCCGCGCACGAGCGCCGTGCTGCTGTCGCTGCTCGGGCTGCTGGCGCTCGCCCTGGCCGGCGTCGGGATCTATGGCGTGACCGCGTACGCGGTGGCGCGGCGGCGCTACGAGATCGGTGTGCGCATCGCGCTGGGAGCCCGGCGCACCGACGTGGCAGGGATGGTGTTCCGCAAAGCGATCGTGGTGTTCGGCGTCGGCCTCGTGCTGGGGCTCGCCGGAGCCATCGCCCTCAACCGTGCGATCGCCGGCCTTCTCTATGGATCGGAGGTCGGCGATCCGGTGACCTTTGCCGGGGTGCTGGCCGTCCTGCTCGGCATGGGAGCGTTGGCGACGCTCCCGCCTGCCCTGAGGGCCGCCCGGATCGAGCCGGTCACCGCATTGCGCAGCTGAAAGAACGCCAAAACGAAAGGAGGTGAAACCATGAAAAAGTTCGCGATTCGTGAGGTCGAGACCCTGAAGACGACAGTCGCTCTCTACACTTGCGGCTGCCCAATCGTCATCGTCATCAACTCGTAACAAGGCCCCGGCCGGGGCCCTGGTCGGGCCCCGGCCCTCCCCCCGTCCGCGGAGACACGAGCGAGGAGATGTACACCAACGATAGCAGAATTTCGGTGCATCCGTTCACGCGGCAGCTCGAGAACGGAGAGATGATCATCGGTCGCCCCGAGACAGGCGTCTTTCTGGCGCTGCCGGTCGAGGCCGTCGAGGTGCTCGATCAGTTGGCCGCAGGCCGCACCGTCGGCGAGGTCCGCGACCTGTTCCAGCAGCGGCATGGCGAGCTGCTCGACATGGCCGACTTTCTGAGCGCCCTGGAGTCCAAGGGTCTCGTCCAGGGACCGAACGGCAACGGCCATCCCGGCGCGGCCTCCATTCCTATCCGTTATCATTTCACCAACGTCCCCCAGAAATTGGCGCAGGCCCTCTTTGGCGGTACCGCGTTCGTCCTCTATGGCGGGCTCGTGCTGGCGGCCCTGGCCCTCGTCGCTCTCGATCCCTCGCTCCTGCCGTCGCAGCGCGCGTTGTACTTCGCGGAGGACCGCACGCTCAAGACCCTCGTCCTCTTTCTGATCAGCTATGTGACCATCTTCAACCACGAGATGGGACACCTGATCGCAGCGCGAGCCCGGGGGGTGAACACCCGCCTGGGCATCAGCCACCGGCTCTGGTTCCTCGTCGCCGAGAGCGACCTGACCGCGCTCTGGAGCATTCCCAAACGCGAGCGCTACCTCCCGCTTCTCGCAGGCCCGCTGGTCGACGCGGTGACCTCGGCGCTGCTCCTGCTCGCGCTCGCCGCCGGCCACCGGAGCTGGCTCACCCTGCCGGCGACGGCGCGGCAGCTCGCCGCGGCCCTCTGTTTCGTCCTCCTGATGCGGATCGTCTGGCAGTGCTTCTTTTTCGTCCGCACCGATTTCTACTACGTCATCGCCAATCTTTTCAACTGCCGGAACCTGCTCAACGACACCGCAGGACATCTGCGCAATTGGCTCGCCCGCAGTCTCGGCCGCGCCGAGCCGGTCGACCAGTCGAGCATCCCGCCGGCCGAGATGCGCGTCGTCCGGGCCTATTCGATCGTGTGGCTCCTCGGCCGCCTGCTCGCCTACGGTCTGCTCTTTTCCGTCTCCATCCCGTTCCTGATCCATTATTTCACGGAGCTTTCCAGGGTTTTGCGCACCGGCTGGTCCGGCCACGAGTACGACTTCGTGGACACCTTGATCATGGCCCTGATCTCGGTCGTTCCCTTCCTGCTCGGAATGGGGTTATGGATCGGCAGTCTCGTCCTCGCCTGGAAGCGAAGGAGGTTCGCATGAGTGAGAATGGCCGCGTAGTGATTGTGCAGGCGCCCGCGACACGGCTCCGCCGGGAGATCCTCTGCGATTACCTGGCGGAAGCCGAGAGGCGCGGCAGCCGGACCTGGCTGCTCGACACCGGTTTCGACGCGGGTGGCCCCTGGGCGGGGATCCACGACCTGTTCGCAGGGATTCTCGAAGAAATGCGGGAACAGCGGCCGGATCTGGTGGAAAAGCACGACTACGAGCTGATCCACGTCCTCCCTGAGCTGAGGCGCTCGCTGCGGGTCCGCTACTCCACGCTGACGGATCTGGCTGCGCCGGAGGAAAGGGTGCGCAACTTTCCCGCCGACCGGGCGTTCCGGATCGTCCATGGCCTCATCGAACTGCTCGATGCCTGGAAGGGAGATGCGGGCCCTGCCTGGGTGATCGCCTGCGACAGCTTCGACCAGATCAGCCACATCGGCCGGCGCTTCTTCCGCGAGCTGATGCGGCGGCGCGGCGAGCGGCTCGGCCTGACCCTGCTCGTCGCCTGCGCGCCGGCGAGCTCCGACGAGGTCCGCGACCGCTTCCCGAGCGAAATCCTCGCTCCGGTGATCCCCCTCGAGCTCCCTGGAGAGGAGGACGAGACCCGGCCCAGCCCGTCGGAGGCCCTCCGCCTCGCGCAGGAGCTCGAATCCCGGGCCGGCGAGGACCTGCTGGAGATCCAGATCCACCTGCCGGACCTGCTCCGCGCCTGGCGCGCGGCCGGCGATCCGAAGCGGCTGTTCCTCTACAACTACCGGGGCCTGGAGATCTTCAACACGCTGGGCCTCTATGAGGACGCGATCGTCTACGGCGAAGCCGCGCGGGCTCTCTACAAGGAGCACATCGCGGAGCGCCCCGAGCTGCGCTGGTCGATCTTCCTCAAGCTCTTCATGTCCTATCTCGGCCTCCTCAACCCCGAGCAGGCAGAGCGGCTGGCCACGGAGGATGCGATCGGCCGGATCGAAAACCTGGAATGGCGCGGCCAGCTCCACTATCTCCTGGCGATGCTCTACGCCCGCTTCTCCCCGCAGCGCGATTTCGCCCGGGGGGAGGAGCTCCTCGAGCTGGGGATGCGCGACCTGGAGCAGGCCGGCATGGACGAGAGCGCGCGCCAGTTCCAAATGGTTTTCAATCGCAACGGCCTGGCGATGATCCGCCACTTCCAGGGGCGCTTTCAGGAAGCGATCGACCTCTGCCGCGAGGGCTTCGACCGGCTGAACGCCCATCTCAGCCCGGACCGCCACCGCCTCCACCGTTCCGTCCTGCTCTACAATGTCGCCCAGGTCTGCTCCGCCTTGGGCGAGCACGAGGAGGCGATCCGCCACTACTCGGCCGCCATGGAGATGGATCCCCACTATTCCGAGTATTTCAACGAACGGGGCAACATCTTTTTGCGCCTGGGCCGCGAGGAAGAGGCGCGGGACGACTATCTCACCGCGATCGAGCTGAGCCCGCCGTATTTCGAGGTGTGGACGAACCTCGGGCAGTGCTACCGGAGGTTGGGGCGCATGCAGGAGGCCGTCGATGCCTACTCGCGGGCGCTGGACCTGGAGCCGGACCAGCTGCTCGCGCGGCTCGGCCGGGCGCAGGCCCATGAGGCGCTCGGCCGCCCGCACGAGGCCATCGCCGACTATGACGCCGCGCTCGCCCTGAATCCCAACCAGTGGGACGCGGTCGCCAGCCGGGCCGTCCTTCAGTACGAGACAGGCGATCTCGCGGCCTCGCTGGGCGACCTCAACCGGGCGATCGAGCTGGCGCCGCAGGTCGCGGATCTCCGCCAGAACCGGGCCCTGGTGTTCCTCGATCTCGGCTGCCTGGACGAGGCGGCCCATGACCTGGCCGCTTATCTGGACCTCGAGCCGGACGCGGAGGATCGGGCCGAGGTCGAGGAGCGCCTCCGGCTTCTCGGAGAGTCGCTCAGGGCGACGGCCTAGCTCGGCGGACCCAGGCCGGCGTGGTAGGCTCGCTCCGCCTTCCGGGGAGCCCCTGATGCCTGCGCCGGCCCATTTTCAAGTCATCCATCTCGTCGATGCCAGCCCGTACATCTTCCGGGCGCACTTCTCGCTGCCCGGCTCGATCAAGACGCCGGCAGGCGCGCCCGCCGCCGCCACCTACGGCTTCGCCAGCTTCCTCTTGAAGCTGGTCGCCGCCGAGCGGCCCACCCATCTCGCGATGTGCTTCGACCGCAACCTGAACGGCAGCTTCCGCAACGACGAGTACCCGGACTACAAGGCGCAGCGCGACGCCCCGCCGCCCGAGCTGGTGGCCCAGATCGATCCCTGCCTGGAGGTCGCCGCCGCCCTCGGCGCCGCCACCTTCATCGACGAGCGCTACGAGGCGGATGACCTGATCGCCACCCTCCTCGCGCGGCTCACGCCCCACGGGCACGGGGGCGTCGTGGTCACCTCCGACAAGGATCTGGCGCAGCTCGTGACCGACCGGGTCAGCCTGCTCGACTTCGCCCAGGAGACCCGTTACACGCCGGCCATGATCCAGGAGAAGTTCGGTGTCCGTCCCGACCAGATCACCGACCTCCTGGCGCTCGCGGGAGATCCGGTCGACAACATCCCGGGCGTGCCGGGGATCGGGAGGAAGACCGCCGCCGAGATCCTCGCCGCCTACGGCCACCTGGAAGACCTCTACGCCCGCCTCGACGAGATCCCCCTCTCGAAGCTGCGAGCGGCCAAGAGCACCGCCGGCAAGCTCCGCGAGCACCGCGACCTCGCCTTCCTCTCGAAGCGCCTCGCCACGGTGGCGACCGACGCCCCCATCCCCCCCGGCGTCGGCCTGGACGAGCTGACCTACCGGGGAGCCGACAAGGCCGCGGTCGAGCCCCTGTTCGAGCGGCTGGGGTTCAAGAGGATGAAGGAGAGGATCTGACTCCGCGTAGCCGCTTCGGTGAAACCTGGTCGCGAGATCTCTTCCTCAGCTTCAAGCGCCGGCGCTCGATCAACCGAAGGGCCGCAAAGAGATGCCGCAGCGCACTCTCGACAACCCCGGTCGCCTGCGCCTCCCTGGTGGGATATTTTCTTGCCAGCGTGGTCACGAAATCCCGGAAGGCGCCGAGCTCCAGCTCGACGATCGCCAAGTGGAGCTCGTGCTCGCCCTTGTCGAGCCCTCGCGGCTTACACGCCTTCACAGGCCCCCTTCTTGCGCGCCGGGACGATTTTCTTCTCCACCAGATTCGCCAGGCTTTCGACGTGCACGGCCAGCCGGTCCGCGAACCAACCCAATCGCTGATCCGTCTCTGAAGCTTCATGGATTCCCGAGTCAGCCACCATGGCCAGGTATCTGGCGGTGAACCTCAGGTCCTGCACCACCGCCCGGAGCTCGCCCTTGGTATAGGATCCGCAGTACTTGGGAGCAGCGCCCGTGTATTCCTCCCCGTAGATCGTGGCGAGGGCCGGAAAGATCTCCCGCAGCATCCTGGCATGGCTCTCGGGATAGTCGCGCAGCACACATTCGCGAAGCGCCTGATCTTCCCTCCATTCTCCCGGAGCGGAATGGGGAATTCTGCTCGATCGCAGCTCCTTTTCATCACGCTCAGACATCGATCCATTTCTCCTTGCGGGCCAGCTCGTGGTCACGCGTCCAGGTTGCCATCCGGGCCAATGCACCGTCGTAGGCTCCCGCTTCAATGGCCGGCCGGAAAGCCGATCGGAACGCGGCCGCGCACGGGCCGCACCCAGCCACGAGATGCCGCACCACCTGCCGGCGTTCGCGCCCGCTGGCGGTGCCCGCCACGAAGCGGTTCAGGATCTGGCGTTCCACGCAGCCCGTCATGATCGTTCCTCCTCAGGCGAATGGAACCGGCCGGGTCGGGATGTGAGAGAACCGCAGCATGCGGAGCAGCCAGGCCCCGGAGGCGAAAGCACGTTCCCAGGGGTCCTCCGCCGTCGTAGCAAACATCCGGTCGAGGGCCATCAGGGCGAGAAGACCTCCTTCCTCGGGCTCGAAACCTTCGAGGTCGCGCCGGAAAGCCATGACACCGGGAATCTCTCCCGCCGCCGCCTGGAGCGCCAGCAGATCCATGGTCGCCAAAGCCAGCTCGGGGAGGTCCCGCGACTCCAGATAGTGTTGGCGCAGACCGCCCAACGTCGCCCGTGCCTCTTCGCGCCGGCCGAGCTTCGCCTGGACCCGCGCCTCCAACCGGTACAGGCTGGTCAGCTCCTCCGTGTCGTTGGCGAGGAGTGGATACACCGATACGCCCTTGTCCAGAAAGTAGCGGATGGAATCATCTCGATTTGGGCATTCCGGTTCGATGGCGCAGGCCAGATGCAGGGCGGCTCGGCCACAGAGCGCCGGATGACGGTGGGGCGAGAGAAAGCTCCCGAGAAATCTGGCGGCGCCGCGGACAAAGCCGAGCTCCATGAGGAGAACCCCCTCCAGCAGGCTGGTCGCGGCCCGCTCGGAAGCGGTCCGGTTCTCGTCATACGTCCACACGGCGCCATGCACGAGCGCCAGGGCTTCATCCGGCCGCCCCTGCTCCCAGCGGACCAGGCCGAGACCGCGCAAGAACGCCGCACGCTCCGCCGGCTCGACAAGCGCCGGGACGGTACAGACGAACGCCTCGGCGGCCAGCTCGTGGTCGCCGCTCAAGCGGCGGGCATTGCCTTCGAGGCAGCCGGCCCGGGCATGGAGCCGGTCTGCCACCTCGGCCGGCGTGAGGCGAGACGCCACGTGGCCGGCGAGCCGGGCGAAGCGCAAGGCCTCGGCGGGTTCCGCGAGCTGCGCCTCTGCGCTCCTTTGGAGCAGGAGCTCCGCCAGATCGAGGGAGTGGAAACGCACCTGATCGAGAAGGCGGTGCCGCTCCTCGGGCGTCGCGGCGGCGAGCAGCTCTGCGCGCAACGCTTCAGCGGTCATCGCGAGCGGTCCGGCTTCGGCAAGGCCGCGAGCACACGTGCCTCCGCCGCCGCCTCAAACAGAGCCAGAAAGCGATCGAACAGCTCGCGATAGCGGCGAGACTCCAGATCGCTGTAGAGAAACGTCTCGGCACCTTGTTCAACCAGGTCGGCGCGCAGCCCTCCGGAAAGCTCGGTGGCCCGGTCGAGCACGGAGCTGAGATAGAAGACCAGCAAGGGCGTCGTTTCGAGCGCTGTGATGATCTTCCCCAGCGACTCCAGCTTGGGAAGCTCCTTCCCATTCTCATATTTCGAGAGCCGGCTTTTTCCGATCAGCGCCTTCCTCGCGATCTCCGCCTGGGAACAGCCGGCGAGCTCGCGGAAGACGCGGAGCGTGAGGCCCAGGGTTTCAAACATGCGAACCCCCGCTCGCGGCACCTTGCCCTTGCACATTTCTCTGCAACCGGTCCATCAAGGCCGATTCGATGGAATTGATTTCTGCTGCACTGGGACGCATCTGATCCAAAACGGCCAGAGTCTCCGCGTCGACTCCCGTCCGCAGGTCTGATGCCGCGTTCTCGACACTCACAATAACTCGTTGCAGGAGACCGCCCAGAAAGGCAGCAACGCTGAGAGATCCTCCCTCCCGCAGGAGCGCGACTTCTTCTGGATCGGGGGGAGGCAGTGCATCCTGGGATTCCTGGAGGATCGCTGTGACCCGTTCGAGAGCCTCCGCCTGCTCGAGGATTTGGCGGGTGACGCCCGCCGCCGGGAGCGCGATTTCCATGACGGCGAATCGTAGAAGGGAAAGGTGGTCCGGCTCCACCGGTCCCATCGCACGAAATCCCGGAACAGAGATTTCTTGTCCCTTCTAGGGTCCTCTGCGGCAACTCTTATAGAAGAGAAGTTTTTTTCCTGGGGGAGGTCTGCATGGCCCGAGGCTTTCGCGCGTTGAAGATCTGGTTTCTGTCCATCTGGCATGGCGTGAATCAGAAGCAGCTCGGTGTGCGCGCCGGGTACAAGGATGAGAAGAAGGTGTCCTACCTCCTTGGCCGGCCCGACATCAAGGACGAGGATTTCGAGAAACTGCTGGCCGGCACGCGGTGCACGCCCGCGGAGGTCGAGCTCGTCACCGCCTGCCTCGATGGCCTGCAAAGCGCGGAGGCGAACCAGGCCTTGACCGAGAAGGAGCTCGAGGAGGTCGAGCGGGGCATCCGCGAGGGCGCACGGTTTCTGCGGCCTCTCCTGTCCGAGCTGGCCGTGGAGACCCGCTGGGTGCCTCCCCTGGACGTCTATCCCCGCCCCGCCGATCTCGCGCCAGCTCGTTTTCATGCCTGGCGGCAATGGGAGATCCTGGAGACCATGACCGAGGCCGAGCAGCTCGCGGTGGTCCGGCTCAACGAGGACCACCACAGTTGGGCCCTGATGGAACGCGCCTGCGAGGCCTCGACCGAGCAGGCTTCCCGCGACGTCGAGCGCGCGGCTTCCCTGGCGCGGGTCGCCCAGGAGATCGCCGACCGGGTCAAGGGCCCGGAAGGCTGGCAGACCGCTCTCCGCGGGTACGCGGCGGCGTTCGGGCCGAACGTGGCGAGAGTGGCCGGTGAGCTCAAAGCCGCCCGGGCCGGCCTCGAAGCGGCGAAGCAGGGCTGGAACGCCGGCTCCGACCCGGACCGCGTGCTCGACCCGGGAAGGCTCCTCGATCTGGACGCCTCGCTCTGCCGGGCCGAGCGCCAGTTCGAGAAGGCCCTGGCCCTTCTCGACGAGGCGTACCCCGTGAGCCGCTGCCCGGCGCGCATCCTGATCAACAAGGCGTTCGTCAGGGAGGTGATGGGCGAGTACGGCCGCGCGATCGAGATCCTCCTCCAAGCCGAGCCCCTCATCGACCGGAGCGCCGAGCCGCGCCTCTGGTACAAGCACCGGGCTTCCCTGGCGGTCAACTGCTGTCATGTCGGGGATTACAGGAAGGCCGCTGTGTTGGCCGACCAGGCGGAGCCTCTCGCCAGAGAGCTCGGCGATGAGCTGGAGGTCATCCGGTTAGGTTGGCTCCACGGAAGGGTCGCCGCCGGGCTGGGGCATCGTGAAGAAGCACGCCAGCTTCTCGAACAAGCAGCGCGAGAATTCGGGGCACGAGGGATGTGGTACGACGTGGCCTTGGTCCAAATGGATGTCGCGAGTCTGCTGATCGAGGAAGGCCGGGCCGGCGAGGTCAAGGCGCTGGCCCGGGAGCTGGTCAAGATCTTTGCTGCGAAGGGCGTTCACCGGGAGGCCCTGGCCGCCTTGCGGCTCTTTCACGAAGCCGTGCAGCGGGATGAGGCCACGGCCGCTCTCGCGCGCCGCGTCCTGGATTACCTCTTCCGAGCCCGCTACGACCAGGGCCTCCGGTTTACGCTCACAGAAGGCCGTGGACTAACCGTTCGGGTCGAACCCGAGGCCTTCATCGGAGGTGAGGCCGTCGGGATCGAACCCGATGCCTTCATCGGTTCTGGGGCAGCCACTGGGATCGAACCGGCAGCCTTCATCGGAGGTGAGGCCGTCGGGATCGAACCCGAGGCCGACATCGGCTTCGGCGCTCCAGAGCGACGAGACGAGGCTCCAGAGCCGATCCCAGAGAGCCGGCTGGCCGGCCGACGAGGCGAGGAGCGACCCGGCGAGGACGACTGCGGCGAACGTTGGGCGCATCGGAAAGTCTCCTGCGCGGCGCCGGCATCGAGCCATCACGGTCCGCGCGGGCCGCGCCTGCCGGATATCCTGCGGCAGGAGCCTGCGAAAAATCCCACTCTGCTGCCGGTAGAGGGCGGGATGACCTGGAAGAACAAGGTCGTGCGTCTCGTCCGGGCGCTTTCCGGCCAAAGCCAGGAGCGCTTCAGCGAGATCACAAAGGTCGATCTCCGCAACTTCGACCGCTATGAACAGGGCAGAAGCCAGCCCGGCGCCGAGACCCTGGAACGCGTGGCCCGCCGGGGCTATGGCCTCGAGGTCCAGGAGGCGGAAGAGGTTCTGCGCTTTGCCGAGTCCCTGCGCCGGCCCCGGCAACGCTCCGGGCAGACGGTGGAGGTCCTCGTGGACGATCTCGCCTTCCTGGTCTCGCGGGTCTACCAGCGCCTGCTCCGCCTGCCCCTGGAAAGAGCCTTTCCCGGACCCGAGGATCCGCGGCACATCGAGACGCTCTGGTCGCTTCTGAAAGACCTCCCCGAAAACCAGCAGCGCGCCGTGGTCCAGGCGGGAACGAAGTTCCAGAATTGGGCGCTCGCGATCCGGGCCGGCGAGGAGTCGGTGAGCCAGGCCTCTCGGGACCTCGAGCACGCGGCTTCTCTCGCGCGTCTCGCTCAGTGGATTGCGGATCTGGTCCCCGGGCCGGAAAGCTGGCGGAATTGCGTCCGAGGTCTCGCGGCCGGCTATGGCCCCAATGTCCTGCGCGTTGCAGGCGACCTCGAAGCGGCCCGGGTCGGCATGGAGCTGGCGAGACAGCTCTGGGCCACGGGTTCCGATCCCGCCGGACTGCTCGATCCGGGGAGGCTGCTCGACCTCGACGCTTCGCTATGCCGCGCCGAGCGCCGCTTCGAAGACGCCCTGGCCCGGCTCAAAGAGGCCTTGGCCGTGGGGCGCAATAAGGGGCGCATCCTGGTCAACAAAGGTTTCACCCTGGAGGTGATGGGCGACTACAAGGGCGCCGTTGAGGCACTGCTCGAAGCGGAACACCATATCGACCGAAACGCCGATCCCCGACTCTGGTACAAGCAGCAGGGCAACCTCATCGCAAACTACAGTCTCACTGGCCGCTTTCAGGAGGCTACCGAGCTGATCCGTCAGGTCAGACCGGTCGTCGAGGAGCTGGGGGACCAGCACGAGCTCCTTCGGCTCACCGGGCTCGAGGGCCGTTGTGCCGCCGGGCAAGGCCGGAGCGCGGCGGCCGTGCTGCTGCTGACCGAAGCGCGGCAGGCGTTTGCCGACCGGGACATGTGGTACGACGTGGCGCTGATGGACCTGGAGATGGCGCCCCTGCTGCTGGCCGAGGGCGCGGTGGCCCAGGTGAAGCAGATGTCGGCGGAGCTTGTGGCTGTCTTCGAGGAGAAGGGCATCCACCGCGAAGCCCTGGCCGCCCTGAAGCTGTTCCACGAGGCGGCCGAGCGCGAACAGGCCACTGCCGAGCTGGCCCGGCGGGTGCTGGAGTTTCTGTTTCGGGCGCGGTGGGATGAGGGGTTGAGGTTCGGCGCCATCGCCCCGGCCGCCCGGTGAGGGCTGGCGCCTCCCGCCCCCCATGAAGCCAGTCTGGTCGAAGCCGACTTCAGTCGGATCCAACCCGACTCCTCTCTTCTTGGACAGGAAAGCCGTCGGGTCCGACCCGACTCCTCGCTTGTTGAACGAGAAGCCAGTCTGGTCGAAGCTGACTCCAGTCGGGTCCAACCCGACTCCTCTCTTCTTGAACAGGAAAGCCGTCGGGTCCGACCCGACTCCTCTCTTGTTGAACGGGAAAGGAGTCGGGTCCAACCCGACCGCGCTCCCGTTGAACGGGAAAGGGGTCGGGTCCAACCCGACTGCGCTCCCGTTGAACAGGAAAGGAGTCGGGTCGAACCCTACTGCGCTCCCGTTGAACGAGAAAGAAGTCGGGTTGAACCCGACCGTGCTCCCGTTGAACGAGAAAGGAGTCGGGTCGAACCCGACCGCGCTCCCGTTGAACGAGAAAGAAGTCGGGTTGAACCCGACCGTGCTCCTGTTGAGCGGGAAAGGAGTCGGGTTGAACCCGACTGCGCTCCCGTTGAACGGGAAAGGCACCATCGCGGTCGCAAGAGACTCCTGGGAGGCCGAGAGCGGCCGCCTCCGGCAGAGCGAGAGCCCCAGCGTGCCGGTCGTGATCCCCCACGTACGGCTCGATTTCCCCATCGTGCCGGTCCCGTTCCCCGGCGTACCGCTCGCCGGTACAGCGTACCTACGATTCCACTCCGCCTGTCCGGGTGTACTCGCGCATCCGGGGGTAGAGCGGTGTCAGCGCGGTGATCCTGCATTCGTCGTCTTCGAACGAGTAGGTCGTGGCGAAGTCCTCGTAGCTACGAGCTCGCCAGAGGCGGCCTTCCGGATCGACGACGAGAGAATGCCCGATACCGCCGCGGAAGATTCGCGATCCGTCCGTGCCCGTGAACACCGTGCATGTCCACGGCCGCTCTTGCGGGTGCGCTGCTATGAAGGACTCGATTTCGTGGACCAGCCGTTCGAAGAGCGCGGCCCGATCTGACACCGGGGCAGCCAGCGTGGTCGCAATCGCGCGGCTGAGCAGCTCGTCTGCCGGCGACGTCAGTACGCCGGACTGGAGCGGTAGTTGGTCGTCGGCCCGCATTCGTGCACGGGAAGCAGTCGGGTCCACCTCTACTGCGCTCCTGTCAAGCAAGGAAGGTCACCAGGCTTCGTCTTCAGCTCGACTCGGCGCTCGAAGACCCCAGAGGATGAGCACCAGCGCGACCAAAACCGTGGGTGCTGCCGAATACAGCACCACTTTGATGACGATCTCCTGAGCGGGACTGCCGTGAGCCCCTCCGGCCGCCAACGGGATCGTTGAGTTACCCACTCCCCAGATCGCCGCCAGAACGTAGGGGACCAGCGTGGCAAATGCCGAGTAGACGAACGACCACCACGCGACTCGCGACATCGCTGTCCCGAGATTCAACTTCGGCCACAGGAGGCCGAACGCCAGTAACATCACGCTCTGCAACGCGCTGAGCGTATGGACGGACAACCCGAGCCTCGGGAACGGGAAGAATGGGATGACGAAGCCTTCAACCGAGCAAAAGATGAGGAGCGCGACGCCGATTTGAAGAAGCCTGCGACCCTGGCGCGTCGTTGTCATCGTCTCCTCTCCCAGTCAGACAGCCCTACTGTACTCCCGTCGAGCGGGATGGTCACCGTTTGCTACAAAATAGGCCGCATGGAAGCGCTCGACGTCGCCGTGATCGGAGCCGGCGCTGCCGGCCTGGCCGTCGCGGACGAGCTCCACCGCAAGGGCTTCTCCCTGGCGGTCTTCGAAGCCCGCGACCGCATCGGCGGACGCATCCTGACGCACCGGGACGCCCGGGTGCCCCTGCCGATCGAGCTCGGACCCGAGCTCATCCACGGCGAGGCCCCCGAGACCCGGCGCATCCTCCGCGAGGCCGGACGCCTCGCCATCGCGGTAGAAGGAGACTCCTGGGAGGCCGAGAGCGGCCGCCTCCGGCGGAGCGAAAGCCCGTGGAAGGACATCGACCGGCTGCTCCAGAAGATCGACACGTCCGGCCCGGACCTCTCGTTCGCCGACTTCCTCGCCCGCCGACCCGGCGGCAAGTCCCTGGCCCAGGCCCGCGAAAGCGTCCGCCGGTTCGTCCAGGGGTTCCACGCCGCGGACGTCGAGCAGATCAGCGCGTGCTCCCTGGCGGGAAGCGACAGCGGCGAGGCGCGCGACGCCGGCCGTGTGCTGGGGGGCTACGATCAGGTCCCCGCCTGGCTGGCGCGAGACCTGGGGGACGCCATCCGGCTCGGCTGTCCCGTCACCGGGATCGACTGGGAACCGGGACAGGTCGAGCTGACCCTGGGGACCGGCGAGCGCGTCCGCGCCCGGGCGGCGGTGGTGACCGTCCCGCTCGGGATTCTCCAGGCACCGCCGGACGCACCCGGCGCGATCCGCTTCCGGCCCGAGGTGCCGCGCCTGTCGAAGACTCTCGGCCGGCTCGCCATGGGCAGCGTCCTTCGCCTCGTCTTCTGGTTCCGCGAAGCTCCATGGAAGGTCGACCGTCTGGGGTTCCTCTTCACTGGAGACGAGACCTTCCGCACCTGGTGGACGGCCTACCCGCTTCTCGCGCCGCTCGCCGTCTGCTGGTCCGGTGGCCCGCCGGCCGCGGGGCTCACCGGCGTACCGGTTGACGAGATCGCCGGCCGCGCCCTCCGCACCCTCGCCACCCACCTCGGCCTCCCCCGCCGTCGCGTCGAGTCGCGCGTCCTCGACTTCTGGATGCACGACTGGCAGACCGATCCCTGGTCGCGAGGAGGCTACAGCTATCCCCGGGTGGGAGGCGCGCACGCTGCGCAAGCCCTCGCCCGGCCCATCAAGAAGACCCTGTTCTTCGCCGGCGAGGCCACGGCCGGGGAGGGAGAGAACGGGACGGTGGAGGGGGCTCTCGCCTCCGGACAGAGGGTGGCGCGGCAGGTGAGCCGGGCGTTATAAAAACCGCCCCCGCAGCTCCGGCGTTGGCAACCAGCAGCTCTCCATCTTCCCAAACCACCGGTACCGGTTCCGGGCGATCCACCGGTAGACCGCGTCGCGCAGCGGCCGGGGAATCACAACAAAGACCCGCAGCAGCTTCCACGCTCCCGGCAGGTGCCGCGCGATGCGGAGTGCTGCGGAGCTCTCTTCGTAGGCCCGCCCGTCTTCGATCAAAATCACGCTGCTCAGGGCGTCCGGGTCGAGCCCGTGGTCGGTCATCAGGCTCCTTCCAGCCTCGGATTGCAGCGAGGCGAAGCGGAACAGCCCCTGCGAATCTCGCTTGAGGATGAACTGGACCGACCCGCTGCAGAGATTGCAGACGCCGTCGAAGAGGACGATGGGATGGATCTCGGGCATTTCAGCCGAGATCGCCTCCGGCCTGGACGCGCCAGAGCGCCGAGTAGAAGCCTCCGGCGCTCACCAGCTCGTCGTGGGTCCCCGTCTCGACGATCGTGCCCTTTTCGCCGAGCACGTGGATGGTGTCGGCGTTGCGGACGGCCGACAGGCGGTGGGTGATGACGATCACAGTACGCCCGGCGTAGACCTCTTCCAGAGCCTGATGGATGGCGGCCTCGGTCTCGTTGTCCACCGACGAGGTCGCCTCGTCGAAGATCAGGATCGGCGCGTCCTTGAGGATCGCGCGGGCGATGCAGATGCGCTGCCGCTCGCCGCCGGAGAGCTTGATCCCCCGCTCGCCGATCACCGTCTCATAACCCCACGGCAGCGATTCGACGAAGTCGTGCGCCTGCGCGATCCGGGCAGCCTGGATCACCTCGTCCAGGGGGGCTCCGTCGCGGCCATAACTGATGTTCTCCCGGACCGTGCCGCTGAACAGGAACTCGTCCTGCCGCACCAGGCCGATGGCGTCGCGCACGTCCCGGGTCCGCAGCTCGCGGAGGTCCCGGCCGTCGAGGAGGATCTGCCCCCGGCTCCAGTCGTAGAAACGGAGCAGGAGCTTGACGATCGACGTCTTGCCCACGCCGGTCGCGCCCACGAGCCCTGTCGTTTCCCCCGGCCGCAGCTGGAGCGAGAAGCCCTCCAGGACCGGCGCATCCTCCCGGTAGGCGAAGGTCACGCCGGAGAAGACGATGTCGCCGCGCACGGCGGAGCGCGGCACAGCCACCGGACCGCCTTCCGGCTCCACCGGCGCCTGGAGGAGCGCGAACACCCGGTCCACCGCGGCTGCAGCCTTCTGGAAGCTGTCGATCGCGTTGCCCAGGTGGACGAACGGCCAGAGGAAGCGCTGCGACAGGAAGAGGGTCAGCGCGTAGGTGCCCGGATTGATCGTTCCCTCGAGCACTTGGAGCCCGCCCAGCACGATGGTCGAGGAGAAGCCGATCAGGATCGCCAGCCGGATGAGCGGCCGGAAATTGGTGAACACCGCGACGGCCTCGCGGTTCGCCTCCAGGTAGTCGCGGCTGAGCCGCTCGAGCCGCACGATCTCCGTCCCCTCGGCGGTGTAGCTGCGGATGGTGGCCACGCCCGAGATGTTGGTCACCAGTTGACCGCTCAGCACGCCGGACCTCTCGCGGGCCCGGGCATACAGCGGGCCGATCCGCTCGTGGAAGGCGAACGTCCCCCAGAGCACGAGCGGCATGGGCAGGAGCGCCGCCCAGGCGAGGGTGGGAGCGGCCAGCACATAGATGATGCTGACCACGACGAAGTTCGTCGCCATCTGCAGGAGCTCGCTCGCGCCCTCGTTCAGGAAGCTCTCGATCTGGTTGATGTTGTCGGTGAGCACGGCGGCGACCCGGCCCGTGCTCTCGCTCTCCAGATGCGTGGCCGACAGCCGCTGCACGTAGGCGTAGGTGTCCATGCGCAGGTCGTGCTGGATGTCCTGCGCGAGGTTCCGCCACAGCTTGACATAGGTGCGCTCGAACCACGACTCCAGCGCCCACACGACGGCGGTGAGACCGCCGAGGAACCAGATCTGGCTGCGCGGGTCTGCGATTCCGATGGCCGCCAGGAGCGGGCTCCCCTTCATCGCCACGATCGCCAGGCCCAGCCCGACCAGGAGCGGCGACGCCAGGTCGAGGATCTTGTGCATCACGCAGCAGAAGGCCGCGACCCGCAGCCGGCCGCGGTACTTGGCGGCGTACACCGAGAGCTTCCGGACCGAGCTCGCGGCGTCGGCGCTGGACGACCCCGGCCGGGCGCGGCGCCAGGCGCGCCACCACTGCGCGGCCGTGACCGCCGTGGCAATGCCCGCGGCGGTCAGGAGAGCCGGAGCCGAGAGCGCGGCCGGCCCGAGGACCAGGCTGCCGAGGGCCACGATGCCGCCGACCAAGAGCAGGTTCGAGGTGATCCTGGGAGTGAGGGTCTCACGCGCCGGAGCCTCGGCAGCCGTTTCCGGCTCGGCGGCGGGGATCTGGAGAAGGGAGAGGAGACGGTTCCAGGCCGCCTGCACGAGACGCGCGAGGCCGTCGCTCGTCAGCGGTGCTTCATAGCGGATGAGAACGCGCCCGGTGAGCGGGTTCCCCTCGGCGAGGAGGATGCCCGGCTCGGCACGCAGCAGACTCTCGAGCCGGGAGATCAGCCCAGGTTGCCGCAGAAGGGAGGGGGACTCCCAGCGCTCGCGGCCGGGCACCGCCGATCTCCGGCGCAGGAGCTAATTCTCCTCGGCTCCAGCCGCCCGTGGGGAGACGACCGATCCGCGTCCCCCATGGACCTCCGCCGAAGCCTCGGCGGCGATGTCCTCCAGGTCTTCCTTAACCTCGGAGGCGAGCTGCTGGATCTGGGTGCCGACCACCATCCCCGCCTTGACGACCTCCTTGACGGCAGGTCGCAGGACCTTCCGGACCTGCGGCGAGAACAGCACCCCGGCGACGAACCCAAGCGCGACGTTCCACATGGTTCAGGCCCTTTCTCAATCTCCGATCGATTCACTCTAGCGTCCGCCGGGAGGGTCTGTCAACGCGATCCCCTCCAGCACCCCCGCGGCCCCGCGGCCCGCGGCGATATAGACGTGCGGCAACCGCTCCCGGACCTCCGCCTTGAAGGCTTCCGGGGCATTGCCGACGAGAATCGCATGCGGGCACTCCGCCAGGAGCCCACGGTCGACCTCGTTGTCCCCGGCCACCAGGATGTCGCCCGCCGAGACTCCCAGGCGCTCCGCCAGGATCCGGAGCGCCACCTCCTTGCCGGAGCCCGCGGGGACCACGTGGAGATATTTCGGCGGCACGAAGTCGACCCGCGCACGAACGCCTGCGGCCTCGAGCTGCCGCGCCAGGAGCTCCCGCACCTCGACCTGCTCGTCTTCGTCGACGTAGAACGACTTCTTGTACCTCCCGGAGCGCTCCGGAGGTCGCGGCCGGAGCTGCGGCAGCCCGGCAGCGAGGCGCTCGACGAGCGGTCGATCCCAATCGCGCCACACGAATCCGTCCGGCACCTCTCGCAGCCCGTCTCCCTTCCAGGCATGAAGAACGGTGCCGAGCTCCGCGAGGAGGAAGTCCGGCCGGGGGATCACCCCATCAGCGACGAATTGCTGAACCTCCGAGGGTCCACGGCCAGTGGCATAGACCAACCGGGTGCCGGCGGCCTGGGCGTCCGCGAGAAGCGCACGAAGCTCCGCCAGCGGCCCGGGATCGCTTTCCGGAACGATCAGCGTGCCGTCGAGATCGAGACAGACGAGGGCGACCTCCACGTTCCTATTCGTCCTCTCCGGCGATCTCGTCCGGGACTCAGCCGTCGATGTCTTGCCAGAGATCCGCGGGCGCAAACCGGCGGAGATGTCCGATATTCGTCGTGGCGATGACTACATCGACCTTTCCGAGGACGGCTGCCTGACCGGCCAGAATCATGTCGCCATCGATGGTTTTGTCCCCAGCCGTCGGCTGGCCCTGCTGGCGGGCCTGCTCCCAGAGCTTCGCGGCTTGCCGCATGGCGGCTGTCGTGAGCGGTAGGTATTCGAGAAGCTCTCCCAGAACATCGAGTCGCTCGATGCCCTTCAGCTTGTTGGCGCGCAGCAGCTCGCGGCGCACCTCGTAGTCGGCAATTTCGGGCAACAGGACTCGAATCCGGCGGCTCACCAGGCTCTGGAGCCACTCTGCACAAGCCACACTCTGAGGAGAAAGATTTGGATTCGTCACGAGCCCAAGCGGACCCGCGTCGAGCAAGACGATCCGGCTCACCAGGTCGTGCCTTCAAGGTCGGCGGGAAAGAGCTTCCGATCGGAGAGGCGATCTTCGTCCAGGGCATGGACCAGGTACTTGCCCGTCTCCCTTTGCTCTTCGGTGTCTCCGTCGATCCAGGACTGGAGAAGCGAGACCAGCTCGGCCTTCCGGTCCTCGACGGGAAGGTGTTGGTCCAGAAGCTCGATCGTCAAGGTTTCAACCGGTACACCTCGCCGGTCGGCCTCTCGACCCAATCGCTGTTCCAACTCCGGATTCAGCTCGATCTTCAGCGTCATGCAAAGCCGCTCCTGATTCGTCTCTTCACGACTATTCTACTCCTGTTCCTTGTCCAACACCCCTCCGCTCCCTCATGCGCGGATCCGGCAGCCCCAGCGCGCCTCCTCCGGGGCCGCCCGCCAGTCGCGCTCGAAGTCCTGGAAGGTGCGGCTGATCTCGTCCTCGCTCAGGTCCCGGTTCTCGACCACCAGCGCGAAGTCGTAGCGCTCGACGTAGGAGCCGAAGAAGTCGCGGTGGCACTGGAGGACGTACTCGGGCGTTTTGGGGAAGTTGCGGCCCGTCCCCCGCTCCCGCACCCGGCGCTGGCAGGTGTCGAGGTCGGCGTGGACCCGCACCAGGAGGGAACGGTACGCCTCGCTGAGGGAGCGGATCAGCTCGATATCGTGCGGATGGCGGCCGCCCGACTCGAACACGACCGGCACATCGCTCGCGGCCAGCTCGGCGCGCACGTGGTCCTCGAACGCCTGGTACGCCTCCGGCAGCTTGGCGTAGATCTCCTCGATCGTGGCGTAGCGCGCCTTCCAGAACTCCTCGACCGGGAGGAAGCGGTAGCCGAGACGGCTCGCGAGACACCGGCCGACCGTCGACTTGCCCACGCCATTGGGGCCGATCAGGATGAGGAGGTCGAGGTCCCGCGAGGGTTCGGACGGGCGGGAGATCCTGGCGACGATCTCCTCCGCCACCTCTTCCGGACGCCGCTCTTCCACATAGATCGGTTTGCGGAGGAGCTGCCGGTACGAGGGGTGGGCGAGATAGGCGCGGTTCAGCCGCAGCAGAGCCGCCGTGCGCTCCTCGGCATCCTCCGGGTCCGCGCGTTTGCGGATGCGCTCGTCGAGGATCGCCAGCGTGCGCTCGGGATCGCGCGACGGCAGGATGAGAAAGGAATTGCGGAGCGGTGCGAACAGCGCCTGCGCCCGCTCCAGCAGGCCGGGATCGAGATAGCACGCATGGCCGGCGCCGAGATCGATCACGCAGTCGTGGAGCTCCGCCAGCATGCGCTCCACCGCATAGAGGTCGTAGGGCTTGTTGGCAGAGGCACGCCCTTCCGTGCCCCCTTGCCGCTGCGCCCTCCTGGCGGCGACGGCGTCGTAACCTCTTTCATAGTAGAACCACGTCTTGATGCTGTCCGCCACATAGCAGGGCAGGCCGAGCCGCTCCGCCACCGCCAGACTCAAGGTCGACTTGCCGGCGGCGATCGGACCGGCGAGGACGATCTGGTCGAAGCTCAGGCCCACAGCTCCCCCATCCGGCTCTGGAGATACGCGCCATAGGTCGCAAGGAGCCGCTCGTCCGGCGCCGGGCAGCCGATCCCCCGGGCGAGGAGGCGCTCCACGGAAGCGCGCACGCTGACCGCACGTCGCGCTTCGGTCCTGATCTTCCCCAGGTAATCCGGATCGCGCAGCACGGGAGCAATGAGATGGAAGGGAGACCCTTCGTCGCACCCGTGCTCCTCGATCTGGCGCAGCCAAACCCGGAACGGCAGGAAGACGACAGTGCGCTCGAAAGTCTCCAGGATTTTCCGGTAGGAGATGCGGCGAGGATTGACCAGGTGCCACTCCGTCGCGCCATCCGCCGGTCGGGAGACCATCTCGACCACCGCTCGCGCGACCCAGTCGACCGGCGTCAGGTCGATCTCGATCTCCTCGAGCTCCTCCGGGAAGGTCCCCATCCGGAGCGCACCCGCGAGCAGCCGATGGAAGAAGTCCCGCAAATTCGCGGCGCCGGTCACACTGTGTCCGGTGACCCGGCCGAGCCGGTAGATGCTGGTGGGAACGCCACGCCCGCGCGCCTCCTGGAGCAGCTTCTCGGCGACCCACTTGCTCGCGGCATAGCCATTGACGATCGAGTGCCGCTGGTCGTCGATCGATGCGGTCTCGGAGTGCTCGCAGTCCGGGACCGAGAAGATGCCCACGGTCGAGATCGCATGGACCGGCACGCCGCCCGCCGCGGCCGAGAGCCGCAGAACCTCGATCGTCCCCTCCACATTCGCGGCCCTCGACACCGCAAAGGGAGACGTAAAGTGGACCGAGGCGCCGCAGTGGACGATGGCGCCGATCTGCCCCGCCAGCCGCGAGAAGCCCTCCTCGCTCAGCCCCAACCGGGGACGGGTGAGATCGCCAGGCACGGCCACGATCCGATCGCGTGCCTCCGAACGCCAGAGACCGTAGGACTCCAGGACAGAGCGGAGCCGGGAGGCACCTTCCCGTGCGCTCTTGGCTCGCACCAGGCAGTGGATCGGCCCGGAGGTGCGGTCGAGGATCTCGCGCAGGAGGAAAGCTCCGACGAAACCAGTGGCCCCCGTAAGCAGTACGGGTGGGGGTTCCCCCTCTCCCGGCCGGCGGGGGGGCGATGGGAGAGGGGGCCAGGGGGTGAGGTCCTCCGGCAGCCGAGCCTCCACCTGAAGCTCCACAAACCGCGTCCGCTCGCCCTCCACCCGCGCCCCCCCCTCCTCCAACCGGGCCGCCAAAGCCTCGATCGTCGGATACCGCCAGAGCATCGCCATCGACACCTGGACGCCCGCCCGTTCCCGGATCTCCGCGAGCAGCCGCACCAGGAGCAGCGAGTGGCCGCCCAGCTCGAAGAAGTTGTCCAGGATGCCGACCGGTCGCCGCCCGAGAACTGTCTCCCAGCAGGCCACCAGCCGCTCCTGAAGCGGAGTCTCTGCGGGCCGGCAGCCGCGGCCCGAGCCGTCCTCGACGGGAGCCGGCAGCCGGCGGCGGTCGACCTTGCCGCTCGCGGTCAGCGGGAACGCAGGAAGCGCGACGAAGAGGGACGGGATCATGTACGCGGGCAGCTGCGCGGCGAGGAAGCTCCGCAGAGCGTCCTGATCTATATCCACCTGCGGGATCACGTAGGCGATCAGCCGTTCGCCGCGACGGCCGGGGTCTTCGATGACCGCGCATTCGCGGACTGCCGGGTGCCGCTCCAGGGCGGCCTCGATCTCGCCCGGCTCGACGCGGAAGCCGCGGATCTTGAGCTGATCGTCGAGCCGCCCGAGGAACTCCAGCTCGCCGCTCCAGAGGAGGCGCGCGGAGTCGCCCGTGCGGTAGAGACGCTCGCCGGGCTCCGTGGCGAAAGGATCGGGCACGAAACGCTCTGCCGTGAGCCGCGGCCGGCCGAGATACCCCCGGGCCAGATTTTCTCCCGCGATATAGATCTCCCCGGGGACGCCCGGAGACACCGGCTGCATTGGGCCGTCCAGCAGATGGATGCGCGTGTGAGCGACCGGCCGGCCGATCGGCGGGTGATCGGGCCAGGACGCCGCATCCGTCCCCAGATCGCACGAGGTCACCACATGGCTCTCGGAAGGCCCGTACTGATTGATCAGCCGGCAACCGGACGCGAGCATCCTCCGGATCGCGGGAGTGACCAGGAGCCGCTCGCCGGCCGCCACAACTTCCGTCAGACGGACACCCTCACCCGCCGCCTCCGCCACATGCTGCAGCAGGACCGGAGGCAGGAACAACCGCTCGATCCGCTGCTCCTCCAACACGGCCACGAAAGCCTCGGGATCGCCGCGCAGCCCGCGCTCCGCCACCACCAGCGTGCTCCCGGTCAGCCACGTCGCGAGGACCTCCTGGAAGAAGACGTCGAATCCGAAATGGGAGACCTGAAGCGTCCGGCGAGGCCTGTCGAATCCGGGCTGGCGCATCTGCCACGACAGCAGATTCGCCAGGCACCGATGAGGCATCGCCACCCCCTTCGGCACCCCCGTGGACCCCGACGTGTAGATGATGTAGGCCAGGTCATCGCCTTGAGTCCTCACCCCCTGCCCCCCTCTCCCATCTCCCACCCACCCCCCGCCGGGAGAGGGGGAACCCACCACCAGGCACGCTCCCGAATCCGCGATCAGCAGCTCCAACCGCTCCCGCGGCAGTCCCGGATCGAGAGGCATGCACGCCGCTCCGCTCTTGAGCACGCCGAGGACGCTGACCAGCATGTCGAGCGAAGGCTCCGCGCAAACCCCCACCACCCGATCCGGCCCGGCTCCCCGATCCCGCAGCTGGACAGCGAGGCGCGACGACCTCTCCTCCAGCTCGGCGTAGGTCAACCTCTCGCCGCCGGCCTCCACGGCGGTCCGGCCCGGCCACCGCCCGGCCCGCTCGGCGAGCCAGTCGACGACCGTTCCCGGTGGCCGTTCGTCGCATGGGCCGGCGAGGACGGCCAGCGGGTCTTCCGGCGGGGCGACCGGGATCTCCCCCACTCGTCCGTCCGGGTCCTCGATCACCCGCTCCATGGTGGCCACGAGCTGCCGCGCCAAGCGCTCCATTCGCTCCGGCCGGAACAGGCCCCGGTTGGACTTGAGGGTCAGGATCAGTGCGTCTTCCAGATTGTCGAAGCCGATCGAGAGGTCGAACTTGCTCAGCTCGTAGCCGCTCCGGGTCGGCCGGATCGCGAGGCCCGGCAGGCGCGCGGGTCCCGCCACGACGCCGGGCTCGTTGAGCGTCACCAGGACGTCGAACAGCGGATGGCGGCTCGTGTTCCGCTCGATCTTCAGGTCGTCCACGAGGGTGTCGAACGGATAGTCCTGGTTCTCGTGCGCCGCCAGCACCGTCCGCCGCACGTCGTGCAGGAGCTGCGCGAAGGTGCGGCGGGGATCGACGTCCTGGATCAGCACCAGGGTGTTCACGTAGAACCCGACCTGGTCCTCCAGCTCGGCCCGCGGCCGGCCGGAGACCGGAGCGCCCAGAGCAATCCGGGTCTGGCCGCTGTTCCTGTAGAGCACCAGGTTCACGACCGCCAGCAGCGCCATGTAGAGCGTGACCCGCTGCTGCTCCGCCACCTGCTTCAGGCCGGCGCGGATCTCTTCCGGGATGTGGAGGCGCACGCGGGCGCCGTCGTAGGTCTGCACCGCCGGCCGCGGGACGTCTGACGGTAGATCGAGGACCGGGATCTCTCCGGAGAGCCGCCGGTGCCAGTACTGCCGCTGCCGGTCGAGGTCCCCGCCGGCGAGACGGGCGTTCTGCCAGGCGGCGAAGTCCCGGTAATGGATGGCGAGCGGCGGCAGAGAAAGCCCGGTGTAGAGCGCCCAGAGATCGCGGAAGAGCACGTGGAGCGACCAGCCGTCCGCGACGATGTGGTGGATGGTGAACAGAAGCTCGTGCTCGTGCTCGTCCTCGCCGAGCCGCAGGAGGCGGACCCGGAAGAGCGGCAGGACGTCCAGCTGGAACGGCCGCATCGCTTCCTCTCTCTTGAGCTCCTCGACGACCACGTCGAGCCCGCGGACGTGCCGCAGATCGAGCTCCTGAAAGTCCAGCACCGGGTCGGATTCGACGTGCTGCCTCGGAATTTGCCCCTCCAGCCCGAAACGGGTCCGCAGCGACTCGTGCCGCTCGGCCAAGGCGGCGAAGGCGCGCCGGAGGACGGAGGAGTCGAGGTTCCCGCGGAGCGCGAAGCTGCGGGCGATGTTGTAGAGGTCCTTCTGCTCGAGAAGCTCCTGGACGATCCACAGCCGGCGCTGGCTGCTCGACAGCTCGTACGAAGCCGCTTCGGGGATGCGCGCGAGCCGCGACGGATCGGAGACCAGCCGCTCCGCGACCAAGCGGCCGAGGTCGTCGAAGGTTGGATTCTCGAAGACGTCGAGGAGCGTCAGCTCCAGCCCGAACGTCTGGAGGAGCCTCGCGAGGAGGCGCGTGGCGAGGAGGCTCGTGCCGCCGAGCGCGAAGAAGCTCGCCTCGGGCGCAGGCTCCGCGCCGGGTAGGACCTCCCGCCAGATCTCCCGCAGCTGCTCGGCCGGCGAAATCAAACGCGCTCCAGGAGCGCCCCGCGGTCCACCTTGCCCGTCGCGGTGACCGGCAGCTCGCGCAGGATCACGAACTTCCCCGGCAGCATGTGCGGTGGGAGCTTGGTCTTCAAAAAGCTCCGCAGCTCGCCGTCCGTGAGGTCGTCGTGCTCCGACCCGACGAACGCGATCATCGTCTTCGTCCCCTCGTCCGAGGACCGGGCGAGGATCACCGAGCCCCTCACCTTCGGATGCCGGTCGAGGTAGCTGGAGATCTCACCCGGCTCGATGCGGAACCCCTTGATCTTGATCTGGTCGTCGATCCGGCCATGGCAGGCGAAGAGACCGTCGGGGCGCACGCTGCCGAGATCGCCCGTGCGGTAGAGCCGCTCGCCGTCGCCGAAGGGGTCGGGCACGAACCGCTCGGCCGTCAGGTCCGGGCGGCCGAGGTAGCCGCGGGCCAGCCCGGCGCCGCCCAAGAGGATCTCGCCCCGGCCGCCGGGCGGCACCTGCTGCATCGCACCGTCCAGGATGACGGCCCGCATGTTCGTGATCGGCAGGCCGATCGGCACCTCGTCTTCCGGCTCGCCGAGCTTCTGGTTGACCGCGTGGATCGTGGTCTCGGTGGTGCCATAGATGTTGCGGATCTCGAGCTCTCCGGCCTGCCGCAGCTCGCGGTGCAGCGAAGGCGGCAGCTCCTCCCCCACCAGGTTGAGCACCGACGCCCCCTTGAGCACCTCGGGCCGCTGTGCGAAGGTGCGCACGAGCGAGGGCACGGTGTTGATCAGCACGCCCTCGTGCCGTTTGAGATAGAGCGGGATCGTGACGTTGCTCAGGATGCGCACGGCCTTGCCGGCGACCAGCGGGAAGAGCAGCTCGAAAACCGACAGGTCGAAGCACTCGGAGCTGCCGGCGAAGACGACCGACCACGGCGATCCGGCAAGCTCCTCGACCGACCAGAGGATGACGTTGGTCAGGCCCCCGTGGTGGATCATCACCCCTTTGGGCGGACCGGTCGTGCCCGAGGTGTACATCACATAAGCGAGGTGGCGCGGGTCGTGGGCGAGCGGCGGCGGCCCGGGGTCGACGGAATCGAGCTCCTGCCGCAGATCGTCGAGGAGCATGGCCCGCTTTCCGGAGCCTTCAAAGCGGTCCGCGAGCGCCGCCTCGGTGAGCACGGCGCCGACGCCGCTGTCCGAAAGGATGTACCGCAGGCGCTCCTCGGGATAGGCCGGATCGAGCGGCACGTAGCCCGCGCCGGTCTTCCAGATCGCCAGGATGCTGACGAGCAGCCACTCCGACCGCTGGAGACAGAAGCCGACGAGCCTCTCGGGGCCGCGGCCCCCGTCGGGAAGGTCACGGAGGAGAAGACGGGCGAGCTGGTTGCTCCACCGTTCCAGCTCGCGATAGGTCAGGCGCCGGTCGCCGCAGAGCACCGCGAGCCGCTCGGGATGGCGGGCGGCGCTCTCGGCGATCAGCGAAATGACGCTCCTATCCACGCAGCTCCCCGCGCAACCGCGCGATCTCCAGCTCCGGCGCCAGCCGGCGCGCCAGCTCCTCGGCCAGGGCGAGGTCTGCGGGCCCGAAGGTCGTCCGGTCGGTCCTGGACCCACGCGCGAGCGTCAGGGCGCCGGCCACCTCGCCCCGCACCAGGATGGGCGCGACGATCACGGCACCGACGTCCAGGACCTGCAGTGCGGTCTCGAGACGCCCCTGCCGCTTGGCCCGCGCATCCAGGCAGGCGTGGGTGGTCCCGCTCGCCAGCGCGCGGTCGAGCAGGGAGCCCTCCGGATCCTGCCGGACCAGCTGCGGCTGCGTGCCGCGCAGGGCCTCGACGGCCGCGGACCAGGAACGGCCGCCGCCGCTGGCGCCGGGCACGTCCACGGTGGCGAGATCGGCGACGTAGCCGGCCGTCAGGCGCAGGACCTCCTCCAGACGCGTGCCGAGGTCCGCCGTGCCGCCCAGGACGCGGCTGCATTCGGCGAGGAAGCCCAGCGTCTCCTCCGGACGCTTGCGGCCGGCGATGTAGCGCAGCGCCAGGCTCATCGCCTCCTCGCGGGAGAGATCGGCGGAAGGCTCGGCGTTGAGGCCGTACTCCTCGTTGCGCGGCCAGGTGAACTTCCGGTAGACGCTGCTCTCGGTCGCCATGTCCTCGGGCAGCGGGAAGGTGAAGCAGCGGGTATTGACGAAGCTGTCGCCGCTCATCCGCGAGCTCGAATAGATGAACACCGGCTGGATGCGCCCGTCCCGCGTGCGCAGCTTCGCCCGGTGATCGACCAGCGGCGCGCCGCTCACCAGGTTTTCGAGCATCTCGTCGATCACCGCCTGTTCGGCGTGAAATTCGGCGATGTGGTGGCCGATATATTCCTCCGGATGCTCCGCATATCCCATCGATTCGAGCTCGCGCGCGCTGGTGTACTGCACCCTCCCGTCGGCTCCGACGATGTGCAGGGCGACCGGCGCGTACTGGAAGAAATCCTTGAGATCGCGGTAGGCGACCTGCTTCTCCTCCGGGCTCATCGCGGCCAGCCCGAAGGTGTCACCCTGGTAGACCTCCAGGTCCCGGGGCGTCCGCGACTCGTTCTGGGGGATCACCACCGCGCGGTCGCCCAGCAGCCGGCCGCCGTCGCGCCGGCCGCTCGCGAAGACGCGGACGGGCACGAGGCCGCCGTCCCGCCGCACCAGGGTGAGATCGAACCCCTGGACCTCGCCCTCCGCGGCCAGCCGGTCGAGCAACTCGTCCACCCGCCGGGGCTCGACCACGAACTCCCGCAGGTCGTGCCCCAGGTAGTCCTCCGGGGAATCCTGATAGCCCAGCGTTTCCAGCTCGGCCCGGTTGGCGCGCATGACGATCGCGCTCGAGGTCAGCATGTGCAGCGCGACGGGCGCATTGGCAAAATAATCGCTCAGCGTCTCCAGCTCCCGTTCATCGAAAGTCATTGTCGCCTCCTCGGTTACGTCCGAAAAAAATTGTCGTAGATCGCCCGCAGGCTCTGGAAGCATTCGGGACGGATCATCTGCTCGCCGATCTCGCGGCCGCGCACCTCCTCGATGTACAAGAGGAAGTTGACCATCTGCAGGGAGTCGAGGACCCGCTCCGCAATCAGGTCGGTGTCCCAGCCGACGTCCCCGGCCTCGCGGTTGACGCTCAGCAGCCAGGCTTTGACCCTGGCCATCTCCTGTGATGATTCAAGCGACGCGCTCTTCGGCTGCATACACCGGCTCCTCGAAAACTCCTGTGTCCAGGAGAAAACGCTGAATGCGATCGACGGCCGTGGCGTGGAACCGCGCACGGGCAGGATGCGCGAGGAGGTCGCGGCGCAGCTGGTGCGGCTCCTCCAGCCCGGCGTCCGCATAGACCGACGGGTTGTAAAACGCTTCGACCACCACCTGCATGTAGCCGCTCAGGCTCGCTCCCATCTCCCGCAGCCTCTCCTCCGGACAGGTGCGCCGCAGGTCCTCGTACATGTGCTTCAAGATCAGCCGGCCCATCGCCATGTGCCGCGACTCGTCCTCGTGGTGCACCCGGTTGATCTGCTGGATGATCTCCGGCAGCCGCCCGTCCTTCTCCATCGAGCGGTTGTAGAAGTCGCCGATCTCCTCGAAGATCAGGATCTGGCCGAAGGCGAGGAAGTTGCGCAGACCGGCCTCCTCGAAACGGTCGAATTTCAGCCGCTTGCTGGGGTAGATCTTGCCACCGTAGCGCTGGCAGAACTGGGCGAAGAACCACATGTGCTCGTTCTCTTCGCCGATGAAGTGGTGGAAGTATTCCGAGGTGTCCTCGAAGCCCGGCGTGTGGATGCATTGCAGCACGTGCAGGAGAAGCTCGCGGATGCCGTGCGCGCTCAGGCTCAGGAAATTGACGATCTCCCACTTCGCAAGCTCGTGCAGCCGCTCCGTGGAAAGCCGGTCCATCCAGGGAGTGCCATGGATCGAGAGCAGCTCCGGGCTCATCCAATATTGTCCATCTGCCAGCTCGTCCGGCCAGACGAACGTCTTATAAGGGTTGTAATAGGCGTCGACCGAGAGATCGATCAGCCGCTGGAACAGGTCCTTGAGAGAAAGGCTCATGCGATGACCTCCTCGGTCGACGGCACGGCGAACAGCCGCCGCCGGTCCTTGCTCTGCAAACGGCACCGGAAGTCCCCCGCCTGCACGACGGCCCGACCTCCGGCAAAGAAGACCTGGTGCAGCTCATCCTCGGAGCCTTCCCAGCGGAGCCCGAGGCTCGGGAGGATGCACGTGCCGAACAGGAGGTCCGTGTGCTCCAGGGTCCAGGTGAGGGCCCTCACCCCCGGCCCCTCTCCCGCAAGCGGGAGAGGGGTGTAGGTAACCCGTTCCTCTGCCACCGAACCCCCTAACCCTCTCCCCTCTCCCGCTTGCGGGAGAGGGGCCGGGGGTGAGGGCTTCCACAGCCGCACCAGATCCCCAAACGCCGCCAGACACACATCGCACCCCGCGTCCAGATACGTGGCGAAGCTCGCGTATTTGTACAGCATGAGCGCTCCGTAGAGCAGCTCGGCGTCCGGCTGCAGGGCGGGCAACCAGCCTCCGGCCACGCGCACCGGACGCGTTGCGGCGAGGAGCGGCTCCAGGGGGACCTCGAAGCCCGCCCGCGTCCAGGCGAGGCTGGTGGCGAAGCCGGCGTCGACGTGGTCGACCAGCGGATCGTCCAGGAGCTTGATGCGATGCGGCAGGTGATAGGGATTGAGACGAAACTCGATCAGCTCCCTTCGGGTGAAGGGGACGACGCTGCGCGATGCCGGATCGTAGTGTCCGGCGACGAACCCGGCGTCCTCCAGGATGCGCTCGACCTTCGGTCCCTCCGCGGGCGGAATCAGGAAGTCCACGTCCGCCATCATCCGCTCGCCCGAGTCGCGGTAGAGGGACGAGGCGAGGACCACCCCCTTGACCGCGGCGAAGAGGACGCCCTCCGCCTCCAGCCTCTTGGCGAGCCCGCAGGCCTCTTCCTGGAGGACCCGGACACGGTGGCGGTTCGCATTGAGTACCGTGGCGAGATGCTCTCCGATCCGCGGCGGCAGGGCGACTGGCAGCAGCTCGGCCTGGACCGCCAGGGAGGCGATCAGCTTGTGGCGGATGGCCTGCTCCAGAAGCTCGCCCCAGGACAGCTCCGGAGCCGTGAGGAGGGCCGCGAGCCGCTCGTCGTCGCCCGCGCCGCACAGGCCGCGCGTGAGCAGCTCCAGGACTGTCCATTCGATGCTCATGCCGTTGCCTCCACACAGAAGGCCGAGGTCGAGGAGATCGAATCGGTGAGCAGGAAGACGAGGTCGCCGGCCGTCAGGCCGCCCGAATCCGCGAGATCGTTCAGGTTGATCAAGAGGTCGCCGGCCACGGCGTGGGCCAGCCGCGGGATGTTGGCGTAGAAGCCCAGGGCGTGCGGAAAGCCGCTCAGGCTCACGAACGTCCTGGCGATCTCCCGGTTGTAGTTGTTGGTGATCACCCGGCGGATCCGCGCGGGCTCCAGATCCAGCTCCGCCAGGAGCCGCTTCGCCACGGTGCGGATGTTGCGGAACTTCCCCATCTCCATCTGCAGGTTCCCGGGCCGCGCCACCTCGGCGAGCTCCCGCTGCTCCGGAGCGTTCTCCTGGACGATCCCCAGGATGTCGAACGCCCCGGTCCCGGGCCGCGCCACCAGGCAGCTCACCGCGGAGTCGCTCCGCACCGACATCTCCGGCCGCATCCGCCTCCCGCCGGGCCGCCGCGGCGCCTTGTCGACGCTCACCACCATCACGTGGCGGGCGGCGCCGGAGCCGACCAGCGCCGATGCGACCCGCAGGCCGGTCACCAGGTTCGCGCACTGCGAGAGGGCGAGGCCGATCGGATAGGCTGCGGTCAAGCCCGTCGCACGCAGCAGCTCGTTCACCTCGTCCGCGTTGACCACCTCGTCGCGCTCGTGGCTCTCGCCCAGATAGAGAAGGTAGTCGACCGCGCTCCCCTCGACGCCCGCGAGCTCCAACGTCCGCCGCGCGCTGGCGATGGCCAGGTCCACCGAGCGGAGGTCCGACTCGGCGTAGCGCTCCAGCCCCGCCAGCCGGTAGAGCTCCAGCGCCTCCGGATCGGCGCTCAGGAAGTCGATCGCGTCGATCGGCTTGAGCTCCCCGAGCTCGCTCGCGATGCCCAGGATCGCGCCCAGCCGCTCCATCTACGGGTCCCCCTCGCGCCGGCGGTGGTTCTCGATCGCCTCATAGGTCCCGCCGAAGATGTAGCGGCGCACCGCCTCCTGCCGTAGGTAGTCGTGGGGGAAGCCCAGCTCGATCCGGGTCGCGCGGTCGAGGCTCCGGACGTCGCCGTCGGAGAGCCCGACCTCCAGGCACCTGAGGTTCTCCCGCAGCTGCTCCGCCGTCCGCGCGCCGAACACCGGGATCAACCGCCGGCGGCGCAACCAGTTGAGCGCCACGTGCGCCGGGCTGCACCCGAGCCGCCCGGCGATCCGCACCACCCGCCGGGCGATCCCCTGGCTCCGCCGGTTGAGCCGCGGCGTTCCGGGCTTGAGCGCCAGCCGCCCGATCTCCGGCTGCGGAAGCAGGTACTTCCCCGTGAGCGCGCCGCCGGCCAGCGGACCCCAGACCGTCACGCCGACGTCGAACGCCTCGGCCATCGGCAGGAGGTCGCGGTCCGCCGTCCGCTGCAGCAGGTTGTACTCGACCTGGAGGCCGACGAACGGCGTCCACCCGCGCACCTCCGCCAGCGTGTTGGCTCCGGCGACGACCCAGGCGGGCGTGTTGGAGATCCCCAGGTAGAGCACCTTGCCGGCGCGGACGAGGTCGTCGAGCGCGCGCATCACCTCCTCGACCGGGGTCATGAAGTCCCAGTCGTGGACGTACAGGAGGTCGACGTACTCGGTCCGCAGCCGCCGCAGGCTCCCCTCGACCGACTGCACCAGGTTCTTCCGGTGGTTGCCGCCGCTGTTGGGATCGCCCGGCCGGTCGTGCAGGGTGTACTTGGTGGCGAGGACGACCTCCAGGCGGACCGGCTTCGCCAGCTCGCCGAGGTACTCCTCGCTCCGCCCTCCGCCGTAAAGGTTGGCCGTATCGAAGAAGTTCCCCCCGGCCTCGCGAAAGGCGTGGAAGATGCGCTCGCTCTCGGCGCGGTCGGCTCCATAGCCCGAGTCCTCACCGAAGGTCATGGTCCCGAGGCAGAGCTCCGAGACGCGAAGGCCGCTCCTGCCCAGCAGCTTGTACTTCATCCGGCGCGCAGCCCCTCTCCTTCCAAGCTTTCGCCGTATAGTATTCAGGCTTGATCGGCGACGCAAGCAACGCCCGCGGTCTTGTGGATTCCGGCTGGTCGGTGCGCAGCGCCACGCCCGGCCGGGTCCGCCTGCGCCATCCGCTCCTCGCCCGCTCGAAGACCGCCGCCGACCACGTCGAGCGCGCGCTCTTCGATTCCGGCGAGGTCGTCCATTACTCGATCAACCCCCTCACCGCGAGCGTCCTGATCCGCCACGACGGGCGGCTCGGACCGCAGGACTTTCTGAGCCGTCTGAGCCTCGCCCTGGAGACCGCGCTCGCCGAGCGCCGCGGCAAGGGGCTCGACCCGGCACCGCCCAAGCTCGCCCGCGCCGGCTTCCAGCTCACATTCTCCAGCACCGCCCTCACGCTCTCGGTGCTCGCCCTCTCGAACCCGGTCCTCGCCCCGGCCTCCTGGGTGGTCACGGCGCTCGCCTCCAGCCACATCTTCGTCCAGGCGTTCGCGGCCCTCTTCAAAGAGAGGAAGATCCGGGTTGACGTCCTCGATGCCACGGTGATCAGCCTGGCGCTCGGCTACGGCAAGGTCTTCGCCAGCGCCTTCATGGTCTGGGCCGTCGACCTGGGCGACGTGCTGCTGGAGAAGTCGATGCGCTCCTCGCGGCTCCGGCTGTCGGAGATCTTCGGCAAGGACGTGCGCAAGGCCAGGAAGCTCGTCGACGGCGAGGAGGTCGAGTGGGACGTCGCGCGCCTCGCCCCCGGCGACCGGATCGTCGTGCGCTCCGGCGAGCCGATCCCGGTCGACGGCGCCGTCCTCTCCGGCGAGGCGATGGTCGACCAGCACGTGCTCACCGGCGAGTTCGCGCCGGTCGAAAGGGCGCCGGGCGAGGAGGTGCTGGCGAAGACCCTGGTGCTCGCCGGCAAGATCACCGTCGAGGTGCGGCAGGCCGGAGCCGAGACCAAGGCCGTCCAGATCGTGCGGATCATCGAGGGCTCCCTGGAGCAGAAGGTGCGGCTGCAATCGATGGCCGAGGACTTCGCCGACCGCATGGTCCTCCCCACCCTCGGCCTCGGCGGCCTCGGCCACGCGCTCTCCGGACCGGGCGCGATGATGGCCGTGATCAACGCCGACTTCGGCACCGGCGTCCGCATCGCCGCGCCCGCGGCCCTCCTCGCGGCCCTCTCGCGGGCGGCGAAGAACGGCATCCTGGTCAAGAACGGCTCCATCCTCGAATCGCTCCACCAGGTGGACGCCCTGATCTTCGACAAGACCGGCACCCTCACCGACGAGGTCCCCGTGGTCGCCGCGGTCGTCCCCTGCGATCCGGCCTTCGACGAGGACCGGGTCCTCGCCTACGCCGCCTGCGCCGAGCAGCGCTTCAGCCATCCGATCGCGAGGGCCATCCTCGGCCGGGCGCACGAGGTGGGCCTGCCGCTGCCGCCCGCGGACGAGTCGAGCTATCAGATAGGAATGGGGATCGAGGTGGTGATCGAAGGCGAGCCGGTCCTGGTGGGGAGCCGGCGCTTCATGGAGCGCTCCGGCATCGCCACGGAGGAGATTGCGGAGCACCTGGACCTCCTCGGAGAGGCCGGCAGCTCGGCGGTCTTCGTCGCGGTCGCCGGGAGGCTCGCCGGCCTGATCGAGCTCGCCGCCTCACCCCGGCCGGAAACCCACGACATCGTCCGCCGCCTCATGGAGGTCCACGGCGTCAAGGAGGTCCATCTCCTCTCCGGGGACCAGGAAGCCGCCACCCGCAGCCTGGCGGACCGGCTGGGCATCCGCCACTACTCCGCGGAGGTCCTCCCCGCCCAGAAGGCCGAATGGGTCCGCCGCCTCCAGAGCCAGGGCCTCAAGGTCGCGATGGTCGGAGACGGCATCAACGACGCCGCGGCCTTGAGCCAGGCCGACTACTCGATCTCGCTCCGAGGAGCCGCGGACATCGCAACCGACGTAGCCGACGTGGTCTTCATGGACGGCAGCCTCGCCCGTCTGGAGCTGCTCTTCGAGATCTCGCGAGACCTCCGCACCCGCGTCGAGAGGAGCATCTGGCTCACCTTCCTCCCCAACACCGTCTGCATCACCGGAGCCCTCGCCGGCTACTTCGGCCTCGGCACCTCGCTCGTCTTGAACAACGTCTTCAACATGCTGGCGATCGGGAGCACGATGATGCCGCAGAGGGATGGGGAATTGGAACGGCCTGCTACAATGGCCACATGAGTACCGTCAGCCTCCAAGAGCTCCAACGGGATACAGGCGCCCTGCTGGACAGGGTTGAGGCCGGGGAACACGTCGTCGTCGTCCGCGGCGGCCGTCCGGTCGCCGAGCTGAGGCCCGTCCCCACGAGCCAGCCCGGCCCACGACCGTTCGGCCTCAGCGCCGGGGTGTTCACGGTCCCGGACGACTTCGACGACCCGCTGCCGGAGGAGATCCTGCGAGGGTTCGAAGGGCGATGAAGCTGCTCCTCGATACCCACGTCTTCCTCTGGTACATCACCGCCGACCCCAAGCTCCCAGCTGCTTTCCGGGCCGCCGCCCAAGATCCCGCCAACGAGGTATATCTCAGCGTCGCTTCGATCTGGGAAGCAGTCATCAAGTACGGCCTCGGCAAGCTCCCGCTCCCGGCGCCTCCGGCCGACTATTTGCCGCATCAGCGGGACGCACACGGAATCGCAAGCTTGCCGGTCGACGAGGGAGCGATGGCCCACCTGGCTGGCCTGCCACCGCTCCACCGCGACCCGTTCGACCGCCTGCTGATCGCACAGGCGCTACAATACGACTTGAAGGTTGCCACGGTCGATCCTGAATTTGCGTCCTACTCCGTTCCTCTACTTCCGACGGCATAGTGACGAACAGCCGAGTCCCTGCGCGCTCGGGATATGGCCGACAAGGAGCGAGGAAGGTATGAACGCAAATAAAAAGGATGACCTGCCGCAGACGGCCTCGCTCGACGAGCTCGTGGAGTTTTTCGACACGCACGACATGGGAGATTTGTGGGATCAGATGCCCGAGGCAGACTTCGACATCGAGCTGCGCCGCCGCAAACACCTGGTCGCTCTGGATGAAGATCTCGCACGCAAGGTCGCGAAGGTTGCGCACTCTCGCCACGTTTCCTCAGAGTCTCTGATCAACTCTCTCCTACGAGAAAAACTGGCCGGCACGTAGCCCTCGCTGGCGCCTTCGGCCTCGTGGCCGCCCGCCTCGAAGCGCTTCGCAGATCCGCTCATACAGCGCCTCGAAGCTCATCGCGGCATTACCAGCCTCACAGCTCGATAGCCTCGAACTCAGCAAACAGCTGGCGCGTCTCGGCGAGCTGGGTGAGGGGTACGTAGTCGCAGGCAGCGGCGAACTCTCCCCACAGTGCCTGGACGGCCGGGTTCCCGTGGGCCAGCTGGACGGCCTCTGCCGAGCGCCACTCGAAGACCTCGACGATGGCGCCGTCTGCAGCGCGCATCACGTATGCATGCCTGTCCGTGACGAGCCGCTCGGTTTGCAGGACCTGCAGATGCTTCTTGACCGCGTCCAGAAGCTGCTGCTCCTTGCCAGCCTTCGGCTTGTACGCGACGATTACGAAACGGCCCATCGTTGCCTCCCTTCTGATTGTTTGCTGCTCACGGAGCCCCCTCCCCCTCCTCCATGTCCGGCCGCCAGGGGGCGACCTGGACGTTCTTGAAGCGGTCGAGCTGCACCTTGCCCGGAGGCAGGCCGCGGGGCTTGCTCACGTCCCCCGCCTGGCACATGTGGACCGAGACCCGTCCGCCCTTGCGCGCCTTCGAATAGCCGGCGGCGAGGGAGGCGGCGAACCGCTCGGTCTCCCGGGGAAGACGGTCGAGCCCCTCCGGGTTCCGTACGACGACGTGGGAGCCCGACTCTCCCGCCACGTGGAACCAGAAGTCGCGAGGTGAGGCAAGCTTCAGGGAGAGGACGTCGTTATCCGCGGCCGTCCGTCCGACCAGCACGGTCAGCCCGTCGGGCGAGACGAACCGGCGGGCGATGGAGCGCCCCTGCCACATCCCGTTTTCGGGATCGGGCGGCGGCGGAGGGGCCTTCCTCGTCATGGGGGGAATCTATCAGGAGTCCCTCACCCCGGCCCCTCAGCAAACGCAACACCTCTTGGAATGGCCGCCTTCCCGTCGGAACGGGTGGCCGCAATCACGAATGGGTGGGCGCCTGCATTTCGGAATCCCTGGCCGGCTTCGCTCGGAATATGCATTGTGACCGGAACCGTTTTCTCGAAATGAAAACGCAGACATCCGTCAATCGAGTGAAGCAGTCACCCAAGAAGGGAGATCTCCATGATCCGCAGGAGCTTGTTTATTGTCTTCGCCATCCTGGTCGCCATGCCTGCCCTGGCGCTGACTCCGCCGTGGACAGCCGCCGGCACGACCGCGGTGATCGACGAGAGCTCGGTTCCCTTGTATGCCCTGACCCCGCCCTACCTCGGCTACAACGCCACCAGCGTCGGCTTGATCACCGCGTACTTCAATGTGACCGACACGACGGCCACCGCCTTCCCCGCCTGGAACACGCTGGAGCTCAGCTATTTCGACAACGCCCTTCCGAGCCAGGTCGCGGCCACCCTGTTCCGCCTCGACAAGTGCAACGGCACCGCGGTCGCCCTGTGCACCGTCACCAGCGTCGACGCCTCCACCACCACCTGCAATCGGTGCAGATTCACCCAGCTGATCGACTTCACACTGTACGACTATTACATCGCCGCGACCCTCTACCGCAACAACAACACCGTATCGCCGAAGCTCTATGGTTTGAGGCTCTTCTGAGGCGGTTGAGTCCCATCACTCCCCTGGCGGCGTGCATCACTCAGGTGCCGAGGGAGTGATGCACGGGCCGGCGGCAGTGTCGCAGCTCGCGAGGGGAGCGTTGCGGGAGGGGAGAAAAACAGAGGGAGGCAAGCAATCTGCGATAAGATCTTCTCGTCCACCTCCAAAGGAGCCCCTGTGACCCCATCCTCCGCCCTTCTCCGCCGCCGGCTCGGCCGCGTTGCGATCCTCGTTGTGTCCGCCTTCGCCGGGAGCTTCGCTCTCTGGGCGTGCGGTCCGTTCTTCCCTCGCTGGCTGCTCGGCCCCGAGCAGCTGCTGGTTCCGGCTCCCGAGGGGCTGCTCCGCCATGAGATCGGCCGCTTGAAGCTGGCGTCGGGGCCGTCCGCCGTGCCGGCCGAGAATCCGTGGCAGCAGACGTCCGAGGTCGACGTGGCCGACTTGCGGAAGGCTCTCGATGCGGCCAAGGTCCCGGCCGGGCGCCGCGAGGGCTTGGTCGAGAGCTATTCGAAGGTGCGTGCGGCCCTGGCGCAGTACGCCGCGGGAACCGTCGTGTTCGAGAACGTCTCCGAGCCGCTCTATCCCGAGGCGGAGATGGGCGGCGAGGAGGCCGCCGCGCCGCCGGTCCTGCCGCGGGGCCTCACGGTTCCGGAGGGGCTTCCGGGCGAGCTCGCCGGCTATCTGCAGGGGGCCATCGCCTATCACCGGGGGAATCTCGACGCCGCGATCTCCTCCTGGGAAAAGCTGTTGCAGCGCCCCGAGGCGGAGCGCCGGTTCCGCTCCACCTGGGCGGCGTTCATGCTCGGGAAGACGCATCTGCGCGCCAAGCGGCCGGCGGAGGCGGTGCGCTGGCTCGAACGCACCCGCGAGATCGCCGGGCAGAAAGGCTTCGAGGACAGCCTCGGCCTCGCCGCCGCCAGTCTCGGGTGGGAGGCCCGCGCCGAGCGCGATCTCGGGCATTACGACAAGGCGCTCGTGCTCTATGCCCGCCAGGCGCGGGACGGCGACCACACGGCCTTGAGCTCGGTCCAGCTCGTGGCCCGTCAGGCCTTCAAAGCCGGTCCCGACGCTCTCGCGTCCATCGCCCGCTCGGCCGAGGCGCGGGGCGTGCTCACCGCGTTCCTGGTGTCCGATGCCAGCGCGCCCTGGGATCTGGAGGGGCTCGTGGAGCCCGACGAGGCCGCCGATCCGGACGCGCCGAAGATCCCGCATCCCGGCGGGGACGCCTGGCTCGCCGCGCTCAACAAGGCCGGGATCAAGGTCGTCGAAGGGGCCGAGCGGATCGGTTGGGCGGCCTATCAGGCGGGCAACTTCGCGGCGGCCCGGCAGTGGCTCGACCGCGCGCCGGCGGATGGGCCCATGACGCGCTGGATCCGCGCCAAGCTGCTGCTGCGCGACGGCAAGCTGGCCGAAGCGCAAAAGCTTCTGGATCAGGCGGCGGCCACCCTCCCCGATCCGCAATTGACCGAGAACGAGCTCTACTTCCACAGCGACGGCGAGACGGGCGGCAAGATCGCCACGCCTTCCCTGGCCGGCGGCGAGTCGGCGGCGCTCCTCACCACCGAGGGGAAGTACACCGAGGCTCTCGACCGGTTCCTCAAGAGCGGTTTCTGGGTGGACGCCGCGCACCTGGCCGAGCAGGTCCTCACCGTGGAGGAGCTCAAAGCGTACGTCGACGCCCACTGGCCGGCCAGTCTCGTCAAGGACGTCCCCGAAGACCCGGAGTACCACGAGGGGCTCCAGGCCGCGCCGTCGAACGTGGCGGCCCGGGACATCCGCTACCTCCTCGGCCGGCGTCTCGTGCGCGCCGGGCGGTACGACGAGGCGAAGCCGTATCTTGCTGAATCGATGGAGGCGCCGCTCAACGCCTTCACGACGGCTCTGCGCCAGGGGCAGGACGCCGGCCAGCCGGCCGATCCGCGGGCCGCGGCGCTCTTCCGCGCCGCCTGCGTCGCGCGCAAGCAGGGCCTGGAGCTGATGGGGACGGAGCTCGATCCCGACTGGTTCCTCCTCGAAGGGGAGTATGAGATGACGGACTTCCCGGACCAGATGAAGGGGCGCGGCGAAAACCAGCACCTGAAGCCCGGACCCGGCGAGCTCCAGCAGATGGAGCAGAACCGTCCGGACCCCGACAAGCGGTTCCACTACCGCTACCGCGCCGCCGCGCTCGCCTGGGACGCCGCCGGCCTCCTCCCCGACGGCTCGGACCAGAAGGCGCGCATCCTCGCCACCGCCGGCACCTGGTTGAAGACCCGCGACGCCGACGCGGCGCGGCCGTTCTACAAGGCGCTCCTCGACTGCTGCTCGGACACGAAGCTCGGACAGGCGGCCCAGCGCGCGCGGTGGTTCCCGGAGGTGCCGGAGTGCGAGCAGGAGTGAGATCGAGAATCCACCGGAAGGGCGCCCATGCACGTCATCATCCCTGACGACTATCAGGATGCCGTGCGCGGTCTCGACTGCTTCGCGAAGCTCGCGGACCACGGCCACCGGGTCACCGTGTTCAACGACACGGTCAAGGACCTCGACGCGCTCGCCGGGCGGCTCCGCCCGGCCGAAGCCCTGGTCCTCATCCGCGAGCGGACGCGGATCACCGCTGCGCTGCTCGACCGGCTCCCCCACCTGAAGCTGATCAGCCAGACCGGCAAAGGCGTCGCCCACATCGATCTCGCCGCCTGCACCCGCCACGGCGTCGCCGTCGCGGCCGGCACCGGATCGCCCTACGCGACGGCGGAGCTCACCTGGGGCCTGGTGCTCGCCGCGATGCGTCACATCCCGCAGGAAGCCGCGCGGCTGCGCGCCGGACAGTGGCAGACGACGCTCGGCACCGGCCTGCGCGGGCGCACGCTGGGCATCTGGGGATACGGCAAGATCGGCACCCTGGTGGCGGGCTATGGGCGGGCCTTCGGGATGAACGTGCTGGTCTGGGGACGCGAGGGCTCGCTCTCCCGCGCGAGCGCCGACGATTACTCCGTTGCCGCCGGCAAGGAAGTGCTGCTGGAGAGATCCGACGTGCTCTCCCTGCACCTCAAGCTGACCGCGGAGACGCGCGGCATCGTCACCGCCGCCGACCTCGGCCGCATGAAGCCCGAGGCGCTCCTCGTCAACACCAGCCGCGCCGAGCTGATCGCACCCGGAGCCCTGGAAGCCGCCCTGCGCGCCGGACGTCCCGGCTGCGCCGCGGTCGACGTCTACGAAGAAGAGCCGATCCTCGGCGCAAAGCACCCGCTCCTCGCCCTGGACAACGCGGTCTGCACGCCCCACCTGGGCTATGTGGAGAGGGACAGCTACGAGCTGTATTTCGACCAGGCCTTCGACCACGTCCTCGCGTTCGCCCACGGGACGCCGATCAATGTGGTGAATTTGGAGGTGGTGTAGGAGCCGTCTCCGCCTGATCCTTCGCAGGGACGCGGTCCTGGAGGCTGATCGAATATTTGAGCAGCGAAGCCAGCTCAGAGCCAGCCATCTGGATGGCGTGGTTGAAGTGGATCTGGCGGTCGTTGAAGTCGTCGTACAGGTAGTAGAGACCGCAGATATTCTCGTAATAGGCCGGCCGAAGGGTGAACATCTCCTCGCTGATGTTCAGGTCTCTTTGAGCCGCCCGGCGAATCTTCGGGATTTGGTCCTGAATCTCCGGCTTAAAAGGACCTACTTCATGGAAGCAGTACCAGTACGCCAGGCCGTACGACATTCCCGACGAGAAGGGAGAGAAATACATCGGTGCATCCATGTGTGCCTGCAGCTCCATCAGCTCCGAGGCCCAGGTGACCACATTTCTAGAGTTGCCGGGTCGCATCACGGCGTCCTGGATGAGCACGGTCAATCCGTTCAACCGGTTGATCATCGGAAAGCTGTAGCGGGAAATCGCTTCCGTGAGGTCGTGCCGCAGAGATTCGTCAATGGATTCTCCTCCCGATGGCCTGCCGGTCCACTCGAACCGGATCGCCTCCAGGTCGTCGATCTCCAAATCGAGATGATAGGCCGCGAGCCCCAGAGAGCAGACGATGTTCAGAGCAAACGAAGTGATGAGGTTGGGAATGGGAGCTCCTTTCCCTTCCAAGCTCCCATCGCTCCGGCTCCGGTGATAGAGCTGGCCCGCCTTGCGAAGGCAGTAGACAGAGATAGCTTTCAGATAGCGCCAGTAACCACGCCGAGCAGCGACCTTCTCAGGGCTCCCCAGAGGTTTCAGAATTTTCTTTAAGTCGTTGAGCTTTTCATCCTCCGTCGTACCTGGTTCATCAATGGCCCAGGTGAAGAGTTGACGAACCGAGAGCTCCCACCAGAAATAGAGCGCGACGGTCTCGCCGACCTTGAGGAGCTCGCGTGCTGCGTTCTCGTAAAAACCGCCCCGCTCGATGTACTTGGCTCCCACCATGATGAAGCTCAGAGCCATGGTGAGGCGGGTATCGTCCGCATGCGTTGTGGATTCATCAAAATTCAGCAGCCGCCGATCCGGGAATTGATGCTGCGGTTTTTTGTCCGCCCGCCAGATCCCCAGCCAGCCATCCACGGTGCCGCCCGAAACCGGATGAATGCCATCGATAGGAATTTCCAATCCCTCGCCACCGTGCTCCACCGGAGTGGAAAATGCCTCGAGCCAACAGGTACAACGATCGACAAGCTCCCGCTTGAATTCAACCGGATCTTTGGTTTCCCTGACCGGGCCGACCAGCTCCTTCAAATTCGATAGCCGGTAAAGGAGGCCATGGAACGAGACCCTCGCGATCATCGCCTCTGCCAGATCATTGAATGCCTCGCCGGCCGCGCTGTAGACAAAGGAGGGCCATGCCCCAGGCGAAAATGTTGGCCATCGCTCATCGAAGGCTGTCCAGACGTTCAGCTGGTTCTTCGAGCTCTCCCTCCGCAACGCAATGTAACGCCGAAGCTCATGCAATGCCATGCAGTAGTGATAGTGAGCTTGGTGGAGATATCCCTCCTGCCCCTTCCACGGTGGCCTGAGCTCCCTTTTCTGGCTGCCGGACCGCTTCTCTGCTCCGCCCTCCTTCGGCTGCCGAACAATATCCTCGAGGCGTACCAGCTGCCGCCCCTTCATGAAGAAGAGGTCGCCCGCCTTGTTGTGCAGCTCGGAAATGATCAGGGAAAAATGGGCGTGCTTGGTATCGGTCGGCCCTTCGGACGGTTGGAGGATCATGTCGCGGACACAGGGCAGGATGCGGCGCAGGTCCCAGAGCTCCTTCTCCACGAATGCGGCGCTTGTGTCAACCGCACCCGCCAGCTTTTCTCCGACCCAGGCCTCGGCAAACGCCGGTTGGAAGAGGAGAGTCAGGTGCTTGATCTCCTGCAGCCGCTCGTCGGGCGAGGTGAAGATGTCCTTGCTGATGCCGAGGGTAACCGCGAGCTTTCTGCCCCTGTTGTCGAGCATCGAAAGCAGGAGTGAACGGGCCAACGTATGGGCATTCCTGTATTCGGCCTCGGCACGCTCGTAGTTCCGCGACAGCTCGAACGTCATTCCGATCTGCAGCATCAGACGGAGGCGGGTAATTCCCCAGGTCATGTACAGCCGCGCGTTCCGCTGGCCTGCAGGCAGGGCCCCCACGATCTCGAGGACGGGAGATTGCTCCTCGAACATCTCACCGCCGCCGATCACTTCCCGCAGATCAGCGTCGAGGAGGGAGATCGCCTTGCGGTAGTAGAGCCTCGCGGTCTCGTACTCCTGATCGAATTCGTAGAGCTCGCCGAGACCCGCCATCAAGTCGTGGATCTCCTTTTCCCTCCCTTCCTTGAGCCGCTCGATCGCCGACTCATAGACCGATTTGAGCGCAAGCGACTCATCGAGGGTGAAATTGAACGCCGCCATCTCCTCCTGCGACTCGCGCGAGATATACTCGATCTCGCTCGACACCTCGCTCCGGAAGCGGAAGTCGTACATACCGTTCCGGATCGGATGCAGAAGGCGCGATGTCCAGTCCGTGACCAGCTTCTCCAGGATATCCCGCATGTTCGGCGGCCGGTGAATGTCGACGAACTCGTCGACACGCTCCAGGTTGCTCCAGGAGAACGCCCGCCGGTGGAACTTGAACAGGAAGTCCGCCAGGAACAAGACAGACATGGCCAGCTTGTCATCCTGTTCCAGGACGTGTGGCTTGAACAACACAAAGGTCAAATGCCTGTAGGCTCGGGCGAGGAGCTGGATGCGGAAGCGAGCCACATCGTCAAAGACCAGGATGTGGTCACAAGGGAAGTCGCGCTCCCGAATTCCTGGATCCAGGATGACGCGACCGACCGGCCTCACAAAGCTCGCGAGAAGCTCCTTGAGCCTCTTCGGATTCCCCTTGCTGCGATAGGCCAGAAAATGAATGAAGTCCTCAAGGATTTCTTGTTGCTGAGGTGAGGCAAGGCCGCTCCCTACATCGAAGATCTGAAGATTGTAGGCTCCACTCGGAGCCGTGTCGGGTTTGACGAAAGCCTCATCCGCATAGCTCTCGACGCTCAAGGAGAACGAAGGGAGCCTCCGCTTCTTCAAAGAAGCTTGATAGAGGTCTCTCGCCCGTTGGGTCTGCACCTGGATGTACGACTTGATCGCCTTGTCCATGCTGCCACCACCCTGCCGGCTCACGTCGTCGGTGAGTAGGGAGGGCAGGTACACCTCAGCGTTGAAGATGTTGGTGAGCAGGGGCTGGCGAGCTGTTTGATCAGCCAACCACTCGTCGTGCAGGTTTCTGCCACCCACGAAGATAAAGCGGGCCGGAGCCGACGAAAGGAGGTTCTTCATGTCGGCCAGCAGCCCGTGAAGCTCCGCCGACCTCCTGCGCTCTGCGTGGAGGATCTCCTTCTCCTGTGTGTTGCCGCTCGAGCCGATGTCGGCTCCTGGCTCGACGCGGCCCTCCAGCTTGTCGAGCTCGTCGAACACGAAGGTGATCTCCGGCGTCGGAAGGCTGATCAGCTGGTTCTTCCCGGCGGGCAGAACGATCGTTGAGCTTCTGATCTCGCCGAGAATCTGAAGGAACGCGAACTCCACGGTCCTTGGATCCACGGGCTCCTGTTGCACGTGGCGCACCCGCTCGTCGATGAGAAAGCCACGCAACCAGTTCGACGGCTGCGGCACTCCCGTCGTCGAGGTGAGACTGGTCGTGGCCGAGAGCTGGTCGATGACCTCGTCGATCTTGTTCAGGTTCTCCCGGTAAGGGAAGATCGGGAGTCGCCGTAGAGTGAGCTTCCCGATGAAGACGAAGAGGAAGAACAAGAGCACGTGATAGACGCGGACATGGACTCCACGCTCGAAAAGATAGGGCTGCGCGTCGGGCCAGTCTGCTTCCTGGTATGGGAACAGATAGAAAAGGAGACGCACCTCCTTCCTCTCGTAGTAGGAACTGACCATGGACGTGGCCAAATTGTAGGTGAGGATGTGAAAGATCTCGTCTCCCCACGGCAGCTTGCAGATCAAATTGACGGCACCTGGACCCAGCTGGCGACCTTCAAAGGGTAAACAGATCTTCTTGTATCCACTCATCCTCGTGTCGTCGAGCTTTGCCCTATCCAGCGAGCTCGCATTGGGCATGGCAAACCAGCGCTCTCCGACGATGTTGACCAGGAAGAGAATGATCAACAAACCCAGAAGGCGGCCCAGATTGGCCACTGCACTGTTCCAGGCCAGAAAGACCTTCTCGTATCTCGCACGCAGGCTCACCAGCATCGCCTGAATGACGCGACGGTGATCGAGGCGCTCGAACCCCAGGTTGACCGAGCTGACGATGACAGGAAGCCAGGCGCGATACACGATCCAGGGAAATGTGACCTCTGCCAGGTCCCTCAGGATGCTCTGGTGTTCCGCGAGCCCCCGGTCCGACCTGAACTTCCCCAGGTCGATGGCTCCATCCGCCCGCGGCCGCAGAAAGGGCCGCACGACCCACTCATACTCGACGAAAGAAAGGACCAGGATGGAGAGGAAGACACACAGAGTCCAGAAGATTTCCTCGCGCACGCCATGGAAGACGCTAAAGCCCTTCAGATGATTCTCGCTATTTTTTTCGTCGACCACGAGCCCGGTCATCTGATTCAGATTGACCGCCGGGCGAAGGAACTGGACCGGCTGCCTTGGACCGGGCCAGAGCTCGTCGATCGGCTGCAAGACGTTGACCATTGACTTGATCAGGCGTGTATAGGTCTTGTCGACTTCCAGCTTCTCTCGGAGCTCCTTCTCTGGCCCGGACGGCGAAACTGCAATCTGCTCTACAATTTGATGGATGTTCACCTCGCTCAGCTTTGCAACGACCGGGTGAATCAGTTGCAGAGAGATCGTGATGGCAAGAATTGCCTTGAACCAAAGGACAAGAAGGGGTTGTGGAGAGAAGTGCACGCTCCCCCCCGTTTTCCTGTCCTTGGAAAACGTCAGAAACAGTCCGGCAGAAATGACCATGGCGACCAAAGCTAAGATCATCGCCCAGACGATTCCCAGATAAACGATCAACCCCAGGCCGGCTAAAATGAACAGGAGCCCAGGCAAGGAATAAGATTGCGCAGCGATGTCATGGATCTGCCCAGAGATCTTGTTGGGCCTCAAGAGAAGCACATAACTTCCTCGCAGAATGCAGCCCATCCCGAGCAAGACACAGGCGAGGCCAATATTTCCGAAGCTCTCCTTGAGCGGAGGGAACGAATAGATCTTGAAGACGGTGAACGGCATAAAAACGACATAGACCACCAAGAGAGACAAGAAGGCTGAGTTGATCCCACTCAACCGGCCGAACTTCCACTGCTCGTCCCCTGGGCGGAAGGAAGTGCACTGTCCCCACAGGTACATCGCACAGATGGCGCAGAGAAACCGGCTCATGCCTAGAGCGGGTGCACCAAAAGGCCCGGTGAACCAGATAATCAAGGCATAGATCGAAAGACCCAGAAACGAGATGAGTGAACCAGGCCGTTGGCCCCTTTTGTTTTTGGCGCGAGAGATGAGATCCAGCACCTCACGAGCGAAGAGCGCCGGGTACAGGCAGAGGAAGAAGAGAGGAGCAATGACGAACCCGACAAGGAGGTTGTGCCGGGTGCCCTTTCCCTCCTGAAGGCCGAGGCTGATGAACTCCCCGAACTCCGAGACCAGCAGAGCCAGCAAAAGAAACAAGACGACCAGAGCGAGGACTGCAATGCGGTCCCAGAACGTGGCCCGGCCTACATTGCTCCGCAGGAACCGCTCGAAGACCTCTCGCTTGTACTCGTCCAGGCAGTACCGGACGAAATTGGTTTTTCCGACGCCGCGGTGCCCGGTGACCAGATAGGCGCCCCGGCCTCCCGTCCGCAGGAGCTGGTCGGTGAAATAGGCCCTCTCCCCCTCCCGGCCAATGAGGACCTCGTCCGCCGGCGCCTCGACCTCGCCGCGGGCTTGATACCGCCCAAACGGAGCCGCAAGGACCTTCCTGGAGAAGAATCGATCTTTCACGGGCACACTCAGGGATCTGTTCTTGTTACGAGACCGCGAGTGGATACTATAAGAGCCTGGGGGCTTTCGTCAACACGTAGCGGAGGAGGTCAGACTGCTCCATGCGAGATCCTCCTGGAGGTCTCCCGCTGAATCTGCTCCTCGTCCCAATCCGGATGCTCGGACGCGAGATGGCTCGCGATCATCCGCCGGGCGGAGGCGAACATGTCGCTCGCGATCTTGAGGCGCTCGGCGCCGGTCTTCGCCCGGAGAATGCGGGCCATGTCGGCATCCACCAACTCGATCCTGAGATCGTCCAACGAGCGCGGCATACGGATATCGTAGGCTACCGCCCCGCCTTCCGCCACACATACCGCGCCGCCGCCACGTCCTCGACGGCCAGGCCCAGCGATTCGAAGAGGGTGATCTCTTCCGGCGATTGCCGGCCGGGGAGGCGGCCGATCAGCACGTCGCCGAGCTCTCCGGCGATGTGGTCCTCCCCAAGCTCCCCGGCGCGCATCGGGATGAGCAGCTCTCCCGCCTCGGCCAGGGCGGATTCGCGGCGGTCGATGAAGACGCGGGCGCGGCGCACGGCCTCGGTGTCGAGCTCGCGGGTGGCCGGCGTGCAGGCTCCCGCGGCGCTGATGTGCGCTCCCGGTCTGGCCACCCGCCTGCTGGCGCGGGAGGATGCGGGCGACCTGGCCCTGCTCGGCTCGGGCGTCCAGGCGCGCTCCCATCTCGCCGCGATGAAGGAGGTCCGGCCCTTGCGCCGCGTCCGCGTCTGGAGCCGCCACCCCGAGAACGCCCGCCGCTTCGCCGCCGAGGAATCGGAACGCCATGGCCTATCTATCGAGGCCACTGCCACGGCCCGGGAGGCGGTCGAGGGGGCGGACCTCGTCTGCACGGCCACCTCGGCGCGCGAGCCGGTCCTCGAAGGCGCCTGGCTCGCCAGCGCCTCCGTCGCCGTCCCACAGGGCTCCCGGCATGACGCCCAGGAGGCCGCGGATTAAGGTGATCACCGTCTTTCCGGGCAACCGGGCTCCGTTCTCCTCTTCGAGGGAGGCATGGGGAAGCCGCTGGCGAGCCTCGACGCCGCCGCGGTCACCGAGACCCGGACCGCGGCGGTGAGCGTCGCGAGAGGGGAAGTCGAAGTCCAGGCTCTCCACCGCGAGGGATTTGACGGCGGCCGGTGCTGCACGTCATCATTCCTGACGACTATTAAGATGCCGTGCGCGGTCTCGACTGCTTTGCGAAGCTCGCGGGCCACCAGGTCACCATCTTCAACGACACGGTCAAGGACCTCGATGCGCTCGCGCAGCGGCTCTACCCTGCCGAGGCACCCGCTCCTCGCCCTGGACAACGCGGTCTGCACGCCGCACCTGGGCTATGTCGAGAAAGACAGCTACGAGCTCTATTTCGACCAGGCCTTCGACCAGGTCCTCGCGTTCGCCCACGGGACGCCGATCAATGTGGTGAATTTGGAGGTGGTGTAGGGGTGAGTGAGGGATGGGCGGGCGGAGGCCCCCGCTACGAGGACCTTGACAGGACTGTGCCCCCTCACGGCAGCTCCCGCACGAACACCCCCACCCCGTTCCTCAGCTCGCCGGCCAGCTCCTTCAGCCGCGCGTGGTGGGTGAAGAGGATGACCTGGGTCTTCTTGGCGAGGTCGGCGAGGACTTTGAGGGTGGCGGCGGTCCGGTCGTCGTCGAAGTTGATCAGGATGTCGTCGACGATGAAGGGGAGCGGCTCGGCGTGGGCGAGGTAGCGCTCGAGAGTGGCGAGACGCAGGGAAAGATAGAGCTGGTCGCGCGTGCCGGAGCTCATCCCCTCGACCCGGACCTTCTTCCCTCCCTCGCGCACCCCCACCAGGACAGGCTCGTCCTCGCGGTCGTAATCGGTCTGCAGGCCGCGGTAGCGCCCGAGGGTCAGAGCCGTGAAGAGGTCTCCGGCGCGGCGCAGGAGCGGCGCCTGGTTCTCGGCGCGGTAACGATCGACCTCCCGGCGCAAGACCGCGGCGGCGAGACGGAGGCGGGTGTAGCGCTCCACGTTCTCCCGCAGCGTGGCCAGGATCTCCTGCTCGCGCTCGGCGGCGCGGGCTGCGGCATCGCCGCCGGTCAGGTGAGCGAGCTCCAATTGCTCCTTCCCCAGCTCTTCCCGCAGGTCGAGCGAGCGCCTCTCCAGCTCTTCGACCTCGCGGCCGAGCCGGTCGATCTCGGCCGGCAGGAGATCGCCGTCCACGCCCGCGGCCTCGCGCTCCAGATCGTCCAGGGTCAAGCCCTCTCCGTCCAGGAGGAGCTCCCTTTCGGTCTCTTCCAGGGCTGCGGCGATTTTCTGGGATTCGGCGGACCTCGCCTCTGCCTCCTCCAGGCCGGCCTCGCCGTCGCAACCGGCTTCCCGGACGAGGAGAGCGAGCCTCTCTTCCATCGCCCGGCCGGTGGTCCCGGCGTCCCGGATCTCCTCGTCCAGCTTCTGGATGCGTTGGTCGAGGTCGCGCCGGCGGGTGGCGCGCTGGCGGGCTTCGGCCAAACGGGCATGGAGCTGCACGGCGATCTGGTCGGCGGGCTGGCCGGCGAGGTCGGGAGCGAGCGCCTCGGCGAGCACGCCGACCGCGGTCTTGAAGGCTTCGATCTCCCGGTCGAGCGCGGCGATACGGACATCCAGACCCGCCGCCTGCTGGAGGCTGCCGAAGGCGTCGCGAAGGGTCCCGACGAAGTGGGCGACCTCGCCCGGCAGAGCCTGGCGGTCGAAGCCGAAGCCGCGGACGGCCTCCGCCCAGGCCTCCTGCCATTCCTCCAGGTCCGCCGCCGCCGCGGATTCGGCGTCGCTCGCCGCGGCCAGCTCGGCCTCGGCATCCCGCAGGCCTTCCCCGAGGCGGGCACGCTCGCGCGCTGCCTCTTCCAGGGCGCGGACGGTCTCTTCGGCGTGGGTGAGGAGGGGCTCCAGGAGATCCGAAGCCGCGGCTTGCTCCGTCACGGCCTTGAGCGCCCGGACCAGCGCGGCGTGGTGGCTTCGGCGGTTCTTTTCCAGGGTTTCAACTTGATGCCTCTGGAGGCGCAAGGCCTCGGCTCGGGCGCGGAGCCTCTCGTGGCGGGCGGCCCAGGCCTGCATTTCTTTGGGCGTCCGCGGGGCGAAGCCGCAGGGGCTCCAGAGCGCGATCCACTCGTCGCGGAGGCAGTCGTCCTGTTGCGCGACGGCGGCCTCCTCAGTCTTCAGCGTCTCCAGCGCCTGGACGAGCTGGTCCTGGCGGGCCAGGAGGTGCGCCTGCTTCTGGACGCGGTCGGCCTCGCGGCGGAGGCGGTCGGCCAGATCGTCGGCTTCCCCCACGGCCTTTTCATAGATGTCGGCCTGACCGTCCGGGATCTCCTCGCCGGCGAGCCAGGCGCGGAGCAGGAGGTTCCACTCGCGATTCCGCCGGTCGCGCGCGGCGTGCAGCTCGTCCTCGGTGGGCACGGTGCCGGCGCGGCGGATCTCGTCCAGGTCCTGCTCGACGCCGGCCTGCTCGGTGCTCAGGGCCTTCCCCTGGTCGTCCAGGCCGCGCCGGCGCTCGGCGAGGGCGGCGAAGCTCTCGCGGAAGCGCTCCAGGGTCTCGGCGGGCGGCACCGGCAGGGCCTCCAGCTCCTCGGCGGAGCCGCTCCACAGACCGAGGCGGGAGAGCTCGATGCGCAGCTGCACCTCGTCGCGGCCGAGGGCCTCGCCCGCCTCGGCCAGAGCACGGTCCAGGTCTCCCGCCTTGCGGACGGTTTCGGCGCGGCGGCGCAGGGCCGACGGATCACGCGGCTCCGGACGGGAGGCCAGGGCGTCGCGGGTGGCGGCGAGCCGGCGCTCCGCCTGCTGCAGATCGCGGCGCGCCTGCTTGCGGCCGGCGTCCAGCTCCTGGCGACGTTGAGCAAGCTCCTGGATCCGCTGCCAGCGCTCCAGGGCGGGGCGCAGCGCCTCGGCCTCGTCCAAGGTCAGGCCGGGGCGGATGTCCTCCAGCAGCTCCTCGGCGCGGACGCGCAGCTCGCCGCGCTCGGCGAGCAGGCGGTTGCGGCTCTTCTGGTCCTCCTCGAATTTGCGCACCCCCTGGTGGAGCGCCTCGATGGTCTCCGCCCGATCGAGAACGTCGCGGGGGACCTCCAGGCCCGTGGCCTCGTCGCGCAGCCCGGCGAGATCCATCTCGGCGCGGGATCGCCTCTCGCGGGCGGAACGGAGGGCGTCCTGGACCTCGCGCCGCCGCTCCGGGAAACCGGCGGGCAGCACAACCACCTCGCCCAGGGCCTCGCGCCGGGTGAGCCAGCCGCGCCGGTTGGCCAGGCGCGGCAGGGCGCGGCGCAGGCGGGCAAGCCGGTTGCGCTCGGTCTTCCACCCGGCCAGCCGGCTTTCCAATTCGGACGATTCCCCGCGTCTCTTCTCCAGCTCCCTCCGCCGGCCGTCCCACTCGCGGCCGGAGAGGGAGTGCTCGGCTAGCTCGCGCTTCGTCTTCTGGTGCTCGGCGAGGCCCAAGTTGATCGCCTTGACCTGGCCGCGCGGCCGGAACAGGGCGTCGGCCTCTTCGTCGAGCGAGCCCAAGACCTTGCGCAGGTTGCGCGTGCCGAGGCCCGCGGCGAACAGGGCCTGCCCCACGTCCCCCTTCTGCTCCAGCAGCTCCTGGCCCCCCTGGAGGAGGGCGTCATGGTCGATGCCGAAGAGGGTGGCGAAGAGCTTCTCGTCGATCCCGCGCAGGCAGCGGTCGAGGAGCCCGTCGTCGAGCGGGCTCTCGTCGTCCGCGGCGAGGAGCGTGCTCTTCTGCCCCTTGCGGCGCAGGAACGCGAGCTCGCTGCCGTCGGCGAGGCGGAGCCGCCCGCCGACGCGCAGCTGGTCATAGGAATGAAGGAAGTCGTCGCCGGTCTGCTTGGGGAAGCCGTAGAGCAGGGCGCGGAGGGCGCGCAGGGCCGAGCTCTTCCCCGCCTCGTTGGGGCCGAAGACGAGATGCAGCCCCGGTTCTCCGCCCGACAGGTCGAGCCGGCGCTCGGTGAACGGGCCGAAGGCCTTCAAATAGAGCTCGAGGAGCCTCACGCCTCCAGCGTCTCCGGAGCGGCCAGCAGGCGCGCGAGCAGCAGGTCCCGGGCTTCGTCGAGGAGGGAGCGCAACCGCTCCGGATCGCCGGGCCGGGCGGCCTCGCCCTCCGCGAACAGCTCGGGCGGGAGCTTGCGTTCGAGGTCGGCGAAGCTCTCGGCGAGCGCCGCCAGCGCGGCCTCGTCCGCGGCGAGCTCGCGGACGGTGTGCAGGAGGCCGCCCAGGGCGTCGTCCCGCTCCAGGACGGCGAGGTCGGCGGCGCGGCGGGTGCGCACCTGAACCTTCTCGATCCACAGCGAGCCGTCGCCGAAGCCGGAAGCGATGCCGCGGATCTCGGCGATCCAGCGCTCCGGATCGGCGGCGAGGTCGTCGTGGACCGGGCAGGCGCCCTCCAGGCGGATGCGCGCCGCCAGAGGGCGGCCGTCCGCGGCGTCGAGCGCCTTTTCGAGCGCCTGCTGGATGCGGTCGAGCGCCTCGCCGGTCCCCGCCACGCCGGCCAGGCTCACGGGACAAGTAGCCCAGCGGAAGACATCCAGATCGCGATGCTCGGCGCGGACCACCTCGCGCCCCTCGACGGTCACCAGCGTCGCTCCCTTGGCGCCGGTCTCGCGGGCATGCCGCCCCTGGAGGTTGCCGGGAAAGACGATCCAGGGATCGCGGGAGACCACCTCGCGGACGTGGACGTGGCCGAGCGCCCAAAATTGATAGCCGCGGGAGCGCAGGCCGTCGACCGAGCAGGGAGCGTAGGCGGCGTGCCCCTCGCGCCCGTCGAGGCTGGTATGGAGCAGGCCGATGTTGAACAGGTGCGGCACGGCCGCGGGATAGCCGGCCGACAGGTCCTCGGTCACCGCGACGCTCGCGAATCCCTGGCCATGAAGGGCGACGCCGAGATCCTCCAGAACGGCCGTCTCCGGCCGCTTCGTGGAGAACACCTTCACATTGTCCGGGGGCCGCAGGACCCGGGTGATCTGGCTCGCGGCGTCGTGATTGCCGGCGATGACGAACGCGCGGATGTCCGCCTCGCGCAGGCGGTTCATCTGGGAGACGAAGAAGAGGCCGGTGTTGTAGTCCTTCCAGTCGCCGTCATAGAGGTCGCCCGCGAGGAGCACGAAGGCGACCTCCTCCTCGATCGCCAGGTCGACCAGCCGCTCGAACGCCCGCCGCGTCGCCCCGCGGATCTCCCCCACCGGCGCCCCCTCGTAGCGTTCGAGACCGCGGAGAGGGCTGTCGAGGTGGATGTCGGCGGCGTGGAGGAATTTCACGGAGAAAGAGTACCGCAGGCTCCTGCCACGCCGAGCACCTCTTCGAGGTCGTTACTGCCAGTCCCCCGTGAGCTGGAACGCCGCCCAGTGGAAAGGGTGGGAGGGCCCGGCCTTCTCCCGGATGTGGTCGATCTGCGCTGCTCGCAAGGCCTCGTCCTTCGACATGCCGCTGTGAAGATACCCGTAGAAGCTCTTCATGAAACCGGCGGTGGAGCGATCAGCGACTCCCCACAGCGAGGCGAGAACCGAGCGCGCACCGGCGTACTGGAAAGCGCGCGTCAGCCCGACGAGGCCTTCCCCCGCCGTCTCCCGGCCCAGGCCCGTGTCACACGCCGAGAGGGTCACCAGATCGGCATCCAGCCGCACGCTCTGGAAGATCTCCCAGGCCTGGAGAAGGCCGTTGTCCTTGCCTTCGGCCAGTTTCTCAGGCTGTGTGAAGACCAGGGCCGAGTTGAGCGGGAATTGTTCGTCGAGCACGCCGTGGCAGGCGAAGTGGACGAGGCGCGCCTCCCGCCCGATGGACTTGGCTCTCTCTTCCGTCGCATCGCGGCCGAGGTAGATCTCGGCCTGGGGGTAGAGGGTGGCAATGGACTTCACCTCGTCGCCGCTCGAGGGAAGGGGCCGGAGGGTCAACCCGCGCCGGACGGCCTCCCGGACTTCCGGGTCGGCGGCGGCGTCCGGCGTCAGAGGCCGGTAGACGGGATCGCCGAAGGCGACGAGACGCTCCTCGCCGTGAGCCCGCCGGGGCGGGCGCGATTTTGCCAGCTCCGCGTAGACGGTGGCGGAAAGCACGGAATGGATCGGCTTCCACTCGACGAGATAGTGGCCCCCCCGCACCAGCGCGGCAAAGGGCAGGGTGTCGAGCGGCCCATGGGGTGAGAAGAGGATGCGTTGCGCCCCGGCGATCTGCGCCTCGGCCGGGCGGACCAGGAGATCGTAGAGCCGCCGCGCCAGGGCCTGGAGCTCCACGGGTTCGGAGCCCGGGTTTTTCAGGACGAGACGGAAGCTCTCCACCTGGTCGCGCAGACTCGTCGCGCCGAGAGCGATGGGAAAGACCGACAGGCCGGAGCCCTTCACATTCGCGGATTGAACGACGAACAGCCAGGACCTCTCCGCGCCCACCGCGTACTCGAGAAGCACGGTCCCCGGGTCGAGGGCCGCGCGGGCGCCCGCCAGGTCGAGCGGCGCGGGATCGTGGAGAGCGGCGGCGCGGGGCGACTCCTGGCGTATCCGGGCCAGGATCTCCTCCTGGCGGGACCGCAGGTCGCGGAGCTCGCCGGTGAGCCGCCCGATCGCGGCGTCGTCCCGGCCGGCGCTCAGCGGCGCGAACTCCGACTGGACGCGGTCGTACTCGGCATTGACGCGCCTGCGCTCGGCCGCGAGCTCCGGCGGCAGGTCCGAGAGGCGGAGGTCCCGTTCGGCGAGAAGCTCGAGGAAGGAGCGTGCACGCCCTTTCTCCAGGACGTGGAATGCCTCCACAGGCCGGCCGAGCTTGATCAGACCCTCCAGGCAAGCCTGGTAGGTATCGGCGAAAACGGCCACGAACGAGGTCTTCGCTTCCGGAGTGCCCCCGAGCCGGGCCCACTGGCGGTCGAGGATGTCGACGGCGTGGCAGAGGTCGCTGATCCCTTCCTGAGACCGGCCCATCCGGCGCTCGACGCGGCCGAGGGAGTAGAGCGTTCTGGCCTCTTCGCCGTTGTTGCCCTCCGGGAAGAGCTTGCGTTGGAGCTTCACGGCCCGGCGCTCGAGCGCGAGGGCTTCCTGCAGGCGCCCGCGCCGGGCGACGATCTCGCCCAGGTCGCGCAGAACGACGGAGCTCGTCAGGCTCTCGGGCGCTGCTTTCTCGACGGTCGCCAGCGCCTGCCGGAGGAGCCCCTCCGCCGTGGCGAGGCCGCCGCCATGGTCCGCCTCCACGTCGGCGAGATGTTCCAGGATGTTGGCGATGCGAATGCTTCCCGGCGCCAGCTTTTCCTGGAGCTCCAGCGCGCGCCGCAGGGAGGTCCGGGCCGTCGCGAAATCGCCTTGCAGGGACGCCATTCTTCCCAGGCTGCTCAGGCTGTCGGCAATCTCCGCTCCGCCCGGGGCGAGCTTCTCCAGGATGGCCAGGGCCCGCCGGAAGTAGGCTCCGGCCGACTCCAGGTCGCCCCGATTGACGGCGATGTTGCCCAGGCTCGTCAGGATCGACGAGCGATCGAGCTCGTCGCGCGCCGTCCGTTCCTGGAGCGCCAGGACGTGGAGGAGCAGGTTGTCGGCGGTGGCGAGATCGCCCCGTTGCACCGCGACGTTCGCCAGGTTGGTCAGGCAACCGACAACGTGGAGGCCTTCGGGAAGGGTCTTCTCATAGGTGGCGATAGCCTGCCGGAACAAGCTTTCCGCGCTCTCCAGGTCGCCGCGGTCCCAGGCGAGGTTGCCGAGAGACTGGAGAAACCGGCCGTGGTCGAGACTGTCCGGAGCCAGCCGCCGCAGGATCTGCTCGCCCCGTACGAGATACTCTTCCGACGCCGCGAGATCGCCGCTCCGGCGCGCCAGCATCCCGAGATAGAGAAGACCTTCCGCGACGGCGGTGGTCCCGGGCGCCAGCTCCTCGCGGATCGCCAGGGCTTGCTTCAGGAGATCCTCGGCGGCGTCATGGTCGCCCCGCTTCGCAGCGATGATCCCCTGGGAGCCGAGCGACCGCGCAGCGGCCAGGCTCTTCGGGGCCGTCATCCGGTCGAGCTCCAGGGCCTTCCGGTAGCGCTCGAGCGCCGCGTCCCAGGCGCCACGCACCTGGAACGAATCCCCCCAGACGCGGAGGAGCTCGGCTGCCGCCGGATGCTCGGACTCCCGCTCCAGATCCGCCAGCGCCTCCTGGTAGGCGGCGTCCGCTTCGGGCCACTTCCCGGCCTTGGCGAGCGTCCTCGCCAGCCGCTCCAGAAGCCAGCCGGCGAGCCGGCCGTCGCCGGCGGTCCGCGCGGATTGCGCCGCGGATCGCCAGCTGCGCTCGGCGGCTGCGAGATCGCCGGCTTCGACGCTCGCCTTCCCGTCCCGATACAGGGCGGCGAGGTCGGACGGGAGGCCCGGCCGCGCCTCGACCCCCCAGGCCGACGCCGTCAGGGTCCAGACCCTCTCTTCCTCTCCGCGCTTCCCCCGCAGAGCGACGGCCCGCCGCGGAGACTCCTCGATCTCCAGAGGCAGCAGGTCGTACGGAGAGCGAACCGCGCCGCTCGCGGGCTGCGGGAAGGCGGGAGGAGAGGCGGCACAAGACCATGAACGGATGACGTCCCCCGGCTCCAGGCCGGCCGTCGCTCCCGTCGATGCCGGAGTCACCTTTTCGACCACCACACCGGCCTCCGGAAGATCCCCGGTGTCCAGGCGCTCGGCCGCGACGAGGGTATGGGGCGCCAGGACGAGGAGGGCCGCGGACAGCACAAGGCGGGGATACATCAAGAGAAGGATAGCGGACCCGGGCGCCGCCGGGAGAAGGGTTAGTTTTAGGGGATAGAATGAAGGCACCCCGATCCGGGAGTTCCCGGATCTCGATCCCCATGGTATCCCCCAGGAGGAATCTGCCCATGGCTGTCGCGGCTGTCGAAACCCATCGCTGGACCCGAGAGGAATACGAGCGCATGGCCGCCAAGGGGCTCTTTGCGCCCGACGTCCGGGTGGAGCTGGTCGACGGAATCGTCTACGACATGACACCGCAGGGAAGCTTCCACAGCGCAGGCGTTTGCGCTTGTCAGAAGAGCCTGGAAAAGATTTTCAGGGACGGCCATCACGTGAGGGTGCTGATGCCTCTCGCGCTCGGGGACTGCTCGGAACCGGAGCCCGACATCGCGGTCGTCCGAGGGAGCTATGAGGACTACGCCTTTGCCCAGCCCACGGCGGCGGTGCTCATCGTCGAGGTGGGGGACAAGTCCCTCTCGTATGATCGGAAGCAGAAGATTCCCGACTACGCCCGGACCGGCGTTCCCGAGGCCTGGTTGATGAATCTGAAGGCGGCGGTCCTCGAGGTCTACCGCGATCCTGTCGACGGGGTCTATCAGACCCGGCTCAAATTCCGCATCGGCGACAAGGTCTCCCCGCTCGCCAGGCCCGCGGCAGAGATCGCGGTGGCTGATCTCTTCTTCTGGAGGCGGGGAAAATGACAGCCCCGGCAGGGAGAAGCCCCCTATTTCCGGGTACAGGCCTCTCCCTGGCAGGGAAACTCATTCCGATTCGAGGTACAGGCCTGTACCTGTCGGGGAGAGGCCTCTCCCTACAAGGTACCGGCCTTTCCCTGCGAGGGAGCGCCTTCTCCCTTCGAGGTACCGGCCTCTCCCTTCGAGGTACAGGCCTCTCCCTTCGAGGGAGACCCCTCTCCCCGCCAGGTACAGACCTCTCCCTTTGAGGGGAACCGTTCCCCTCGTCTTGCGGCCGTCCGGGCAGTGGGGGGAAGGCTCGCTGGGATAGCGGCCACCAGCGCGGTAGAATCTCAGCGATCCCCGGAACACCCGATCTCTATGGACACCGCCACCGCCCGCCCTTCGGTCTTCGTCAGCTACAACCACCAGGACGAAGCCTGGAAGAACCGCCTCGTCAAGCAGCTCCGGGTGCTCGAGCTCGAAGGGGATCTGGAGGTCTGGGACGATCGCCGGATCGACGCGGGCGACGACTGGCTGCCCGAGATCGAAGCGGCCATGGCCCAGGCCGGGGCCGCCGTGCTCCTGATCTCTCCGGACTTCCTCACCTCCAAGTTCATCCGCGGCAAAGAGGTCCCGGAGCTTCTTCTCCGCCGCGAGAGCGAGGGCCTGCGGGTGATTCCGGTGATCGTCCATCCCTGCGCCTGGACCGCTGTCCAGTGGCTCTCCAAGATTCAGTGCCGGCCTAAAGACGGCAAGGAGCTGGATTCCTTCACCAGGCCGAGGGCCGAGAAGCATCTCGCAGATCTGGCGCTCGAAATCCGTGACCTACTCGCGGGTCCCCCTCCCCTTGCCCCTCCCCCGCAAAGCGGGAGAGGGGAATCAATACCCGATCCTCTGACCAACTCCGGGCGGGAGGGGGTTCTCCACAACCTCCCCTACCCGCCCCTCGGCGACCTCTTCACCGGCCGCCAGGAAGAGCTCGACGCCCTGGCCGGCGGCGAGACCGCGGCCATCACCCAGAGCGCGGCCATCTCCGGTCTCGGCGGCATCGGCAAGACCCGCGTCGCCGTCGAATACGCCTGGCGCTCCGGCAATCGCTACACCGCCGCCTGGTTCGTCCGCGCCGATTCCCCCGAGAACCTCCGCCGCAACCTCGCCGCGCTGGCGGGTCCGGAGCTGCTGAACCTCCCGGAGTGGGAAGCCCAGGTCGAAGACAAGACCGTCGCGGCCGTGAAGCGGTGGCTTCGCGAGCACCCCGGGTGGCTGATGATCCTCGACAACGTCGACACCCCCGAAGCGGCCGACGCCGTCCTGGAAGTCCTCCCTTCCTTATCTATAGGTCACGTCCTCATCACCTCGCGCCTGACGAACTGGCCGGCTACAGTGCGGAAGCAGTCGCTGGACACGCTGTCCTCCGAGGAGGCGACACACTTCCTTCTTCGACGCACCGACGGCGGGCGGGAGAAGGCCGAGGACGATGGCGCCCGGGCCTGCGAGCTCGCCCAATTGCTCGACGGCCTACCCTTGGCGCTGGAGCAGGCTGCGGCCTACATCGTCCGCCATCGGATGCGGTTCGCCGAGTACCTCCGCGCCTGGGAGCAGGAACACGACAAGCTCCTGCAGTGGTACGACCCGCGGGTGATGCAGTATCCCGCCTCCGTGGCCGTCACCTGGAAGCAGACCTTCGACCGCCTCTCCCCCACTCCCGCCGCCCTCCTCCGCCTGACCGCCTTCCTGGCGCCCGATCCGATTCCGTTCGAGATGCTGGAACAAGGGGCCGGGCACGTGCAGAAAGCGGCCGAGCTGTTCTGCGAGGAGGCCGGGACGGCGGCGGACGGGAAGACGGTGCGGGATGCGGTGGCCGATCTGGCGGACTACTCGCTGATCACCCGGCAGGACGGCGGAATGCTGGTGGTCCACCGGATGGTGCAGGAGGTTTTGAGGAGACAGATCCCCGAGGGGCATCGGAGAATTTGGATCGAATGTGCCCTGCGCATAGTGAATACTGCGGCAGCCGAACATCCTGACGATGTCCGCACGTGGCCGGCCTGGGATCGGTTGCGCCCCCATGTGGGCGAGGTCGTGGCTCAAGCCGATGAAGCGGGGATCGTCTGGCCGACCAGTCGGTTGATGAGTTCTCTCGGGACTCTGCTCTGGGCAAAGGGCCTCTACTCCGAGGCCGAGCCGTTGATGCGCCGCGCACTCAAGATTGACGAGGCTTACTTCGGAAACGACTACCCAAAGGTCGCCATGGATCTCAGCGGCCTCGCCGTATTGCTCTACGATATGAACCGTCTAGGTGAGGCCGAGCCGTTGCTGCGACGTGCGCTCGAAATCGAGGAGCATTTCTTCGGCAAGGAGGACCCCAGAGTCGGCAATACTCTCAGGAATCTGGCCTCCTTGCTCACGAGTACAAATCGGCTGACGGAAGCAGAACCCTTGATGCGTCATGCACTCTCCATCGCCGAGGCTTCCTTAGGGGCCGAGCATTCAATGGTCGCCGCTTGTCTCAACAACTTGGGCTGGTTGCTTTTGGAAACGAACCGGCCGGAGGAAGCGGAGCCACTGTTACGACGCGCCCTAGCCATAGCTGAGACCTTGTTCGGACCCCAGCATCCTAGGGTGACAAACTCTCTCTCCAACTTGGCCTTCTTGCTCAAGAACACGAACCGCCGAGAGGAGGCCGAACCGTTGATGCAACGCGCGGTTGATATTCTGGAGGGATGCGTGGGGCCGGATCACCCGTGGACCCAGAGAGCGCGGAGGGGCTTGGAGATCTTCTTTACCGAGATCGCCGCGGCGCCTTCCGTCGGGGATGGCGACCTCGCTGTCCCGGATGCTCCGTGAAGAGGCCTGCGAGACGCTGGCGGTCCCAGGAGCTCATGATCGGGACGGGTGGGGATTTCGGCTCTTCGTGATGGTGGCGGGATGTGGCATAATCTGCCTTGGAGGTACCTTATGGCCGAAACGTTAGACCGACTCAAGGTACAACTCGAGCACCTTTCCGCGGAAGACAAGGCAGAGCTGGCCTACTTCCTCCTCGGCTCCCTGGAACCTGAAGAGGAAGGCGTGGCTGCCGCCTGGGATCTGGAAATCGCGCGGCGCGTCGAGGAGATCCGGAGCGGGCGCGCATCGGGAACACCGGCCGAAGAGGTCTTCGCTGAGCTACGCAGAGAGTTTCCGTGAAGCCCGTCATCTTCCACAGGGAAGCAAGAAGAGAAACTCGCCAGGCCATCGCCCACTACGAAGAACAACGAGAGAACCTCGGTCGCGAGCTCCGGATCGAGGTGGAAGCCGCGGTCCAACGCCTACGGCGGAATCCTCGGGCCTACCCTCTCCACAATGACGAGTGGACCCGCAAGGTGGTCCTCCGACGCTTCCCATTCACCATCTTCTTTGTGGAGCTCGAGGATAGTTTCTGGATTGCAGCCGTCGCCCACCACAAGCGCCAACCCGACTATTGGGCGGGGCGCCGGCTGGAGTGAATCACGATGACGACGGCCAGGAAAGACGCGTGTCGAAGTCGAGGATCAGGTCGCCCCGCTGGGGCTCGGGTAGGCCGCGTCCCGCTGGTCAGGCCGCATAAACCACCTGCCGCGTCCCCAGGATCTCTCTCCGGCGAAAGGGATTCCGTAGTCCCCGTTCGCTGACCACGTCCACCTTGCGCTGGAGAAGACTCTCCAGTTCATCCTGCAGGTCGACGAAATCGAAGAGGCTCCAGCGCGCCTCCGGCTCGAAGGTGACCAGGACATCGACATCGCTGCCGGGATGGAAGTCGTCCCTCAAGACCGATCCGAAGAGCGACAGCTCATGGATGCGCCACTTCCGGCAGAGAGACTCGATCTCCTCCAGGGGCAGGGAGATGCGCGATTGGGCCGGTCTCCGGACAGGCATGGCCGGACCGTAGCCTGGAGGTTCTGGTGTGTCAAGCTCCACGGCTCCGTTGAGCCAGAGCCAGACGTGCGTGTCAAATAAGAGGCCGGCGAGACGCCGGCGCTCCCAGGAGGCGCAAGCTCGGGTTGGCTGGGGTAGGATAGACCTACGATGAAGATGCTCACTGCCAAGGTGATCGACGGCCAGCTCGACCTGCCTGACGGGACTCTTGAAGAGGGTGTGACCGTCACTCTCCTCGTTCCCGAGCACGAGGAAGGCTTCGAGAGCGAGATCGTGCTGACTCCTGAGACGCAGAACCAGCTCTGGCAGGCCTGGGTCGAGAAAGGCCCCCAAGGACCGATCGAGGAAGATGACGAGCCGGAGCTCCCTTGATCCAGCGGGGTGATATCCGCTGGTTTCGCTTTTCCGCACCGGATAAAAGGCGGCCCGTCATCGTGCTGGGGCGGGAAGACATTCTTCCCTCACTTCATCAGGTTCCAGTCATCCCCCTCTCGACACAGACCCGTGGATTACCTTGGGAGGTGGCGCTGACCACAGATGACGGAGTGCCGAACGCCTGCGTGCTGAAGCCGGAGTGGATTCGTAGCGTTCCACGAGAAGAGCTCGGTCCCTGGATCGCCTCATTCCCCGCCCGTCGTTGGGGAGAAGTGCGTACCGCCCTTCTTGCCGTCTTGGGCCTGGAGTCTTGACCTCGCGCCGGTCCCCACGGCGTTGCAGTGACTCCCGCGTGGACAGGCCCATGGCGGTCCGGCCCACGCCCTCCCCCTCTCCCGGCCGGCGGGTGTGCGATGGGAGAGGGGGATCGAGGGGGTGAGGTCGGGCGGGGGACGGCCCCGACCACGATGAGACGGAGCTCTGATCGTGGGGCCGAGGTCCGTCTTGCCTCCCCCTCCCGCTTGTGACATCCTTCACATGCCTGAGACCCAGGGGTGCCCCGGGTCTCCGGCGGGTGTGGGCTGCGCTGCGTTGCACTGTCTTGCGCCGGGCGGTTTTGCCCCGGCGTGTTCGTCTGTTTCACCCTGTTCTGGAGGAACGACCTTGCCGGAGCAGTACTACCCCGTCCTGCTGATGATGGGGATCGCCGTCATCCTGGGGATCGCGATCCTCTCGGTCTCCTATCTGCTGGGCGACCAGCGCGGGGGACGCGTCAAGACGACGACCGTCGAGTCGGGCATGCCCATGCTCGACCGCTCCCACAAGCGGATCTCTGTCGCCTTCTTCCTGATCGCCATCGATTTCATCGTGTTCGACATCGAGGCCGCCTTCCTCTACCCCTGGGCGCTCGTCATGCGCGACGAGGGGTGGAAGCTGTTCTGGGCCGTGATGGTCTTCATCTTCCTCATCCTGGTCGGGTACGCCTACATCTGGCTCAAGGGCGGGCTCGACCTCGGACCTCAGCGCGAGCGGCGCAGCAATGTGGCGGGAGGTCGCATATGAGCGTCAGCGAGCCCCAGGTGAGCACCCCTTCGCTTCCGGCGGAGGTCCAGGCCGAGATCGCCGAGCTGCGCAAGCGCTACCCCACGAACGAAGCGGTGCTCCTGCCGGCCCTCCATCTCGCCCAGAAGGCCTCGGGCGGCTGGCTCCCCGACGAGGCGATCGCCGCGGTGGCCGCCGAGCTCGACCTGCCGGTGGCCACGGTCTACGGCGTCGTCACCTTCTACGACCTCTACCACCAGCACCCGGTGGGGCGGCACCGCATCCGCGTGTGCACCAACCTGTCGTGCCAGCTGCGCGGCTCCGAGGAGATCATGGAGGTGCTCCATCAGGAGCTCGGCGTCGGGGAGGAGGAGGTCACGCCCGACGGGCGCTGCTCCTACGTCCATTTCGAGTGCCTCGGCTCGTGCGACACCGCGCCGATGATGATGGTCGACGAGACCTACCACGAGAACCTCACGCCGCAGCGCGTGCGGGGGATTCTCAAGGGGTTGAAGTAAATGTTCGAACCGGTGCTGACCAAGAACGTCGGCAACTCCGACGTCCTCACCCTCAAGGGATACAAGAAGACGGGCGGCTACGAGGCTCTCGCCAAGGCGCTCAAGATGGAGCCCGACGCGATCATCGACGAGGTCAAGAAGTCCGGCCTCCGCGGACGCGGCGGCGCCGGCTTCTCCGCCGGCCTCAAGTGGAGCTTCATCCCCAAGGACAAGAAGCCCAAGTACCTGGTGTGCAACGCCGACGAGTCCGAGCCGGGCACCTTCAAGGATCGCCTGCTCATGGAATTCGATCCGCACCAGCTCATCGAGGGATGCGCGATCTGCTGCTGGGCCGTGCAGGCCAATACCTGCTACATCTACATCCGCGGCGAGTACACCCGGTCGACGGCGATTCTGGAGCGGGCGCTCAAGGAGGCCTACGAGGATGGCCTCCTCGGCAGCAGCGTGATGGGCTCGGGCTTCGCGCTCGACATGTACGTCCACCGTGGCGCGGGGGCCTACATCTGTGGCGAGGAGACCGGCATGCTGGAGTCCCTCGAGGGCAAGCGCGGCCAGCCGCGTGTCAAGCCGCCGTTCCCCGCCATCGTCGGCGCGTTCGGGGCACCCACGGTGATCAACAACGTCGAGACGCTGTGCAACGTGCCGCACATCATTTCGCGCGGCGCCGACTGGTTCAAGTCGATCGGAACCGACGAGCGCAACACCGGCCCCAAGCTCTACGCCATCTCCGGCCACGTCGAGCGACCCGGCACCTACGAGCACCCGATCGGCATCACGTTCCGCGAGATGCTCGAGAAGGCCGGCGGCATGTACAAGCGGGGGAACCTGAAGGCATTCATTCCGGGCGGCGCATCGGCTCCCCTCCTCACCGCGGACCAGATCGACATCAAGATGGATTTCGACACGGTCGCCAAGGCGGGCTCGATGCTCGGCTCGGCGGCGGTGATCGTGATGGACGACACGACGTGCATGGTCCGCTCGGTCGCCCGCCTCGCCAAGTTCTTCAACCATGAGTCGTGCGGGCAGTGCACGCCGTGCCGCGAGGGGACGAACTGGATGGAGCTGATCCTGAAGCGGATCGAGCACGGCGAGGGATCGGAGGACGACGGCCAGAAGCTCCTCTCCATCTGCCAGCACATCGCGGGCAACTCGCTCTGCGCCCTGGGCGACGCCGCCGTCGGCCCGGTCAAGTCGCTGGTCGAGCGGTTCAGCCCCGAGATCGAGCAGCATGTCCGCGAGCGGAAGTGCCCGTTCCCGCACCGCCGGTATTTTGGTTAAAACGTTTGGAAACGGAGTCCAGACAGTGCCCAAAGTCACCATCAACGACCGCACCGTGGAGGTGGAAGCCGGCACGACCCTGATCGACGCCGGCTTGAAGGTCGGAGTCCAGATCCCCCACTACTGCTACCACCCGCGCCTCTCGGTGGTGGGCCAGTGCCGCATGTGCCTGGTCGACATCTGGGACCGCGGCCGGAAGATGCCCAAGCTCCAGGCTGCGTGCTCGATGAGGGTCGAGAACGACAACTGGGTGGTGCGCACCGACACGCCCGAGGTCCTCGAAGCGCAGAAGGGGATGATGGAGTTCTTCCTCATCAACCATCCCCTCGACTGCCCGATCTGCGACCAGGCCGGCGAGTGCGCGCTCCAGGACTACTCGTTCAAGCACGGCGTCGCATTCTCGCGCTTCCGCTTCGACGACAAGCGCACCTATCCCGGCCGCGAGCGGATCCCGCTGGGCTCGAACGTAATGCTCAACATGAACCGGTGCATCCAGTGCACCCGCTGCATCCGGTTCACCCAGGAGATCTCGGGGACGGCCGAGCTGGGGTTCTTCAACCGCGGCGCGCGCGTCGAGATCGGCACCTTCCCGGGCAAGCCGCTCGAAAACCACCTTTCGACCTGCGTGGTCGACATCTGTCCGGTCGGCGCCCTCACCTCGACCCGCTTCCGCTTCGCCGAGCGCGTCTTCTATCTCGACAAGAAGCCGTCGCTCTGCACCGGCTGCGAGGTGGGCTGCAACGTCACGATCGAGCACCGCCGCGGCAAGATCAAGCGCTACAAGCCGCGCTTCAACCCCGAGGTCAACGACTACTGGATGTGCGACTACGGGCGCTCCACGTTCGAGCGCTACGAGAAGCTCCCCCGCCTCGCCGCGGTCCGGGTGCGTCCGGAAGCCAGCGGTCCTGCCTCGAATGGGGGTGGCTTCCAGGGCGGCTGGAAGGAGGCGCTCGACCTCGTGCACCGCGAGCTGCGGACGGCCAACGGCAGTGGGGTTGCGATCCTCGGCTCCGGGTTCCTGACCACCGAGGAGGCGTATCTCCTCGGCAAGCTCGCGGACGTGCTCGGCACGCCGCACCGCGCGGTGCCGGTCGATCCCGGTCCGCTGTGGACGATCCCCAACCTCAAAGGCGGCATCTCGGGGACCGAGGCGGCGCCCAACCGCCGCGGCGCCGAGCTCGCCGGGCTGACCGGCGCCGACGCCGGCGCGTTCCTCTCCGGAAACGCCGCCGAGAGCGCTCAGGTGCTGATCGTCGCCGACAGCGACTTCGGCCAGGCGGCGCACGATCCCCAGGTGGTCGAGCGGCTGCGCCGGGCGAAGCGGCTGATCGTCTTCGGCTGGTGCGACTCGCCGCTCGCCCGGGCGGCGGACATCGCGCTGCCCGTCCCGACCCACGCGGAGAAAGACGGCACGTTCGTCAACGTCGAATGGCGCCTGCAACACTTCGTGGCGGCCTTCCCGGCTCCCGGCCAGGTGCGACCCCTGGTCGACGTGCTCGGCGATCTCCTGGCGCGCTTCGATCCGGCGTGGTCGAAGCTGTCGGCGGCTCAGGTCTTCGACCGGCTCGCGGGCGAGAAGGCGGCATTCGCCGGCCTGTCGTGGGAGGACCTCCCGGCGGTGGGCGTGACCTTGAACGTGCCCCAGGCGCGGGCGGCCGAAAGCTCGACGGCCGCCTCGGTGGCCCAGGAGATCTAGATGGGTACGAGCATCCTGGTGACGGTCGTCGAGGCCATCGTGGTCCTGGTCCTGCTGCTCCAGGTGGCCCCGATCATGATCTGGGTCGAGCGGCGGGGGAGCGCCTTCATGCAGGACCGTCCCGGCCCCAACCGGCTCGGCCCCCTCGGTCTCTTCCAGGGCCTGGCGGACGCCGTCAAGTTCCTGTTCAAGGAGGACGTGACGCCGGCGCTCGCGGACAAGCCGCTCTATCTGATGGCGCCGGTCCTCGCCCTCCTCCCCGCGTTCACCACCAGCGTGGTGATTCCCTGGGGTCCGGATTTCACCTGGCGGGGAGAGAAGTACCGGTTCCTCGTCTCCGGCGCCGACACCGGGGTGCTCCTCTTCCTCGCCCTGGCGAGCCTCGGCGTCTATTCGCTGGTGATGGCCGGCTACGCGTCGAACAACAAGTTCTCGCTGATCGGATCGATCCGCGCTTCGGCGCAGCTGGTCAGCTACGAGCTGGCGATGACCATCTCGGTGCTCGCGGTGGTCATTCCGGTCGCCTCGTTCCACCTCGGCAACGTGGTCGAGTACCAGCGGACACACCTGTGGAACTTCCTCCCCCAGTTCCTCGGCTTCCTGGTCTTCTCGGTCGCCGCGTTCGCCGAGACGAACCGGCTCCCCTTCGACCTGCCCGAAGCCGAGTCGGAGCTGATCGCCGGCTTCCACACCGAGTACAGCGCGATGCGCTTCGCCTCGTTCTTCATGGCCGAGTACACGAGCATGGCGGCGCTGTCGGCCCTCGGCGTCACCCTGTTCTTCGGCGGCTGGAGCCTGCCGTGGATCCCCTTCGAGCGGCTGGGCTGGCTCGGCGTCCTCTTCGGCCTCGCGGTGCTGCTCGCCAAGGTGGCGGTCTGCATGTTCATCTTCGTCTGGGTGCGCTGGACCTTCCCGCGCTTCCGCTATGACCAGCTCATGCGGCTCGGCTGGAAATTCCTCCTGCCGGTCGCCATCTTGAACCTGATCGCGGTCTCCGCGATGACCCTGGCTGGCTGGCTGTAAGGGCCGCGAGGAAACCTTTCGCGATGGAGCTCCTGGTCTTCCTGATCTTCGCGTTTCTCGCCGTGGCCGCGTCGCTGGTCGTCGTGGCGCACAAAAATCCCGTGTATTCGACGATGGCGCTGGTCGCCACGCTGTTTTCGGTCGCGGTGCTCTTCGTGCTGCTCGGCTCGCCGTTCATCGGCGTCCTGCAGGTGCTGGTCTACGCGGGCGCGATCGTGGTGCTGTTCCTCTTCGTCCTCATGCTGCTCAACATCGGACGGGAAGAGTCGCAGATCGCCGGGCACAAGGTGCAGCTCGTCGTCTCGATCCTCGCGGCGATCGTTTTCGGCGGCCTCGTGGTCCTCGCCTTCTCGAGAGTGAGGAACGCCGCGCCGGCCGGCCGGCCCACGGCGGAGCTGGTCTCGCTGAAAGGACTGGCGTCGACCCTGTTCACCCACTACCTGCTGCCGTTCGAGATCATCGGCCTGCTGCTCCTGGTCGCCGTGATCGGCGCTACGGTCGTGGCGCGCCGGCCGCAGGCGGGCGAGAGCGCCATCGAGCCCACGAACAAGGAGGTCCGGCCTTGAACGTCCCCGTCTCCTGGTATCTGATGCTGGCCGCGCTCCTCTTTGCCATCGGCACGGTCGGCGCCCTGACCCGCCGCAACGGCATCAGCATCTTTCTGTCGATCGAGGTGATGCTGAACGCGGCGAACCTGACGCTGATCGCCTATGCGCGCCAGCTCGAATCGCACGTCGGACAGGTGATCGTCTTCTTCGTCATGGCGGTCGCCGCGGCCGAGGCCGCCGTCGGTCTCGCCCTGTTCATCGCCGTGTTCCGCCAGCGGCACACGATCGACCTGAACCGCATCAACCTCCTGCGCTGGTGAGGTGAGGGCCCCGATGCTCGACTTTCTCCAATACCTGTGGTTGATTCCGGTCCTGACCTTCCTCGGCGCGGTGCTCAACGGCCTGTTCGGGGCAAAGCTGCCGAAGCCCGTGGTGAGCGCCATCGGCGTCGGCTTCCCGCTCCTCTCGCTCCTCGTCGCCCTCGGCTGTCTTTTCGCGTGGGGAGGCGGCGAGCCGTACACGCAGACCCTCTATGCCTGGACGGCCGGGTCGCTGTCGATCAACGTCGCCTTCCTGCTCGACCGGCTGTCGGCGGTGATGCTCTTCGTGGTGACCTTCGTGGGCTTCCTGATCCATGTCTACTCGGTCGCCTACATGGGTCACGAGAGCGGCTACTGGCGCTACTTCTCTTACTTGAACCTGTTCATGACGGCGATGCTGCTGCTCATCCTGGGCGACAACTACCTGGTCATGTTCGTGGGATGGGAAGGCGTCGGCCTCTGCTCCTATCTCCTGATCGGTTTCTATTACGACCAGGTGTTCCCGCCGTACGCCGGCAAGAAGGCGTTCATCGTCAACCGCATCGGCGACTTCGCGTTCCTGACCGGCATGTTCGCCCTGATCGCCAATTTCGGATCGCTCCGGTATGCGGACATCTTTCCGCAGATCGCGGCGAATCCGGGCTTGGTGACTCCCCCGTACGCGCTCGGCCTCTCCCTCGCCGGGTTCGTGGCGCTCTGCTTCTTCGTCGGCGCGATGGGCAAGAGCGCGCAGATCCCGCTCTACGTCTGGCTGCCGGACGCGATGGCGGGCCCGACCCCGGTCTCGGCTCTCATCCACGCGGCCACCATGGTCACCGCGGGTGTCTACATGATCGCGCGCACGAACGTGATCTATCAGCTCGCGCCGGGAGTCTCGGAATTCGTGGCGATCATCGGAGCGGCGACCGCGATCTTCGCGGCGACGATCGGCCTGGCGCAGAACGACATCAAGAAGGTCCTCGCCTACTCGACCGTCTCGCAGCTCGGCTACATGTTCCTGGCGGCAGGCCTCGGCGCCTACTCGGCGGCGATCTTCCACCTGGGGACGCACGCGTTCTTCAAGGCGCTCCTCTTCCTCGGCTCCGGCTCGGTCATCCATGCGATGGGCGGCGAGCAGGACATGCGATCGATGGGCGGTCTCAAGAAGGCGCTGCCGCAGACCTACTGGACCTATGTGATCGGTGCCCTGGCGATCTCCGGGATCTTCCCTTTGTCCGGCTTCTTCTCGAAGGATGAGATCCTCCACGCAGCGGCCGGGAACGGACAGTGGATTCTCTACGCGGTCGGCCTGATCACCGCCGGTCTCACCGCCTTCTACATGTTCCGGTCGGTGTTCCTCACGTTCCACGGCAAATTCCGCGGCACGCACGAGCAGGAGCACCACCTGCACGAGTCGCCGCCGGTGATGACGATCCCGCTGTGGATTCTCGCCGTGGGCGCCGTCGTCTCCGGAGCCGCCGGGCTGCCGTGGAACAACTGGATCCATCACTGGTTCGAGCCGATCACCGAGCGGCCGGCGGGGCTCCCGGAGGCCACGGAGCACCACATCAGCGTCCTGCTGCTCGCCCTGGTGGCTTCCGCCGTGGCCATCGTCGCCATCTGGCTCGCCTCCCGCGTCTACGGCCATGACCGTGGCCTCGCCGGCGACCGGACGTTCGAGCAGAGCTTCCCGGCGCTCCACCGCCTGCTGGAGAGCTTCCCGGCGCTCTACAGGCTGCTGGAGAACAGCTTCCGGGCGCTCCACCGGCTGCTGGAAAACAAGTACTGGGTGGACGAGATCTACGACCGGTTGATCGTCCGTCCGCTCGCCATGCTCTCGACGTTCTTCTGGAAGGGCGTCGACATGCTGCTCATCGACGGCGCGGTCAACACCGGAGCGGCGGCGACCGACCTGGCCGGCGAGGTCGGCAAATTCAGCACCACCGGCAACGTGCGGAACTACGCCCTGTACTTCTTCGCGGGCGTGATCGTCCTCTTCGTCTGGCTGATCCTCTAGTTGATCCTTGAAAAGACTCCGAGCGGAACGGACTGCCCATGCAAACGTTCATCGACCTGCTCTTCGGCAACACGCTCACGCTCCTGGTGTTCTTCCCGGCGCTGGCGTGCGTGCCGCTGCTCTTTTTTCCCCGGGAAGGGGTCGGCGCGGTCAAGGTCTACGCGCTCGTCATCTCCCTCATCGAGCTCGCGCTCGGCGTCTGGTATCTGGCGGCGCACATCGGGCCGGACGGCTCGTTTCCGCTGTCTCCCGATCCGGTGATCCCGTGGGTGCCCGGCTACGGCATCAACTACCACCTGGCCATGGACGGCATCTCGATGCCGCTCGCGATGCTCGGGATCTTCCTCCTGCCGATCGTCTTTCTCGGCTCCTGGAAGGGGATCGGCAAGCACTGGCCGGCGTTCGCCGCGGCCATGTTCCTGCTCACGACAGGCGTGCTCGGCACGCTCTTCGCCTGGGATCTTTTCCTCTTCTACATCTTCTGGGAGGTCATGCTGATCCCGATGTATCTCATCATCGGGATCTGGGGCGGCGAGCGGCGGATCTACGCAGCGGTGAAATTCTTTCTGTTCACCATGGCGGGCAGCCTCCTGATGCTCATCGGCATCCTGTGGATGGCGTGGAGATTCAAGAACGCTCCGGGCGGAGGCGTCTGGAGCTTCGGCTATGACGACATGCTGCGGCTCCAGCTCCCGCTGCGCGAGCAGCTCTGGCTGTTCGCGGCGTTCGCGCTCGCCTTTGCCGTCAAGGTGCCGATGTTCCCGCTCCACACCTGGCTGCCGGACGCGCACGTCGAGGCGCCCACCGGCGGCTCGGTGATCCTGGCGGGCATCCTGCTCAAGCTCGGCACCTACGGTTTTCTGCGCTTCGCGCTGCCGCTCTTCCCGCAGGCGAGCCACGAGGCGCAGCCGGTCCTCGTGACGCTCGCGGTCATCGGCATCCTCTACGGCGCGCTCGTCTCCTGGATGCAGGAGGACATGAAGAAGCTGGTGGCCTACTCCTCGATCGCCCACCTGGGCTTCGTCATGCTCGGCCTCCTCGCCTTCGAACAGATGGCCTGGGAGGGGTCGCTCCTCCAGATGGTCAACCACGGCCTCTCGACCGGCGCCCTGTTCCTCCTCGTCGGCATGCTCTACGACCGGCGGCACACCAAAAAGTTCGCGGACTTTGGCGGCCTCGCCAAGGTGATCCCGGTTTTCGCCTTCTTCCTGGTCTTCTCGGCGCTCGCCTCGGTCGGCCTGCCGGCGCTCAACGGCTTCGCGGGCGAGTTCCTGATCCTCGCCGGCAGCTTCCGCTCCCTCGGGCTTCCGGCGGTCTTGGCCACCTTCGGCGTGGTGCTCGCCGCGGTCTATCTGCTCAAGATGCTCCAGCTCACTCTCTTCGGGCCGATCACCAAGGACGAGAACCGCGGTCTGTCCGATCTCGACTGGCGCGAGATCGCGGCGCTCGTTCCGCTCTGCATCTTCATGATCTGGATCGGCGTCCGCCCCGAGACCTTCTTGAAGCCGAGCCGGGCGGTGCTCAAAACCACGCTCTCGCAGTTCCACCAGGGCGCCGAGCGGACGGCGGTCGCGGAGGTGACGCTGGGACCTCACCCCCTGGCCCCCTCTCCCATCGCACACCCTTCCCCCGGGAGAGGGGGAACAGGATCGGAAAAAGAAAGAGATGAAATTGTGAGCTTGGAGGCGGGACGATGACGCGGGCGGATCTGATCAGCCTTCTGCCGGAAATGATCCTCTGCGGCGCTGGGATTGTCCTGCTGATGCTCGAGGCGCTCACGCCGGGCCTGCGGCGGGCCTTCACGGGCCTCGCGGTGCTCGGCACGGCGGCGGCGGCCTGGGCGGCCTGGTGGGTCTGGGTGCAGCTCCCGGAGCCGGCGCTCACCTTCGGCGGGCTCCTGGAGACCAGCCGCTTCACCTATGCGCTGTCGCTCGTGGTGCTCCTCGCGACCGAGCTCTGCCTGCTCGCTTCGCAAGGTTATTTGCGGCGCGAGGGCATCCTCTCGGGCGAATACCACGCGCTGCTCCTCTGGTGCGCCTGTGGCCTCCTGCTGATGCTGCGCGCCACCGAGCTCTTGACGATCTTCGTCTCGCTCGAGCTGTTCTCCCTCTGCCTCTACTCGCTCGCCGCCTACCACCGGCGGCTGGCCATCGCCACGGAAGGGGCCATCAAGTATTTCCTGATGGGCGCCTTCGTCAGCTCGTTCATCCTCTACGGCATCGCGCTGGTCTTCGGCGCCACGGGCAGCACCCGCCTGGCGGACATCGGGCATACGCTCAGCAGCGTGCCGGCGCTTCCGGTCACGCTGAGCCTCGGGTTCCTGATGCTCGTCGCGGGCTTCGGCTTCAAGATGAGCGTGGTGCCGTTCCACGCCTGGTCCCCCGACACCTATCAGGGCGCCCCCTCTCCCTTCGTGGCCTTCCTGTCGGTGGCGCCGAAGGTGGCGAGCGCTCTCGTGCTCTACCGGATCCTCCAGGCGGTCGTGACCGGCTCGCAGGCGACGGCGATCAAGTGGTCGGGCGTGGTGGCCGTGCTGTCGGTCCTCTCGATGGTCGTCGGGAACCTGCTGGCGCTGGTGCAGCGCGACATCAAACGGATGCTCGCCTACTCCGGCATCGCGCACATGGGCTACCTGCTGCTCGCCTTCGTCGTCCTCGACCGGGCCTCGCTGGGGCCGGTGATCGTCTATCTGCTCGCCTACGCGCTGATGAACGCCGGCGCGTTCACGGTGGTGACTCTCCTCTACAACCGTCCCGGCGAGCAGCACCTGATCTCCGACCTCGCGGGCTGGGGCTACCGCTATCCGCTGCTCGGTGCCTGCCTGGCGGTCTCTATGCTGTCGCTGGGTGGCATTCCTCCCACCGTCGGCTTCATCGGCAAGTACGTCGTGTTCCTGAACGCCGTGGGCGACGGGCTGATCGGTCTGGCCGTCCTGGGCGTCCTGGCCAGCCTGGTCGGCGTCTTCTACTACCTGCGCGTCGTCTACGTCCTCTACATGAAAGCGGAAGAGCGCCAGCCGGAGGGCCTGTTGATCGACATCTGGGGCCGGACGGCGGCGGTGGTTGCAGCCGTGGGCACGCTCGTGCTCGGCATCTGGCCCAACGGAATCCTAGAGTGGCTGATCGAGAAGACCGTAGCGCGGTGACTGAGACGGAGGAGGTCTCTCCTCTCACCCTCAACCGTCTGTCGTTCTACCTCCGCTGTCTGCGCCACCTGCAGGAGGAGGGGGTGAAGCGCGTCTCCTCGCAGGAGATGGCGTGGAAGTACCACCTCTCCGCGACGCAGATCCGCAAGGACCTGGCGCAGTTCGGGGAGTTCGGCATCCGCGGCGTCGGCTACGACGTCGACGCGCTCGCCGCCCATCTGAACGAGCTGCTGGGCCTCGACCGCGAGCATGCCATGCTGATCGTGGGGATGGGCAACCTGGGGAGCGCACTCGCCCAATATCTCGGCTTCAACTACGGCGCCTTCCGCGTCGTCGCGGGCGTCGACCAGGACCCGGCCAAGATCGGCCGCGACATGGGGACCTTCGTGGTCCGCTCGACCGACGAGATCGCCGAGGTGGTCCGCGAATCCGGAGCGGAGATCGGCGTCCTCGCGGTCCCGGCCGAGGTGGCGCAGGAGAACTACGACCGGCTGGCCGAGGCCGGAATCAAAGCCGTCCTCAACTTCGCCCCCGTCCGCCTCAAGCGCCGTCCCGGCGTCCCGCTCAAGAACGTCGACCTGCGGATCAACCTGGAAGAGCTGGCGTTTTTTCTGCGGTAGCTGGGGAAGCCGGGAGAGGGGGAACCACTCCGGCAAGAGCTCGCGTTGTGGAGCCACTATCCCGGCGGTATAGCGGCCTACACGCCGGGGATTAGGCTCAATGTTGTTCGGTTAGCACCCGCTGGGAGCGCCGGCATCCTTGCCGGCCCACGCTCTCCGTGACCACGGCGGCCGGCCCTGGGCCCCGCAGCCCCGAACCCTGCCCCCCCGCCTCCTTTCCAAGAAAGAAGGTCGGGCCTTCGGCCCACTGTCCTTGATGATGCCGGCAAGATGCCGGCGCTCCCAGCGGGGTTACCCGTCGAGCGGGCCGGGCCCGGAGACGCGGGCGTCGAGGATGGCCCCGGACCGTTCGAGAGCCAGCCCGCCCGCCGCCTCCAGCAGATGCGCCAGGCTCTCGGGCCGGCGCACCAGGCACTCGGCCGCATGCGCCGCGTCGAGGAGCGGCTCATCGAACAGAGCGAGGAACCCGATCACCCGCCCGTCGGCACCGGACTCAACGGCATAGCCGGCGCCCTCGGGCTCCTTGCGGAGCGGATCAACAGGTGCGAGGCCCTTGACGCCGAATCTGGCATGGCGTAACGTAGGCGAAACACAGGCGTGCGAGGACTGAGCATCCAGGCAAGCTCTATGCGAGATGACACCAAAAACTCACGAGACGCGAACCGGGTAACCAGAGCCCAGGTGGCGCAGGCAATTCGCTCGGCAGAATCGGACTTCGCACGCTGCTGGTCGATTCTTGTCAATCTCCGCCAAGCGAGAACAGGTGAATTTCTCGATTTCCAGCCTCTCCTCGCATCGACCTGTTTGCGTCTCAGCCGTTTCCACCATTCCGTCGGCGCTGAGCGGCGAGCTCTCGTTGCACGGAAGAAGCACCTCACACAGAAATTTTTTCGCAACAGGATGAGGTCTCTAGACAGGTACGCCCACGCACTCGACGCCGCGATTCAGATCGGTCGAGAGATAGGCGATATATTTGCTTGGCCCTGGTACCAGAATAACCGCGATCTTCTGGTCAGGCATCTTGAGCACCCGAAGAGCGGGAGTCTCCCACCTGGAATCGGAGGCGCTGGCGAAGTCTCGCTCATAAAAAGGTATCAGATGTTACACGGCTCTTTCATCCTCTACCACGGGATAACAAACCTCCTTAGGATTGGTGACATCAGTTTTATCGATCTTGAGAAGCAGTTAGTTGAGTCTATCGCCGAGCTGAAGACCTCTAAGCTATCCGAGGAAGAGCTGCGGGTCACCCTTATTGCCTATCATCCTGGAACAGGCAACAAGGAGCCTCCGCTGTTCTTGGCAGATAGCGCTGTGCCTGATCCCCAGCGCCTCAAGCGGCAGATGGCCAGAATGGAACAGGCCTTCAACCCCTTGCACTCTGATGCTAAGGTCTCTGCCCAGGGAATGCTCTATATTGATGCACTTTTCGAACTAAGTCGCCTCTTCAGAAGACGAAAGCGAGGCGCTTGGGTCAAAGCAGCCGAAGGACTCCTTCTGTTCGCCATAACACGTGATCGGCGCCGCTCTCTAACAGCCCGCTTTCTGGACCCACGACCGTTTGATCCGACAGGAGTCGACATGCCGCCGCCTTCACTGGCGAGAGAGTTCTGGCTAGAGGGATCGGTCGAGAACACCTTCATCCGTAATCTCATCGAGACCACAGGCGATGCTACCTGGATTCCCTTTTTCTGGCTTGGCGTGGATCACGAATTGCTTTGGCAGATCATCGTTGGTAAGGCTTCTGTCGGGTCGATCTACAACCCCGCCTTCTTTTTGCAGAAGCTCAGAGCTCGAGGGATCGAGGTCTCGCAGCTCAAGCCGGGCAGCTTCAGCTTGCGGTACAAAGCTCATGGTTTCACAATGACGAGCACAGACATCAGCCAACCTTTGAAGAGCATCCGACTGCGATTAATGCGGGAAGAGTCTGTTGTCGATGTCTTGCTTGAGCCTGCACACAGAATAGAGGCCAGTGAAATCCCCAACTTTGACAAGATCGGCATTCAGTTTTTCCAATCTCTCGGCCCTGAACTCGTGAAGGGCTAAGTGAGCTTCGGGTACAGAATAGGCGCCTGCCAGATGAGTAGAATTGCACCGGCTACCGCCTTGCGGATTGATCTGCCTTTCTTTGCTTATAAAGGCTGCTCACCGCCGAATCGTGTGGCGACCAGCCGGGTCTTCGACTGGGATCGATGCTCATAAAATGGGTTAGGAGGTAGATTAAGCAATGCCACGCGCTTTCATATCGTACTCCTATGACGACGCAGCGCATCGCGAGTGGGTGCGCGACTTTGCGTCGCGGCTGCGCGCCGATGGCGTGGAGACAGTGCTCGATCAATGGCACCTCATCCCGGGAGATCAGATCCCTGCCTTCATGGAGACGTCCGTGCGGGAGAGCGATTTCGTGCTCATCATCTGCACTCCGAGGTACCGTGAGCGCTCCGATGCGCGAACGGGAGGAGCGGGCTATGAGGGCGACATCATGACCGGGGAAGTGATGACCGGCCGAAGCGACCGCAAGTTCATCCCCATCCTTCGCCGTGGTGCCTGGAAGGACGCGGCACCATCATGGCTGAAGCCGAAGTATCACCTCGACCTCCGCGACGAGGCTGACCACGCCCTCGCATACAAAGACCTCCTAGATACCCTGCTCGGAACGAGGGCTCAGGCGCCTCCCGTGGGTAGGCCTGCTGCGGCGCCGCCCGCGGCGACGGCCGAGCTCGCCGCGGCCGACGAACCACTCCGGATCACCGGCTTGGTAGTCAATGAGGTAGGAACCCCGCGCGAGGACGGCACTCGAGGCAGCGCCCTATACCGGGTGCCCTTCCGGCTCTCGCGGCGTCCTCCGCCCGGTTGGGATCGCCTGTTCATCGAAGCCTGGAATCACCCCATGAGTTTCTCCACGATGCATCGACCCGGCATCGCAACCGTGATCGGCGATCGCATCATTCTCGATGGCACCAGCGTCGAGGAAGTGAAGAAGTACCACCGTCCAACGCTCGTCGAGGCGGTCAACCGGGCGAACGCCGCTTACGCCGAGATGGAGCGGCGCCAGAGGGACGCAGATACTCGCGAGCGAGAGCGTCTTGAACGGCATCGGAAGAGTGTGTCCGATGCGGCTGACGATCTGAAGTTCGAGTAGCGAGGACGACGGACGACGACTTCCGCAAGATGCAGTATGAGGCGCTACGACAAGAGATCTTCGGGGGTCCAGACTCTCCACCAGATCCGCTCAGCACCCTCTAAACATCAGCTGCGAGAGGCCCTAAGAAAGCTTACATCGAAACTAGTACGTCGTCACAGTAGAAGTGACGGGCGGCGATGACGGCAAGACCATCTGAAGCCAGTCAGCCGCGGCGGTTCCGTAGAGACGGCCCAGTCCTTCACCACTCAACCCTCCGGGTCCTACCGTCGTCGGGCCGTCTCAACTCCAGGCACCACCAACGCCGGCAGCACGCCCGGGAATGGTTTTCGGCCGTTTGATTTACATGTCTCGCGGCACCGGCGGTGGTGGACCCGCCTGCCGTGGGAGACGCCCCGACTGCCGTGGCCGCCCTGCCGGAAGTGGTCAAGGACTGGGGGCGTCTCTACGGCAATGTCGTGGGGACGGGGACCGCGCGCGATCCATCAATTTGCCGGTTTTTCCCACCGGCCCAACGGGCCGGCAGAGCCCAGCCCAGGGCTGAGGCCGCAGGCCGATGCCCTGGGTTTAAAAACCCCGCAGCCGCGCGGCCTGAAGGGCCGCGAGAACCTGAATCGAGAGCTGAGCCGGCTCCGGCAGAAACTCTCGCGACCTTTCAGGCCGCGGTCATTGATCGCCTTTCTACCCAGGGCATCGGCCTTCGGCCTCAGCCCTGGGCTAGGGTCTCCCGGCCCGTTGGGCCGGACGGGTCGGCCATCCGCGAGGCCGGGGTAGCAGCCCGCTGCGGGTGCAGGTGCTGGTCGAATCACCTCCTTGACATCTCGAAATTACCAGGGTAAACTTACTCTCATGAAGATCGCCACCTCTCGCGTCACGACCCAAGGGCAGATCTCGATTCCTCTGGAGGTGCGCCGACGTCTTGGGGTGACACCCGGGACGACGATCCAGTGGGAGGCCGAGGGGGACACCGTTGTGGTACGGCGGATTGGCAAGCACAGCTTCGCCGATGTTCGCAAAGCCCTCTTCCCCGGAGGTCCCCCGGAGGCTCGCGACCTGGAGGATCTCAAGAAGGGTATCGAGGACTACGTACAAGCCAAACATGCGCGCCGTTGACACGAACGTTCTCGTACGTCTCGTCAGCGGCGATGACCCCGTCCAGGTCGCGGCTGCGGAGGAGTACGCTGCGTCAGGAGCGTGGGTGTCGCATGTAGTCCTTGTCGAGTGTGTGTGGGTTCTGAAGTCTGTTTATCTGGTTCCACATGCTCAATTGGTCGCGGCGATCGAGGCTCTCCTCGATCACGAAGTGCTGGTGCTTCAGGAGCCTGATGTCGTGGCCGCGGCTCTGGCGATTTTCCGCGCACACCCCAAGGTGGGTTTTTCTGATTGCCTCGTGCTCGAGATCGCGCGGAAGGCCGGCCACATTCCACTCGGAACCTTCGATCGTGCTCTGGGGAAGCAGTCTGGTGCTGAGCGGATCTGAGATGTCCGGAGGTCGGCATTGCGGTGCCGGACGCCGTCCGTGAGCACATTCTGGCCCACGCCGGGGATAGGCTCATTGCTGTTCGGTTAGCACCCGCTGGGAGCGCCGGCATCCTTGCCGGCCCACGCTTTCCGTGGCCACGGCGGCCGGCCCTGGGCTCCGCAGCCCCGAACCCGGCCCACCGTCTTGATGATGCCGGCAAGATGCCGGCGCTCCCAGCGGGGTTGCCGCCGATGCCCTGGGTTTAAATTTAAAAGGCCCCGCAGCCCCGCGGCCTGAAGGGCCGCGAGAACCTGAATCGAGAGCTGAGCCGGCTCCGGCAGAAACTCTCGCGACCTTTCAGGCCGCGGTCATTGATCGCCTTTCTACCCAGGGCATCGGCCTTCGGCCTCAGAAGCCCTGGGCTATAGTCTCCCGGCCCGTTGGGCCGGACGGGCCCGCCACCCGCATCATCTTCTACTCTCCGAGGTCAACCGTACCCGCAGCAGACCGGCGGTCTGTGAACCGCAAAGAGGGCAGGCACAAGGCCTGCCCCTACGGTTCGGTGGAGGGGCAAACCCTTGTGGTTGCCCATGGTCTTGCTTTGCTCCCTCTCCCGCTACGCGGGGGAGGGTCGGGGTGGGGGCCCTCAATACGGGTCCGCGCTGATCACCCCATTCGTGACGCTCCGCGTGTAGTACCCGGTGCTCGGGCGGTTGTGCAGATCGAAGGTTCCGTTCGCGGCGACCTTCCAGATCTTGTAATTCGAGTAGGTCAGCGGCGAGCCGGAGAGGCAGACCTCGGGCGCGTGGTCGGCGAGGATGAAGTAGGCCGGTCCGTCCCCGAGCACGGTCGCGACCCCGTTGCGGTCGACCACCACCGAGGTCACCTCGTTCACCGCGACCCCCAGGGCGCTCGTCGTCTTGACGTCCTGGATCTGGCGGGCGAGGAAGGCCAGCAGGCGGCCCATGCGGTCGCGGGTCACGAAGTGGCTGTCGGTGATCGTGCTCTGCATGTTCGCCCAGTGGAAGAAGTCGTAGGTGAAGGTGGCATACCGGTGGTAGGGGTTGGCAAGCGCCTGGGCCGACGTGATGCTCCCGGTGCAGGCGTCGTAGGTGAAATCGCCCTGGATCGCCAAGCCGGCGCTGGTGCCTCCGACCCCGCCGCCCTTGGCGTAGACGAATTCAGTGGCGGTCTCGACCTTCGTCCCCTTGAAGAGGGTGACGTAGTCGCACTGGTCGCCGCCGGCGTAGAAGACGACCTCGGCGTTCTTGACGGTCGTCTCGACCGCCGTGGTGTTCGCATCCGAGGCTTTGGTGATCACCAGGGTCTCGACCGAATCGACGCCGTTCATCGCGTAGATGTAGTCGTTGTACCCATTGGACCCGGTGGCGCGCAGAATGACGACGTCGATCTTCGTCGAGCAGCTCGTGCAGCCGCGGACCTGATCGATGATCCACTGGAGCGCGGCATCCACATCGGTGCCGCCGCCGCCGAAATCGTGCGCCGGTCCGGCGAGGACCGGGCTCACGTCAGCGGCGTTGCCGGTGAGATAGCGGGTGACCTTCGCTTCAGCGGGGAAGCTCGAGACGGCCAGCAGCACAACGAGAAGCAGCAGAACAAATTTTCTCATCCTCATCCTCCTTTTACACAGAAGAGTGCGCCGGGATGAGGAGAACGCGCCGGGAGCTACCGGAAGTAGCCGAATGCGTCCACCACAAGATGGACGGCGCCGGCCGAATTGTTGCGGACGGTGAGCGCGCCCGAGCCGCTGAAAGTGAGCGGCAGGGTGGCGTTGTTGGCGCGGATCTGCCCCGGCCCGAAGCTGATCGTGGCCGGCGAGGATGCCGGGCCGTCGCTCGGGTAGAGACTGAGGTCACCGCTGCCGGCGGGGCCGACCACGGTCACGTTGACGGCGACCGCCCGGGCGTCCGCGGGAATCGCGCAGACCCCGGAGAGGGTGAAGGTCCGCCGGGCGCCGGCGGCGAGCGCCGGGCCGCCCAGAGGACCGGCGGGATTGCGCGTGTCGAGCAGCCGGCAGGGATAGAGGGTGAAGTAATCGGTGGCGGGCGGAGAATCGCCGAGCGATACTTTGACGACTTGGCCGGGAACCGTGTCGGTCCCCCAATAGGCGTCACCGAAGGCGAGGTCGATCACGGAGCTCTGGAGATAGAGCTCTCCATAGAGTCCGGCGTCCGCCGAGCTGATGTTGCCGCCGTCCGGCGGATAGACTCCGGTCCCCAGGCTCCCCGGGGCGAGTTGGAGGACGCCCGCCTCGGTGGGCAGCGCGTCTCCGTCTCCCAGGCTCACCTTGTAGATCTTTGCCGGATGGGTGTGGTCGGAGCCGAAGAAGGCGAAGCCTCCCGGCGGATCGATCACGCCGGTCGACAGCTCCCTTTCCCCGGCGCCCAGGGTGAGCGCTCCGAGCCGCACCGGCGCGGCATTGCCCGCCCCGAGCCGCAGCTTGACCACCTTGGCGGGCACGACCGTGGGGTTGTAGGTCCCCAGGTAGGCGTACCCGTGGACGAGGTCGATGACCGCGCTGCCGATGCCGCTCTCGGTGGGGTCGAGCGCCGCGGCCCCGATCCGCTGCGGCGGCGCATTCCCCGCTCCCAGCGCGATCTTGACGAAGGACTGGAGCGTCGCGAAGTAGGCGTAGCCATGCGCCGGATCGATCACCCCCCGGCGCGGGCTGTTCTCGCCGGCAGCGAGCACGGCCGCTCCCACGCGCGACGGCAGGGCGTTGCCGGCGCCGGTCGAGACTTTCACCACCCGGCCCGGCGAGGTGCCCGTGCTGACATAGAGATAGTGCTGCGCCGGGTCCTGGTCGCTCGCGTCGATGACCATGCCGAAGACGTTGTTCTCCCCCGCGGCGAGCGGGATCGAGCCCACATAGACGGGAGGGGCGCTCCCCGGGCCGAGAGCGATCTTGATCACCCTCCCGGGGCTGCCCAGGCTGCCGAAGTAGGCAAAACCCGCTTCGGGATCGATCGCGCCGGAGATCAGGTTGAATTCGCCCGGCTGGACGTGGATCGCGGCCACCTCCACCGGGACCGGACCGTTCAAGTCGACCTTGATGACCCACCCGGGGTCCGTGCCCGCCGCGATGCTGAAGTAGGCGAAGCCGGTCCCCGGATCGAACAGCGCGTTGTAGAGAGAGCGATCGAGAGGGGCGCTCAGGGTGAGCTTGCCGGTCCGCTGCATCCCGGCGGGATCGCTGAAAGAAGCTCCCGGGCGCAGGAGCGCCGCCAGGAGGAGGCAGAACGCTGAACGGGCCTGTCGTGAGCTCATCGCGTGCTCCGAGAGAACCGACCCTGAGCTGCAACCGTGAAGATGCTGAAGCGACTATACCACAAATCGATTGGCTAACCTGCACCCCTCTCCCGCTCGCGGGAGAGGGGCCGGGGGTGAGGGCTGAGAACCAGCGACCCCGCCCGCATCTCGCCGCGAAACGGGACCGTCAGGACATAGAAATCCTCGCCCGTCCGCTCGATCCGCCCCGGTCCCAGAGGCAGGCGCTCCCCGGTCGGCCCCGAGAGCACGAAGACGATCCGGCGGGTCGAGGCGGGGACCTCGATTCGTCCCTCCTCGCGGACGAACGGCCCGTGGCCCTCCCCCACCAGAGCGAAGCCCTGCTCGGGAACGAGGAGGAGGACCGGATACTCGGGGCAGTACCACTGGAGATGGCGGTGCCAGGCATAGAGGAAGCCCTCGGCTCCCGAGGGGCCGGTCCCTTCGAGCTCCACGGTTGCCAGGACCGTCTCCCCTGGCGGATACCTGCGGATGGCGGCGAGCGTTCGATCGAGGTCGCGCACGTAGCGTTCCAGGGTCCCCCGATTGTGCTCGTGACGGACGATCGCCAGGAGGCGGGGCTGGTCCGGCCGGCGATCGGCGCCGAAGAGGAAGAGCCCCGCCCCGGCCGCGACGGCCACGACGGTCGCGAGAACGGCCCGGCCGCGGCCAGCGCCGAGAGCCGGGGCGGCGGCCAGGGCGATCGCAGTCAGCAGAGCCGGCAGATGGACCAGGGTGTAGCCGGCCTTGGTGATGTGGAACAGCGCGAAGAAGAGCACCGGCGGTCCGGCCCAGACGAGGATCCACGGCGCCTGGGAGGCGAGCCGCCGGAGACCCGGGACGATCTTCCTTGGCGTGGCGATCCACAGGACGAGGAGCGCCACCGCGCCGGGGACGATCCCCTGGAGGCCCCACTTGGTCAGCACTTCCACGTTGTGCGCGAGCGCGCCCCAGCCGGCGCCGTACAGGATGGACGTCTGCGGCAGGAGCGTCGCGAAGTGCTCGGCGTTGATCCGGCGGTAGGCGCCATAGCCGCCCGCCGCCACACAGAGGGGAAGGAACCAGGCGAGGACCACCGCCGCGCCGAGCGCCGCGCCGCCGAAGAACAGCCCGGGCGTCAGCCGGCCCCGCCGCCACGTCCGCCAGACGCCGAAGAGGAGGAGCGGCGCGAGGAGCACCATGGTCGACTGCCGCAGCCCGCCGGCCAGGGCGAAGAGCCCGCAGGCGAGGAGGAACGGGCGCCGCCCCTCCTCCATCCGCGTCGCCGCCCACGCCAGGACCACGGTCAACCCGCCTTCGAGCGCATAGATGAGCGGCAGCTCGCCGTAGAACCAGAGGAGGGGGTCGAACGCGTAGAGAGCCGCCGCGAAGAGGCCCGCCCGCAGCCGGTCCTCCTCCGAGACAAGCCGGCCGACCAGGAGGACCATCCATCCGGTCCCGATCGCTCCGCCGAGGACCGCGAGCACCACCATGCCATGCAGGGAATCGACGCCGAGCGCCGCCAGGACTTTCAGGATGCCGATCCACAGCGGATATCCGGGAGGATGCGGCTGGTGCGCCGCCAGGTCGTACTTCTCCACTCCGAGCGCGAACTGGACGGAGTCGTGGTCCCACATCCGGTTCAGAGTGAACGGGAGGCGAATGAGGAGGGCCACCACGGCGGCGGCGAGGGCGAGGAGGCCCTCACCCCCGGCCCCTCTCCCGCGAGCGGGAGAGGGGAGAGGGTTAGAAGGAATCACAGACAATGGCATCTCCTCCGAACCGGCAAACCTACACCCCTCGCCCGCTTGCGGGAGAGGGGCCGGGGGTGAGGGCCCACACGTCATACATCTCCCGCAACGCCGCCCGCACATTCCCCCCGTGCCGCAGGAACAGCGTCTCGATTCCCTCCACCTCCCTCCCAGCCAGCTCGCGCACGATCCCCTCCAGCAGCTCCGGGGTGGTCTCACAGTCGAGGAGGGTCGGCAGGAGGCCGGGGCGGTGCGAGGTGATGACGAGCCCTCCCGCCTCCCGGCTGCGGAAGCGGAGAGCGAGCCAGGCGCCGCGGCCGAGCTGCTCGGCGCCATCCACGCAAAGGATGTCGGCGGGGGTCAGATCCCCTAACAGGACCTCGCGCTGCTCCCGGCTCAGCCGGCGGCCGCCGGTGTGGAGCATCACGGAACGGATGCGGAAACCCAGGGCTTCCAGGCGCGGCGCCAGGTCCTCCAGAAGCGTCGTCTTGCCGCGGCCGTGCGGCCCCACGATCGCGGCGCGATAGCGTTGGCTCGCGAGGCGCGCGAGGAGGGCTTCCCAGGTCACGCCGGCGGGCCGGTAGCGGATCCTCTGCACCTTCTGGACCGTGAACGGGTTGTCGGCGGCCCTCATCGGTCCAGACGGATCTCCTCGCCCGTGGGCGAGACCGTGATGAAGCAGCTCCCCGCCTCGTCTCCCGGCTCGGCCACGGCTTCGAGCGCCCAGTGGAGCGTGATCAGATGGCCCGAAAAGCTGTAGGGACCCTCGGGAAGACGGATCCGGAAGGCGCGCTGATCCTGCGCCTCGGGACTTTCGAAAGGGACCGTCTCCACTACCTGCAGATCCTGGTCCCCCCTCCCTTCCGTCGACCAGAACAACCGCAGCTCGATCGTCTTCGGCGGCTTCGGGAGCTTCCAGCGCACCGTTCCATCGATCGCGTCGCCGGGCCGGAACGAGGTCCTGCCGTCGACCGTCTCCACCTGGATGAGCTCGTCCATGCGTCACCTCATCATGGTGGCCGGAGCCACCACGAGGTCGTATTCGTCCTCGGAGTCGGGCCAACCGGGGATGTCGCAGGTTGCCTTGAGCGTCCAGATGATCTTGTTGTGGTCCGCTGAGAAGGAGGGGGCGGTCTCGTCGGGCACGGAGACGTTGGCGCTGCCCTGCGCGATCTGCATCGGCTGATCGGTCTCGAGGATCGGAATCGTCGCAAAGACCTGGCGATCGGTCACAATGTCCGTGCCGCGGCGATAGGTCGCCTGCTCGCGCCCCTCGAGGAAGATCCGCAATCGCTTCACCCGCTCCACCTTCCCCTCGATCTTCCATTGCAGCAGAGCGGACTGGCCGAGCACCAGCACGCCCTGGCTCAGGGTCATCTCCAGGCGGGGGTTGAACAGCACCAGGAACTGCCGGAAGACGGCGACGATCAGGCCGAGTCCGATCAGCACGAACGGCACGAGGAAAGCGACGAGACAGCCTTCCGGCGCCTTGCCCTCTCTCCATTTGACGACCATCGCGATCACGAAGGCGGAGACGATCCCGTTCCAGAAGAGGGCCACGAGGATCAGCCCCACCAGCTTGCCGAACGCGGCGAGCAGCGGGCGCAACACCTTCGGTTGCGCCGCGTCCGCCGGGATCTCGACGCCGAACGGCGACGGGCGGAGACCCAGGGCAGCCTGCGCGGCATCCACGTCCTTCGAGCGCCGATATTTCCGCGCCGTCCGGAAAGCCCAGACGATCCCGCCGGCGCCGGCGGCCACGAAGATGAGCGGGAACAGGCCGAACAGGTACATCCAGGAAAGATCGCGGCTGAAGACGGCACTGTCCGGATGCGCGGGATCGACCCAGCAGGTCGTCCGGGATCCCGGAGGGTGCTGGGCCACGATGGCGGCCTTGCCGTCGTAGCCGCTCGACGAGCCGCCCATGAAGTCATAGCGGGAGCCGCGGAACTCCTGGCCGTCGACGGTCCAGGTGTAGGCGATGTCGACCCGGTACGTGTCGCCGTCCGAGCTCGAAGCCACCTGGCTGGAGACCACGCGGCAGGTGACCGGCTGCCAGAACCGGGCGGAAATCCAGGTGCTCCACGGCCGCCAGAGGACGAAATAGGAGGCGAAACACCCGATGGCGAGGAAGGGGACGAAGAACAGCACCAGACAGCCCGGGGACATCTGGTTGCGCCGCCGCGAGTTCGAGAGGGGTTTCATGGTCGCTCCGAGGAAGCTGACCGTATTCTAGTGCCTGGGGACCGGAAGCTCGACGACGATCTCCCGTCCCCCCTCCTGGCGGCGGACGTCGACTCGCGCCTGCGGAGAGAGCGGCTTCGGATCGCCCGCCTTCCCCACCCAGAGCAGATAGCTCGCTTCCGGGAGCTGCAGGGCGAGCGTCGCCTCCGCGGACGGGGCCACCTGCACCTCCTCGCGCCGGCCGGCCATGGCGCGCGGCACGTAGTAGACCCGCAGGCCGGAGACCGGCGCCCCGTCCTCCTTCCCCTTGACGTGGACCACGACGCGGGCGTCGCGCCAACGCCGCGGATGATCGCCGCCGCGGCGCATCTCGTCGAAGCTGGCGGCCTTCAGGTTCATGTCGTCGGAGATCTGGACGATCGTCTCCCGGTCGGTGGCGCCCATCGCCTTGCCGGTCTTGACGAAGGCCTCCAGGATCGTCTTGACGAGCTGCACCTCGGCGAGCGACTGGTGGAGGACCTCGGGAGGAAGCGGCAGCTTGCCGCCGGTGGCTCCCGTATTGAGCAGCGCGAGAAAGCCGCGGATCTCGTCGAGGCCGCCGACGACGTCCTCCTTCGCGTCCGCCCCCTCGAAGCGCGCAGCTGGAAGGAGGTTGACCCGTTCGACGATCGGTCCGAGGGAGGAGTCGATCTCCAGGAGCGCCCGCTTGGTCATCGGGGCCAGGCGCAACGTGACGAGCGTGCCCGGAGGCATCCGCGCAGCCTCTGCAGCGGGCACCGCCGGCAGGGTCAGGGATGTCCCCGGCGGGAGCCTGTCGACGCTCGCGAGGCTGGGATTCAGCAGGTAGACGAGAGCGAGGGCGTCGCCGCCCGGCCGGATGCCCCGGTCGCGCAGCAGCTCCTCGATGGGCTCGCCGCCGGCCGTGACGCTCACGGCGACCAGTTGCGACGCCGGAGACGCGTCGAGGTCGAGGCCGGCGGGAAGGGGCTTCTCTTCGGCATGGGCCGGAAGGCTGAGCATGAAGAGGAACAAGACAATGGGGAGAGCGGCTCGGGCCATGCGGGGATCTTAGAGGATCGGAGCTCGCTTGTTCACGACCGGCGATAGAATCGTAAAGATGAGCTGGCGAACCGGCGATGTTCGCCCGAGGCACTTCCCTCCGTCGTGCTCCCACGATATCTTTGACGGATCTCGGGAGACTCGCCTATACTCGGAGCATGGCCGAGCCCGCCAGGAAAACGCCGACGGCGCGCAGAGACGACAGGGCTCCGGACGAGGAGCCGGGGATCACCCTCCTGCGCTGGGTCGAGCACCCCGATGGAACGAGGGAGCAGCTGGAGCTTCCGCTGACGCCGGAGCGTTTTCTCAATCCGCAGGTCGGGGATCAGATCATGCAAGGGGAGCGGCACGGGGACACGGCCTCAGATTTGTACCGTCTGTTGAAGAACCACTTCCGGCCGCAACCGGAGGTGCTGATCCTCTTCGATGTGAAGCACCTCTTCGGTCCCGACCTTCCGGGCCCTGGCCCCGATGTCTCGATCATCCGCGGGAGCAAGAAGGGAGACCGCTTCAGCTTCGACGTGGAGGCGGAGGGTGTCCTCCCCTGCCTGATTATCGAGGTGGTCTCCCCTCTCGATTCCAAGATTCGGTGGACGGATCTGGATGACAAGGTCAAGGTCTACCAGCGCGCCGGTATCCCCGAGTACGTGATCATCGACTCCACCCTGAAGGACCGCCGCTACCGGCTCTTGGGCTACCGACTGGACCGGGCCGGCCACTACCGGCCGATCGCGCTGGATGCCGAAGGGCGCATGCTTTCCGAGACGACCGGTCTCTGGTTCAAGATTTCCCCGGACGGTGAACGGGTCCTCGCCTTCGAGCATCCGAGCGGACGGCAGCTGCTGAACCTGGACGAGGCGACGGATCAGCTTCTCGCCGCCGAAGCCGAAATCGCTCGTCTCAAGGCCGAGCTCGACCGCCTCCGCGGCGGCGGCGCATAACTACGGATAGTACCCGCTGATCGTCCGCGCCTCCATCCCGCCTTTCGTCATCTTGACCTGGACCGTCCGGAACGCTCCGTCCGTGCCGGTCTGCGAGGACTGGTAGGCGATGCGGTACTGCGCGCGGAGCTCCCTCTCGATCTGGCTGTAGACCCCGGAGAGATCCGCGACGTCCCTGGCGAAGAAGCTCTTGCCGCCGGTGACGGTGGCCAGCCGGGTGAGCTTCTGCGCCGCCTCTCCCTTCGGCCCGTCCTGCAGACCGAGGCCGATGGCGTAGACCGCGATCCCCGTCCGCCGCGCCGCTTCCACGGTCTGCTCGAAGCCGAGACGGCTGGTGCGGTCCTGGCCGTCGGACAAGAGCAGCACGGCCCGCTGCCCGCTCGATCCGGTCAGATACAGGAGCGAATAGACCAGGCTGTCGTAGAGAGCCGTGTCGTCCCCCGCGACGATCCCCTGCAGCCCCTCCTCCAACTGGGCGAGGTCGCTGGTCAGCGGCACGGTGACCTGCGGTGAGCGGTTGAAGGCGATCACCGCCGCCTGGTCGTGTGGCCGCAGCAGGCTGTGCAGAAAATTCACCGCCGCCTGCCGCACCGATCCCATCTCCGGCGCCATGGAGGCCGAGCTGTCGATCAGCGTCACCACCCGCACCGGCGTGTCTCCCACCTGCTCCACCTGGCGGATCTGCTGGCGCGCTCCATCCTCCGTCACCACGAAGGACCCGGGGTCCAGAGGGCTGGTCACCGGCCGGCCCTGGCCGTCGAGCACCGTCGCATAGAGCTCCACCATGTGGACGTCCAGCCGGTCCGGCTCGGCCGGAGTGTTGATGAACACCACGTCCTCAGACGATCCGCCGCCGGCCAGATAGGCCACCGCACGCAGATAGCCCGCCTCTCCCTCCTGGGGCAGGACGAATGGCTGCGAATAGGGCGGCTGGTAGAGGGTCGCGATCCGCTCTTCCCCGAACCAGAGCTCGACATGATCGACGGTCTCGCCCGGCGGCGGCGTCACGTCGGCGAGGATGCGCAAGCTCTGCCGGTACGGCCGGCCGGGCCGGGGCTCCAGGAGCCGCACCCGGAAATCCCGCGCGCCGCCGTTGATCAGCACCTCGTCGCGCGCCACCACCTCCCCGTTGCCACCGATCCCCTCCGCCCGCAGCTTGCGCGGGCGCGGCACCGGGCCGAGGTCGAGAGTGAGATCGAACGGCGGATGGTTGCGGGTCAACAGGGGCTTGCCGTCGAGGGTGAAGGCCACGCGCTCGATGTTCTCGGCCGGCGGCGCGTCCGGCGCCTGCTCCACCTGCACCGGGAAACGGACGTGACCGATCAGCAGCGATCCGGAGGGAGCCAGGAGGCGCAGCCCCGGCCGCTCCGTGGACAAGGCCACGTCCGCCTCGGCCAGGACGCGCCGGACGTCGGGCGCCACGGGAGCCGGCGCCACCGGAGGGGCCACAGACACGGGAGCCGGTGCGGTCGTCAGAGCGGCCGTCACGGCCAGCGGTTGCGGAGCCGCGGGAGCCGCCTCGACCGAGGTCCTCTGCATCTGCGGCACCTCGATCTCCCGCTCCACCACCAGGGAGCTCCCGCTCTCGAGATGCTCGAGGCGCACCCGCAGGACGTAGCTCCCCGGCTCGAGATAGCGCTCGAAGACCAGCGGCACGGACCCGCCCGCCGGCCGTGAGTGCAGCCGGTAGAGAAACGTTTCGAATTGCTCCCCGCCCCGCAACACCTGTCCGCTGATGGAGAACTCGGGCCCCGCCTCCGAGGGCAAGCCGGCCGGGAGCGATTGGGGCGCGACGAGCATCATCACGCGCACCACCACCTTGCCCCATTGCAGCCCGGCGTATTCGACGTCCAGGTCCGCCTGGAGCTGAGGAGCGCCGCCCGGCGCCTCGATGGCGACGGCCCGGAAGGTCGACACCCACTCTCGCGGACGCGGCCGTGACAAAGCCCGCTCGAGCAATGCCTTGTACTGGTCCTGGCCGGTCCAGCGGATCCACTTGACCTCCTGATCGAGCTTGTCGCGGTTCGTGCACGCCTCCGCGGAGATCATCTTCAGATCGAGAGCGCTTCCTGGCTGCCACAGCCGCTCCAGGCCGCCGTCGCCCGGCACGAAGAGGAGGACCGTGCGGTATTTCTCGCGGAAGCCCGGCTCATAGGCCCAGACTTCCAGGTTCCCTGATGCCGGGCAGCGCGCCTGGATGATCGAGGTCGGCTCGCCGCGCAGCAGGAAGACCCGCGACCGGTCGTCTCTCAGGTCGCTCCAGCGCCGGTTCACCTCGGCGAGACGGCGCTCCCACACCTCGCGCAGCTCGTTGCGACTGGTCTGCGGGTAGGGATCGCGCGCCTGCCAGAACTGCTGCAGGAACATCTGGCGCTCGGAATCGCCATGCAAGCCCAAGAATGTATTCTTTTCACGGTCGGTCGCGAGAATGTCGAGATCCTCGGACCAGTCGCGGACCTGCTGCTGCGGCACACTCTGCCCGCTGTCCGCGCAAAGGATGGATAGGGAGGATGGAACTGCCAGGACGGAAACGACACACCACGCACAGAGATCGCGCCTGCTCATCTTCGTCTCCCTCCAGCGGGAGCCCTAAGATGTACAGCGTCCCCGACCCCCGCGCTCAGGAGAGCATCGAAAAGCAAGAGACGTGCCGGGGTCCCCCGGGGTCCCCTCCCCCATCCCCTCCCCCGCCGAGCGGGAGAGGGGGGCGGGTTAGCCCGTCAAGCTCCGACTACCGTGGACCGACTAACCTACACCCCTCTCCCGCTTGCGGGAGAGGGGCCGGGGGTGAGGGCTCACTGTCCAGTTGCCGGCGCAGGCCCGTCCAGATCCTGGATCAACGCGTCAGACGCCGGACGTTCCTTGCGCAGGCGCGCGGAGACCTTCTCCACCTCGCGCATCACGCGCAGCACGTTCTCCCCCGCGAGCTTCTTGACGTCCTCGTCCGTCCAGCCGCGCCGCAGCAGCTCGGCGAGCAGGGCCGGAAAGTCGTCGACCCCCTCGAGGCCCAGAGGTGTCGAGGTGATGCCGTCGAAATCCGAGCCGATCCCCACGTGATCGACGCCGGCCACCTGGCGCACGTGCTCGATGTGGTCGGCGACCTGGGAGAGCGTGGCGCGCGGCGCGGGGTGCGCAGTACGCCAGGCCTCCAGCTCGCTCTTCACCGTGTCCGGATTGTCGGGATGGAGGGCCTTCGACCGCGCCTCCTCCGCATCCTGCGCGGCGTTCCACGCGCGCACCTCTTCGGAAACGAACGAGGGGACGAACGTGACCATGACCACGCCGCCGTCCTCCGGCAGCTTGCGCAGGATCTCGTCCGGCACGTTGCGCGGATGGGCGTCCAGAGCGCGAGCCGACGAGTGCGAAAAGATCACCGGCGCCTCGGAGACCGCCATGGCATCTTTCATCGTTTCGGGCGATACATGCGAGAGGTCGACGAGCATGCCGAGGCGGTTCATCTCGCGGATCACCTCTTCGCCGAACGGCGTCAGGCCGCCGTGCTTGGGAGCGTCGGTGGCCGAATCGGCCCAGTCGTTGTTCTTCGAATGGGTGATCGTCATGTAGCGCGCACCGGCCGCGTAGAGCTGGCGCAGCACGCCGAGCGAGTTGTTGATCGAATGCCCCCCCTCCATGCCGATGAGCGAGGCGACCTTGCCGGCCTTGTGGATGCGCTCGACGTCGGCCGCCGTGGTGGCGATCTCGAACACGTCCGGATAGCGCTCCGCCAGGCGGTGGACCACGTCGATCTGCTCCATCACCGTGCCGACCGCCTGCGGGCCGGCCATCTCGACCGGGATGTAGACCGACCAGAACTGGCCGCCGAGGCCTCCCTGCTTCAGGCGCGCGATGTCGGTCATCATCGGCTTCTCGAGCCGGCTGGTGTCCTCTCTCAAATCGAGCTTGTCGAGATGATTGCTCACCCGGTCTCGCAGCTCCCAGGGGAGATCGTTGTGGCCGTCGATGAGCGGCACCTCCCGCAGGATGCGGTGGGCGCGCTCGAGGAGCGCCGGGTCCGCCTTCGCCTCCTCGGCCGCGCCCGCGGGAAGGCCGAGCGCGAGACCCATCAGGTAGATTGCCACCAGGCCGAGAAACCGGGTCGTCTTTCGCATAGAGTCTCCTTGCCGACGTGAGCCCGCGCGCATTCTACGATCAGGAGGCCCGATGGAACACCCTGTCCCGATCCGCCCCGCGGAGCGCGCCGTCTGGGATCCCCACAAGATGGGCAAGGCGACGCTCTACCAGTCCGACCGCCTCCTGGTGGGTCTGAACGCCTTCGAGCCCGGCCAGGAGCACAAGCTGCACGCGCACGCCGGCATGGACAAGGTCTATCACGTGCTCGCCGGCCGCGGCGTCTTCCTCCTCGAAGGACGCGAAGAGCCGATGGACGCCGGCACCTTGCTGATCGCGCCCGAGAGCGTGCCGCACGGCATCCGCAACACCGGAGAGGAACGGCTCCTCGTCCTGGCGATCCTGGCGCCGTCGCCGTAGGCCCTCACCCCCGGCCCCTCTCCCACGAGTGGGAGAGGGGAGAGGGTTAGAAGGTTCCATCGGTGTCCGGCAGGTCTTGGCTAACCTTGGCTAACCTACACCCCTCTCCCGCTTGCGGGAGAGGGGCCGGGGGTGAGGGCCTACGTGGTAGAATCGTGGGTATCCAATCCGAGGAGCGCGCATGGAGCCCATGGCGAAGCCTGCGTCCGTCGTGAAGTGCGAGAAGCACGGCCTGCACTACGATTCTGTGAAGACGAGCGGATGCGTCCTCTGCCGCCGCGAGTCCGGCGAGCTCCCACCGCCCCGGCCCGGCGCCGCCCCGGCTGCCGCATCCTCCGCCACTGGCTCCTCCAGCTCTCTCGGTAGGGCTCTGGCCGTCACCGGCGTGCTCGTGGTCGTGACCGCCTTCGCGATGCAGATGGTCTACGGCCAGTTCCAGGAATGGCTGCGGAACACCGGGAGCTCCAGCGCCCAGACGGGCGCGACGTACCAGCAGAAGCAGATGGAAGGGGTGCTCAAGGAGCTGAAGAAGGACAGTACGGAGCCGCCGGAGACTCCGTAGGGCTCCTACTCGTACAGCTTCTCCAGCCGGAAGATGTGCCGCCGGAACAGGACGCCGGCGATGTGGGCGCTGGTGAAGAACCAGTAGGCGCCGACGATCCCGCTCAGGATCGCCCCGAGGATCGGAATCGCAGAGAACGCGAGCCGCAGGACGAAGAAGGCCGCGCCCAGCCCGAAGGTCAGGTTCGCCGCGGTCACCGCGTCGGCGCCGCCGGTGACGAATCCCTTGGTGTGGAGGTCCAGCCGCAGGATGCTCGGCCGGGTGAAGCGGCCCGCCGCGCCATAGGCCATGGTCGCCAGGGCCGCGCCGAGCCACGCGAGGAGCGCGAAGACCACCCAGAAGAACACACCGGGCTCGCCCGCGACCAGGGTCTTCCAGCGCAGGAAGAGATAGAGCCCTGCCGGGCCGAACTGCAGCAGGGCGATCCCGACGTAGGTCAGGATGTCCGCCAGCCTCTCGCCGAAGTCCGAGTAGTCCGGCCACTCGGGAAGCTCGTCCTGCCCCTCCGCCGTGGTCCGCACGATCGAGAACTGCAGGCCGATCATCAACGACCAGAAACCAGCCGCGAAGAAGTAGCGCCAGAGGCCGATCCCGAAGGTCAGCATGACCTGGATGAGCATCATCGAGGCCACGGCCACAATGAACATGAGCAGGCCCGACCCGCGGAAGGGATAGGCCAGCGCGTCCGTGAAGCTGTAGGGCTTCGTCACCGCCTCATGCCGGCGGACCTGCTGTACCGTCGCCGGCTGCCCTTCGGCGAGCGGCAGCGCCCGCTCTCCGCACAGGGTACAGAAGAGCAGGGCATGCCCCTTGCGGATGCACTCCCCGCACAACACCTTTCCACACCCGTCGCAGCGGAACATGGCAGCCACGTTCGGGTGCTGCACACACATCTCGCTCATGCAGTCCTCCAACAAGACCGGCCGGGATCGGATCGATGCCACGGAGTATACCAGACTCTCACCCACAGCGGATCGGCGGTGAGGCCCAAAGAAATAGTCGGCGCGGAACTAAGGGCCTGCTACGAAACCAATCAGCCAGGATGATCCTCTTCTCTCGCAGCTTGAAATGATGATGTTGATGGCCGTCCTATCCGGCCCAACGGGCCGGGAGAACATAGCCCAGGGATGAGGCCGCAGGCCGATTCCCTGGGATCCAACGGCCGCCACGATCATGCGGCCTGAAGGGCAGCGGGAACCGTTGGTCGGCGCGTCGCCAGCCGCCAAGCTTCGGGCGGGACGCGACGGGTTTGAGTCGACTGCGGGCGAGAGCGCGGAACTCGGGCCGCCTGGGTCGCCTGCCCAGAGGACTTGACTCATGTCGGATCTGGCATATATGCTGCCCCCGATGGGAGAGGGGGACAAGCCGCTCGTGTGGCTGCATGGCGAGATCAAGACCCCACCCATGTCGGTGGCCGTACGCCTGGAAGCTGGTCATCTCTTGAGACGCCTGCAACGGGGCGAGCTTCTCTCGATGCCGGAGTCGCGCCCCATGCCCTCGATCGGCCCCCGCTGCCACGAACTGAGAGTCGGTGACGCTGACGTGACTTGGAG
>WNGB01000121.1_pt1 | contig 103398 bp, 110 predicted proteins | sample 5400681 | NCBI WGS metagenome assembly WNGB01 (sample SAMN13153367, study PRJNA577476) | soil metagenome | isolation source: 115 cm soil or saprolite under grassland replicate 2 | place: USA:California | collected 2016-06-15 | reverse complement strand
GGCATACCGACGCCGCGCGGACGCGACCCTGGGACCGCGACACGATCGTCAACCTCTACTCAATCGGGAAAGCGGTCACCGCCATCTGCACGCTCCGGCTCGTCGAGGCCGGCCTGCTCGACCTCGACGCACCGATCGCACGCTACTGGCCCGAGTTCGCGCAGGCGGAAAAAGCGCGGATCCCGGTGCGCTATCTCCTGACGCATCAGGCGGCGCTCCCGGCCATCGCCCGCGCGCTGCCATCGGGGGCGTGGAGTCGGTGGGACGTCATGACGGAGGCGCTCGCGGCTCAGGCGCCGTGGTGGGAGCCGGGGGCGGGCCATGGGTATCACGTGAACACGCAGGGATTCCTGGTCGGCGAGGTCGTGCGCCGCGTCACCGGCAAGACGCTCGGCGCCTATCTGCGCGACAGCCTCGCCGGTCCCGCCGGCATCGACTTCTTCATCGGCTTCGGTGCCGAGCTCGACGGTCGCTGTGCCGACGTGCTACCTCCGCCGCCGAGCCCCGAGGGCGAGGAGCTGCGGCGGCAGCTCAGCGTGAATCCCGAGAGCCTGACCGGCCTCCACCTCATGCGGGTCAACGCCTATCTCAACCCGACGGGGATCTCCGGGACGGGCGTCGTCAACACGCGGCCGTGGCGCGCTGCGGAAGTGCCGTCGACGAACGGCCACGGCACGGCGCGCGCGGTGGCGCGCCTCTTCTCGGCGCTGGCCGGTGACGGCAAGCTGGATGGCGTTCACGTTCTCTCGCCGGAGATCATCGCGCTGGCGACCGAGCAACAGGTGTATGGGGACGACGTCGTGCTGCAGCGTCCCACGCGCTTCGGGCTCGGCTTCCAGCTCACGATGGCCGAACGCCCGCTCGGTCCCAATCCGCGGGCGTTCGGCCACTTCGGCGCCGGCGGCTCGCTCGGGTTCGCCGATCCCGACGCGCGGCTCGCCTTCGCCTACGCCATGAATCAGGGGCGGGGCGGCTGGCAGCACAAGCACGTCCGGCATCTGATCGATCTCGTCTACGCGGCGATGTAGCCAGGCGGGAACTCCGAGGGGCGCTAGCAGGTAGCAGAAATCCTTGTTGGCCAGGGCATCGAGCTCGTACTTGAGCCCGCGCGCGATGGTGGCCCTCATCGCCGCCGAGGCCGAGCGGGAGCGGCGCGTCAGCGCGGCCCAGGTCCACGCATCTTTCTATTTCAGCCATGCCGGTCGTGCGACACTATTGTCTACCTGTTTGCACCTTCTTTGAGTGCGAGGAGGTGCCCGGCGACGGCGTCCGCGACACCGTCGACCCTCGTCAACGATCGGCGGGCCGAGGAACGATGGACACGTGAACCTCCAGCGGTATCAGCTCGACGATCTCGTTCAGGCCCGGCCGGTCGCCGTCGTCGGCGCCTCCCAGGATCCGACCCGCATCGGCGGCCGGCCCATCGCGTTCCTGAAGGATGCGGGATTCGCAGGCGCGATCTATCCGGTCAACGCCAAGTACCCGGAGGTCCACGAGTACATGAAGGACGTGGCGTTCGACTCCCGCTCCCGTGACGCATGAGCAAGCTTTCGGGATGACCCGCTCGCTGCGCGCGTATCCGCTCCTCACGGGCGCCCGCGGTCAGGCGGAGGCCGACCAGGACGCGCTCGCCGGGGCCATCGTCGCGATCTCCCGGTTCGCGGTCGACGGGGAGCGGCACATCCGCGAGCTCGACGTAAACCCCCTCATCGTGCTGCCGTCGGGCGAGGGCGCGGTGGCGGTCGACGGCCTGATCGTCGTCGACCCGTTGCCGACGACGTCACTCTCCGCCCGCGCCTACTTTCGCGAACGGTGACTGGACCTGCCAGAACGGCGCGTCCTCCGTGGTGACGATGTCGAGCAGGATCAGCCCCGTCGCGCCCTTGAGCCGGCCGGCCGCGGTCAGAAGCGCGTTCATCGTCATCGCGACGCCGCCGTCACCGCACACCGCGACGCAGTCAGATCTTGCGTCGGATAGTGCAATTGACTCTGGAAATGAGGCGTTTGCTGGAGCCGGAAAGCTAGAGTCGACCGGAATTTCCGATGTGGGTGGCCGAAGTGCGTCCCTTGACATGGGAGTCCGCGCTTCCTAGAATCCCGCCAGAATCGGTTTTCAGCCGCAGGCCCCACCCAACCCCCGTGCCCAAGGAGGTGCCAACATGACCAGACGGACTTGGCGAGGCTTCGCAACCGCGGTCGCCCTCCTGGCGGCCGTCAGCATGCTGGGCGGCGCGCTTTCCCCACCGCCCACCGCAGCCCAGCAGACGATCACTCTCAAGATGCAGGCCAGCTGGCCCGCCTCCCTGACGCTCTTCGACAACTTCAAGATGTTCGCCGACCGGGTGGACAAGCTCTCGGCCGGACGGCTGAAGATCGAGCCCCTGCCTGCGGGCGCGATCGTCCCCGCCTTCGAGGTGCTGGACGCCACCAACAAGAAGGTCATCGACGGCGCCCACACCTGGGCCGCCTACTGGGTCGGCAAGAACAAGACCGCCGTTCTCTTCACCGGCGGACCCGGCGGCACCTTCGGCATGGACTACATCGACGTGATCGGCTGGTATTACGAGGGCGGCGGGCTCGAGCTCTACCAGCAGTACTACAAGGACATCCTGAAGGTGAACGTCGTGCCAATCCCGATCCTGCCCTCCGGTCCCCAGGCCTTCGGCTGGTTCAAGCGACCCATCAAGAACCTGGCCGACTTCAAGGGCATGAAGTGCCGCCAGACGGGCATGGCCGCCGAGGTCTACACTGCCATGGGCATGACGGTCGTCAACATGCCCGGCGGCGAGATCATCCCGGCCGCCCAGCGCGGCGTCATCGACTGCGCCGAGTGGATCGGGGGCGTCGAGGATCTCAAGCTCGGCTTCCACACCGTGTGGAAGTACCACTACACGCCGGGCATGCACGAGAATGTCACCATCGGCGAGCTGCTGATCAACGGCGACGTGTGGAAGGGCCTGGCGCCGGACCTCCAGGAGATCATCAAGTCCGCGGCCATGGAGACCCTCGTCCGCTGGTGGGCGCGCTGGCAGCGCCAGAACGCCGACGCCATCAAGGAGCTGCAGGAGAAGCACAAGGTCCAGATCCTCCGCACGCCAGACGACATCCTGTACGCCTTCCTCAAGGCCTGGGACAAGATCGCGGCGCAGGAGGCCGAGAAGGATCCCTTCTTCAAGAAGACGCTGGAGTCCCAGCGGAAGTACGCGTCCTTCGTGGTCCCGGCCAAGCGCTTCATGTTCCCGGCCTATGACTTCGCGGCCAACTACTACTGGCCGCCCAAGAAGTAGGACGGCTCGGCCGAAGGGTATGGAGGGGCTAGCCGGTCGCTAGCCCCTCCCTCCGCCCCCCCGTGCCTATCCAGGAGGAACCGCGCCGAATGCCAGAGCCCCCGCCCGGTCTGTTGAAGGTCATCCGCGCCATCGACGGCTTCACCGAGTACTCCGGGAAGGCCGTCGCCTTGCTGATCTTCCCGCTGGTCTTCGGGCTGACCTGGGAGGCCATCTCGCGCTACCTCCTGAACTCGCCGACCATCTGGGCCTTCGACCTCTCGTACATGCTCTACTCGGCATTCTTCATGCTGGGCGCCCACTTCGCGCTTCTCCGGGGCGCCCACATCAGGACCGACATGCTGTGGGAGAAGTTCTCGGACCGGACCAAGGGGCTCATCGACGCCAGCGCCTACGTGTTCTTCGTCTTCCCCGGCATGATCCTCCTCTTCTACGCCAGCGTGGACGAGGCCTGGGCCTCCTTCATCATGTGGGAGCGCTCGGAGCAGACCGCGTGGCGCCCGATCATCTGGCCCTTCAAGGGCCTGGTGCCGCTGACCGCGGTCCTCATCCTGATCCAGGCGGTCTCGGAGCTGCTCAAGAGCCTCTACGCCGCCCGGACGGGCACGTTGCTCTCCAGGCACGAAGGCGTCGAAATATGACCGGCGGCGAGTTGCTCGGCATCATCATGCTGACGATCATGATTGGGGTGATCTTCATCGGCTTCCCGATCGCCTTCACCCTCCTGCTCCTGGCGCTCGGGTTCGGCTATTTCGGCCTCGGCGCCATCGTCTTCGACCTGGCCTACTTCCAGGCCATCGGCCTCATGAAGGAGCAGATCTTCGCCGCCGTCCCGCTCTTCATCTTCATGGGCTACGTCGTGGAGCAGGCCGGGCTCATGGAGCGGCTGTTCCGCGCCGTCCGGGACGCCCTCGCGCCGGTCCGGGGCGCCCTCTACATCGGGGTCATCCTGACGGCCACGGTCTTCGCCATGGCCACCGGCATCGTGGGGGCGGCGGTCACCGTGCTCGGCATCATGGCGGCGCCCATCATGATCAAGGCCGGCTACAGCCCGCGCCTGTCCGCCGGCGCCATCGCGGCCGGCGGCACCCTCGGCATCCTCATCCCGCCGAGCGTCATGCTGATCGTGATGGGCCCCGTCATCAACGTGTCGGTGGCCCACCTCTACGCCGCGTCCTTCGGCCCTGGGTTCATGCTGGCGTCCATGTACATCGGCTACTGCCTCGTCAGGAGCTTCTTGAACCCCAAGCTGGGCCCTCCGGTGCCGCTCGAGGAGCGGGCCGCATCGGTCTGGATGGTGCTCTGGGAGCTGGTCGTGGGTGTCCTGCCGCTGGCCGCCCTGATCGCCGCCACCCTCGGCACGATCATGGCCGGGATCGTCACCCCCACCGAGGCGGCGGCCATGGGAGCCTCGGGGGCGATCCTCCTGACCATCCTCTACGGCCGCTTCACGCTCCGGGGGCTCAAGGACGCGGCCTACAAGACCTGCTTGACGTCCAGCATGGTGCTCTTCCTGGCTGTGGCCTCCAACGTCTTCGGCGCCGTCTTCTCTCGCCTCGGCTCGGCCACCGTGGTCACCAACGCCATGATCAAGCTTCCCCTGCCCCCCTTCGGGATGCTGCTCCTGGTGCAGGTCCTGATCTTCCTGCTCGGGTGGCCATTCGAGTGGCCGGCCATCATCCTGGTCTTCCTGCCGATCTTCTGGCCGGTGATCGAGGCCCTGAAGTTCGATCCGATATGGGTGGGAGCGCTGATCGCCGTGAACCTCCAGACGGCCTTCCTGTCGCCGCCCGTCGCGATGTCGGCCTACTACCTCAAGTCGGTGGTGCCCCAGTGGGACTTGCGCACGATCTACGGGGGCATGTTCGACTTCATGGCCATCCAGGTCATCGGGCTCATCCTCGTGATGCTCTTCCCCCAGATCGCCCTCTGGTTCCCGGGGTGGCTGTTCGGCTAGGGCGGGCCCACAATCCGATGACTCGCGCTAATCCAGCCAGTCTTCCTCTTTGAGCTTCCTGGGCAGGTAGGTCTTGGTCAGGTAGCGGAAGTCCTTGTTGGCGAGCGCGTCGAGCTCGTACTTGAGTCCGCTCGCGAGCATCCGCTTGATCTCTTCCTGCCAGGGCTTCTTCTGGAACCAGCGGTACTTGAGCAGCTCCCTGGCGCGGCTGATGTCCTTGTCGTTGAGCTTGATGCCGACGTTGCGCGGCAGCCCGTAGCGGTCGGGATCCACGCTGGACAGCCCGATGAACTTGGCCTTGGGAATGGCCATCCGCTCGCTCTCGAACGCAAGGTTGATCGATCCCTGCTTGACGACCGAGTAGATGTAGTAGCCCCATGGGTCATTGTCGACGAGGACGTACACGGGGATCTTGTATTCCTCGTGAAGACGCCGCGCCAGGCGCCGGACGCCTCGGGGCGGCTGGCCGTTGCCGGTCAGCAGCACGCAGTTGTAGCGCCGCCAGAACTTGTCCTCCGAGAGGCGGTTCCACTGGGTGCCCTTCTCGACCAGGAGGACGAAGTCCGCCGTGCAGCGACGGATCTCGATGAAGTCGGGCTCCACGATGGACGGCACCGAGTAGCCGCCCTTGCCCAGGCGCGCGCAGTCCACCCGGTCGCCGTCGTCGCCGAACACGACGGGCCCGACGATGCTCCCGGCGTTCTCGGCGCGCACGTGGAGCTCTTCGCGCAGGGCGGACAGCGAGACCTCGAGATCCTCGATCAGCGGATCGGATTCGTTCTGGCCGTCGAACGTGTTTTCGGACGAGCCTTTCATCGTGTGCTTGGTGCGGTAGTAGATCTCCCGCAGCGAGGTCGTGAGGTCGGCCCGCTGAAGCTCGGACAGCGCATCGGCCACCAGCACCGTCTGCATGAACTTCTTCGCCATCCCCACGTTGAAGAACGTGCGCGCCTGCTTGCGCCTTCCCATCTCGATGATGCCGCGCTTCTCGTTGAAGTTCACGTTGGCCAGGCTGCGCACCGGGATCGACAGCGTGGGATCCCGGCTTCGATCGGCGGCGGTGATCACCGCGTCGGCCACGCTGATGAGCTTCTTCTCGACGGCACCGGTCTTCTTCGGCTTGGCTCGCGCCATGGGTCTTTCTATCTCTTCTTGCGCTTGGATGTCTTGCGCTTGGCCGCCTTTGGCTTGCGTTTGGCGGTCTTCGCCTTTCGGACCGGCCTGCCCCTAGCCTTCGCCTTCCTTCGCGCCGGCGCGGCCTTCACCGCCTGCAGCCTGGGCTCTTCCGGCGGCGCGATATCGGCCGGCGCGGCGCCGGGCAGGACGGGCGCCTCTCCCTCGGGTCCTTCGGGGGTGACGATGATCGAATGCGGCAGGCCTTCCGGACCACTATTGCGGCCGAGGATCTCGTCGGTCCGTGTGCCCCCGGTCCGCTTGATGGCGATCTTCAGGAGCTGGCTCTTGAGCCTGTCCTTGGGCAGCTTGCCGCCCTTGAGTCGCACGCAGGCCTCGACGACCTCCTCGATATACAGATCGAAGATGTTGCGGCGGCGGAACTCGCTCTTGGCGCGCGCGCGCCGCCGCAGGAACACGCCGAGCCGCCGCCCGCATTCCTGAAGCGCGAGCTTGATCTCCTTCCGGATCTCGTCGTAGTCGGCGATCGCTTCCTTCGACTCGCTGGTGAACGGCACCCAGACGGAGGCCATGTGGACGAAGATCACCATGGGTCCGGCCGGTAGCGCCCCCCTGGACTGGGCCACGCCATAGTTCCGCCAGGCGGTCTCGAGGGCGGCCTTGAAGGTCGCGCAGGCCGACTGCTGGTAGAGCAGCGGCACCCGGTTGGCGTAGCGGATCACGCGGGCCAGCTCGCTGTCGTCTTCCCGCTGCTCGCCCTCGGCGAGCGGGGCCGCGGGCTCTTCCGGGGCGGCCGCCGGCTCCTCCGGTCCCTTCCCGAACGCCAAGCCCGCTTCAATGACGAACGGGTTGCCGCGATACACCGACGGCGGCCGGGTCACCGCCGTGTAGAACTCGCCCTTTATCTGCTTGTAGAGTCCGTGGAGGATCGCCTTCTCGCCGATGGGCGAGATGCAGTTCGACGGCGGTGCCATGATCCTGGTCGCCTGGATGGCCTTGTAGAGCGCCTCGGCGTCCGTGCCGTGGACGTTTCGCGGCCGGGCGTCGGGCGAGAGCTTGGCCGTCCGGCAGATCTCTCCCGCGACGGCGGAGGAGACGCGGCTGAAATCGGCGGCGAGGAACCCCGCGAGCGAGTGGCTCCTCGTGTCGTGGAGCATTCTCAATAGAATTCCGAACTCTATGCCGTAGGGATGCGGCTTGATCTCGCGGGGCTGGGGCGGCAGCTCGTCGATCGTGCGCGGATACTCCCGGGTCTCTCCCTCGGGCGGACGGTAGACGAGCTTCACGTGCGGATTGGCAATAGCGACCTGCTCGAGAAACTCGTCCACCGAGGCGCGGCCCTTCTGGTAGCGCCCTTCGATCTCGAGCGTCACCTGGGTGCCGCGCGGGTGCTCCCAGTCGATCTTCTTGCTCTCGAAGATCCTGGGCTCGTTCTTCTTGGTGTCGATCTGGACTTCGAAGTAGTGGGACGAGGCCCGCGCGCCGGTTCGCGAGGTGATCTGCACCGGCTTGCCGGTCGTCAGCTGGGCGTACATCCCGGCCGCGGAGATGCCGATCCCCTGCTGCCCGCGGCTCATGCGCAACCGGTGGAACTTCGAGCCGTAGAGAAGCTTGGCGAATATCGGCGGAATCTGCTGGCGGACGATGCCGGGCCCATTGTCGGTCACCGTGACGCGGAAGCGCGTCGCCTGGCTGGCTGGCGGCGGCACGTCTCCATTGCTCGGCGCGACCTCCAGCGTGACGGCGACGTCGGGCAGGATGCCTGCCTCCTCGGCGGCGTCGAGCGCATTGTCCACGGCTTCCTTGACGCACGTCAGGAGCGCCTTTCTCGGGTTGTCGAACCCGAGCAGATGGCGGTTCTTGGTGAAGAACTCGGAAACGGAGATCTCCCGCTGGCGGGCGCCCATCTCTGCGGCGGATACGGCGGCCTTCGGTTCGGCGGTCGGCGTCTTGGCAAATACGGTGGCCATCTCCTTCCTTGATATCAAATCCAACCTCGCGGTCGCCTATTTTTAGTTGTCCCTCATCCGGGACACGCCGATTGGCCCTCGGAGATTGTGCGTGGCAGAATTCTCGCATGAGCACCCTCAATGTCACAGGGAAGCAGTTCTAAGCGGCGATGACGCCGTTCACTGAAGGGTTTCGTAGCGAGACCGTGGTGGCTGTGGGCGCGGTCGAGCGGGCGCTCGAGCTGGCTCGACGTGGCGTTGACGCGGAAGACATCACCCTGAAGGGCGCGCGCGATGTCATGACGGCGACGGATGTCAGCATTGAGGACGCGGTTCGAGGCATCGTGCGCGACTCACTGGGCTTCGCGGTGATAGGCGAGGAGCGAGGTGGCGAGGCGGCCGATGGCTCGCCGTATTGGCTCGTCGATCCCATCTGCGGGACTCGGAACTTTGCGTCGGGAATCCCGCTGTACTGCGTGAACCTGGCGCTCGTGGAGAGTGGCCGGGTCACCGTCGCGGTCGTCGGCGATCCATCGACGGGCGAGATCGATGTCGCCGAGGGTGGCCGAGGTGCCTGGGCCCTGAGAGACGGCCTCCGACGCCGGCTCACCGCCAGCGACGAGAGTCGAACCATCGTCATCGAAGACGGCAAGTCGAAGGGCGCTCGCCGCGAGCACGCCGCCCAGTTCACGGCCGGGGCGATTCGGGCGGATCGTTGGGACTTCCGGTCGCTGGGAACCACCTTGGCGCTACCCTACCTGGCCGCCGGCCGGATCTCGGCCTACGTCGTCTTCTGGGTCTCGGCCATCCACGCCGGGGCAGGCAGCCTTCTCGTCACCGAAGCGGGCGGCACGCTCTCCGATATCGATGGTCACCCCTGGACCATTCATTCAGATTCTGTCGTCGCCAGCGCCACCCCTGATCTCCACCGAGAGCTGCTCGACCTAACCAGGGCCGCCCTCGTCACTCTCCGGACGTCAGCACCTCCCTGACAGCTATGTGGTGGTGACGGAAGAGGATGCCCAACATGATCAGCGCAGCGGCAAAGTTGGCCCCGATGATGGCCCATGGCCGGAGCGTGTCGAGCAGCCACGATGCCAGAACCATCACGGCCGCGAGGGCGGCGACCTCGAAGCAGCAGAAGACCATGAACACGGCGAACAGCACGTGCCGGTCTTGATCGGCGAGAGCGAAGAGGCCGGCGGACACCAGCCCGAAGCCGAGGAAAGCCAGGCCATGGACCGCCGTGTACTTGAGCACCAGCGCCGGGGTGATCGTCAGGGCCGCCGGATCTCGCAATCCCTCGAAAAGCGCCGCGCCCAGCAGCGCCGGCGTGCGGAACGGCGTGCCCTCCGCCAGGTCGTAGACGAAGAACCACGCCGCGACCGCGATGGCGCCCGCCAGCCCGACCAGAACCCCCTCGTAGAGTACTCTCGTTCGACCCATCACTCATTCGCTTTTGAGGTTGCGTAGCCGGGCTCCTACCGCGAGCGCGCGCCCGCGATCAGCAGGACCACGCCCCCCGCGAGCGCGATACCGCCGAGAATCGGCGGAAGCGGAATCGTCTTCTCGGTGTCCTTGGTGGCCTTGATGGGTCCGAGGTCGATGATCTTTTCCCGCGTGGTGTACGTGATCCCCTGATAGGCGAGGGAGATCACGCCCAGCACGATGAGCAGGATCCCGATGATTGCCGTCGCGTTCTTCATGATTCGCCCCCTCCCTCGTTGCTGTCGCTATGGCCGGCGGCGTCTCGCGGCTCAGCCGAGCCAGGCGACGCGATACCGGCCGCCGGTCCGGCTCAAGAATTCGTCCAGCTCCCCCACGGTCAGGGCCGGCGGATGTCGGTGGCGGGCGGCGATCTTCCGCAGGAAATCGTAGTGGTAGCGCACGAAGACGCCGAAATCGCGGGGGTAGGCCGCTTCGTCGACGCCGATGAAGTCCGCGCGCTTGCGCGCCCGGGGGAAGAGCTTGCGCCAGTCTTCGATGGGCACGAGCCCGATCGAATCGACACCGTGGGAGAAGAGCGTGATGAGGAGCTCGTCGAATGCCGGGGCCCGGTCGAGATAGTCCGCCAGGGCGCGGAAGGAGCCCTCGGTGTTGAAGACCATCCAGAAAGGGACGGAGCCGGTGCGCGTCGTCCAGTACGGCTCCATCATGATGAAGGAGTCTACGACGAGGCGAGTGTCCGAGAGGCCCACCCGCCTGTACCACCAGCGATAGAGGTCGGCCACGAGCGGGCTCATGGCCTCCGGCTGCTCGAAGACGACTCGCCGGACGCGGTAGCCGTGCCTCCGCGCGAAATCCTCCACGTCCTCCAGCAGCGACGGCGCGAATCCCCACTCGGCCTCCGGGCTCATGCCGTCCGGCGCGGGCGGTTCCCATCGCGCCCTCGGAGAGCCGTGGCGGCGCAGGTAGGCCTCGACGCGAGGCCCGCCGTGCATCATTTCGTCGACCGTGGCGCCGCCGAGCGCCCCGAACTGAAAGAAATGGCGCGCGCCAAGGCGTGTCGTCGGCCAGTGGAGCCCGCATTCCATCACGATGATGGTCCCGCCGGGCTCGAGGCAGTCGCGCAAGAAGCCCTCGTAGGCCGCGCCCAGGCTACGCCGCTTGAACCGGAAATAGCTCATGTGCTGGACCATCAAGCGGTCCTGCACGGGGTCCTGCATGTGATGCAGGTCGAGGTCCGGGTTCCTTGCTAGGACGGTTTCGGCATGGGGCTCGGCCCAGCGCAACTCCTCCAGGGGCTCGTCCGGCGGGATCCCCGACCGCGCGACCGGCACCAGAAACGTCTGGGGCAGCCAGGGGATGCCGAGGGCGGCCCACAGATGGACCGCGGCCCCATTGGATGATCCCACCGCGACGGCCGGATACCGCCGTCGTGGATAGAGACCCGCCATGAAGTCGGCGACCGCGCCGCCGCTCACGGCCGGGAGCTTTCGCGTCGAGACCGCCTCCAGCCATCCGCTCCAGATATAGACCTGCTCCTGGAGCGGCTTGGGCAGCCGGTTGACCACCGACGCGACCGCCTTCATGACCGGCGCTCTCGATCGGGGCATGGCGCCCAAGAGCGGCAGATCCTCGCCCCGCAGGTAGCCGGCCAGAGCGCGGAGCATCCCGGTGGAGGAATCGAAATCTGCGAGGTAATCGATGTGCTCGGCCATCAGGCGCTCACAGGCGGAGGAATGGGCGCATGGCGGTCACGAATTCCTTCGGGGCTGTGTAGTTGATCGTGTGCCCGAGACCCGGGAGGACCCGCAGCTCGCCCCTCGGTAATCGGCGGATCACCTCTTCCGCCCACTCCTGGGGAACGAGCGGATCTTTCCCTCCCCGCACGACGAGCGTCGGCGCGGCGATGCCGGGCAGCTTGTCCTCGATGCGATCCTCGATGGCCATGCGCATGGTCGCGCGGATTCTCCGCATCCCCGCTTTCACATAGTCGACGACGGTGATCCAGCTCAGCCCGCCCGCTTCCAAGTGGCTATTGCGGAGCAGGCGGACCCACTGCTTCAGCAACGTTCGGGCCATCGGGTCCACCGTCGGCCCTTGAAAGACCAACCGATCCACACGCCGGGGATGCCGCAGGGCGAACTCAGCCAGGACCTGGCAGCCGAAGGAGTTGGCGACGAGGTGGGCGGACGGGAATCGCATGGCGTCCATCCAGGCCGCCAGCGCGTCCGCCAGTTCCGGCAGGCCGAGGATTGCCTGCGGCTTGACGCTATCGCCGTAGCCGGGCAGATCGATGGCGTAAACGGGGCACAGCGGGGCCAGCTCTTCGGCCGTCGGCACCATGTAGCGGCCAGAGATGACCATGCCGTGCACGAGCACCACCGGCGTCCCGGACATTCCATCGCCGCCCACCCGCGCATGCATGCGCCCTCGGGCCGTATCGGTCCACACGCGCCTGAGATGCCTCGCGTTTCGCAAGTCCGCCGCTGCCGGCCGGCCGCCCGCGCGGTCTATCGCCACGCGGCGTGTCTCTTCTCGAAATGCCCGCCACTGCGCTTGCATCCCGGCACCCCCTTGAGAGAATCTTGCCAGGAGCATGCCAATGCCTCTGGCGGGACTCGGGAGTCCAAGTGGCTGGAAAGTCGAGAGATTCGTGCCCTCGGACCGTCCGTTCGGTGGAGGCGGTAAGAATCACCCGGTAGAAAGAGCGCGCGCCCGCAGCCGGCTTCAGAACCTCAGGCTGATCTTCCCGATGACGAACGGCCCGCTGTGGATGTCGATCCGGTTCTCGTTGCGGTCGCGGTATCTCTCTGCCTCGAAGTAGAAGCGGTCGAAGGCATAGCCGCCGGATACCTCGAACCCCACGTGCCTGAGGTCGAAGCGGATACCGCCCGTGAGGCGCTTCTCGTAGTAGAAGAGCCGCTCGTCCGTATCCTGACGGTTGGCGCGGAGATACCAGTCGTCGTCCCAGTCAAAGCCGGCATAGACCCGCAACGGCCGGAACACCTCGTAGGTCAGCTTCGCCTTCACCGTCCGCACCGGCGTGTAGTTGATCTGAAGGGTCAGCTTCTCGAACGGCTTCCACTCGAGCGACGTGAACGGAAATCCGAAGACCAGGGTGAAGTTGTCGTTAGGGGAATACAGGAAGTCGATCCCCGGCACCGGCAGGCCGCTGAAGTATTCCTGATAGTTGGAATAGTTCAGCGTGAAGATCCACGCGTTGCGCTCGCCCTGTGGCACCCGGAGGAAGGCCGTGGCCCGGGCGGTCACCTCGTGGATGCTGTGGAATGGCTCGTTGCTCGCGGAGCCGACCGTGGCGTTCAGGCCCGCGATCCAGCCATTGTCGAACTTGTGACGGTAGGTCGGCCCGAACTTGATCTCCCACAGATTTCCGGGTAGCGGCGCTTGCGCCCCCGGCAGGATGGCGGGGGTGTCTCCGGTATCGAGGTCCTGGTACCGCGCGCTCCCCGAGAAGGACAGCTCGTCGCTCGCGTTCTGCCAGATGGGCACGGACAGGCCGAGGCGCTCTTCGAAAATCTTGAGCTCGGTCCCCTGCTGCCTCACCCGCTCATTGGGATAGTAAGTCTCGCGGAAGTCGATGCGAAGCTGGAGCTGGCCGAGGGTCGGAGAGAGCCACTGCTCCTGCGCGACGGCCCCTGCCGGGACCAGGACTGGGAAAGCCATCGCTCCGAGGAGGAGCATCAGCAGGCCGCTGACCTGTCTCACGGGCTCCCTTTTTTGCCGGCTCTCACTTCGAGGGCAGGCCTGGCCGTCGGTGACCGTCGGCCCACCGGGTTGGATCATCTCACGCTACCCCCTCGTCCCACCTAAAAATCAGTGGGACTGGAGCAATAAACGGACCAGCTCCTGCGGGGCCACCTTCGGCGCCGATCCGGGGAGCCCGCTTCTGGCACGCCGCTTGTATCGGAGTCAGCGCGTGAGAGCCCTGCGGGCGGTACTCTTCGTCTGCGGCGTCGGGATCCTGGCCTATCTGATCGCTCGGGTCGGCGCCCATTCGATAGCATCAGTCCTGAACCGATTCGCCTGGTGGCAGTTTCTCCTCGTCTGCCTTCCGTACGGTCTCATCATGGCCGTCGACACGCTGGGCTGGCGCTATGCCTTCGCCGGCAAGCCGCCGCCATACCTGCGAATGCTCGCCGCGCGCACCGCGGGCGAAGCCCTCAACATCGTCACGGCCCTTGGCTCCGTTGGCGGAGAGGCGGTGAAGGTCTGGCTCCTGCGGCCCGCCGTGCCGTATCACGAGAGCGTGCCGTCGGTGGTCATCGCCAAGACCACGAGCACCATCGCGCAGACGCTCTTTTTGCTGCTGGGGCTCATCGTCGCGGTGACCCTGGTCCCGGTGGATGCGCAGATCATCTCAGCGATGCTGATCCTGCTGGCCGTCGAGACGCTCCTGGTCGGCGGCTTCCTCGCCACCCAGCTCACGGGCCTCGTGCGCAGGGCCGGCCGCCTGCTCGCCTGGAGCGGCCTCATCGAGAAGACCTCTCATGCCGAGCGCCTCGACGCCAACCTGCGGGGCTTTTACCGCCACCGGTGGCGGCGGTTCCTGCTGTCGATAACCTGTCACCTGTGCGGCTGGATCCTGGGCGTGCTCGAGACCATGGTCATGCTGTTCGTCCTGGAGGTCCCCGCCGGGGTCGGAACGGCGACGGTGATCGAGACGCTCGGCTCCGGCGTGCGGTTCGCCACCTTCCTCGTGCCCGGCAGCCTGGGGATCCTCGAAGGCGCGTATACGGGCATCTTCGCCGCCCTGGGTTTTGGCGCGAGCGTGGGATTGGCCTTCAGCCTCGTGCGCCGCGCCCGTCAGATCGTGTGGATAGGCGTGGGCCTGCTCGTCCTCGTCGCCGCGCGCCTGCAGGCTACGTCCGCCGGCCGGGTCCCGCGGCGCGCGACTCGCTGACGAGCGGGACACACCCCGCGGGCACTGCGGGCGCGGCCGACACCTCGGCTTCGGCCTCGGTCTGCCGCGCCTTGAGAATCTCCAGGCTCTCCGGCAAGACCAGGAGCGGCAGCGCCCGGCGCCGCAGCGTGAGCTCGTCGGTCCGGCCGTTCACGGTCACGCGCACGCTCCGCCCGTGGCAGAGTATGACGCCGTCCCATCGCCTGGGCAGCCGGAGCAGGAGCGCAAAGATGCGCGTCCACACACGGAGCTTCGACCGGCCCGGGATCACGAAGATGTCAAGGAAGCCGTCGATGGGCGAAGCCGTCGGCGTCAGGCTGAGGAAGCCGCGGTACGTCTCGACATTGGCCACGGTGACGACGGCCGCGTCTTCGGCGAGGACGGTTCCCTCCACCTCCACGCGAATGGCGGTCAGAGGGACGCTCACCAGGAAGCGCTCGCCCATCGTGTAGTAGGCGAGGAGCCGCATGAGCCGGGATCGGGGCTGCGCCCGCCCCCGTTCCACCGCCTCCTGGACCTCCGCCAAGAGTCCATAGCTCCGGTGCGACAGGAAGATGTCGCGGCCGTTCGCCATCCCGACGTCCACGCGGCGAACCTGCCCACGCTCGAACAGCTCGATCACGCGACGCGTTTCGTCCCTGAAGCCGAATGCGCGCGCGAACATGTTGCCGAAGCCGCAGGGGACGGGCACGAAGGGGACGGACAGCCTCAGCGCGGCAGACGCGGCGGCGCTGAGCGTGGCGTCGCCTCCCACCCCGACCAGGTGCGAGAACTCGGGCGCGCAGGTCGCGGACCATTCGAGAAGTCGGTCGAGATCGGCGAAGGTCTGCACGCGCGTCTCGTATCCGCGGCGCCCGAGGGCCTTCTGGAGGCGCCGCGCGCTGGAATGCGCCCGCCCGTCGCCGGATCCCGGCGTCACCACGATCTGCACCGTGTAGGCCATGGCTAAAAGAAAGTAAGCAGTCCTCGTGCCAGCAATCGCGAACTGGAAGTCGAGGCTTGCTCCTCCTTTGCGGCGTGTCGGGCTGCAAAGCGGTAATTCTTACCGATCCGAGGAGGCGAAAGTTACACGGTTGCGCTGTCAGCGTTGTCCGCCGCGCTTGCGCGGGACCTTCTTCCCCTTCTTCCGGGCCTCCGAGAGTGCAATCGCGATCGCCTGCTTGCGGCTCGTCACCTTGCCACCCTTGCCGCCCTTGCCGCTCCGCAGCGTGCCACGTTTCCGCCCGCGCATCGCCCGTTCAACATCCTTGCTCGCGCTCTCGCTGTATTTCCGCTTGCCGGATTTCTTCTTCGCCATGTCTTCCTCCCCCTCGCGTTACACGTTCGGCGCGCCCGCCAGCCGAGGCAGGTCCATATCCTCATTGGCCAGGGTCGCGGGCTCGACGGGAACGCGGCCGCGGATCAGGTTCGCGGCGGCTCTCAGCTCGCCGTCCGTCTTCGAGTCCTCGGGGTCTCCTCCGCGGTTGAGGCCGATTGCCGCGCGCACGATTCCGTCCTTGACGTAGAAGCCGAGAAACTTGCGGCTCTGCGGCTGGCCCCGGAAGACGAGGCGATCCCAGTCGGCCGCAAACCCGACGTACTCGATCACGTGCTCGTATTGGTCCGACCAGAACGAATGGACGTACGCATAGGGCTCCGCGCCACCGAGCATCGACCGGGCCGCCGCACGCCCGTGCTGCTGGCCATTGTTCCAGTGCTCGACACGCAGGCGACCGAAGATCGGATGCAGGTGGTTGGCCACGTCGCCCGCCGCGTAGACATCCGGCAGCGAGGTGCGGCACCGCTCGTCCACCAGCACCCCGTTGTCGACGGCCGCTCCGGCCGCCGCCAGCAGCTCACTGTTGGGCACGATCCCGATTCCGGCAATCACCATGTCGCATTGGAGGAGCCGCCCCTTCTTGGTGCGCACCCGGTCGATTCTGCCGGTGCCTTCGAACGCGGCCACGGAATCCTCCAGGACCAGCTCTACGCCATTGTCGCGATGGATGTCGGCCAGCACCGCACCGACCTCCTTGCCGAGAACCCGGGCCAGCGGCACCGGCTCGACCTCGACAGCGACCACGTTGACTCCGAGCTGGCGCAGCGACGCGGTCACCTCGGAGCCGATGAAGCCAAGACCGATCACGACGGCATGGCTGCCGGCCCGGGCAGCGGCGCGGATCCGATCGCAGTCCTCGACCGTGCGAAGCTGGAAGATGCCGCGGAGATCCGCGCCGGGCACGGTGAGGCCGCGATTGCGCCCGCCGGTCGTCACCAGGAGCCGGCCATACGCAATCTCCTCCCCGCCGTCCAGGCTGACGACTTTCCGCTGCGGGTCGATGCCGGTGGCGCGACTCCCGAGCCTGAGGGTGATGTCCCGCTCGGCATAATAGCCCGCGGGGTGAACGAACTGATCCCCGAACCGCTCCTCACCGCGGAGATACCCCTTCGACAAGGGCGGGCGGTTGTACGGCAGCTGGGGCTCCTCGCCGATGAGGTGGATCTCACCGTCGAACCCTCCGTCCCTCAGGCCCGCGGCCGCGCTAGCGCCTGACAGACTGGCCCCGATGATCACGATACGCTCTCGCTTCAGCATCCATCCCCTTCGGGCGGCGCGCTCTGGCTCGTCGTCTAGTGCCGCTTGAAGTACTGCACGGCCCGCTCGTGTTTCCTGGCCGCCGCGAGCGTCGTGAAGGTGCCAAGATTTCTCCGTTTGCCGGTCTGTGGATTCTTCTTTCGTGAATACAGCCGGTATTGGCCGGAGCCGAGCTTTCTGATCATCTGGCCCGTTCCGTCTGTCACAAGGCTCGAGTGCCGCGACCGGTGGCCATGTGCACGATCAGGATGACGACGCCGACCAGGAACAGGACCCATGCGATCTGCCCGGCCACCGCTGCCACGCCGAACAGGCCGAGGGCGCCGGCTACGAGGCCTACGAGTAGGAACATCAGCGCGTAATAGAGCATGTCAGTGATCCTCCTGCCGACCTGTAATGGCAACTGCCATGCCAAATCGCCATATCGAGCGTAATCGGCTCGATACGGTCCTCACGTGGACGGCTGCGGGCTGGGTGGGGCCGGTAACTGTTACCAATCGACGCGGTAACCATGACCTCGCACGATCGCTAGGCCGGAGCTCGCGAGGGGGCGAGCACCTCCCGCACATGCCGCACGATCATCAGGTCCTCGTCGGTCGGGATGACGCGGACGATGCAGCGGCTGTCCGTCCGGCTGACCGTGTCCGCGTGGGCGGCGTTGCGCTCGGCGTCGAGCCGGAGCCCGAGATGATCCAGCCCCTGACAGGCCTCCCAGCGCACTGGAGCCGCCCGCTCGCCGATTCCTCCGGTGAACACGAGGGTGTCGAGGCCGCCGAGCGCTGCCGCGAGCGCGCCGACCTGCTTCCTGACCTGGTAACAGAACATGGCGACCGCCTGGGCGGCGGCCGGCTCACGCTCCCGGCGCTCGAGCAGCGTCTTCATGTCGGGACTCAGACCCGAGACACCGAGGAGCCCCGCCTCGTCGTTCACCAGACGGTCGAGCCGATCGCCGTCGTAGCCCTTCTCTCTCAGCAGATAGAGCAGCACGCCCGGGTCAAGGTCGCCACTGCGCGTCCCCATCATGAAGCCGCCCGTCGGCGTCAGGCCCATCGTGGTATCCACGGGCAGCCCGTCCCGAACCGCGGCCATGCTGGCACCGTTGCCCAAATGCGCGATGATGCTCCGGCCGCGGGCGGCGGGCCCGAGGCGCCAGACGATGTATTCGTACGACAGGCCGTGGAATCCGTAGCGCCGGATCCCGGCGTCCCAGAGGGCGCGGGGCAGCGGCAGGCGCCGCGCCTCCTCGGGCATGCGGTGATGGAAGGCCGTATCGAAGCACACGACCTGAGGCAGCACCGGGAAGCGCGCGCTCACCGCCTCGATGACAGCCAGCTCGCCGGGTAGGTGCAGCGGAGCCAGCGGTGAGAGCTCGCGGAGCGATTTCATCAGGTCCGCATCCAGCCGCGCGGGTGCCGTGTGGTCGGGCCCGCCATGAACCAGCCGGTGCCCCACGGCGTCGAGCGCCGGAAGCCTGCGGCGTTCCAGCAGGTCCAGGACAGCCTGCAGCGCGCTCGCATGATCCTTGTATTCGCCCGCCGTCTCCGTGCCGCTGCCGCCGTCGCTGCTCACCCGGAGGCGGCCCTGGCTCAGGCCGATCCGCTCCACCGCGCCGGCTGCGAGCCGGGTCATGTCGCCTTGAGAGTCCGGCGTCCGCCCGTAGACCGCGAACTTCAGCGACGAGGATCCGGCGTTGAGACAGAGAATCGCCCCACCCGCCCAGGTCATGCGTCCGTCCACGTCCACTCGCGCACCTCCGGCATGTCCTCCAGGTGCAGGCGGATGTAGGGCTCGTGGCGCGCGAGCATCGCCTCGCAGTGGCCGACCAGCGCGTCCGCCCGCCCCGCCATCCGTGGGACGCGCCGCACCGCCTCCAGGCAGAGGTGGTAGCGGCTCATCTCGTTCCGCACCACCATGTCGAACGGCGTCGTCGTGGTGCCCTCCTCGATGAACCCGCGGACGTGGAACCGGTCCGCGTTCGGGCGCCCGTGCACGATCTCGTGGATGGCGCGCTGGTAGCCGTGAAACGCGAAGACGACCGGCGCGGCGCGCGTGAAGAGCTCGTCGAAGACGGGCTCCGCCAGGCCGTGGGGGTGATGGCGCAGCAGGAAGAGCGTCATCAGATCGACCACGTTGACCACCCGCACTCGCATCTCCGGGGCGTGTCGCCGGAGCAGCCAGGCCGCCGCCACGATCTCCTGCGTCGGGACGTCGCCGGCGGCGGCCAGCACGACGTCGGGGTCCCGCCCGTCATCGTTGCTCGCCCACCGCCACACCGAGGCGCCCCGCGCGCAGTGCAGAGCGGCGGCGCCCATGTCCAGCCACTGAAGCTGCGGCTGCTTGTCGATGACGATCAGGTTCACGTAATTCCGGCTCCGGAGGCAGTGGTCGGCCACCGAGAGCAGGCAGTTGGCGTCCGGCGGGAGATAGATTCGCGACACCGTTCCCTTCTTGGACAGGATCACGTCGATCAGACCAGGTCCCTGATGGCTGAAGCCGTTGTGGTCGTTGCGCCAGCAGGTGGAGGTCAGCAGGACATTCAGCGACGCGATGGGCTTCCGCCAGGGCAGCTTGATCCCCTCCTCCAGCCACTTCGTGTGCTGAACGGTCATCGAGGCCGACACCATTGCGAAGGCTTCGTAGGTCGCGAACAGGCCGTGCCGCCCCGTGAGCAGATAGCCCTCGAGCCAGCCCTCGCAGTTGTGCTCGCTCAGTATCTCCATGACGCGGCCGTCGGCCGCGACATGATCGTCCGTGGCGTGGATCGGGCCCACGAAGCAGCGATTCTCCACAGTGAAGACGTCGCCCAGGCGATTGGACTCGGTCTCGTCGGGACAGAACAGCCGGAAGTTTCCCCGGGTGGCATTGCGGGTGAAGATGTCGGCGAGCATCTTCCCCAGCTGGCGCGTCGATTCGTGCCGCTCGCTGGCCGGCTGCTTCACCGTGAGCGCGTAGGTCGCGTAGTCGGGCAGGTCGAGATCCGTCAGGAGCCGGCCGCCGTTGGCGTGGGGGTTGGCGCCCATGCGGCGATCCCCTTCCGGCGCGAGCGCTTCCAACGCCGGGACCAGGCGGCCGCGCTCGTCGAAGAGCTCATCGGGCCCGTAGCTCTTCATCCAGCTCTCGAGCAGAGCCAAGTGCGCCGGATTCTGCCTGACGTCGGCGACCGGCACCTGGTGAGCCCGGAAGGTGCCCTCCACGGGCTTGCCGTCGACCGTCTTCGGCCCCGTCCAGCCCTTCGGCGTGCGCAGGACGATCGCCGGCCAGCGGGGACGCCCGGCCCCGCCGCCCCGCCGCGCCTCGGTCTGGATGGCGCGGATCCTCGCGTAGCAGGCGTCGAGCGTCTCGGCGAAGCGCGGGTGCATCACCAAGGGATCGTCGCCTTCGACGAAGAACGGCTCGTAGCCGTGCCCCTCGAGCAGGCTCGCGATTCCGGCGTCATCCTCCCGACCCAGCACGGTGGGACCGGCGATCTTGTAGCCGTTGAGATGCAGGATCGGCAGGACGGCCCCGTCCCGCGCCGGGTTCAGGAAGCTGATCCCCTTCCAGCTGCCCTCGAGCGGGCTCGTCTCCGCCTCGCCGTCGCCGATCACGGCGACCACGAGCAGGTCCGGATTGTCGAACGCCGCTCCGAAGGCATGAACCAGGACGTAGCCGAGCTCCCCGCCCTCGTGGATCGATCCGGGGGTCGGGACGCTCACGTGACTCGGCACGCCGCCGGGCGTCGAGAACTGCCGGAAGAGCCGGCGCAGCCCCGCGACGTCTCGCGAGACCTCCGGGTAGATCTCGGAGTACGTGCCCTCGAGGTAGACGTTGGCGACAATGGCCGGGCCGCCGTGGCCGGGCCCGGCGAGATAGATCACGTCGGCATCGGTCTCCCTGATCAACCGATTGAGATGGGCGTAGACGAAGCTCAGGCCCGGCGAAGTGCCCCAGTGGCCGAGCAGCCGCGGCTTGATGTGCGCGGGTCGGAGAGGCTCACGCAGAAGAGGGTTGTCCTGAAGATAGATCTGGCCGACGGCCAGGTAGTTCGCCGCGCGCCAATAGGCGTCGAGCGCCTGGACCTGCCTACTCGCCAGGACCATGTGCTTCTACCGCGCGCCGCCGGGGTCACTCTCCCGACGTCAGCAACTCCCTCACCGAGACGTGGTGATCGCGGAAGAGGATGCCCAGCATGACCAGCGCGGCGACGAAGTTGGCCCCGATGATGGCCCATGGCCGGAGCGTGTCGAGCAGCCACGATGCCAGGACCGCCATGGCCGCAAGGGCGGCGACCTCGAAACAGCAGAAGAGCATGAACACGCCGAACAGCACGTGGCGATCTCGATCGGCGAGAGCGAAGAGGCCGGCGGATGCGATCCCGAAGGCCAGGAACATGATGCCATGGACCGCCGTGTACTTGAGCACCAGGGCGGGTGTGATCGTCAAGGCGGCCGGATCTCGCAGCCCATCGAAGAGCGCCGCGCCCAGCAGCGCCGGCGTGCGGAACGGCGTGCCCTCCGCCAAGTCGTAGATGAAGAACCACACCGCGACCGCCATGGCGCCCGCCAAACCGACCAGCATTCCCTCGTAGAGTATTCTGTCGCGATCCATCGCTCATTTCCCTCCTGAGGCTCTGTGGCAGAATCCACACGCTGGGATCGCCGCTAGGTGAGAGCAAGCATGGTGCCAAGACGCGAATCTCCGGGCCATTGCCTGTCAAGAGCTGCGCGATAACCCACCCCAACGTCACTCTTACCTAGTTCGGTACATTTGACCGAGTAGAGAGAGAAGCGGCCTCACCGAGAGGCCACGACGCGACAGGCATGTCGGGGATTTAACCCGAATCATCTCACTGGCACGGGCCATGCGGCTATCTCCAATAGCAGTCAAGAGAATTTGAAAGAAGCAGATCATGCCCGAGAAAAAGACAGTCGAGCGCGCCAAACGCGACAAGCGACAAGGGAAATCTCCGAGCACGCAGGCGGGAGAGTTCGTTCGGGAAGAGATCGAACACGTTCGCAAAGGAGTACACGGGGCTCGTTCCACCAAGCAAGCGATCGCGATCGGCCTGTCCAAGGCCAGACGTGCCGGCGTCAAGCTGAAGCCACCGAGCAAGAAGACCACCTCGGCGGAAACCCGCCGTCGAGCCATCCGCGACACGCGACGGCGCCCGCATCGGCCCTCGAGGACGCGATCTCACGCCACGTTTCGGGCGCTCACAAAGGAGGGCCGGAGCGCGGGTTCGACGGAAGCGCTCTCGCGTCAGGCCCGAGGCGCGGCGGCAAGGCGCTCGAAAACCGCCCGGTCGCAGGCGGCCCGGCGCGCAGCCGTGACGAGGTCGCACACGACGCGGTGATAAAGGGGGACAAGAGGCCATGGCTCTTCAAACACCAGAACCCGACTTCGGGCAGGTCAAATGCCCCGATTGCGAGACGATCATGAGACCTGTCACGATGCCCAAGGCAGCCAAGGATGGGACGCTCATAGCGCTCGAATGCCCGAAGTGCGGCCGCAGGGTCGAGAAACCGGTCGGGTAACACGCGCGAGCACCGATCGGAGGGGTGGCGACGTGGAGTCATTCGCCGATAAGCGCGAGCGCATGGTCGAGGAGCAGATCGCCGCGCGCGGGATCGCCGATCTGGCCGTTCTCGACGCAATGCGCGCGGTTCCGCGGCAGATGTTTGTCCCGCCTTCGGCGGCCGAATTCGCCTACGAGGACACGCCGCTCCCCATCGAAGAGGGGCAAACGATCTCCCAGCCCTATGTCGTGGCGCTCATGGCCGCAGCGCTCAAGCTCACCCCTCGTGACCGCGTCCTCGAGATCGGCGCCGGCTCGGGCTATGCCGCCGCCGTCCTCTCCCGCATCGCCGCGGAGGTCTATACCATCGAGCGGCACGCCGCGCTTGCCGAGCTGGCGAGTCGCCGAATGAAGGACCTGGGCTTCGACAACGTTCACCTCCTCCACGGCGACGGAACGCTCGGGTGGCCGGAGCATGCTCCCTATGACGCGATCGTCGTCGCCGCCGGCGGGCCGTCGGTGCCAGAGGCGCTCCGGGCGCAGCTCGCCATCGGCGGGCGACTGGTGATCCCGGTTGGAGCCACGCCGCGCGCGCAGGAGCTCGTGCGCGTGACGCGAATCGGGCAGAACGAGTATCGGCAAGAAGAGCTGGGCGCCGTGCAGTTCGTTCCTCTGATTGGCGCGCAGGGGTGGGAGGACCGGGCTCCTGCACCAGCGATTCGGCGCCCGCGGGGCCGCAAAGCGCCGATCGCCCCCCTCCTTCGGGAGGCCGCGGAGGCCTTCGACGACATCGAGTCCGTCAAGCTCGGCGCGTTGCGCGATCGGATCGGGGATGCCCGTGTGGTGCTGCTCGGAGAAGCCACCCACGGTACGTCGGAGTTCTACCGGATGCGGGCCCGCATCACGCGCGAGCTCATCGCCGACCTGGGCTTCCGCGCTGTCGCCGTGGAGGCCGATTGGCCGGATGCCGCCCGGATCGATCGCTACGTTCGCCACGGCCCTGCCCCCACGATGCGGCCGGAGGCCGCGTTCAGCCGCTTCCCCACGTGGATGTGGCGGAATCAAGAGGTTCACGAGTTCGTCGAGTGGCTCCGGTATTTCAACGGGGAGACCGCCGATCCGGCGCGGCGCGTGAGCTTCCATGGCCTCGATCTCTACAGCTTGTACACGTCCGCGGCGGCCGTGGTCGGCTATCTGGAGCGGGTGGACCCCGCCGCCGCGTCTGTGGCGCGAAAACGGTATGGCTGTCTCATGCCCTGGGAACGGGATCCGGCGACCTACGGGCGCGCCGCGCTGACGGGTCACTATCGGACGTGTGAGAATGACGTGGTGGCAGCGCTCCGTGACTTGCTGGCCCGGCGGCTCGAGTACAGCCAGCGGGATGGCGAGCGATTCCTCGACGCGGCGCAAAACGCCCGGCTCGTTGCCGACGCGGAGCGCTACTACCGAACGATCTACTATGGCTCGACGGCATCCTGGAACCTGCGCGACCAGCACATGTTCGACACGCTGCAGTCGCTGATGGCCTTCCACGGCCCTGAGACCAAGATCGTGGTCTGGGAGCACAATTCGCACATTGGCAACGCGGCGGCGACCGAGATGGCCGCGCGGGGAGAGCTCAACGTGGGTCAGCTGTGCCGGGCGGCCTATGGCAAGGGGGCCTATCTGGTCGGTTTCGGCACCGACCACGGCACCGTGGCGGCGGCCTCCGACTGGGACGCGCCCGTCGAGATCATGGACGTGCGGCCTGCCCACGCGGAGAGCTACGAGCGCCTGTGTCACGACGCCGAGGTGCCGGCCTTCCTACTGCCTCTCCGGTATCCGGCCCGGGCAGAGGTGCGCGAGGAGCTCCTGCTCCCGCGCCTCGAGCGCGCGATCGGTGTGATCTATCGGCCGGAGAGCGAGCTCGCCAGCCACTATTTCCAGGCCTCTCTCCCGCGGCAATTCGACGAATACGTGTGGCTCGATCGCACGGCCGCGGTCACGCCGCTCGGCCAGGCGCAGGCAGCGGGGATGCCCGATACCTATCCGTTCGGACTGTAGCGACCGTGGCTCATACCCCGACTGTCGGTCGCGACCTGCCCGCTGTCCTCGGGCGGCTCCGGTGGATGCGCGAGCGGCGGATCTGGCCCAACGGTCGGCGCTACTTGTGGACGGACGCCTTCGGGGTCGTCTTGCTCGTCTCCCTCTACCGCCGCCTTGGCGAGAACCGGTACCTGGAGGAGGCGGAATGGGTGGTCGCCGAGGTGGACCGCGTCCTCGGCCGGCGCGTGGGGATCCGCATCGGAGAAGCCCCCGATCGTGACGGCCAGTACTTCCACTACCTCGCCATGTGGCTGTTCGCGCTGGGCCGGCTCGGAGCGGTCCGGGGCGGGTATCGCGAGCGCGCGGTGGCCCTGGCGCGCGCGATTCATCCCCGGTTCGTCGTCCCCGGAACGGGCGTCATCTGGAAGATGCTCGAGGACCTGAGCGCACCCTACCCGGGATACGGGCTTGGAGCGATCGACGCGTTCCATGGATATGTCGTCTACCGGCTCCTCGACGCCGATGCACTCGCCGAAGAGATCGCCGACATGCACGAGCTCGTGGAGCGAAGCTACCGCTCTCTCTCCATCACCCAGGATCTGGGCTTGGGCATGATGCTCTGGCTCTCGCACCTCTTCCCCGGAGAGGCCTGGGCGGTCGCGCAGCGCGATCGGGACCTGGCCACGCTCGACTCGATGTGGGTGGACCCGCCGGGCTACTTCTGTCGCGAGCCCGGCTTGCCGCAGGTCAAGTTTGCCTTCACGAACTACGGGGTCTCGCTCGGCCTGCAGTCGGTCGGTGCCCGCATCGAGCGGGTGGAGCGCCTGAACGCCTTCTTCGCCGACTATCGGTCGGGTGACGAGTACGATACCGAGGCCATCACACATGTCATGGGATGCGTGTCGTACCTGCCCGGTGATTTCATTCTGAAGAAGGTCGAGGGGGTGGGATCATGACGGCACATCAGCGTCGCAGCGGGACTCGATGCGCACCACCATCGGGTAAGAAGGGCGCGAGGCGGGGGGCCACCAGGAGCCGCGGGACGAAGTGGTCGCAGCCTGTCACGCGGACAAGGCCCAAGGCATCCGGGCGTCCGTGACGCTCCACGCCTGGCACGACGTGCCGCGCTTCTTTCTCGACTAACAAGGTGCTCGAGAACAAGGTGGTGAACGTCGAAAACCTTCAAGGGCGCTCCCGCGCCGAGGAGACCGCGCGCGAGGCGGCGCGGCTCTATCGCGAGAAAATCAGGCGGTAACGCCGCTCAGATCGCGGGGAACAGCACCTCGAAGATGCCTCCGCTCGGCTGCAGCACCTTCAAGAAGAAGATGGCGAGGCAGGTAACGGCGAAGAGCAGGAGAGCTATGATGGCGACGTCGCGGCGCTCGTCCATGCCACGTTCTCCTCGTGCTCCTCCTTGGGGGGTTTGTACAGGCAGTCCTCGCATGCCCACTGGCCACTCCCGTGAATCCAGTGGAACACCGAGTAGCGGGTGCATCTCGGACAGTACAGAAAATCGTGTTCCATGGCTTGCCTCCAAGGAGGTCTTTGTGGCTCCCGACCTCCCGCCTGAACGATGATGCAAGAGCCGTGCTGAACCTCCAAGGCGCCATCGAAGCCCGCAATACAATGAGATTCCTGGGACGCCGCCGCGCGAGGTGAAGGATTCCCCGGGTAGTTCCTACCGGCGTGGGAGTTCTCTTCCGCCGGGTCGGTGCCCTGCTGTCCGTCCGCGATCGTGAAAGCTGCGGATTTTGCTCGCCTGCGCGAGTGGCACATCCTTTGCCTCTATCCTCGAGCGGAGGAATCTATGCGCCAGCCAGAACGGACCGCGCCAACAATTGCCGTCAGCGGTAACGGCGATCGACTGGCGCTCGAGGGCGTGCTCGATATCCACACCCTCAAGGAAGCCAGGACTTCCCTGAGACACGCGCTGAAACAGCGCAAGACCCGCGCGCTCGATCTGGGCAAGCTCAGCGGTCTCGATACCCCGGGCGCGTTGTTCCTCTGCGGGCTCGGTGACAAAGGAGTGGCGTTCACCGGTGTCCGAGCCGAGCACCAGGCGTTGCTCGATCTCGTCTGCGGCCTGGAGCTCAAGCCGCTACTGAAGCCGAAACCCGTTCCCCGATGGCGCCAATTCGTCATCCAGCTGGGCAAAGGTGCGGATGTGGCGTGGCACGACATGCTCGACGTCGTCACGTTCATCGGCCGGGCGGCAAGCGCCCTCAGCGATGCGCTGGTTCACCCTCGGTCCCTCCGGCTGCCTTCGATCTCCCGGCAGATCGCCGAAACCGGCATCAATGCGCTGCCGATCATCGGCCTGATGGCCATCATGATCAGCATTGTGATCGGCTACCAGGGGGTTGCCCAGCTGCGGCCCTATGGCGGCGAAGACTTCACCATCAATCTGGTGGCCGTGTCGATGCTGCGCGAGATGGGCGTCTTGATCACCGCCATCATGGTCGCCGGGCGCTCGGGCTCCGCGTTCACCGCCGAGATCGGCGTGATGAAGGCGCGCGAGGAAATCGACGCCCTCAACGTGATGGGCATGGACCCGATGCAGCTGCTCGTGGTGCCGCGCCTGCTCGGCCTGCTCATGACGCTGCCGCTCCTGACCTTCTTCTCCGATGTCATGGGATTGGCCGGCGGGGCGCTGATTTCCCAGGTGCAGCTCGATGTATCGCCGCTCCAGTACGTGGAGCGCGTTCGGCACGCCCTCTACGCAAGCGATCTGTTCGTGGGCCTCTTCAAGGCGCCGATTTTTGGCTTCCTGATCGCGGTCATCGGCTGCATGCACGGCCTCAGGGTGACGGGCTCGGCGGACAGCGTCGGCCGCGAGACCACCCGCGCCGTGGTCAAGGCCATCTTCGCGGTCATCGTGCTGGATGCATTGTTCTCGATCCTGTTCGAGAAGCTGGGCCTATGAACGCCAAGGCGCAACGCCATCCCAAGCCGATCCTGTCCGCGCGGGACATCGTCAACCGGTTCGGCACACAGGAGGTGCATGACAGGATCAGCCTCGACATCTTCCGCGGCGAGGTCCTCGGCATCGCCGGCGGCTCCGGATCGGGCAAATCGGTCCTGCTCAAAACGCTCGCCGGCCTGCACCGGCCGGCCAGCGGCGAGGTTCTCGTCGGCGGCACGCCCGTCGATGCGATCGGTCCGGCGGAGAAGGCTTCGCTCTTCGGGGTGCTGTTCCAGCAGGGCGCCCTGTTTTCCTCGCTGTCGGTGGCCCAGAACGTCATGCTGCCGATGCGCGAACACACCGATCTGGCACCCGAAGAGCAGGAAAGGCTGGCGGCGATGAAGCTCGAGCTCGCCGGCCTGTCGGCCGACAGCGGCGTCAAGTTTCCTGCCCAGCTCTCTGGCGGGATGGTCAAGCGCGCCGCGCTTGCGCGGGCGCTCGCGCTGGACCCGCGGATCCTCTTTCTCGACGAGCCGACCTCCGACCTCGACCCCCTCACCGCGGGCGGCATCGATGCGCTCATCGTGCAACTGAACCGGAGCCTCGGCATCACCGTCGTCATCGTCACCCACGATCTCACGACGCTCTTTACCGTCTGCAGCCGCCTCGCCGTCCTGGTCGACAAGAAAATCACGGTTGGAACGCTGGACAAGCTGATGCGATCCGATCAGCCGTGGATTCATGACTTCCTGCATGGACCGCGGGCGCACGGCGCGACGATCGCGAAGACACAGAGCCATGGAAACGGATAGACATTATTTCCTCGAGGGCCTGTTCATCATCGGCCTCTCGCTCGCCGCGGCGTTCTTCTTTGTCTGGTTGGCGAAGACCGGCCATCGCGACGACGTGCTCTACCGCATCCATTTCACCGAATCGGTCAGCGGACTCGCGCTCGGCGACCCGGTCAAGTTCCGCGGGGTCGATGCCGGGTCGGTCAAGGCAATGGTCATCGATCCGGACGATCCGCGCCGGGTGCGGGTCGATGTCAGGCTGCGCAAGGAGGCGCCGGTCAAGACCGATACGAAGGCCAGTCTCAAGCTGAAGGGCATCACCGGTGTCGTCTTTATCGAGCTGAATGGCGGCACCCCGAATGCGCAGAGCCTGATTGCCGCCACGCCCGAAGGCCAGGTTCCTGAGATTCCTTCGGAAAAAAGCAGTCTGGCCTCCGTTATCGACCAGCTGCCGAAAGTGATCGAAAAATTCTCTGCCATCGAAGATCAGACCAAGAAGGTCATGACCGACCTCGGCGAAGTCACGGGCAAGATCAAAAACAACCCGTTACTGAAGCTCGGCGCGCCGAAGATCAAGGCCGATCGCGGCGACAAGTAATGCCGCTTTCGAGCGGCGCTGCTGACAGGGCCGGAGCAGCCGAGGCCGAGGCCTGCCGCGTCAGGGAACCGTCACGCTCATGATGCTCAGCGTATAGGTCCCCGGCTGGACGCCGGCGAACGCGAAGTGGCCTCCGGAATCGGTGGACATGCTCACCGTGACCCGGTGCCGACGTTCTTGAGCTTCACTTTGTTTCCGGCCGACGGCCGGGGGTATCGAAGCCGGATCTCCCGTTTCGCAGCGTGAAGCCATTCAGGATGGAGCCGGGTCCCTCACCCGAGACGAAGATCGCGATTGAGCGGATGTCAAGGAACGCGATGCGCGCAACGCGACACCAGGACGCTCCTAAGGCAAACGCGCTAGAATCCCTCCATGAAGATCCGCATCGGAGTGGGGGCCGCCGGCGCTTCGTCGACGCCGGAGGCGCTGGCCGAGCTCGTAACGGGCATCGACGAGCTGGGCTTCGACTCGCTGTGGCTCTCCGAGGTGCTGACCGGCCCCGTGCTCGATCCGGTCGTGGGCCTCGCCTGGGCGGCGGCGAGCAATCCGCGGGTGAAGCTCGGGACCACCATGCTGTTGCCGGGCCGCAACGTCCTGCGGCTCGCCAAGCAGCTCGCGAGCCTTGACGTGCTGTGCAGGGGGCGGCTCCTGGTGACGCTGGTGCCCGGCCTCACCTACGCGCCCGAGCTCCAAGCCATCGGCGTCGAGCCCAAGCGCCGCGGCGCGGTCATCGACGAGGCGCTGCCGCTCCTGCGGCGCTTGTGGGCGGGCGAGACGGTGAGCCACGAGGGCGCGGCCGGCAGCTTCCGCGACGTCGAGCTCTCACCCCTGCCCGTGCAGCAGCCGCTCGAGGTCTGGCTGGGCGGCACGGTGCCCGCCGCGCTCGAGCGCTGCGGGCGGTTGTCGGATGGGTGGCTGCCGTCGCTCTGCACGCCGGAGGAAGCGGCGGCCGGGCGCGCGGTGATCGACGAGGCGGCTGCCAAGGCCGGGCGGTCGATCAGCGGCGAGCACTTCGGCATGAGCATCGGCTACGCCAGCAAGCCCATCGACCCGGCCACCGCGCGCACGATGACCGCCCGGCGTCCCCGAGCCCTCGAGCTCACGCCGGTGGGGCTGCCGGCGCTGCGTCAGCTCATCGAGCGCTTCTTGGAAGTCGGCTTCTCCAAGTTCGTCGTGCGTCCGGTGGTGCCGCCGGCCTCGTGGCGCGCCGAGCTGGAGGCCCTGTCCGCGGCGGTAGGCGACCTTCAGACCTGACGAGGCGAGACGTCACCGCTCGATCAGCACGCAATGCCGGGGCTCGGCGCTGACGAACACTTCGTCACCCTCGGCCATCGGCTCCGACGCAGCCGAGCGTACGATGAGCCGCCGGCCGTCCCAGTCCACGTGATACTGGGTGAAATCGCCCTGGAACACGCGCTGCCGGATCCTGGCGGGCCACACGTTGACGGACGACACGGGGCGCGTGCGCCCGAGGCGGAGGTGGACGGTGCGGATGGCCATGAGCACCTCGTCCCCCGCCACTTGACCGCCGAGCGTGGTGCCGTGGACCAGCGCGCCGCCCGGTGTCTCCAGGACGACCTGCCCGTCGCGCTCGAGGTCGGGACGACGACGGCCCCCGATCAGGTTGGCCGATCCCACGAAATCGGCGACGAAGGTGTTGCGCGGCCAGTCATAGATCTCGGCCGGCGTGCCCACCTGCTCGATGACGCCGTCGCGCATGACCACGATCCGGTCGGAGATGGCGAGCGCCTCCTCGAGGTCGTGGGTCACATACACGGACGTGATGTCCAGGCGGCGCTGGAGCTCCTTCAACTCGATCCGCATCTCGGCGCGCAGCTTGGCGTCGAGGTTCGATAGCGGCTCGTCGAAGAGGAGCACCGCGGGCGAGAACACGAAGGCCCGGGCCAGGGCGACGCGCTGCTGCTGGCCGCCTGAGAGCTTGGACGCGCTGCGGGCGCCCAGGTCACCCAGCTGGACGAGGTCCAGGGCTTGGAGCACGCGGGACGTCACCTCGGCGTCCGGCCGCCGTCGCACGCGGAGGCCGTAGGCGACGTTGTCGAACACCGTCATGTGGGGCCAGATGGCGTAGGACTGGAACACCATGGACAGCTCGCGGCGCTCGGCGGGGACGTTCACATTCGGCGAGGACGAGAACACCGCCCTTCCACCGATCCGGATCTCGCCCGAGGCAGGCCGCTCCAGCCCGGCGATGGCCCGGAGCGTGGTCGTCTTGCCGCACCCCGAGGGGCCGAGCAGCGTCAGGTGCTCGCCGGCGGCGACGGTGAACGTCACGCCCCGGACCGCGACAACGCTGCCGTAGCGAACGATCAGGTCGCGCACCTCGATCGACACCCGGCTCACGCTCACTCTCCCACGGGCTGGGTGGCGCGGCGGGCCACCGCGAACAGGATGGCCAGCGCCACGGCCACCGCCAGCGTCTGCAAGACGGCCATGGCGGCAGTGAGCTCCGAGCTGGTCGAGAACCAGGACTCGACGATGGCGGGCGTGATGACCTTGGCGTTCGGCCCCATCAACAGGATGGACGCGCCCAGCTCGCGGACGCTGGCGATGAAGAGCAGGAGCCACGCCGCGACCAGGCCCGGCTTAAGCAGCGGCATGGTGACGGTGCGCAGGCGATAGCCCCACGTCGCGCCGCACATCTGGGCTGACTCTTCCAGCGACCGGTCGATCTGGAGGATGACACCCGAGATCGTCCGGAGTCCCAGGGGCAGGAACACCGTGAGGTAGGCGATCAGGAGGAGCCACAGCGTGCCGTAGATCGGGATCGGGAACATCAGCCATGCCCAGAGCATCCCGAAGGCAAAGACGAGGCGCGGGACGGCCTGCGGGAACATGAGCAGGTACTCGATCAGGCCGGCGCCGGGCAGGCGCGAGCGGTAGATCAGCCACGAGAGGAATCCCATCAGGAAGATGCCGATGCTTGCCGTGGCGAAACCGAGGAACAGGCTGTTCCCGAGTGCCGAGCGCACGGCGTCCAGGGACAGCGCGGTCGCGTAGTTGGCCAGGGTGAAGTTGTCGACGCGGGGCCGGAGCGTGGTCAGTTTCTGGAAAGAGGCGTAGACGATCGTGAGCACGGGCAGGACGACGGCCACGCCCAGGTAGAACACGCAGGCCGCGAGGAGCGGCCAGCGCAAGGGGCCCACGTCCATGACGCGGGGCCGGAAGGCCTTGCCGGTGATGGTGGCGTAGCTGCCTTTGCTCACGATGCGCCGGTACGCCCACATCATCACGAACATGACGGCGAACAGGGAGACCCCCATGGCCGCCGCCGTCGGAAAACGCGGCGGGTACTGGGACACGAGCTGGTACATGGCCGTGGTCACGACGTAGAAGCGACTGGGGAGCCCGAGGACCAGCGCAGCCGAGAACGAGCCCAGCATCTCCGCAAAAACGAACACGGTCGCGCCGAGCACGCCGGGCAGGACCAGCGGCAGGGTGATGCGCAGCATCGTCCGTATGCGGCCGGCCCCGAGGACCTGAGAGGCCTCCTCCATCGCGGGGTCCATGGACTTCATCACGGCGCCGATCATCACGAAGGCGACGGCGCCCTCGAAGAGCGCCATGACCCACGCGATCCCCCACGGCGTGTTGATGTCGATGACGTGTCCCTCGCCCCCGAGCGCCCGCCACATCTGGTTGACGAAGCCGCTCTGCGGCGAGGCGATCAGCGCCCAGGCGAGCGCTCCCAGCAGCGGCGTCACGTAGTACGGCATGGCCATGAGCTGTTCGAGCGCCTCCCGGCCGGGCACGTTCGTGCGCGAGAGGATCCACCCCATGGAGAATCCGAGGACGATGGCCAGGACGGTGGCCGCGACGGCCACGAGCAGCGTGTTGCCGAAAATGTGGGCGTAGCGGCCGAGGCCGGTGTAGTTGGCGAGCCCGTAGGCCTCCGGCGGGCGGGCCTGCGGGTCGCCCACGCTCAGCGAGGCCTGGATGAGATACGCGATCGGATAGAGGACGAGAACGGCGGCGCCCCCGCCGACGAGCAGGCTGACAAGCCGCGGACCCGGCCGCCAGGGCCGGCTCCACTCGACGTGATTCACGGGGAAGAGGCTCAGAGCCCCATGATCGCGTTCCACTCCTTTACGAACACCGGATGGCTGGCCACGTAGTCGGCCCAGTCCGTGGGGAAGAGGAGCTTGAAGTCGGACAGGCGCTTGCCCGTGGGCATCGGCCCCGCGTCGGCCCGCACCGACCCGTAGAGCAGGATCTTCTGGTTCTGGTAGATGAGCTGGCCGCGCCGCGACAGCGCCCAGTCCACGAAGAGCTTGGCCGCCTCGGGGTGGGGCGCTTTGTTGACCACGCCGATATAGATCGCGATCGCCGGCAGCCCTTCGGGGGGCGACACGAACTCGATGTCCGCGCCCTTCTCCTGGAAGAGCGTGTACCCGGCGTACTCGGCGAGCGCGCAGATCTTGTCGTCGCCCTTGGCCAGCCGGTCGAAGAGCTGGGCGCGCGCATCGAAGCCCTTCGGCCGCTGCTTGGCGAACGCCGGCCAGAAGTCGTTGCCGTAGAGCTTACGGAGCATGTACCACTGGGCGTGCTGCATGCCCGAGGCGGCGAGCTTGGCGCTGATCCCGTCCCTGTAGGCCGGGTTGAGAATATCCTTCCAGGTCTTCGGCGCCTGCTCGGCCTTCACCTTGGTGCGGTTATAGGAGATGCCGGCGAAGCTGACGCCGGGCACGCCGTAGTAGCCGGCGGGACTCGACTGGTACTCGGCCTTGTACGCGGCGTACTCCGGCGACGCGTACAGCTCCCACCCACCCTTCTTCTGGAAGTCGATGGCCGGCGAGATGTCGGAGAGCTGCAGCACGTCGACGGCGAAGCGCCCGGCCGACCGCTCCGCCGTGATCTTCGCGTAGAGGGCACCGGTCTGCAGCCGCACGTAGCTGGTCTTGATCTTCGGGAAGTCCTTCTTGAACGCGTCGAGCAGGGTGACGATTCCCTGCTCGCCGTCGTGGCCGTAGTAGACGAGCTCGCCCTCCTGCTCGGCCTTGGCGACGTCGGCGGATGTCTGGAAATCGAGCACCTTGGTGACGCCGCGCGCCGGGCTCTGGGCCGAGGCGAACGGCACTCCGGCCAGGACGGGCGCCGCGGCGGCGAGCGTTCCCGCCTTGAGGAAGCTGCGTCGGGTAAGAGCGGTCTGTCCGAACTCGGTCATGCGACGATCTCCTCTTCGTTGAGTGGCGTGGGCTATCCGAGGAACTGCTCGCAGGTGTCGAGCCAGGCCTGCGTGGTGAGCGCGAGCGACCTCACGTCGACGCGCTCGTCGTTGCCGTGGAAGCGGCCGGCCATCGCCTCGGCTGTCAGCGCCCGCGAGAAGAGACCGAAGCCGTAGGCGACCGCGCCGCGCGCGCGGAAGTAGGGCGCGTCGGTGAACCCCACGATCATCCGCGGCAGGAGACGCGCGCCCGGGTAGTGCCCGCCGACGACCCGCCCGAGCACGTCCCAGAGCGGCGTTCCCGTCGGCGACACCGAGGCCGGCTTGGAGAAGAGCTTCTCGACCGCCACCTCTTCCGACAGATCGCCGAGGGCCTTGTCGATGTGGCGGCGCACCTCGTCCTCGTCGTCACCGGGGATGGTGCGGATGTCCACTTCGATGTCCACGGCGTCGGGGATGACATTGGTCTTCACTCCGGCGCGGCACATGTTCGGCGAGAAGGTCGTGTGCGTGGCCGACCACGCGTATTTCGCCACTCCCGAGGGCAGCCGCGCGATGGCGTCGTCCACGCGCGCGGGATCGAGGAGCGCGGTCTTCACCGCGGGGTCGAGGGTGAGCGAGCCGACGAACGCGCCCCAGAGCTCGTCCACGTACGGAGACGGCCGATAGTCCGCGAGGCGGCTGACGATATGCGCGGCCTTGACCAGCGCATTGTCCGCGCCATACGGCATCGAGCCGTGCCCGGGTGTGCCCTTGACGCGCAGCCGGCGCCAGGCCGCGCCCTTCTCCCCGACGTGCACGGTGACGTTCAGCTCGCCGTCATGGGCGCTCACGGTGCCGCCGTTCTCGGTCAGGAGATAGTCGGCCCTGAGCGCGTCCCAGTGCTGGTTGCACACGTGGCCGGCACCGAGGATGCCGCCGGCTTCCTCGTCGGCGCACGCCAGGTAGACCAGCGTGCCCCGGGGCCGCCATCCGCGTTGGGCCAGCGCCTTCAGCGCGACGGCCTGCGAGGCCGTCAGGTTCAGCATGTCGATCGCGCCGCGCCCCCACACCTCGCCCTGCACCAGCTCGCCCTCGAAGGGATCGCGCGTCCAGGTCGCGGGCGTCACGGGCACGACGTCGGTGTGGCCCATGAGGCAGAGCGTGGGCGCGGCGGGATCGGTGCCTTCGATACGGGCGACGAGGCTGGCGCGGCCCGGTGCGCCGTCGGGCTCGTAGACCTCGATGTCGAGGCCGCTGCCCGCGAGATACGCGCGCAGCAGGTCCGTGGTGCGCACCTCCTGGCCGGAGGCGACGGAGCCGTCGTTCACGCATTGATTGCGGATCATCTGCTGGAGCAGCTCGACGGTCTGCCCGGTCAGAGCGTCGTTCATGACGCGGGCGTGTGGCGCGTCAGGAAGTCGGTGACCCGGCGTATGGACTCGGCGAGATGCTCGGGCCCGCGCCAATCCTTCTGGACCTCGAGATTGGGCGCCAGGCTTGCGATCTCGGCGCTGGTCTCGGCCGGATGCGGCGTGTCGGTGCCGGGCTGCAGATAGAGCGGCGTGCGGCAGGTCTTCACGAAGTCGCGGCTGACCGAGAAGACGAAGTCGCCGCCGAACATGTTGTGGCCGAATTTCTGGATGACGTCTTCGGTGAGGGTCGGATCGCGAGCCAGCATGGTCTTGGCGAAGTTGCGCACGCTCTCGTCCCACGTCGCCCGGTTCTCGTGCAGGCCGATCGGGTTCTGGAGCACGGCGGCGGTGACCCTGTCGGGCGCCATCTCGCATGCCTTCAAGCAAAAGCTCCCGCCGATGCAGCCGCCCATGACGTGGAAGCGGCGATGGCCGAGGTGGTCCATCAGCGCCAGGTGGTCGCCGGCATACGTGTGCCAGCCGTCCGCGGCCGTCACCTTGCCGCGCGACTTGCCGGCGTTGCGCTGGTCCATGCCGATCACGGTGAAGCGGCCGGCAAGATCGACCATGGGATTCATCCACGGCGGCGCGGCGTCGGGATTGCTCGGGCTGTGGCGCCAGTACTCGAGCTGCGAGCGCAGCCCGCCCGGCGCGAAGAGCAGCAGCGGATAGCCCGCCCCGTGGACTTCGTAGTAGATCTCGGCCTCAGGACGCGTGAATACCGGCATGGCCTTCCTCCCGGGCGTTGTGATGACCGCGGTTGCCGTGACACGATACCACCGTTCGGGGACCTCTTCAGGTCGCGCGGAGGATCTCCAACGCCTTCCAGTCGAACTGCACGCCGTGGCCGGGCGTGTCCGGGGCGACGGCGCGGCCCTCCTCGAGCCGAAGCGGCTCGGCGATGTAGCGGTCGAGCCCGAACCCATGGGCCTCCAGGTACGAACGGTTCGGCGCGGCGGCGAGCAGGTGCACGGCGACGTCGTGCGCGCCGTGGGACGTCACCGGCAGGTTGAAGGCCTCGGCGAGGTGGCAGATCTTCATGAACACCGTCACCCCGCCGCAGTTGGTCACGTCGGGCTCGGGAAAGGTGACGCCGCCCGCATCGATCAACGCGCGGAACTCGTGCAGCGTGTGGAGGTTCTCCCCGGCAGCGACGGGCAGGCCGCCCTCGCGCACGACGCGCACGTGGCCGGGCACGTCGTCGGGAATGATCGGCTCCTCCAGCCACACGAGGTCGAAGTCGCGGAGGGCGCGGGCCGCGCGGATGGCCTCGTCCGCGCTCCATCGCATGTTGGCGTCCACCATGAGGGGAAAGCCCCGGCCGAGATGCGCGCGCATGGCGCGCACGCGCTCGAGGTCGTCGTGCAGCGACGGCCGCCCCACCTTCATCTTGATGGCGCGGAAGCCCCGCGCCAGGTGCTCGTCGGTCTGGCGCAGCAGCGCGTCGAGCGGGAAGTCGAGGTCGATGCCGCCGGCGTAGCAGGGCACGCGCGGATCGAAGCCGCCCAGGATGCGCCAGAGCGGCGCGCGCTGCCGGCGCGCGTGCAGGTCCCACAGCGCGATATCCACGGCGGAGATCGCGAGCACCTGGGCGCCGCCTCGGCCGCCGTAGTGCAGCGCCCACCACATTGCCTGCCACGTGTCCTCGATGCGTTCCGCCTCGCGTTCGGCAAGGAGCGGGGCGAGGTCGCGCGCGATCAGCGCAAGCACGGCGGCGCCCCCCGTGCCCACGGTGTACGTGTAGCCCACCCCCTCCGCGCCCTCGGCGTCGCGCACGCGCACGGTGATCAGCTCGAAGGCGCGGATGGTGCCGTGCGTGCTGTCCGACAGCGCCACCGGCAGAGGGATGCGGTAGTGATCGGCCTGGACTTCCTGAATCTGCATCGCCACCTCCTCCTGATCGCGGCGACCCGATCCTACCATGCGGCGCGCTCGAGCGAGCCTGCGGGTCCGGCCGTGACATGGAACGGGCATTGTGTTAGCTATGCTCATGCTGGCGTCGACGTGAGCGGCCGCACAATCGGAGGACAGGTGCATGCGAGTGTTCGACATGGAGTGCAGCGTTCCGAAGCGCGCGACGGACGCGGCTCCGCCCGCGCCCCCGGCGGCACCGGCCCCTCCGGTGGCGGAGCGCCCGGCCGGCTACGGCATGGCGAACTACGAGCGCATCTTCCGCTCGCGGAAGGACGGCGGAGACGCGCGTCCGAAGACCGAGCTCTCCGCCTACGTGGAGCTGCTGGAGAAAGCCGGCATCGTGCGCGCCGTCCCTTACGGCACCACCAACCACGAGGTCGCCGAGCTTCGGCGCGAGTATCCAGACCGCTTCATCGGCCTGGCCCGCATCAGCGCATTCCTCGGTATGCGCGGCGTGCGCGAGCTGGAACAGCGCGTGCGCGAGCAGGGCTTCCAGGCCCTCGGGGTCTCGGCCCTCGTGGACGGCATCCCGGCCAGCGATCGCCGCTTCTACCCGCTCTACACCAAGGCGGCCGAGCTCGGCATTCCCGTGCGCATCTACTCGTCGATGAACTACGCAACCGACCGGCCGTACGACCTCGGCCACCCGAGACACCTCGACCAGGTCGCCATCGACTTTCCCGAGCTGACGATCATCGCCGGGCTCGGCGGCTGGCCGTGGGTGAACGAGATGGTCGCGCTCGTCCGGCGCCATCCCAGGCTCCACGTTGACACCTCCGCCCACCGCGCCAAGTACCTGGGTCAGCGCGGCTCGGGCTGGGAGATGCTGATGCAGTTCGGCAACACGCTCATCCAGGACAAGGTGCTGGTCGGGCTCTCGGCGGGGCTCGTCGGCCAGCCGCACGAGACGCTGATCCGCGAGTACCTGGATCTGCCGCTCAAGGACGCCGTCAAGGAGAAGTGGCTCTACACGAACGCCGCCCGCGTGTTCGGGCTCGACTAGTCGCCGGAGGAGACCGATGCTAACGCCCGAGACCATCGACGCCACCGCGCGCGCCTGCTTCGAGATGTACCGGTCGCGCACCCGCTACCGCCCGCTCGACGCCGCCCTCCGAGCGGCACCGCTCGACGACGCCTATCGCATCCAGGACGCGCTCCACCGGCTCATGGCCGAGTCCGGCCGCGGTGAGATTGCCGGCTGGAAGATCGCGCTCACCTCGAAGGCGATGCAGCAGATGACCGGCATGGACCAGCCCGCCGCCGGCGCCATCTTCTCGAAGGTCGTGCATCCTTCGCCCGCGCGGATCGACCTCGCCGCCTACCATCACGTGGGCGTCGAGTTCGAGGTGGCGGTGCGGCTCGACGACGACTTGCCGGCGAGCGGCGGGCTCTGGACGCGCATGTCGGTGGCCCGGCGGGTGGAGGCATGCCTGCCCGCCTTCGAGCTGGTCGAGGACGGCGATGCCGACTACAAGACGCTCGATGCCTTCACGCTCGTGGCCCAGAATACGTGGAACGGCGGGGTCGTCCTGGGGGCTCCGGTGACGGATTGGCGCGGCCTCGACCTCGAGCGCGCGGTGACTCGCTGCTGGATCAATGGCGAGCCCGGGGGCCAGGGCAAGACCGGCGACGCGATGGGCCACCCCTTCGAAGCGGTGGCGTGGGTGGCCAATCTCCTCAATCGCCACGGCCGCATGCTCAAGAGCGGGATGATCGTCATGACGGGCAGCAGCATCACGACCAAGTTCCCGGCGCCGGGCGACCGCGTCCGCTTCGCCATCGACGGCCTGGGTGAAGTGGCGCTCGAGGCCGCGCGGTAGCGCCAAACCTTCACACGATTCACGTTTCCGCCGTCCACCCGCTTCACGGGTCCGGCGGCATGGTGCAGTGTCGAGGGCCGTGGAATCCTCTGGCCGACTCTGTGGACGAAGGTCAGGATGTATGGAATCCGAGACGAACCGATCCAAAACGAGATCCTGGAGACGCTCATGGAGTCCCGCCGTGACGGGTTCAAGCCCTCTTGGTCGAGTTCTACGAAGAAGAGTTGTGGACCGTCTGGGACGTGCCTCGTGATTCAGTGGTGGAGGGCAAGATCTATTGACCGCTTTCGCCCCTTGCACGCGAACGCGACCGGAGCGACGCCATGGCCCGGGTTGACCTGATCAACGTCTGCAAGACGCTCAAGGACGGCGACGGGTCCGGCTCTCGACTGCCCCTCATCGGGGCTCTGCAGGACATGGTCGGGGCGGCGGGCGGCGGCGGCAGGCGATCGACGTTTTCCATCCAGGATCTGAACCTGATGATTCCCGATGGCGAGATCGTGGTCATCCTGGGTCCCAGCGGGTGCGGCAAGACCACGCTGCTGAAGATGATCGCCGGGCTGATCGAGCCCGATTCCGGGCAAGTGCGGTACAACGGTGTGGACGTGAAGGACGTCCCGCCGGGCGGCCGGCAGATCGGCATGGTCTTTCAGAACTACGCGCTCTATCCCCACCTCGACTCGAGAACGAACGTCATGTCGTACTTTCATTTCAGGAAGAAGACGCCGGAGCTGGCCGCCATGGCGGCGGCCAAGTACCAGAGGACCAGCGAGCTCATGGGCGTCGAGCTGTCGTATCTCATGGACCGCAAGCCGACAAGGCTGTCCGGTGGGGAGAAACAGCGAGTAGCCCTCGGGCGCTGCATCACGAGGGATCCCGCTCTCTTCCTCCTGGACGAGCCCTTCTCGAACCTGGACCAGGCCCTGCGGGAGAAGTACCGCGTCAACCTGAAGACCCTCCTGAAGCAGTTCAACATCACCACGGTCTACGTAACCCACGACCACTACGAGGCATTGATCCTGGCCGACGTGCTGGTCATCATGGATCGGGGCTGCATCGAGCAAGTTGGAACCTACCAGGAGATCTACGACCGGCCGAAAAACGCCTTCGTCGCCGGCTTCCTGAACCGGCACGTCGGCACGCCGCCCATCAGCCTCATCGACGCAAGTCTCATGGCTCGAGGCAAGCCGCAGGACAACGCATGGGTGGGCGTGCGTCCCGAGGACCTGGAGGTCTCGAGAGAGGAAAGACCCGGGGGTATCAGAGGAATCATCACCGGCACGCTGGGGCTCCCCATGCTGAACGCCACGATCCTCACGATCAAGGTGGAAGATCAGGAGATCCACGCGCAAACCTCCGGCGACGAGATCTTCTCCGGCGGCGAGCAGGTTTGGCTCACCTTCAAGCGCTACCACGTGTTCGACAAGGCATCAGGCCGGCGGCTGCGAAGCGTGCCGGAGACAGCGTGAGATGCGCATGAGCCGGCTCGTCCTGTGCGCAGCGCTGCTGGCGATCCTAGCTCTGCCGGGCGCCGCGTTGGCTCAGCACGCTGAGGGCGACGCCGCCGCCCGCGAGCGGGCGTTCATCGAGGGGCTGAGAAGCGAGGACCCTGCCTCGGCAGACCGCTTCATCGCGCTCCGCGATGCGCAACGGCAGGCCATGGCCGAGCTCAGGCGCAGGGAGAGCCAGGTCAATGCGATGCCCGCCGAGCTTCGGCCCTCCTTGCTCCCGCAACTCAAGCAGGCGCAGCGGAAATACCTGGACTCCCAGGTCAAGATCTTCGATTTCCTCGACGAGCGCGATCGTCGGAACATGGCTCGCCTCCAGGAGGAGATCGCCCAGATCAAACGGGCGCTGGAAGAGCGCCAGCGGTCGCGCGACGAGCTGAGGAAGCTCCTCCCCGACTAGTAGTTGAGAGGTCGGCGGCTCCGTGCTACTAAAAAAGAAGGAGCGCCAATGGCGCATCCGGAGCCGAGTACAAGGGGAGGTCACGTGATGGGAAATCCTTTCGTACACGTCGAATTGATGTCCAACGACGTCGGCAAGGCCAAAACGTTCTATGGGAAGCTGTTCGACTGGAAGCTCGAGGACGTGCCGATCGGCGTCAGCAAGTACACAATGATCAGGGTCGGCGAAGGGACAGGGGGCGGCATGATGAAAAACCCCATACCCGGTGCGCCTTCGGCGTGGATGGCGTATGTGCAGGTGGAGGATCTGAAGAGGACGACGGACAAGGCCAGGACTCTTGGGGCCACCGTGATGAAAGAACCGACCGAGGTGATGGGCGCGGGCTCCTTCACCATCATCACCGATCCGACCGGCGCGATGCTCGGGCTCTGGGAGCCCAAGAAGGCCTGATAACGAGGCGGGTGACGCCGCTTTCACAAACCCCCGCTTCCGGTGTCTCAGGGGCGGAGGGCACGCACATGGCTTCTATACGCAGGGAGATCCGGGTCGATGCGCCCGCGGAGGGCATCTGGGCGGTCATCCGCGACGTGGGCGCGATACATACGCGTCTGGCACCTGGTTTCGTCGTCGATACCCGTCTCGAAGACGGCGCCCGGATCGTCACCTTCGGCAATGGCCTGGTGGCGCGCGAGCTGATCGTCGACATCGATGACGAGACCCGCCGGCTCGTCTGGTCGGTGGTCGGCGGGCGAATGACCCACCACAACGCGTCACTCCAGGTCTTTGCCGATGGCGGCGGCCGCAGCCGGGTCGTCTGGATCGCCGACCTGCTGCCGAACGACCTCGCGAGCTATATCGCCGGGCTCATCGACCAGGGCATGGCCGTCATGAAGAAAACCCTGGAGAAAGTCTAGGGGCGATCAGCTCGCGAAGAACTCCAGCATCACTGGAAGCACTGGATCCACGCCCCGCGGATCTATCCATGCCGCCGTGAAAGAGCACGACGTCGGGGCCCGTGTCGCTTCGGCGGGCCGCCATTGCGGGAGCGCCCTCGGTGGACATGCTGTGGCCCGTCGCTCAGGCGAGCTTCGGCCGCACGCGCTCGGCGAAGGCGCCCATCTGCTCGTCGAGCTCGCGGCCGTCAGCGGCGAGAAACTCCAGGACCAGGTGCTCGACGCCGCAGTCGGCCAGCTCAGCGATCTGCTCCACCAGGCCGGCCGGCTCACCCGCGAGCACGCGCCCGCCATGGGTCGACTTCGGCGCGCTCTCGCCGGGCCGCACGACGCGGACATCGTTGCGAAGCGTGAGCGCAGGCGGCGCCGAGCGGCCCCGCGCCTGGCAGAATCGCGCAATCTCGGCCCTCCCGGCCCGCAGCTCCTCCGGCGAGCGGTTGATCGGATGCCAGGCCGCTCCGAACTGGACGGCGCGGCGAAGGGCGGCGCGGCTATGCCCCCCGACCCAGATCGGCGGGTGCGGCTTCTGAAGCGGCTTGGGCGCGAAGGTGAGTCCGCTGAACTGCGTGTACTTCCCCGCGAACGACGGCGCGCTGCTCGTCCACAGCTCCTGCATGGCCTCAAGGTGCTCGTCGGTCATCGGACCGCGCTCCGCGAAGGGCACGCCCAGCATGGCGCTCTCGGCGGCCACCCAGCCGGCGCCGATCCCGAGCACCACGCGTCCGCCGGAGAGCGCGTCGAGCGAGGAGATCATCTTGGCCGTGACGACCGCGTTCCGGTACGGGACGATAAGCACCGTGGTGCCGAGCCGCACCCGGCTGGTCGCCCCCGCGAGGACGCCCAGCGTCACGAGCGGGTCGAAGATGGTCTTGCCGAAGTTCACGATGTTGGCGTTCGGCACCACGACGTGATCGCTGACCCAGACGGAGTCATAGCCGAGCTGCTCGGCACGGACGGCCGAGCGCCGGATGATCTCCGCCGTGGCCAAATGCCGGCAGGTGGGAATCCAGACGCCGAATTTCATTCCGCGCTCCTCACTGGCTTCCGAGTTCCTGCGCAATGTCTCCAGCATTCCCGTAGTAGTCCGCCTGGATGGATAGCGCTTACCCGAGGCGCCGTCGGTCACGGAGAGCCTCGGCCCGTGTCTTAGCTTCCAGAAGATGCACCAGGACGCGATCCAATTCTCCAAGCTGCAATAAACAATTTCTGACCCCGAACCGGAGATCAACAGCACGCGCGCAATTGTCTGTGGTGGCCGGGAGCTGCTCGAGGACGGTCAAGGCCTGCTCGTACCATCCGGCTGCCTCGTGAAGAACCGACCGTCCGAAAGCCCTTGCTCCCGCCTGCTGGAGATAGTGGAGCGCTACGTCCCAATGCTCACCCCGAAAGGCATGGTGCGCCAACCGCTCGATGTGCTCCTCGAGGCGGCCGACGTAGGACTGCTCGATGATGGGAACGAGTCGAGCGTGGAGAAGCTTGCGCCGACCATCAAGCAGACTTCCATACGCGACCTCGTGGGTCAGTGCGTGCTTGAAGGTGTACTCGAGATCGGGAAAGCGGCGCGCCTCGTAGAGGAACTCTGCCGCTTGGAGCCGCGTGAGCCCCTGGCGTAGCGGCTCCTCGTGAAGCTCGGCGATGGCAAGCAGGAGACGGAATGGCACATCCTTGCCGACTACGGACGCGGCCTGGAGCAGGCGCTTGTCTTCAGGGGACAGCCGGTCGATGCGCGCGGCGAGAGTCGCCTGCACCGTCGCGGGCACCTGGATCGCCTCCACCGATCGGGGCAGCCTATACGTGCCGCGCTCCCCGACCAGCGCCCCCGTCTCCACGAGGCTCCGCACACTTTCCTCCAGGAACAACGGATTGCCTCCGGTGCGGGCCGCGAGGAGTGACTTCAGGCGGTCCACGGTGGGATCCCGACCCACGAGAGCCCCCAGGAATTCGGTCGCGGTCTCCATGGGCAGGGCGTCCAGCCGCAGCTGGGTGCAATAGGTCTTGCTCCCCCAGCCGTGGTTGTACTCGGGCCGGTAGTTGACGAGCAGGAGCAGCCGTGCGGTCGGGAGGCTTTGGACGAGCCCGTCCAGCAGGGCTTTGGTTTCGGAGTCAATCCAGTGGAGGTCCTCGAACACTACGAGCAGAGGCTGAACCTGACTCTCGCGGAACAGCAGGCGCTTGACTGCGTCGAGCGTCCGCTGACGACGCTGCTGAGGGTCCAGATTCGTCCATCGGGCGTCGTCGGTCGGAACGTCCAGGAGCGCGAGCATGGGAGCCACCGTGGACTCCAGCGTCCGGTCTAGCGTCAATACCGCCCCGGTCACCTTCGCCTGGATGTCCCGGCGGCTATCGCGGTCAGTGATCTTGAAGTACGCCTTGAGGAGATCGATGACTGGGAGATAGCTCGTCGCCTTGCCGTCGGAGACCGACTCGGATTCAAGGATGCGCCAGTCCTGGGTATGGTGGGAGCGCGTGAATTCGTGGAAGAGGCGCGACTTGCCCAGGCCCGGCTCCCCCACGACCGCGACCAACTGGCCGTGGCCACCGCGTGCCTGCTCGAGCGCCCGGCGCAGCTGCTCCATCTCGGCATCCCGGCCGACGAACCGGGTGAAGCCTCGAGCCGCAGAGGCCTGGAGCCGGGAGCGCGCCGCGCTTGCCCCGGTCAGCTCGAAGACTTCCACCGGGTCCGGCAATCCTTTGATCGCCACGGGCCCTCGGGAGGTGACCTGGACGTAGCCTTCGGCGAGCTGCAACGCCGCCGGGGCCAAGAGGACGGTACCGGGAGCAGCGAGCTGCTCCATGCGGGCCGCGAGATGAGTCGTCTGGCCGAGGGCCGTGTAGTCCATGCGCAGATCGGAGCCGATGGCCCGGACCACGACTTCACCCGAGTTGAGTCCGACACGGATCTGGATCAGGACACCGTGGGAGCGGAAGACTCCCTCGGCATAGCGTTTCACCGACTCCTGCATTCTGAGCGCCGCGTAACAGGCGCGGACCGCGTGGTCCTCGTGAGCGAGCGGGGCGCCGAAGAGCGCCATGATGCCGTCGCCCATCACCTGGTTCACGGTGCCCTCATAGCGGTGGACGGCCTCCATCATGTGCTCGAGGACGGGGTCGAGCAGCTTGCGCGCGTCCTCGGGATCACGGTCGGCGAGCAGCTCCATCGAGCCCTTCAGGTCGGCGAAGAGGACCGTCACCTGCTTGCGCTCGCCTTCGAGGGCGGCCTTCGAGGTCAGGATCTTCTCGGCGAGGTGCTTGGGCGTGTAGGACTCGGGTGAGGCAAAACGCGATGGCGCGGCTCCAGGCGCCGAGGCAACGGCAAGCACCGCGCCGCAGCCATCGCAGAACCTGCTTCCGGCCGCGACGTTGGCGCCGCAGCTCGGGCAGGCGGCACCAAATGTCGCTCCACACTCGCGGCAGAATCGTGCCCCTTCGCGGTTCTCCGCTTGGCACCGGGGGCACGTCATGCGAGACCTCCGCGGGTCGGGCTGGTTTTGCTCCCTGCTTCGATTCATGGACGGGTGGGCCGAGCTTAACCGGAGGCTTTCAGGGGGTCAAGGCAACGCTCTCCTCCGGTGCCACAAGCTCGCCCGCCACCTGATCCCGATGAGGAGGGTGAACACGAGGCCGACCGCGGAGGACACGCTGATGGTCAGCGGAAAGCCAACGCGATCGATGAGGGCGCCCGAGGCCAGCAGTCCCAGCGGCAGGCCATAGACGGCGAGCGTTCGCACGCCCATGACCCGTCCCCGGAACCGGTGGCCGGCGGCGGCGAGCAGGCTGGCGGTCATCGAGATCATCGCCACGTTCTGGACGAAGCCGGCGAGCGCGAGCGCGACGAGCCCCGCACCCAGGCTCCCGAGGTGGCCGAAGCCGAACAGAATGGCGTACCAGATGGCGGTGTAGACGAGCATGGAGCGCTCGGGGTGGCGGGGTCCCCCCGTCACGACCGTGGCGATCGAGCCCAGGAGACCGCCGAACGCGAAGCTGGCGACCAGCCGCCCCAGGCCCGTGGCGTCCACGAGATAGATGTTCTTCGCGACATAGGGCAGGAGGCCATTCGAGACGGGGTAAGCGGTGAGGTTGATCAGGAACGCCAGCCACATCGGGGCGAGCAGCGCGGGCGTCCGCAGGACGTGGAGCAGGCCGTCCTTGAGATCGCGGCCGCTCGAGGGGCCGGGCACCTCAACGCTACTGAGGCCCGGGAAGGCCGCTCGCGGCGTTCCTGACGGATCGGGCACCGGATGGCGTCTCGCCACGCCGACGGTCAGCGCGACGCTGGCGGCGTAGAGGGCCGTGACCAGCACGTACGCAGGCCCGATGCCGAGCACTGTGGAGAGCTCCGCGCCGGCGAGCGCGCCTGCCACCCGGGCGAAGTCCGTGGTCGCGCGGGACATGCCCACGGCTCCCAACAGGTTTTGCGGAGGAATCGTCTCGCCGATGAGCGAATTCCGCATCACGAGGTCGTTGGGGCGGACGATGCCGGCGAGGGTCGCGACGACGAACACCCACGAGGGCGTCAGGCTCCCGGTCACGCTCAAAATCACGAGGAGCGCGGCCAGGACGGCGTAGATCCCGCGCATCGCGAACAGCATGACGCGGCTGCCCACTCGATCGCCCAGCACCCCGAACATCGGCGCCGGGAGCGTGCCGAGGAAGAGCAGCGAGCCGAAGGCGGTGAGGAGGAGCACGGAGCCCGTCTGCACGAGGATGTACCACCCCAGGATCACCGTCTCCATCTCGAACGCCAGCGACGTCAGGAGGTCGGCGGGCCACTGGAAGCGAAAGCTGCGGACGCGGAATGCGGCGAGGGTCAGAGGCGGTGGCTACCGGTTGAGGTAGCGGAGCGGCAGACCGGGGCGAGGCCACTCGAACGACACGAGCGTGCCGCCCATCGAGAGCGTCGCGAACGCGGTTTTGAGATCCCCGCCGCCGAAGCACACGTTCGTGACCATCATGTCGGGCAGCGCGTACTGGTCGACTCGGCTGCCGTCCGGCCAGATGTCGCTCACGGCGCCCGTGATCAGCGTCGCCACGCAGATGTGGCCCTCGGCGTCGATCGCGAGCGAATCGAACATCTGGTAGCCACCGAGCCCGGCGACGACCGTGCCCTTCTCGCCCCGGTACGGTCCGTTCGCCGACTCGATCTGGCCGGGGGCCGAGAGCCGGAAGGACCAGCAGCGCGCCGTCGGCGTCTCGACGACGTAGAGCGTCCGCCCATCCGGCGAGAGCCCGATCCCGTTCGGACGTTCGAGCGGAAAAATCGCCTCGCGGATCAGGGACCCGTCGGCCTTCGCGTAGTAGACGGCGCCCCGATCCGCATCGCGCTCGCGCGTCTTGCCCAGGTCGGTGAACCAGAACCCACCGGCCCCGTCGAACACGAGGTCGTTCGGCCCATTGAGCCGCCGGCCGTCGCAGCGGTCGTAGAGCGTGTCGAACTTGCCGGTCTCGGGATCGACGACCTGGATGCTGCCACCCGCATAGTCATCGGATTGCCCGACCGTAAAGAGCTTGCCCGGCCGCTCGATGAACTTGAGCCCGCCGTTGTTGGTGACATAGATCTTGCCGCCCGGGCCCATCGCCGCGCCGTTCGGCCCACCGCCCAACTGGGCGACCACGTGCACCTTGCCGTCGGACATGACGCGGGACAGCGTCCGGCGCTCGATCTCGACCAGGAGGACGGAGCCGTCCGGCATTGCCACGGGACCCTCGGGAAAGCGCAGCCCTGACGCGATCTGCTTGAACACCGGCGTGACCTTCGTCATCTCGTCTCCTGCTTCGCGAGGAGCCCTGCCCGCGCCCGGTCGAGCCGGCGGAGGTCGGGCGGCGAGGCGCGACGCTCGAGGCGCCGGCGCACGAGGCGGAGAGCGTCGTCGTAGCGCTCGAGCGCGAAGTAGCACGCCACCATGGTCTCCTCGAAGATCTCCCACTGGGCGTGACTGCCGCCGACGCGGTGAACCTCGCTGTCCACGGGCTCGAGATGGGCCAGGGCCGCAGCGTGGTCGCCGGCCGCGAACGCCGCGATTCCCTGCACGAGCGGCAGGGCCACGCTGCCCGCGATCGGATGCCCCTTCCCGTGGAGTGCCCGCAGGCCGTCGCAGAGCTGTGCCAGCGCCGCCTGGTCGCCGCAGGCGGCGTAGGCGAGCGCCGCGTGGATCTCGCCGAACACGAAGCCGGGCCGCGAGACTCGCCCGGCGAGGTCGGCAAGCTGCCGCCACGCCGCAGTCTCGTCGCGCCGGCCCTCGAGCCGGAACCGCCACAGGAGCGCCGAGCCGTCGATCATCGCCAGCCGCGGGTTGGCGGCGCCGACGATGTCGCGCTGGAAGACCTCGAGCGCGCGCGCGTGGCGGCCCCGGTGCAACTCGAACATCGCCAGGTGCCAGGCGAGGTGGCAATGGAACGAAGCGCGGGCGTCATACCCGGCCAGCCACGTCTCCAGGAATGAGGCGCCCGCGGCGGTGTCGGCAGTCTCGAAGCAGATGTGGGCGATGTTATGGCTCGCGTTGGCGTTGCCCGGATACTGCTGGAGCGAGCGCTCCGACAAGCGCCGGGACTCCTCGAACCGGTCCACCTCGTGATAGGTGAACGCCAGGGCCGACTGGAACCACCAGTCGTCGCCGTACGCGGGGGCGAGGCGCTCGAGGAAAGCCGCGCGGTGCGCCTCGCGGTCGCTGCGGCCGGCGAAGCCGATGGTGCTGCCGGCCTGGCTCACGAGCAAGGCGTCGCGGGGGAACTCCGCCACGTGCTCGTCCACCAGGGCGAGCCCGCGCGCGGTCTCGCCGCTGATGAGGGCGTGGAGCGCCTCGACGTGCTGTCGCTCGCGCCGAGTCGCGCCGGCCACGGTCTCTCGCGCCCTGCCGGCTGCCGCGCGCGCCGCCGCCGCGTCGCCCCGGCCCACGGCGAGAAGCGCCACGCCCGAGTGGGCTACCGCGAGTCTCTCGTCGGCCCCGAGCGCCGCCGCGAAGGATTCCTCGGCGCCCGGCCCGAACGAAAGCAGCCTGTCCATGCCGTCCTGGAAACGCTCGGCGGCGACGGCCGACGAGGTGGTGATCGGGAGTCCGTAGCGATCGGTGAGGGCCATGAGGAGGCAAGTATAGCCGGAAGACCCAGCTGGCGTCGCGCGCACGGATGACGTATGATCCTCGCGCTGTGAACTTCGATTTCTCCGCCGATCAGAAATCGCTGCGCGAGCAGGCGCGAAAGTTCCTCGCCGAGCACGCCTCGTCCGCCCGCGTCCGGCGCATCTTGGACGGCGCCGAGCCCTTCGATGCCGAGCTCTGGCGGGGCATGGGCGAGATGGGCTGGATGGGCACCGCCATCCCCGAGAGGTACGGGGGCGCCGGCTTCGGCTACCTCGAGCTGTGCGTCATCGCCGAGGAGCTGGGCCGGAGCCTGGCGCCGACGCCCTTCTCCTCCACGATCTACCTGGCGGCCGAGGCGGTGCTGTTAGCAGGCAGCCTAGCCCAGAAGAAGCGCTGGCTGCCGCGCGTGACCCAGGGCGAAGCCATCGGCTGCTTCGCGCTGTCGGAGGGCCCGCAGGTGGTGACGCCCGGCAATATGGCGACGCGCGCCGACGGCGGCCGCGTGAGCGGCACGAAGATCCCGGTGGCGGACGGCGACGTCGCGGACTTCGCCGTGGTCGTGGCGGGCGAGGGCGACGGCGGGCACGCCGGCCTCTTCCTCGTCGATCTCAAAGGACCCGGCGTCACGCGCGCTTCACTCACGACGGTGGATCCGACGCGCTCCCACGCGCGCATCGTCTTCGAGCGCGCGGTGGCCGAGCCGCTGGGCGCCCCGGGTCAAGGCTGGCCGCTCGTCGAGCGGCTCCTCGACCGCGCGGCCGTGCTCGTGGCCTTCGAGCAGCTGGGCGGCGCGCAGGCGGCGCTCGAGATGGCGCGCGAATACGCGCTCGGCCGCTTCGCCTTCGGCAGGCAGATCGCCTCCTTCCAGGCCATCAAGCACAAGCTGGCCGACATGTACGTGGGCGTCGAGCTGGCGCGCTCGAACGCGTACTACGGCGCGTGGGCGCTCTCGAAAGATGCGCCCGAGCTGCCCGTGGCCGCCGCCACCGCGCGCGTGGCCGCCACCGAGGCCTACTACCAGGCCGCCAAGGAGAACATCCAGATCCACGGCGGCATGGGCTTCACCTGGGAGTTCGACTGCCACCTGCACTACCGGCGCGCGAAGCTCACCGGCCTCATGCTGGGCAGCGCCCGGCGCTGGAAAGACCTGCTCATCGCGCGGCTCGAAGCCGGCGCCGCCTAGGAGAGTGACCGTGGATTTCGACGACACCCGGGAAGAAGCCGCCTTTCGCGCCGAAGTGCGGCAGTGGTTGGCCGCGAACGCGGAGCTGAAGAGCGGCGCCTTCGAGACCTGGCAGAGCCGCTACCCCGGGCGCGATGGCTACGAGGGTCTCGAGCGCGCCAAGGCGTTCCAGTCGAAGAAAGCCCTAGCGGGATTCGCCGCGCTGCACTGGCCGGAGGAGTGGGGCGGGCGCGCTCTGCCCCCGGTCTACCAGGTGATCTATTCCCAGGAAGAGGCGCGCTATCTCGTGCCGCGCGGCTACTTCGAGATCGGCCTCGGCATGTGCATGCCGACGCTCTTCGCCTTCGCCACTGATGCGCAGAAGCGGCGCTTTGCGCCGGCCGCCTTGCGCGGCGATGAAGTCTGGTGCCAGCTCTTCTCCGAGCCTGGCGCCGGCTCCGACCTGGCGGGCCTGCGCACGCGCGCCCAGATCCAAGGCGACCAATGGGTGATCAACGGGCAGAAGATCTGGACCTCGGGCGCGCACTGGTCGGACTGGGCCATTGTCGTGGCGCGCAGCGACCCCAAGGCGGCCAAGCACAAGGGGCTGACCTTCTTCTTCCTGTCCATGAAGTCGCCGGGCATCGAGACCCGGCGCATCAAGCAGATCTCGGGCGCGTCCCATTTCAACGAGGTCTACTTCACCGACGTGCGTATCCCGGACAGCCAGCGGCTCGGCGCGGTCGGCGCCGGCTGGGGCGTGGCCATCACCACGCTGATGAACGAGCGGCTCAGCTCCGGCGACCTCCGGGGACCGGACTTCGAGGAGATCTTCGGCCTGGCGCGTGGGATCTCGCTCGAAGACGGCCCGGCGCTGGCCAATGCGTCCATCCGCGAGCGCTTGGCCGACATTTACGTGAAGACGCAGGGCGTGCGGCTCACGCGCTTCCGCACGATGACGGCGCTCTCGCGCGGGGAGACGCCGGGACCGGAGAACTCCATCGGCAAGCTCGTCAACGCCCCCAAGGCGCAGGACATCGCCTCCTTCGCCATGGACCTGCTCGACATGGGCGGCGTGGTCATGGACAAGGACACGGCGCCGCTCCGCGCCGCCTTCCAGGAATCGCTGCTCACCTCGCCCGGCGGGCGCATCGCAGCGGGCACCGACGAGATCCTGCGGAACATCATCGCCGAGCGCGTGCTCGGCCTGCCGCAGGACGTCCGCGTGGACCGCGACCTGCCCTTCGACCAGGTCCCGACCGGCAAGCGCTGATTCCCGCCATGCGGGCGAAGTTTCTTCTCGCGGATAGCGCGGAGGTTCGCGAGGGCCTCCTCTTTCTCCTCGGGAGCGGCTGGAACGAAGTGGGGCCAGAGCCGCAGCCGTTCGCGATCACCGGGCTTGTCGAGGTCGACTGGGAGGAGACAAATGCTCATCACGCCGTCGACATCGTGATCGAGGATGAAGACGGCGCGCCGCTGAACGTTCCCACCCCGTCGGGGGCCCAGCCCCTGAGGGTGACCGCCGACTTCGAGGTGGGTCGGCCGCCGGGCAGTGCCCGTGGAAGCTCGTTCAACCTGCCCTTGGCAATTCCCATCATGCCGGTTCCCTGGACGCCCGGACGCCGGTACGTCGTGAAGATCAGCCTCGATGGGACCGAGGTGGACCGCTTGAGATTCACCGTCAGACCGAACCAGCCACTGCCGCGGCGCTGAGGAGAGAGCCATGGAGCTACAGGGACAGGTTGCCGTCGTCACCGGCGCGGGCCGCGGGATCGGGCGCGCCACAGCGCTGGAATTGGCGCGGCTGGGCGCCGACATCGTCATCGCCGAGCTGGACCAGGCGGGCGCCAAGCGCACCGCAGAGGAGGTCGGCGCCCTCGGCCGCCGCACCGTCGTGGCGCAGACCGACGTGACCTCGCGCGCCGACCTGCGCGCCATGGTGGACCGCGCCAAGGCCGAGCTCGGGCGCATCGACATCCTCGTCAACAACGCCGGCATCTATCGCGCGGCGGCGACCCTCGACGTCACCGAGGAGCACTGGGACGCGATCATGACGATCAACGCCAAGGCGGTCTTCTTCGCGAGCCAGGCGGTGCTGCCGGCCATGCTCGCGCAGAAGCGCGGCAGCATCGTCAGCCTGGCGTCGATGGCCGGCAAGATCGGCAGCAAGACCAACCTGCCCTACAACGCGAGCAAGGCCGCCGTCATCAGCATGACCAAGAGCTTGGCCCTCGCCCATGCCGCCGACGGCGTCCGCGTGAACTGCGTCTGTCCCGGCTTCGTGGAGACCGACATGTGGACGGCGGTGGCGCGCGATCAGGGCAAGCTCTTGGGCATGACGCCGGAGGAGTTCACCCGCCAGCGCGCTTCGCAGGTGCCCCTCGGGCGCATGGAGAAGCCGGAAGACGTCGCCCACGTGATCGCCTTCCTCGCCGGGCCGCGGTCGGGCTACATGACCGGGCAGGCCCTCAGCGTCGACGGCGGTCTCGTCATGCACTGAGCCCGGGTCGCTCAGGCGCCGCTCTACGGTAGCGGCCGAAGAGCAGGATCCCGGCGGCACTGCCAAGAGCAAGCCCGGCGCCCGAGGCCACGGGGATAGCCAAGCGGCATAGCATGGCATGATACATTTCTCTCGCTGTACACCGTTCAAGCGCGAGGGGGCGCACCCATGAAGATCGTCGGCATCGACACGTTCACGCTCCGCATCCCGACCGTCAAGCCCATCGCTCTCGACCTGCCGGAGCATCGCCTGGTCGTGAGCCGCATCCACAGCGATTCGGGTCCGGAGGGGCTGGGCTACTCGCTCGTGTTCGGCGGCGCCGGCTCGGAGGCGATCGAGGCCTATGCCCGCCGCCTGGCGGAGCTCTTGATCGGCCAGGATCCCCTGCTGGTCGGCCGGCTCTGGGACAAGATGTACCGGGCGGACCGCGGCATCCGTCGCGTAGGCGTCGCCGGCTACGCCCTGTCGGCGCTCGACATCGCGCTCTGGGATCTGACCGGCAAGACGGCCAACCTGCCGCTCGCCAAGCTCTGGGGCGCCACGACGGACCGGGTGGACGCGTACGGCAGCGGCGGCTGGGGCTCGTACTCGATCGACGATCTCATCAGCGAGGGCACACGCTACAAGGCCGCCGGATGCGGCTATTACAAGATGAAGGTCCATTCCCCTGACCCGCACGTGAACCGGCAGCGAGTAGAGGCGGTGCGCAAGGCGCTCGGAGACGGCGTGCAGATGATGGTGGACGTGAACCAAAAGCTCGATGTCCCAGGCGCCATCCGCCAGGCCGAGCTCCTCGAGGACCTCGGCCTCGTCTGGTACGAGGAGCCGGCCCTGGCCGACGACCCCGCGGCCTGCGCCGAGGTGGCGCGCGCCATCCGGATCCCGGTCGCCACCGGCGAGAACAACTACACGCGCTTCGAGTTTCGCGAGCTGATCGAGCGGCGCGCCGCCCGCTATTTGATGCCGGACGTCTGCCGCGCCAACGGCTTCACCGAGACGATGCGAATCGGCCAGCTGGCCGCCGCCCACCAGGTCGCCGTCTCGCCCCACGTCGTGCACGAGCTCTCGCTGCACGTCGCCGCCGCGCTGCCCAATGCCTTCCTCGTGGAATGGATCGACTGGGTGCCGGCCGACCTCTTCGAGGGCATGCCGAAGTGCGAAGGCGGCGCGTTCCGGATCCCGGACCGGCCGGGCCACGGCATCACGCTCAGGCCCGACGCGGAGAAGAAGTACCGGCTGGGCTAGGGCTGGCGCGCGCCCGGACAGGCGTCACATGGCATCGGCGATCGTCTCGGCTCTCCACGTACTGGCGCTGGCCCTGGGCCTCCCCAGCGTGTACCTGCGGGGTCGAGCCCTCAAAGGGCCGCTCGACCGCGACGGATTCAGGCGACTGCTGGCAGCCGACACTGTATGGGGCATCGCGGCGGCGCTGTGGATCGCCACCGGACTCCTCCGCGCTTTCGGCGGCCTCGAGAAGGGCAGCCAGTTCTACCTTCAGTCCCCGCTCTTCTGGACGAAGATGGCGCTCTTCGTCACCGTCATCCTCCTGGAGATCTGGCCCATGGTCACCTTCATCCGGTGGCGCAGGGCTCTCCACCGCGGAGAGATCCCGGACACCTCGCGGGCACGCATGCTCTATCTCGTCAACCACGTCGAGATGGGGCTCGTGGTGCTCATCGTCTTCGTCGCCAGCTTCATGGCGCGCGGCTTCGGCACGAGGTAGCTCGAGAGCACCCACTCACCCCTGCCGGTGCTTGGAGCGGATGTACGTGAGCTCGGCGCCGAGGAAGACGATCATCGACGCGTAGAACACCCATACGGTCATCACGACCAGCGAGCCGGCGGCGCCGTATGGGGAGCCGATGCTCGCGCGTCCCAGGTAGAGCCCGATGAGGCTCTTGCCAAGGGTGAACAGCACCGACGTGGTGATCGCGCCCAGCCACACGTCGCGCCAAGCAACCGGCGCATCCGGCAGGACCTTGAAGATCATGGCAAAGAGGACCGTGACGACGACCAGCGACACGAGCACGTTGAGAGCCTCGATCACCAGGCCGGCCTTGCTCACCTCGCCCACTGCCTCGCCAAGGGCCGCGACCGCGGCGCTGATGACGAGAGACACGAGGAGCAGAAAGCCGACGGCGAGGACCATCGCGAGCGACAGCAGCCGATCCTTGACGAAGAGCCACAGCATGCCCGCGCTCCCGCTGGGGCTCTCCTCGACCTTCCAGATCCGGTTCAGGGAGCTCTGAAGCTGCACGAACACCGTGGTCGCGCCGAGCAGCAGCACGGCGCTGCCGATCACCACCGACAGCGTGCCCTTCGCCGGGTCGTCCGCATGCCGCAGCACGGTTTGCACCACCTCGCTCCCCTCGTTTCCGATGAGGAGACGCATCTCGGTCACGATCCTGCCTTCCACGGTGGCGCGCTCGAAGACCAGGCCCGCGACGGCGACCGCCATCAGCACCAGGGGCGCGAGTGAGAGCAGCGTGTAGTACGACAGCGCCGCGGCCAGCTCCATCGGCCGAATGGCCCAGTACTCGCGCGCCAGCTCCTTCAGCATCGTCATGCGTCCGCCGGCTACGTGGGCGGGGCGGAGCGCTCTGCGACGAGTTCCTTGCGTAGGGCTTCGGCTAGGCGCACGTACTGCTCGGGGGCGTTGTAGAGCTGCACGGAGATCCTGAGGAGGCGCCGTGGCGGGGCGGGCCAGCGCATGATCGGCAGCTCGATGCCCCAGTCGTCGAAGAGCCGCCCCTGGATCGGATCGCGAACGCGCCAGCCGGTCTCCGTCCTCGCGCCGTCGGGCAGGATGACGCTGGCGAGGGAGCCGATCATGTCGTCCGGAGACGGAGGTGGCGACCCGGCTGCCGCGCACAAGAGCTCGCGTGCCGCGAGCGCAAGGGCGCGGTTGCGCGCCATCAGGGCCGGCCATCCGCCGGGCAGCAGCGAGCCCATGTAGTCGATCGCCTTCGGCACCGTCAGCCAGGCGGTCGGGTCCTGGGTGCCCGTCCAGTCGAACTCGAGGCGGAAGCGCGAGCGCCCCGGCCGCACGCCCGTCGCGCCGTGGCTGATCGTCAGCGGATGGATGTCGGCCTGGCGGTCGCGGCGCACCCAGAGGAAGGCCGAGCCCTTCGGCGCGCAGATCCACTTGTGGCAGTTGGCGCTGTAGTAGGCCGCGCCGAGCGCGCGGAGGTCGACCGCCACCATGCCAGGCGCGTGCGCGCCGTCCACCAGCGTCTCGACGCCACGGCGGGCCAGCTCCGCGACCATGCGCTCGATGGGCAGGATGATTCCGGTGGGGCTGGTGATGTGGTCGAGGAGCGCCAGTCGAGTCCTTGGCGTCACCCGCTCGATGACGGCGTCCACGACCGCGTCCGGGGACGCCACGGGAAACGGAACGACGGCGACGTTGACGCGTGCCCCGCTGCGGTTGGCGACGTAGTCCAGCGTGTTCCGGCAGGCGGCGTAGGCGTGGTCGGTCGTGAGCAGCTCGTCGCCGGCCGAGAACGTGAGCGACCGAAGCACGGCGTTGACGCCGGACGTGGCATTGGTGATGAACGCGAGGTCGTCGGGATCGGCGCCCACGAAGGCGGCGAGTGCCTCGCGCGCGGCGTCCAGACGGTCCTCGAGCTCGCGCCCGAGGAAGCGCACCGGCTCGGCTTCCATGTCCGCGCGGAGGGCGGCCTGGTGGCGCAGAACCTCGCTCGGGCACGCGCCGTACGAGCCGTGATTCAGGAACGCCACGCCGCGCTCGAGCGGCCAGAGCGCCGCCCAGCCTTCCGGATTCGCCATGCCGGCTAGGCCCTGAACACCGGCAACACTTCCTTGCCGAGCCAGGCGAGCTGCTCGAGCATGGCGTCCCTGGGCGTGCCCATGCTGTTGCTCAGGTGCACGTATTCCAGGCCGGGGTACTTCTCCTCGAGCGAGCGCAGGTGGGCCACCAGCTCTTCGGGCGGGCCGGCGAACCAGGCGCCGGCCTTCATGTAGTGCTCGAGCGTGGGGACGCCGCCGGCGGCCCAGCCGCCGCGCCGCGTGGAGGCCTCGAGCTGGGCCGGCGTGATGCCGGGCACGAAGCCCAGCGGGCCGAACATCTTGACGTGCTCCTCGTACCACGGCGTGATCTCGCGGACCGCCCGCTCGCGCGAGTCGGCCAGGTGGTAGAAGATGCCGAGGCTCAGGCCCTCGCCCAGGGCGTAGTCGAGGCCGGCGCGCTCCGCCGCCTCCTTGTAGGCGTGGATCGATTTCTCAGCCATGGTCGCCGCGCCGCCGCCGATCAGGCCCTTGATCCGGTGCTTCATCATGAAGTCGAGCCCGCGGGCGCTGGCGCTCACGACGGGCTGCCAGCATTCGACCGGCTGCCGGAGCGGCCGCGGCACGAGCGTGATCTCCTTGAGCTCGTAGCCGCGATAGGGCACGGCGGGCGGCAGCGTGTAGTGTTTGCCCTGGTGCGAGAAGGACTCAGACCGGAAGGCCTTCATGACGATGTCCACCTGCTCCTCGAAGAGATCGCGGTTGGCGTCGGCGTCGAGCATCGGAGCCCCGAAGGTCTCGACCTCGCGCGTGTGGTACCCGCGGCCCACGCCGAAGGTGACGCGCCCGCCTGTCAGGATGTCGGCGGTGGCGTAGTCCTCCGCCAGCCTGAGCGGGTGCCACATGGGGGCGATGTTGAAGCCGCACCCGATACGAAGGCGCGAGGTCAGGTGAGCCAGGTGGACGGCCAGCATTAGGATGTTGGGGATGCACTCGTAGCCCTCGTGCTGGAAGTGGTGCTCGGCCAGCCAGAGGGTGTGGTAGCCGTGCTCGTCCATGCACCGGGCGATGGCCTCGGTCTTCTCGAACACGGTGGCCAGGTGCTCGTTCGGATAGCGCCGCTCATTGGCGGGCGTGGCCAGCTGCCCCATGTCGCCCAGGTCGACGTGTCCCGCGTAGACGTTCGAGAACTTGGTGATCATGTCGGGGTCCTTTCCTCGCTTGCGGTGCTCCTAGCCTCGTCCATCGCCGTGAGTCTATCAGGATCTCCTCGCTGTGCTATCATGGTCACGTGCTCATGACCATGATCGGTGGAGGGCAACCATGAAGACGATGCCGGCTGGACAGTTCAAGGCCCGATGCCTTCGTGTGATGGAAGAGGTCAAGAAATATCGAACCCCCGTCGTGATCACCAAGAAGGGACGAGCCGTGGCCAAGCTCGTTCCCGCAGACACCCCGGCGGCTGACGTCTTCGGGTGCATGGCGGGGACGGCGAAAATCATCGGTGATGTCGAGGCGCCAGTTCTCGACGCCAAGGCTTGGGACGCGATCAGGAGCGGAGCCCCGGCAGGAAGGGCAAAGCGGACCCGCTCTCGTCGGGCGTCGCGGTGATCCTGCTCGACACGCACGCCTGGCTCTGGCTCTGCGTCGAGCCCCGACGGCTCTCGGCCGCCGCGGCGGCCGCCATTCGGCGCGCCGTGAGCGGGGGCGGTCTTGCGATCGCCTCGATTACCCTGTGGGAGGTGGCGATGATGCTCGCGCGCGGGCGTGTGACCGCTCAAGGGACGCCCGAAGCGTGGCTCACCGCGCTGATCGATCGCAGCGGTGTGAGCATCAAGGCGATCACACCTGCGGTCGCCGCTCTGGCTACGCACCTCCCCGTGGACTTCCCGGGCGACCCCGCAGACCGACTCATCGCCTCTACCGCGCGCGCCGACGGTATCGCCCTCGTGAGCCGCGACGCCCGCCTGCGGGCGAGCCCGATGATCGAGACGATATGGTGACGTCGCGCAGCTGAAGTGGCTCATCGCATCGGGCCTGCGGTTGCGTAGCGTTTTGCGTCGCGTAGTGTATCATCCGCCGGATGAGCCTGCTGACAACGACGTCGGGCCGGACATTGAGTCGCCCAGGGAGTCGCGCAACCGCCCGCAGCAGGCTGATGGCCACGCTGTTCGTGGCGCAGGTTTTCGGGAGCACCGGGCATTCGATCGGCATGGCGATCGGCAGCATCCTGGCGGCCAGCATCACCGGAACGAATACGTGGTCGGGTTTGCCGGTCGCCGTCGGTGCGCTCGGAACCGCGCTGGCGAGCTGGCCACTCGCCTTCCTCATGGCTCGCTCGGGGCGCCGGCCCGGCCTGGCGCTGGGATACGGCTTGGCTGTCATCGGCGCTCTCCTCGGCATGACGGGCGTGGCGATCCGCAGCTTCCCGCTCATGCTCGGCGGCATGGCGCTGTTCGGTATCGCGAACACCTCCAACCTTCTGGCCCGCTACGCCGCCGCCGACGTCACCTTGGCCGCCGAGCGTGGCCGGGCGATGGGGCTGATCGTCTGGGGCTCGACGGTCGGCTCGATCATCGGACCGAACCTGATGGTCCCCGCCCTGCGTCTCGGCGCGCTGCTCGGCATCGAGTCGGCGGGGAGCGCGTTCCTCGTGGCGGTCGGCAGCTACGCGCTGGCGGCGGTCCTCATCGAGGTGTTCCTCCGGCCCGATCCGCTGGCGATCGCGCGGCAGGCCGAGGCGATCGCTGACGCGGGCCGACCGGCAGGGCAGGCCCGGGGACTCCGCGCGATCCTGGGCGACGTGCGCGTGCAAATCGCGCTGGCGACCCTGACGATCAGCCAGTTCGTGATGATCAGCACGACCTCCACGTCGCCGGTCTATCTCCACGACCAGGGACACCACGTAGGCACGATCGGGCTGGCCGTGTCCGCTCACCTGGCCGGCATGTACGTGACCTCGCCGCTGTCGGGCTGGCTCTGCGACCGCTTCGGGCGCCTGCTGATGATCGGAGCCGGCGCGGCGATCCTGATCGTCGCCCTCATGCTGGCGGGACTGGCGCCGGGCAGCGACCGCGCGCTGATCATCCTCGCGCTGTTCCTCAACGGCGTGGGCTGGAATCTGGCCTTCGTGGCCGGGAGCGCGCTGCTGACGGACGCGCTGGCGCCCGCAGAGCGGGCGTCCATCCAGGGCCTCGCCGACCTCTGCATGGGCCTGATGGGCGCGCTTGGCTCCACCGCCGGCGGCATGATCCTGGGCGTGTGGGGCTTCGCCATCCTCAACACGGTGGGCGGCGTGCTGGTGCTCGGCCCGCTCGCCGTCTCGCTGATCCGCCGCCCGGCGCTCGCGTCGCTCTCCGCCACCAAAGGCTGATCCCCCTCCCGTGTCACGGCTTGGCGGCGCGCCTGGCCTTCTCCTCACGCGCGTACGGGCGGAGGACGGCGACGGCGAGCGCCATGACGACCGGCCCCAGGCGAGGCCGGATCACGTAGTCGCAGAACCCCACCACGATCACCGCCCCCCACGCCAGCTCGACGATGGCTCGGCCCGGAGACCCTCTGGCGAAGAGATAAAGCCCGACGGGCACCCAGACCAGAAGCGTGCCGACGGCGGGCACCAGCGAGGCGAGCGCCGTGGCGACGCCGAAGAAGATGGCCTCCGGAACCCCGGTGATCCAGAACCCGATGGCGGCAAGAGCGCCCTGCGCGAGCCCCGTGAGCACCGCCCCGGAGAGCGTCACGCGTCCCAGCCGCTGGAACTCGCCAAGGAGGGCCCGCGTGTAGTCGGGGCGAAGGGGCGAGACGCCGACCAGGGCCGTGACCATCCGCGGCCAGTGCCTCAGGACCGCGTACATCGCCACCCCAGCTCGCCGGCGGCGGCAAAGAGGTGCGCGAGCCACGCCATCGCCACCGGAAAGCACACCGAGATCGTCTCAGGATCATCGACAGCTCCTCTGACACCGTTGTGATCTTTGACGAACTCCGCGAGGATCAGGGTGCCGACGGCCGGTAGTCTATCGCATGCACGGCGGCCGCCGAGGGGCTAATATAGGCCCACCCGGCGAACGCTCGACCAGTGGAGGACGTCATGGCGAAGATCAAGCACATCGCGCTGTCGACGCAGGATCCGGAAAAGACCGCGCGCTTCTATGCCGACGTGTTCGGCATGAAGCAGATCGGGCGGGTCGACCATCCGGCCGTCAGCGGATACTTCCTGACCGACGGCGATCTCAACCTGGCCGTCCTCAAGTTCAACAACGACGCGGTGGCGGGAGCCGAACGAGGCAAGGACTACTACGGCATCCACCACATCGGCTTCCAGGTGGAGAGCCTCGAGGCGATTGCCCTACGGCTGGCCGCCGCCGGGTCTGAGCGCCGCGACGACGTCAACGACGCGCTCGGCGTCGGGCGGAGCAGCGAGCGCCGCGCCAACGTCGAGGTGAAGTACAGCGGCCCGGACGGGGTCATGCTGGACGTCTCCGAGACGGGCTGGGTCGGCTCCTCGGGCTTCCGGCCCTAAAGGGAGAGACGCCATGACCAATCCATCGGTGGCTTCGCACGTCTACGTCGGTGCAGCGCGCTCGGGCTCAGGGATTCAGGGAGGGATATTCCGGCAGACCGTCGGCGACACCCGCTGGACGCATCTCACCAACGGGTTGCCGGACATCACCCAGGTCCAGGCGATCACCGTGCACCCCACGAACCCCGACGTCGTCTATCTCGGCACCCGGAGCGGACCGTACCGGAGCACGGATCGGGGGGAGCGCTGGGAGCGGCTCCGGTTGCCCGATGACGGCGCCGAGGTCTGGTCCATCCTCGTGCATCCGGCGAACCCCCGCATCCTCTACGCCGGCACCTCCCCCGTGGGCGTGTACCGGAGCGACGATGGCGGCGACACGTGGCGGCGGCTGCCGAACGCCGTGCAGCCCGAGCGGGTCAAGATGAAGTCGTTCGTCTGCCGCGTGATGCGCCTCGTGGCCGATCCCGCTCGCCCCGAGGAGCTGTACGCGGCGCTCGAGGTCGGGGGCGTCATGCGCAGCCTCGATGGCGGCGAGACGTGGGATGACTGCAGCTCGGATCTGCTCAAGCTGGCCGAGCTGCCGCAGCTCAAGAGCAAGATCGACAGCGACACCGATATCGAAGGCATGCTGGACGGCCACGCGGTGTGCGTGAGCGCCGCCAAGGCCGGCACTGTCTTCCTCGCGGTCCGCATGGGGCTGTTCGAGAGCGCCGACCGGGGATCGACCTGGCGGAACATGGACATCGGCCGCTTCTCGCCGCTCACCTACGGCCGGGACATCCTGGTGTCGCCGAGCGATCCGCGCTGCCTGTACGCCTGCCTGAGCCCCGCCGCGCGAAGCAAGGACGGCTCGCTCTACCGCAGCCGGGATCTCGGCGTGACCTGGACGCGCTTCGACCACGGCGTCAAGGCCGGGAGCACCATGATGGCGGTGGCATTGCATCGGCGCGATCCCGACCAGGTCTACTGCGTGAGCCGCGGCGGCCAGGTCTTCGGCACGCAGGACGGCGGACGGACGTGGGCCGAGCATCGCCTGCCCGACGGTGTCCAGGACGTCTACGCGATCGCCTGCGGCTGACCGCTCACGCGTGCTCCCACTCGCGCCGAACCTTCGCGCGGTCGAAGCCGACGGACTCCAGCGCGCGGAGGATCATGCCCACGTGCTTCTTGGTGAGGTCCTTGGGGCCGTGCCCCGGCACCGTGACCTTGCAGGTGCCCAGGACGAATTGCTTGTGGCTCGTCTTGCCGGCAGGAACCTGCGTGAAGTTGTTCCGGATGAGCCACTTCTCCAGATCTATTCTCGTCATCGCGCAACCTGCTCCCGGGGCGTCGCCCGCGATGGGAGGTCTCTATGGCTACGCTACGGCCCGTGGTCTGCCTTCTCGTGCTCGTCGGGCTGCTCGCAGGCTGTTCTCTCTACGCCGTCGACTACCGCCTGTGGCACAAGGCCAACGCATCGAACGATGAGCTCAAGAGCGCCTTGTCCACGTGCAGCCAGCAGGCGCGTGTGGGATCCGTGGAGGGCAGCAGTGATCCGGGCACCTACTTCATCGGTCCGGTCACACCTGAGCAGACCGAGGCGAACCGCCTCTTCCAGCGGTGCATGGTGACTCAAGGGTGGTGGGCGCTCCAGCCCCCCTTGTAGACATGACGCGCCGGCTCTTCGCGATAGGCGCGCTCCTGGGACTCGTGGCCGGCTGCGCTTCCGCCAACGAGGCCGACCAGTGGCCCGCCCGCTACCACAAGGCGGGCGTGACCCTCGAGCAGCTGAACCAGGACGGCGCGGCCTGCCTCGGCACCTCTCCCCGCCCCCAGACTGACACCGCGGTCGGAATCGGCGGCTTCCGCGGCCTCACGCCGAAAGCTGGCGACAGCCGGGTCGTCGAGATCGATCCCTTCGCGGAGTGCATGAAGGCGAAGGGGTACACGGTCACGCCATAACAGGCTCGACAAGCCGCGCCCCTTCGTTCCCAGGCGATGACACGAGCGCAGACACCGGATACGCCTCCATGAGCTCCGCCGGCAGCGGGCGGAGGCACGGCAGCACCGTCGCCGGATCGGTCACGCCCGCGTCGGTCCAGCGGTCCTCGTCGCCCGGCTCGAGGATGGCGGGCATTCGGTTATGTATCGGGGCCACCAGGTCGTTGGGTACCGTCGTGATGATGGTACACGTCGCCGGAACGCCGGCCTGGACATCCGGAGGCGTGTAGAGCCCCGCGAAGGCGAACAATCCCCCGCCCTTGAGCCGGAGAAAGTAGGGTTGCTTGCGCCTCTGGCCGGCCACGGGCTTCCATTCGTAGAAGCCGTCGGCGGGGACGAGACAGCGGCCGTGCTTTACTGCGTCCTGGAACATGCCACTCGCGGTGAGGGTCTCGGCCTTGGCGTTGATCGGGGCCAGCTTGCTGGTCTTCATCCAGACGGGGTGGAAGCCCCACTTCGCCATGACGAGCCGCTGGCCGCCATTGTGGCCCACCACGATGGGCACCGATTGCGAGGGCGCGACGTTGTAGCGCGGTGTCAGATCTTCGAGGCCCGTGTCCTCGACGGTAATCCCGAACCGGAGGGCCAGCTCGTCGAACGCCGCGGTCTGAGTGTAGCGGCCACACATGAGTCGGCGCGGCGGCTCAGCAACGCCCCTGCTTGGCGAGTCCCGGCGGACAGCCCTTGCCCTCCCGACCCCAGCGCTCCTCGCGTTCGCGCCAGTTGCGCTCGTGGGCTTCTTCCCGCCATTCGCGCCCGTAGTGTGTCTCCCACCGCGGTGGTCCCTCACGCCGCCATCCCTTCCAGTGCGGAGGGGGCACGTGGTAGTACCGGACGGGGACTCGGAGAATCGGCGCCGGGACGTACGCGGGCTCGACGCCCGCCCACGGGCCGTTCCACGTTGGCCCGAAGTACCATCCGCCGTTGTTGAAGACCCAGTAGTTGTTGCCGTAGAAGAATACGTTCGCCGGGGCGCGGGGGGCGTAGTACACATGTGATCCGGGAACGACCACGAGTGACGGCGGCCCCGGGAGTCGGATTCCGATGTCGACGCCCACCCGCACCTGCGCATGAACGGGTGCCGCTACTGCAGCCACAAGGAGCGCACCGAGCACGAGTCGCGTCATGGTCTCCTCCGTTTGTAGGGTTCCGACGGCTCTCGTTCCAAATATACCGCTACCGCCGCCGGAGTGCCCGCAGCGCTTCCAGCGTGTCTTCCGGCTCGGGCCGGGTGGTGTAGTCCGGATCGCTCTCGGCCGCCCGGATGACTCCGCGCTGGTCGATGACGAAGCGGGCCGGAACGGGCAGCGTCCACGTCGCATCGCCATTGAACTTCTCGAGGTCGAGGGGAAACGTGCGATACATCTCACGCAGGTAGTCCGGGAGCGCGAAGCGCAGCCCAAAGCGCGCCGCGACCTCGTTGCCGCGATCGGTCAGGATCTCGAACGTGAGCTGGCGGGTGCGGATCAGCTCGCGGCTGTGCTCGGCCAGCTGCGGGGAGATCGCGATCAGGGTGGCGCCCAGCGCCGTGATCTCCGCCAAGATCGCTTGTAGAGCTACCAGCTCTACGTTGCAATACGGTCACCAGCGCCCGCGATAGAAGGTGACGACGAGCGGCCCCCCGGCGAGGAGGGCGCGGGAGTCTATCGGCTGCTCGGCCGCGTTGGGCAGGACGAAGTCAGGGGCCTTGTCGCCCACCTTGAGGACCCGGTCGGCCGCGCCCGAGGCGCGGAGCTCATCCACCGCCCGATGCATGGTCGCAACCCGGTCGGGCGGGCGGCTGGATTCGAGCCGGGTCCGGAGCGCCTCGAGCTCTGCCTTCAGGGACATGGCGCCCTCTTACTCCGGGAGGAACTTCAGGGCGGCGCCGTTCATGCAATACCGAAGGCCCGTCGGCTTGGGCCCGTCGTCGAACACGTGGCCCAGATGCCCGCCGCAGCGCCGACAGTGGACTTCCGTGCGCGTCATGAAGAGACTCCGGTCGGATGTGGTCCGGATGGCCCCGTCGATCGGCGCCCAGAAGCTCGGCCAGCCGGTGCCGCTGTCGAACTTCGTGTCCGACTTGAACAGGGGCAGATCACAGCCGGCGCAGACGTAGGTGCCCCGGCCGTATTGCTTGTCCAGTGGGCTCGTCCCGGCCCGCTCGGTTCCGTGCCTGCGAAGCACGCGAAACTGCTCGGGCGTCAGTATCGCCCGCCACTCGGCATCGGTCTTGGTGATCTCGAACGTTTCGGTCGTGGCCATCTCCGCCTCCGCCCGGCTTGCACTCGAGCCGGCAACCATCATCACGCCCGGTATCGCAATCAATCGCCCCACGAACTCCCGCCTCGTCATCTATCGTCCTCCGGCTCCACCTTCATAGTACCCCGAGGCTGACTGCCTCGACACCCGTGGTCGGCCCCTGTGTACACGATCCCCATTCCCGGCCCTGCCGGCGATAAATCTCGTACTGCAACGACGCGCGGGCTCGCATCGTCACCGGGCCGACACTACACGCATTGGCCGAATGTCAATCAGACCGGTGCGCGGGAGTGTGTATTCCTCTAGCACCGGCATGCTGCGCTTGCGCGACGCGCCGCCGCCGCTACTCGTCCAGGAGCGCGATCACGCGGGCTGGAGCCGATTCCGTCCGCCACTTGGCGGGGAGCGCGATCACCTTCACCTTGGACGGGATCTGGTCCAGGTTGATCAGGTTTTCGATCTGGAACGTGATCTTCGGCAGGATCGCGCGGTGGACCCGCATCCCACTCGTCAGGATCTCGTCGGCCTTGCCATAGTCGGCGCCCTTCTCCTCCTGCGCGAAGTCGTACCCCAGCACGGATGGCCGGCGCGCGACGAGCCACTCGGCGGACTCCTTCGTGAGGTAGGGCGAGTCGTCCCACCACGCGGGATCCATGGTGTTGTGGCCCTTGGGCCAGTCGGTGCGGACGAACAGCATGCCCTGCGGGGGAATCCCGATGCCCTGCGCCTCGAGCGCGCGCTCCGCGCGATCCATGTCCTCCGGCACGATCTTCCCCTTCGGGTACCCCTTGAACGTGAGGTCGAGCACGATCGCCTCGCCGATCATCGCCTCGAGCGGCAGCTCCTCGATGTTCGGCATCTCGCGGAAGAAATGATGCGGCGAATCGATGTGCGTGCCGGCGTGCACGGTCATCTCCACGATGTTGGAGACGAAGCCCTTGTCCTCCCATCTGACGATCGGCTTGAGCTTGAAGTAGTACTCGTCCTTCGCGAAGGGCGCCGAGTCGCACTCTTCGACGGTCATGCTGAGATCCACGATGCGCATGAGGTCATCTCCTCCCGGCAATCAACTCGCCGCCGGCCACGTCGTCTTGATCCAGTTGACGGTGGCCGAGGGATCGTCGTGGCCCTTGCCCGGCTTCGGCCAGCTCGGCGGCGCCGTCATCGCCTGCACGGGGACGGTGATGATGCGCTCGGGGTCCCAGACCGGAAAGGCGTAGTCCGACAGGTTCTTGCTGAATCCGACCTTGACGTCCTTGAAGGCGCGATGGTCCTCCTTGCGCACGGTCACGGTGCCCGAGGGCGCCGCGAGGCTCAGCCCCTCGAGCGACTTGCTGATCGTGTCGTCGTCGGGCCAGCCCCCCGCGGCCTTGTTCGCCTTCTCGACCGCCGCCTTGAAGAGATAGAGCCCGGTGTACGCCGCCTCGGCCGTGTAGTTCGGGTACTCCTTCCAGCGCTGGACGTAGTGCTCCACGAACTGCTTGTTGAGCGAGGAGCGGCTCGGCGCCGGATAGGTGAAGTGGTAGTTCGAATGCACGCCGGCCAGGGCGCCCTCGGGATGGTCCTTGCCGATCGCGTGCGGCACGACGCCGAAGTTGATGTTGCCCGCGAGCTTCGCCTTGGAGAACAGCCCGTGCTGGAGCGCCTGCTTGTAGAAGGCGATGTACATGCCGCCCCACAGGGAGGTGACCACCACGTCCGGCTTGGCGCCGACTGTCTTGGTGATGTGCGAGGTGAACTCTGTCGAGCCGAGCGGCGCCCACGTTTCCGAGACGATCTGGGATCTGGGCATGAGCTTCTGCCGGGCCGCCTCGAAGTGCAGCTGGAACCACCGGCCGAAGGCGTAGTCGGGGTGCACCACCGCGATCCGGTGGGCATCCGGCCAGGTCCGGGCCACCGCCATGGCCGTCGTGACACCGTCGGCCGAGAGGATGTTCGTCATGCCGAAGAGGTAGTGTGGGTTGGGCACCTCGACCTCGAAGAGCCGGTCGATGCAGCCTTCGGTCATGATCGTGAGGAGCTTGAGCTCCTCGACGACCGGCCCGACCGCGAGCTGGTTGTTGGCGGCGATGATCCCGGAGAAGTAGTCGATCTTCTCCGAGAGCCTCATCCGCTTGACCTCCTTGACCGTGGAATCGGTTCCCGCGGCTTCGTCCGCCGTGATGGTCTCGATCCTTCGCCGCCCGAGCAGGCCGCCGGCCGCGTTGATCTCCTCGGCTGCCAGCGTGTGCCCTTTGAGCGACGGCCCGCCCAGGATGGCCCCGGGGCCGGACAGGATCGTGATGTGGCCGAACTTGACCGGCGTGTCCGGCACGCGCCCGCGGGCCGGCTCCTGGGCGCCCGCCGGCCGCACCGCCATCGCCAGCTCCCCGAGGGGCGCGTCCAGCGTCAGGGCGCCCACGGTGACGCCGAGAGACGTGAGGAATTTCCGGCGATCGAGGCTGTTGGCCATCGGGCTCTCCTTGTGTGAGGCGCCGTCCTACACGACCGTCACGTTGATCGCGTGCACGCGGTTTCGCCCCGTCGGCGGCTGGACGCGCCCCCGGTCATCGCTCGCGCGACACTGGAGGACGTAGGCGCCGGGCTTCGCGGGCGTCCACTCGAGGGAGAATCGCTGCCACGTGTAGCCCTGCCGGCGAGGCTCGAGCCGCGCTGCCCGCCAGCTGGCGCCGCCGTCGGTGCTGACGTCCACGTGCCGCACGACACCCGCGCTCCACGCCCAGCCTTCCACGCTCTGCGCCCCGGGCGCCAGGGCATCGCCCTCCGCGGGCGCGACGATCAGCGCGTGGACGTCGAGGTCCCGCACGGGCTCGATCCGCTCCTGCCCGCCGACCGTGGTCCGGCGGTTGTAGAGACGCGTGGTGAAGAGACTCTCGGGCCGCGCCGCGGCGAGGTACACGCGCGTCACCCACTTGACGGAGTTGGTGCCGAAGAAGCCCGGTACCACCGCCCGCACGGGAAATCCGTGCTCGGCCGTGAGCGGCGCGCCGTTCATCTCCCATGCGAGGAGGACCGGCCGGTCGCGGACGATCTCGAGCGGAATGTCTTTCACGTAATGATCGCTCGTGGTGCCGGCGAAGGTGCCGTGGTCGGGCGCTTCGAGCCAGACGAGCTGCGCGCGCGGCTCGAGCCCCGCCCCCTCGAGAAGCGGCCACAGACGGGTGCCCCGCCAGCTCACGTTGCCGACCCGCCGCGTGGGCGCGTCGGGCTCCACCGGATTGCCGAAGCACTCGAGCACGCCCTCGATCGTCTCCGCCGGCCGCCGCAGGAGCTCCTCGTAGCTGAGCCGAACGGGACGCTCGATCGCGCCCTCGATCCGCAGCTCCCACGTCTGCGCGGCTACGTGCGCGATGCCCATGTGCGCGATCACGTACACGCTCTCGGTGGGGGTGAGGAACGATTTGAGCGTCGAAACAGGAACTTGGCGGCGAAAGGTCTCCGCGGGATCCATCACTGGGCGGGCACGCGCTCCACCCGGACCGGACTCAGGCATTGCCGTCTACCAGGGGCGGATGAGCCGGTCTATCGAGAATGCGCCGGCTCCGCCCACGAGGACGGCCAGCGCCATGCCGATGAGCGCAAAGTTCATCTCAAAGCCGTGCCCCTTGCCCGGCTCCAGCGACCAGTTGATGAAGAAGCCGTTCCGCCAGTGCACCGTCTTGATGGCCACGAGCATGACAATGATCAGCGCCACCGCGGCGGGCCGCACCAGCAGGCCCGCGATCATCGCCAGGCCTCCGAAGCACTCGGTCAGGGCCGCGAGCACCGTGAGCGGGGGCGGGACGCCCAGGGACTGCTTGAAGTAGGCGATGGTCCCGCGAAGCCCGCCGCCGCCGAACCAGCCGAAGACCTTCTGAGCGCCGTGCGCGAAGAAGACGATGCCCAGGAACACCCGGATGATCAGCAAAGGCTTGGAGGCGAAAGTGCCAAAGAGTAGCTCCATGGCTGTCACTCCTCCCGAATGCAGCGGGCCACACCCGCACGCCACGAGCAGGGCCGCGCCCTGCCGTCGGAAGGACGGTAGGCCCAGGCTCGCGGCTTGTCAATCGATCACGGCTACCGCTTCGATCTCGATCAGCGCGCCGGGGATGGCGAGGCAGGCAATCTGCACCAGGGTGCTGGCGGGCGGGTTGGTGCCGAAGAACTCCTGGCGCACCTCGCCGTAGGGCTCTCGGTAGCGGATGTCGGTGACGAACACCGTGACCTTCACGACGTCGCGGAGGCTGGCGCCTCCGGCCTCGAGAATGCGGCGCATGTTCTCGAGGACGCGACGGGTCTGGGCGGCGATGTCGTTCGGCCCCACGAGCTTGCCGTCCTTGTCCAGTGCCAGCTGCCCGGCGACGTAGACCGTGTTGCCGACGCGCCAGCCATGGGTGTAGCGGGGCCGAGGGTCTGCCATGTCGGCGGGTTGGATCGCCGTGCGCGCCATTGCGTGCCTCCTGATCGTTGGGGATTGAGGGACAGTCCGGCGGGGTGGGCGGACGGCAGGATTATCCGGGCGAGTGCCTGGCCTGTCAACACGCCCGGCCCGACATACCAGAGCGGGCTCATTCGTAGTGGCCGGCCGCGGCCCGGAAGCGTAGAATCGGCGGTCGATGACAGCGCTCAAGGTTGGCGTCGTCGGCTCGCGATTCGCCGCCCACCTCCACCTGCAGGCCTATCGCCGCGTGTACGGGGTCGACGTGCGGCTGGCCGGCGTGACATCTCCGACGGCCGAGCGGCGGAAGGCATTCGCGGACGAGAGCGGCGCAACCCCGTACCCGGATCTCGCCGCCATGCTGCCGCACGTCGACGTCGTCGACATCTGCTCGCCACCCGCCACGCACGAGCCGGCCGCTCTCGAGGCTATCGACGCGGGGAAACACGTCTTCGTCGAAAAGCCGTTTACCGGCGCGTTTGGCTCGCCGGCCGGAAAGGAAGCGCTCCTTCAAGAGGCGTTGGCGAGCAGCGACCGCATCGTCGACGCGGCCCGCCGGCGGGGCGTCGTCCTCGCGTACGCCGAGAACTGGATCTACGCGCCCGCGGTCCAGAAAGAGCGCGAGATCGTCGAGAAGTCGGGGGCCCAGATCCTCTGGATGCTGGGCGGCGAGTCGCACAACGGCTCGCACTCGCCGGTGTACGGCATCTGGCGGCACGCCGGTGGCGGCTCACTCATCGGCAAGGGATGCCATCCGCTGACGGGTTGCCTTTACCTCAAAGCCGTCGAGGGCCGCGCGCACGGCGGGCGCCCGATCCGTCCGGCCGCCGTCTCGTGCCGCGTGCACGAGATCACGCGCCTGCCCGGCTACCGCGACCGCGGCTTCCTCCGGACGGATTACGAAGACGTCGAGGACTACAGCCAGCTCCACGTCACGTTCGAGGACGGCACGGTCGCCGACGTGTTCGCCACCGAGCTGGTGCTGGGAGGCGTGCACAACTGGCTCGAGGTGTTCGCGAACAACCACCGGACGACCTGCCGGCTCAATCCGGTCAATCTGCTCGACACCTACAACCCGGAGGCGGGACAGTTCCGCGACATCTACCTCGTCGAGAAGATCGGCACTAAGGAGGGCTGGAGCCACCCCGCCGCGGACGAGGAGTGGCAGCAGGGATTCTACGGCGAGATCCAGGACTTCGTGGAGTGCTGCGTCAGCGGCGGCCGCCCGCAGTCGGATGCGGACGTGGCGCGCGACACGGTCGCAACGCTCTATGCGGGCTACGTGTCAGCGGAGCGGGGCGGGCACGAGATTCCCGTGCCCCTTCGCTGAGGGCGCGACTGCCGAGACCGGGCCCCGCCGACGGCGGCCGCATCGGAGCGGACTCGCGCCATCGACGAGACCCGGCCCGGGCCTCACATCGTACGGCGGGTCTCCACGTTGGTGCTCTCCGACTTCTTGGACATGGCCACGATGGCCATAATCACGACGATGAAGAGCACCGCTCCGACGATCATCGCGACCATCGGATCCATGCCGAGCAGCTTGGTGCGCTCCGTCTCCACGATCCTCTCGGACCGGGTCTCGCTCTTGACGTCTGTCCGGGAATCGGACTGGGACTGCTTCATCTCAGACGGGGCAGCCGGCTGAGACGGCTGATCCGGCTGAGATGGCTGAGCCGGCTGAGATGGCTGAGCCGGCTGAGACGTGGAGCCCTTCGGGCTATCCGCAGTTCCCGACTGGGCGACGGCCATTCCGGCCGTCAGCGTGATAGCGAGCAACATGCTTCCCAATACTGCGGTCACAGACTTGGCATTCCGCATCGCGTGCCCTCCATGGCGTCGATTGTTGTGATTGACCCCTCGGTGTCGTATCGAAAGCAACCGACGTGCCAGCCGGGACAAGCCGCTCGATTAGGCTTTCATGAGCCCATTTCTATCCCCTGCGGCGTGCCGCGGACTTCCCTGGAACCCTCTCGAGGAGCGGTCGGTCAAAGGGTGTCGCCGGAACTTACCCGGTAGTCCTTTCTGGGAGGTAGGCCAGGCAGACCCGGCACAGGGTTTGCTGTTTGAAGATCCCGGAGAGCGCTCGAATATGGCGGAGGGAAAGCTTGATAGGCTCGGCATTGCCAGCGCTCTTCGCGGGATGGCGAGGTTACTCGATCTCGCGGGTGAGGCTCCGTTCAAAGTGCGCGCCTACGATCGAGCCGCCCAGGCTCTCGAGCGGCTGGGCGACGACGTGGGCCGCCTCGTCGAGGAAGATCGACTGACCAAGCTCCACGGGATCGGGCCGCGACTGGCCGCCCTCATCTCCGAGCTCTATCTCACGGGCTCGTCCCAGGCTCTCGAGAAGCTTCGGCGGCAGTATCCGCCTGGAGCATCGGAACTCAGCCGGATACCCGAGCTCGGATCGAAGCGAATCACAGCCGTGAGCGCCGCGGGCATCGAGACCATAGCCGAGCTCAAGGAGGCGTGCGAGAAGGGACGCCTTCGCGCCGTCAAGGGCATCGGGAAGAAGGCCGAGCAGCGCATCCTCGACAGGATACGGCGGCTCGAAGGAGCCCCGCGCGTCCTCCTGCCCGAGGCCGCCGACGCTGCCGAAGAGCTTCTCGTCTACCTGCGACAGGCTCCCGGCACCGTCGCGACCGGCGTGGCGGGAGGCCTTCGCCGATGCACCGAGACCGTGGACGAGCTCGCCCTGGTCCTGGCGTCCACCAAGCCGGTCGCGGCGGCAAACCACGTGCGATCCGCCGGCTTTCTCTCCGCCGGTGAGCGAGACGGGCTCGTCGTGCGTGCGACGCTTCCCGAGGGCCTGCCCGTGGAAGTGCGCGTGGCTGCCCCTCGGAGCTACCCGACCGCGATGCTCTTCGCGACAGGCACGCCCGCGCACGTCGAGCGTCTTCAGAAGTTAGCCGCGGAGCGCCGGCTCAGGCTCGAGCCCTCCGGGCTCTCCCGCGTGGCGCGGGCCACGCCGCTTTCCATCGAGAGCGAAGCCGACGTGTACAGGTCACTGGGTCTCCCGCCGATTCCACCCGAGCTCAGGGAGGACGAGGGTGAAATCGAGGCCGGCCTGGATGGCACGCTGCCCGACGATCTGGTCAGCCGGGAGGATGTCCTGGGAATGGTGCACTGCCACACCGTCTATTCTGACGGTCGGCATACCGTCGAGCAGATGGCCAAGGCTGCCGAGGCGCTGGGCATGGAGTACCTGACCATCACCGACCACTCGCCCACGGCATCGTATGCGGGAGGCTTGAGCATCGACCGCCTCAAAGCGCAGTGGGAGGAGATCGCCCGCGTCCAGGAATCCGTATCGGTGCGGCTTCTTCGCGGGAGCGAGGTCGACATCCTGGCCGACGGCGCCCTCGACTACCCGGACTCCGTCCTCGAGCAGCTGGACATCATCATTGCCAGCGTGCACCGGCGCTTCCGCCTCGACGCCGCGCAGATGACGCGCCGCCTCACCCGGGCCATGGCGCATCCGTGCTTCAAGATCTGGGGGCACGCCCTCGGCCGGCTCGTTCTGTCGCGGCCTCCCATCGACTGCCGCGTGGAGGAGGTGCTGGACGTCGTCGCGGTATCTCGCGCGGCGGTCGAGATCAACGGCGATCCGCGCCGGCTGGACATGGCGCCTCGGTGGCTCCGTGCGGCGCGCGAGCGCGATATACGCTTCGTGATCTCCACGGACGCGCACGCCGTGGCCGATTACCGGAATCTCCAGTACGGCATCGCCATGGCCCGCCGGGGCTGGGTCCGGCGCGGTGAAGTGCTCAATGCCCTGGGAGCGCAGGCCTTCGCCCGCGCCGTTTCGCCGGCGGGTCCAGAGCCGTGAGCGCGAGGATCACGCCTCCCTACCCTCCGATGGAGGCCCTCCTGGTCGATGAGATCCCCATAGGGCCGGGATGGCAATACGAGCCGAAGTGGGACGGCTTTCGCTGCCTCGTCTTCCGCAACGGTCGCTCGGTCGAGCTCCAATCCAAGTCGGGGCAGTCTCTCACCCGCTATTTCCCCGAAGTCGTGGACGCCGTCCGCTCGGTGCCGGCGCGAGCCTTCGTCCTCGACGCCGAGATCGTGATTCCGGCCGATGGTCAGCTCTCCTTCGACGATCTCCTCCAGCGTATCCATCCCGCGGCGAGCCGGGTGAAGACGCTTTCCGCGGAGCGTCCCGCCCTCCTCGTGGTCTTCGACATGCTCGCGGACACGAGCGGCCGCGCGCTCGTGGACCTGCCTCTCCGCGAGCGCCGCCGGCTCCTCGAAGCCTTCGCGACGAAGGAGCTGGCCGGGATCAAAGGCTTCCGCCTCTCTCCCGCGACCACGAACGCCAAGGCGGCGCGCGCCTGGCTCGCGATGACCGGCGGCACCTTCGATGGCGTCGTGGCGAAGCGCCTCGACCTCGAGTATCGCTCGGGCGACCGGACGGGCATGCAGAAGGTCAAGCGCCTCCGAACCGTTGACTGCGTGGTCGGCGGCTTCCGCTATGCCTCGACATCCCGCGTGGTCGGATCGCTATTGCTGGGACTCTATGACGCGAAAGGCCTCTTGCACCACGTCGGTTTCACGTCTGGCTTTCCCACGGCGGAGCGCAAGAGCATGCTGCGGAAGCTCGAGCCGCTCATCAAGCCGCCCGGCTTCACGGGACGGGCCCCGGGAGGGCCGAGTCGGTGGAGCACGGGCCGGTCGGCTGAATGGCAGCCGTTGGCTCCCAAGCTCGTCGTCGAGGTGCGCTACGATCACTTCACGGGAGGCCGCTTCCGGCACGGCACCCGCTTCCTCAGATGGCGACCGGACAAGAAGCCGAGCCAATGCACCCTGGATCAGGTGAAGTCGAGCCGTCGTTCCGCGTCTTACCCGAGCGTCCTCGAAGGCTCCGGCTTGTAACCCAACGCGTTGGCCGACGCGGGCTGCAGGCCGTCGCGATCCTGGTGCGCGCGCCCCATTGCCTCCTTGAGGCGCGCCAGGTCCTCCTCGATCCGCGCACCCGGATCCTCACCGAAGAGGGTGGAGACCATGTGCGCGAGCTCGCCGCCCGGGGGATCGTACTGGAGGGATACGCGGACCAGGGTGCCGCCGTCGGGCGTTGGCTCGAGACCATCGGTCCGACCGGGAAACTTATACCGTGTAACAGCGCACCACCGCGCCCCCCTGTTATGGCATCTTCGAGGCCAGCTCGTCGAGAAGGGCCGCTTGGCCGGGGAGGATCTTTCGCCGCGCCTCCTCGAGGCTGAACCACCCGGCACGGTCGACTTCCGGGAACTTTTGCCGCCGCCCGGACCCCCGGGGCCACTCGAGAGAAAAGGTCGCGCTCCTCAATGATTCCGCGTCGCAATCGCCTTCAAAGGCCCAGGCCTGTACGACCTTGCCACCCTGCTGCCTGATGGGCGTCAGTGGCGTGTAGGGACCTCCCGCCGCCAGTCCGGTTTCCTCCTGAAATTCCCTGGCCGCCGCCGCGAGCGCCTCCTCGCCGGCCTCATATTCGCCCTTCGGTATCGACCACGCGCCAACATCCTTCTTCATCCAGAACGGACCGCCCGGATGCACCAGCAAGACCTCCAGCGCTCCACGGGAGCGCCGATACATCAGCAGGCCTGCGCTACGCTTCGGCATACCGTCATTTTAACAGCCATCCGTTGACCCGTCGCCGGGGCTCAGCCACGCCGGGGTTCCATTGTCTGGATTGGGCTCAGACCTTGCATGGAAGCGACACGGGAGGAGTCAACATGCGCTGGGGAGAGATGCGGGGCAGCGGCAACGTCGAGGACCGCGAGTCCGCCGGACCGGCAGGCGGTTTCGGCGGAGGACTCAAGCTGGGCGGCGTGGGACTGATCGCGGTGTTGGCGATCAGCTGGTTCCTTGGGCTGAACCCGCTCGATGTCCTGATGTCACTTCAGGGCGAAGACTCGTCCTCGGTGCCGACTCAGAGCGCCCCGCCCGGGTCATCAGCGCCGGGGGCGCGCGACGAAACCAAAGAGTTCATTGCCCGGGTCCTGGGTGACACGGAGGACACCTGGAGCACGATCTTCAAGGAGATGGGACACGAGTACCGTCCCCCGAAGCTCGTGCTCTTCCGGGGCGCGGTCGACTCCGCCTGTGGCCTGGCCAGCTCTGCCGTCGGACCTTTCTATTGCGCGTCCGACGGCCGTGTCTATCTCGACCGCTCGTTCCTGGAGGACCTCTCGAAGCGGTTCGGGGCGCCGGGCGAGTTCGCGCGCGCCTACGTGATCGCGCACGAGGTGGGCCATCACGTGCAGAACCAGCTTGGCATCACGGAGAAGGTCGCGCAGCGGCGCGGCGGCACGTCCGAGGCGAGGAGCCATGCGCTCTCCGTCCTGGTGGAGCTACAGGCCGACTGCTTTGCCGGCGTGTGGGGCCACTCCGCCAAGCGGCGGAACCTGCTCGACCCGGGCGACGTCGAAGCCGGCCTCGCGGCCGCGGCCGCCATCGGCGACGACCGGCTCCAGCGGCAGTCGCGGGGCCGCGTCGCGCCGGAATCCTTCACCCACGGCTCCTCCGCCCAGCGCGTGCGATGGTTCCGGGCCGGGCTCGACTCCGGCGACGTGAGCCAGTGCAATACCTTCGAGACAGCCAGGCCGTGAACCGCCAGCGTGCCAGCGGGCAGCACGAGAGCTAGAGGGGCGGCGCGAGGTCCTTGAGGAACACTTCCCGGCCCCTGCGGGACGACTCGTAGATCGCCATGTTGATCGCGAGCGAGACGCGCGCGTCCTCGCCGGTGAGCACGGGATCGCGGTCCTCCCGGATCGCGTCCACCATGTCCTGGAGCTGGATACGATGGCGCACCTGCGGATACGCCCATGGGTCGTCGATGTCGCCGATCGCGAAGTGCGTCTCGACATCGGGCACCGTCCGGCCGCCCACGTTCCAGTAGAGGATCTGGTCGTACTGCGCGTTGGCCACGATCGTGCCGTGGTCGCCGTGGAGCTCGAGGCGCGACTTCAGCGCGGGCTTGATGGACGACGTGCTCTCGATCACCCCCATGGCGCCGTTCTCGAAGGACACGAGCGCCGTCGCCGTATCCTCCACCTCGATGGCGTGCTGCTTGGTGGCGACCCGGCCGATGACCGACCGCACGGGCCCGACCACGTGCTGGAGCAGGTCCACGATGTGGATGGACTGCGTCATGAGACACCCGCCGCCCTCGAGCGCTCTCGTGCCTCGCCACTCGGCCGAGTCGTAATAGGCGGGGGAACGGCTCGACTTGTCCACGGCGTCGGCGAGGAAGATCCGACCGAGGGCGCCGGACTGGACGGCCTCCCTGAGCCGCGCGGCCACGGTCCCGAAGCGCATCTGGAAGATCACCCCGAGCTTGGTGCGGTTGGCGCGACAGAGCCGGATCATCTCGTCCGCGCGCTGGAGGTTGATGTCGAGCGGCTTCTCGACCAGGACGTGCTTGCCGGCCGCCGAGGCGGCTCGCGCCACCTCGAGGTGGGTCCCCGTCGGCGTGAGCACGCACACCACGTCGACCTCGGGATCGCGGCAGAGCTCGCTCACGTGCGTGTACGCGCGCGGCACCTCCCACTCGCGCGCGAACGCCTGAAGGCGACCGGGATCGCGCGAGCAGACGGCCGTGAGCCGGGCGCCGCGGACGTGTCTGAGCTCCTTCGCGTGAAAACCTCCGGCCATCCCGGTACCCACCAGCCCGAATCCGATCTCCCCGTTCTTCACCGTCGAGGCTCCTTAGTGGAGAATTTTGTCGAGAAACGCGCGGCCGCGCGCCGTCCGAGGCCGGGTGAAGAACTCCGCCGGCGCCGCGTCCTCGACTACCCGGCCCTCGTCCACGAACACCACCCGGTCGGCCACCGCCCGCGCGAAGCCCATCTCGTGCGTGACCACGATCATGGTCATGCCCTGCTTGGACAGCGCCACCATCACGTCCAGCACCTCTCTGATCATCTCGGGGTCCAGGGCCGAGGTCGGCTCGTCGAAGAGCATGACTTCGGGCCGCATGGCCAGCGCCCGCGCAATGGCCACGCGCTGCTGCTGCCCTCCGGAGAGCTGGCCGGGATAGGCGTCGGCCTTGTCCGGCAGGCCCACCAGCGCGAGCAGCCGTCGCGCCTCCCCGAGCGCGCGCTCGCGGGACTCGCCCAGGACGTGCAGGGGACCGGCCGTGATGTTGCCGACAGCCGTCAGATGCGGGAAGAGGTTGAACTGCTGAAAGACCATGCCGATGCGCCGCCGGTGGCGCGCCACCTCCGCGTCGCGCAGCTCGACCGGTCCCCGCGCCGTCTCGCGATAGCCGACCAGCTCCCCGCAGACCCGGATCGACCCGCGCTGGATGGTCTCGAGGTGATTCAGGCAGCGGAGCAAGGTGCTCTTGCCCGAGCCGCTCGGCCCCACCACGACCACGACCTGCCCGCGGCGCACCTCGAGATCGATGCCGTGCAGCACGTGCTGGGAGCCGTAGAACTTGTGAACGCCCAGCGCCTCCACGGCGAGGTCGGCCGCGGCCATCAGCGCGCGTCCTGCTCGAGCAGCGTGCCCTCGATGGCCCGCGGCGGCCGGCCCGCGGAGGGGCCGTAGGGGCGGCCAAAGTGCGTCTCGAGCCGCCGCTGAACCATGCCCCACAGGCTCGTCATGGCGAGGTAGTAGCAGGCGGCGACCACGAAGATCTCGAGCACCTTGAACTCGAGCTGAATCAGCATCTGCGATCGCCGCAGGAGCTCCTCGAGCGAGATCACGGAGGCGAGCGAGGTGGTCTTGAGAAGCCCGTTGAAGTTGTTTCCGAGCGGCGGAATGATCACGCGCGCTGCCTGTGGCAGGATGATCACCCGCAGCATGGTCCAGTACGGCATGCCTACGGCGCGCGCGGCGTCGAATTGCCCGCGCGGCACCGAGAGGATTCCCGCGCGGATGATCTCGGCCAGGTACGCGCCCTCGTTGAGCCCCAGGCCGATGAGGGCCGACTGGATCACCGTGAGCCGGATCCCGAGCTGGGGCAGCCCCGTGTAGATGATGATGAGCTGGACGAGCAAGGGCGTGCCCCGCATGAGCCAGATGTAGAAGCGCGCGATATTCCGCGGCACGTGATGCGGCGACATGCGCATCAGCGCCGCCGCCAGGCCGAGCAGGAGCCCGACGGTCATGACGGCCACGGACAGCCACACCGTGGTCCAGGCGCCGTCGAGGAGATACGGATTGAACAGGTATTTCTGGAACGCCGCCCAATCCCAGCGCGCCATCGCGGCGCGAACCTACGGCAGGTCGGGCCCCTTGAGCTCGAGCGTCTTGCCCGCCATCTTCGACACCCCGTAGCGGTCGAACAGCGCGTCGTAGGTGCCGTCGGCCTTCATGTCGTTCATCACCTTCAGCACGGCCTGCGCGAGATCCTTCGACTTGGCGGCCACGGTCGCCGGGGAGCCGGCGATGCCGGACATGGCGCGCTCGAACTCGCCCTTGTCCTGGTAGAACTTCGCCACCGCGTCCACGCTCACCACCGCCTCCACCTGCCCCGCGCGCAGCACCTGATAGGACTCCGCGAAGGTGTTGAAGGTCTTGATGTCCATCGGCTTGGCGCCCGCCTTGACCTGCTCCTCGTTGATGCGCCGGATCTGCCGCTCCTCGTAGCCGCCGATCTCGACCGCGACCGGTCGCCCGGCAAGATCCGCCGGCTGCGCGAGCTTCTTGGGATTGCCCCTGGGCACCGAGACGCTGATGGCCTGGAGCTCATAGGGGATGAGATACATGAGCTTGGCGCGCTCGGCGGTGAAGAAGAGTCCCGTAATGATGAGGTCCCAGCGGCCGCCCTGCAGCCCGGGGATCTGCGCGTCGAACTGGATGTTGACCCAGTTGATCTCGAGCCCGAGTCGCTTGGCGATCTCGTTGCCCAGCTCGATCCGCATGCCCTGGAGATTGCCCTTCTCGTCGATGTACTGGACGGGCGGCAGCGTGGCGTTGGTGGCGACCACGAGCTTGCCCGGCCGCACGACGGCGGGCGGCGTCACCGTGGGCGCGCCGGGGTACTTCGCGGCCTGCGCCTGGGCGGCGGCGGGGATCGCGAGGGCGGTCAGGGCCAGCAGACACAGCGCGAAACGCCGTCCTGGATTGCGCATCGGGCATCCTCCTGTCGGCTCGTGGCGTGGGTGACGTCGCATCCAGCCGGCTGGTCGACGGCAACGCTGGCGGGCCAGAAGACCTCCCCTATCTACCACGAAACGCGGCGAAGGCAAGAGCCGGCCGGAGGGGCCGCCGGCCAGCGCGCGCGGCATTCTCGAGAGCGGAATTCAGAGCCTATTTCGCCAGCGCCTCGCGCATGCGGGCCAGCGCGGAGCCGTACACGTGCTCGGGCCGCAGAATCATCGCGACGCGCTTGTCCGCCTCCGCGATCCGGTCGTACTCGTCCCAGTCCGCGCTGCGCCGTCTCGTCGTGGCGCTGAAGATGTGCCGGCGGGCCATGCGGAGGGCCTCGGGGTCGGTGTTGCCCGAGTGGGCCAGCTCCGCCTTGCCCTCGAACACGAGGAACCCCGACCACCAGTCGGCGTGCGAGATCAGGACCGAGCAGCGGGGGTCTCACAGGAGGCTCTTGAACGCTCCTTCGTGAAAAGGTTGGTGCACAGGGCGGCGCGCTATCCGGTCAGAGCGCCACCGTCCTGAACCCGGCGAAGATGTTTCGGCGCTGCCGCTTGTAGAAGTTGCGCCAGGTGCTGCGGATGAGCCGCGAGCGGGTGGTCCAGCAACCTCCCCGCAGCACCTTCTTCTCGCCGAAGTACGGCTGGGAGTATTCCTTGTACGGATCGCACACGTACCCGGGATAGGGCTGGAACGTGTCCGCGACCCATTCCCAGACATTGCCGATCATCTGGCGACAGCCGAGCGGGCTGTCACCCGCGGGCAGGGCCCGCACATCGATCGTGCCGCCCGCGCGGTAGTCGAGGCTCGCGCGCTCGGGGGTGGGGGCCTCGTCGCCCCAGGGAAAGCGGCGCTTCCGCCCCGTCGAAGGATCGAAGGTGGCAGCCGTCTCCCACTCCACCTCGCTGGGTAAGCGGCGCCCAGCCCAGCGGCAGTAGGCTTCCGCTTCGTACCAATTCACGTGGACGACCGGGTGCCAGGGCGCGAGGGGCGCGATGATCGAGAACTCGTGGCCGTACCAGCGCCCGTCCCCCCCGCAGACCCAGAACAGCGGGTGCTCGGCCTCTTCCCGACGTCGCCAATCCCAGCCACGACGGCTCCACAGATCGCGGCGCCGGTACCCATCGTCGTTCACGAACCGCTGGAATTCCGCGTTCGTCACCGCGGTCGACGCGATCCGGAAGGGCTTGACCTCGACCGGATGAGCCCACTTCTCGTTGTCGAACACGAATGACTCCTCGGGCAGAGCCCCGAGCATGTACGTTCCGCCGGGTACCGCGATGTCGCGGGGCGAATAGCCGGGATCGACCGCCGGAGACGCCGCAGCCGGATCGTGGTGCGAGAGCGGCGGGCGCGGGTAGTGGAGCGTTTGATGGATGAGGGTGAGGTTCTCGGCATGCATGTCTTCGTGGAGAGCCGCCAGAGCGTAAAAGTAGGCGTCGACCGCGTTCGGCTCTCGGGACTCGAGGCGGCCAGTGGTCCGGCGGAGCACTTCGGTGATATAGGCCAGTGTCTGGGCCCGGGAGGGGTAGTGATGGTCCCAGCGTCGCGTGTAGCGGACATTGAAGGCATCGTAGATCCCGTCGGATCCCGGCAGCAGCGTGGGGTGGCCGTCCAGGTGGCGGGAGATCCAGTACTCCTGGAACCAGCCGACGTGGCCCATCTCCCAGATCGGCGGCTCGATGAAATGAGCGCGCGTGCCGAGCATCTGGGGCTCCGTCAGTCCGTCGAGGAGCTCGAGCTCGGTTCGGCGCGCGTCGGCCAGGTCGCCGAGCAGGCGATCGGCGGTGTAACCCGGATAGCGCTCGCTCATCGTGAGACTTGGGAAGCTGTCAGCCGCCAAGCGGCGTTCGAGCTGCGAGTGCACGTGTCACGAAGACTCTGGCCCATGGTGATGACTCCGTGGCGTGTAAGGAGCGACCCCCGCAAAAGGTATCAATGAGCGGGAGGGGGCGCAAGGAGGCTGACCCCGCCGCGAAGAAGGATCACCGCGCTGATTGGGCGCGTGACGAACACGCTCAGGTCGTTCTGGTTGGCGACCATGCTGGTCGGGAAGAACTGCTCGGCCATGGTTGAGGATTGCCGCCGGCACCTTTCAGCATGGCGAACGACAGCGCCGCGAGAAACCCGAGCGCGATCATGATGACTCTGGCGAGGATCATCCCGGCGATGATCGTGTCGACCTGCTCGGCCTGCCTCGTCAAGAGGAGCGGCCCCGGCTGGATCCCGTGGATCAGGAAGGCTCGACACTCGTGGCCGCCCGGAGACTCTCCTCCCGGACAAGCGCCAGCACCTGGCGCTTCAGCTCGTTGAAGCGCGGGGACGTGGTCACCTCGAGGGGCCGCGGGCGCGGGAGATCCACCGCAATGCGCGCCTTGATCCGTCCCGGCCGGGCCGTCATCACGGACACGCTGTCGGCCAGCAGCAAGGCCTCCTCGATGTCGTGGGTGATGAAGAGGACGGTCTGGTGCTGGCGCTCCCAGACAGAGAGCAACAGCTCCTGCATCACCGAGCGTGTCTGGGCATCCAGGCTGCCGAAGGGCTCGTCCATCAGCAGCACTTCCGGTTCCATGACGAGCACCCGTGCGATCCCCACGCGCTGCTTCATGCCGCCCGACAGCTCCGCCGGGTAGTGGCGCTCGAAGCCGCGCAGTCCCACCAGGTCGAGCAGCATGTCCACCTTCGGCCGGTACTGGGCGACCGGGATGCCGCGCGTCTTGGGGCCGAAGGTCACATTGTCCAGAACGGTGTACCAGGGAAAGAGGGCAGCTTCCTGGAACACGACCCCGCGCCGTGGGTCAGGCCCCTCCACGGGCGCGCCGTCCACCAGGATGCGCCCTGTTGTCGGCCGGAGGAAGCCCGCCACCATGTTGAGGAGGGTGGACTTGCCGCAACCGCTTGGGCCGAGGATCGCGGCGAACTCATTGCGGGCCACCGAGAGGTCAATGCGCTCGATCGCCGGCACGCGGCGGTCCCGGGCGATGAACTCCTTCGAGACCGCGCGGAGCTCCACGGCCGAGACCATCGGCTCAGGCGTGGACTTCGAGCGTGCGCCAGCGGAGCACGAGCCGCGAGAGGCGGAGGATCGCCTGGTCGGAGAGAAAGCCGAGCAGCCCCACCGAGAACATGGTCGCCACGCAGATGTCCATCCGCCCGACATAGTAGGCGTCCCAGAGGACGTAGCCGAGGCCGGACTTGACCGCGATCATCTCGGCGACGATCACGGCGGTCCAGGCCACGCCGATGCCGAGGCGCAGGCCCGTGAAGATTGAGGACAACGCCGATCGGAAGACCACCTTGAGGAGCACCGTCAGCGGGCCAGCGCCCAGCATGCGCGCCGCGCGCAGCAGCAGCAGGTTGGTGTCCCGCACCCCGTGGGTGGTGTTGACCACGATAGGGTAGAACGCGCCCAGCCCGATCAGGAAGAGGGCGCTGGCGTCGTAAATGCCGAAGACGGCGATGGCGAAGGGAAGCCAGGCGGTGATCGGGACCGGCCGCAGGAGCTGGATGGAAGGGTCCACCAGCCGCGCGACCAGGCGGTTCCAGCCGATGAAGATTCCGAGCGGGATCCCGAAAGCCGCGGCCAGGAGAAAGCCTTCGATCACGCGGCGCGCCGAGTAGGCGACGTTGGCGAGCCAGGTGCCGGAGTAAGGGGACAGGGAGCGCGTGGGCGCGCCGAAGATCCACGTGTACCAGGAGGCGGCCACCTGGGCCGGCGCCGGGATGATGCCCTCGACCACCCAGCGTTGGCGGACGGCCAGGTACCAGAGCGCCAGCAGCGCGATCGGCAGCGCCAGGGACCACAGCGAGCGCCGCGCGGGCATCGCTGACGCCAGCCTCTCGCTACCGGTTCAGCCCCAGCTCCGCCGGCGACTTCCCGGTGGCCCGGCTCAGAAAGTCGTAGGTGTAAGACTGGGCGATCTCGCCGGACACGTCGCGCGCGATGACGCCGTTATCTGACAGGAATTTCGAGATCCGCTTGATGGACTCGAGCGGCAACATGGCATCGAGCCGGGTGATGCGGATGGACTCGGCCGCCACGGGCTCCGGCAGGCCCGCCTTCTCTGCGTAGATCTTGGCCCAGCGCTGCGGGTTCGCCTGGGCGAACTTGAGTACGTCGAGGTACGCGATCACCAGCCGCTGCACGGCGTCGCGATTCTTCTCCATGAAGCCGCGGTTCACGGCCAGGACGGAGATGAGCCCGCCGACGGTCTTCGACTGATTGTGATCGATGGTGGGGTACTGCGCGAAGCCGTCCACGATCCCCTGGGCGCAGAAGGGCTGCCACACCACGGCCATGTCGATCTCCTTGGCCTGGAGCGCCTTGAGATAGTTGGCCCCGCCGCCCATGATGTTGACCACCTTGAGCTTGCCGTACTCGAGTCCCTGCTCCTGGACGGAGGCGGCGAACTTGAGCCAGGAGATCGAGCCCGCGCCCACGCCGATGGCCTTGCCCTGCAGACTCTTCCACTCCTTGACGTCCTCGCCCTTCCGCACGATGAGACAGTCGTTGCCGGAGCCCACGCCCGCCACGCCGACCAGCGACTTGGCGCCCTGGCCCACGGCAAGGGAGATGTCCTGAGGACCGAAGGCGGTGATGTCGAGATCGCCCGAGGCCAGCGCCGTCCGCGCATCCGCGAAGCGCTGGAACATGACGGTCTCGATCTGCACGTTATACTTGGCCACGTACTCGGGCAGCAACCAGAGCGGCGAGAGCGCAGGCACGTTCAGCATGCCCTGCTTCACCTTGACCGGCGCGGGCAACGGCGTTCGCAGGGCATCCTGCCCCCGGACGGGCGAGGCGAGAACGACCATGGAGATCAGCGCGAGGGAGGAAACGGCTCGACGGGCGCGGGCGTTCATCCACGTCCTCCTTTTCAGCAGACTGCCACCCTTGAAGACCCGGTCCGGTTGAAAGCCGGTGCGGAGTCTACCACAATCCGGTTCGACTGCGCTGCTTCGCGCCGCGGCGGCGCCACCAACGCCAGTACTGTCACCGACAAGGAGACGACACATGGCAAACGCCAGCATGGGGACGGGACTTCAGCTTCGTTCAACGGTGAGGAAGGACGGCGTCCTCGAGCTCTCGCTCGTCAGCGTCGCCACCCCTGAGCCAAAACCGGAGGAGGTGATCGTCCGCATCGACGCCTCCCCGATCAACCCTTCCGACCAGGGACTGCTTTTCGCCGGAGCCGACATGAGCACGGCCAAAGCATCCGGCACGGCTGACAACCCCGTGGTGACGGCAAACCTCTCCCCCGCGGTGATGAAGGCGATGGCCGGACGCCTGGATCAGTCCCTGCCCGTCGGCAACGAAGGGGCCGGGGTGGTCGTCCAGGCGGGCGCATCGCCTGCGGCGCAGGCGCTCATGGGCAAGACCGTCGCCATCCTCGGCGGCGCGATGTACTCGCAGTACCGGTGCATCAAGGCCGCGCAATGCCTGGTCTTGCCGCTGGGGACCACGCCGGCCGAGGGCGCCTCCTGCTTCGTCAACCCGCTCACCGCCCTCGGCATGGTCGAGACCATGCGCGCGCAGGGCCACACGGCGCTCGCGCACACGGCGGCCGCCTCCAACCTCGGGCAGATGCTCAACAAGATCTGCATCAAGGACGAGGTCGGCCTCGTGAACATCGTGCGCAAGCAGGAGCACGTGGACATCCTGAGGAAAGCCGGGGCCACGCATGTGTGCAACTCGAGCGTGCCCACCTTCATGGACGATCTGACCGAGGCGCTCGCCGCCACCGGCGCCACGCTGGCTTTCGATGCCATCGGCGGAGGGACGCTGGCGGGGCAGATACTCACCGCCATGGAGGCAGCCGCCAACAGGACGGCGAAGGAATACAGCCGCTATGGATCCACCACGCACAAGCAGGTCTACATCTACGGGGGCCTCGACCGCGGGCCGACACAGTTCAACCGCACCTTCGGCATGGCCTGGGGGATCGGCGGCTGGCTCCTCACGCCCTTTCTGCAGAAGATCGGCTTCGAGGCCGCCCAGAAGCTCCGAGAGAGGGTCGCGGCCGAGATCAAGACCACGTTCGCCAGCACGTACACGAAGGAGGTCTCTCTGGCCGGGGCGCTCCGGCTCGAAGAGATCGCCGTCTATGGCAAGCAGGCCACGGGCGAGAAGTATTTGATCAACCCGAACCTTGCGCTTCGCTAACCCGGGGGGCTTCGCTGAATCAGGCGAGCCGGGACAGGTACTGGGCCACGAAATCGGTGCCCACGTACTCGACGTAGGCCTGCGTGATGCGCTTCGTCACCGGGCCCGGCACGCAGCCGTCGCCGATCACCTGGCCGTTCACCGAGCGGACGGGGCAGAGGCAGAGGCTGGTCGACGTCAGGAAGACCTCGTCGGCGGTGACCGCGTCGTAGACGTCGAGGTCGCGCTCTTCCGCGGTGAGACCGAGCTGCGCGGCGAGCTCCATCGCCGTCCGCCGGCTGACGCCGGGCAGGACGTACTTCTCGCGCGGCGTGTAGATCCGCTCGTCGCGCACCACGAAGATATTGCTGCCGATCCCCTCGCAGAGGTTGCCGTTCTCGTCGAGCAGCACCGACCACGCCTGCGGCTGCGCGGCCTTGACTTCTTTGTCGGCGAGGATGAGGTTCAGGTAGTTGTGGGTCTTGGCGCGCGGGCTCAGCATCGGCGGCGGAATGCGGCGGATCGAGGGCACCACCACGTCGATGCCGTCCCGGAACTGGGACGCCCGCGCCTTGAGCGGCAGCGGCGTGCAATCGACGATGACCTGCGGCCCGGTACACGCCCAGCCCTCGTCACCGATCGCGTCGACGCCGCGGCTCACACGCTGGGCAAGCCACCAGTCGCCCGCGGCGGCGCGGAGATGCTCATTGCGCAGGACGACCTCCTCGCTGATCACGACGATCTCCTTGGGCTCGAGGCCGATGTCGATGCGCAGATAGCGCAGCGAGCGATAGAGCCGCTCCACGTGCTCTGCTAAGCGGAAGATGCGCCCGTCGAAGGTGCGCGTCATGTCGAAGCAGCCGTCGCCGCGGTTGAAGCTGCGGTCGCGGTAGGGAATGACCACCTCGGTCTCGGGCACGAATTTGCCGTTGAAGTAGGCGATGCGCGTCATGTGAGGCCTCCCTTCGGTTGGCTGCCGGCTGATGGGGAGTATGCGCCTGGCCTCGGCATGGGTTCAAGCGCTAGGTCCGCACTACCCGCTCCGCGACGACGCGCCCACAGCGCTGCGCCCCCGTCATGCGGGCAGACCAGTCTCCGCGGGCGAGTAGCTCTTCGGGATCGTCGGGTACATGACGAGCTCGGTGACAGACGTGCGCGGGTGGAGCGCCGCAACGAACTTCATCGCGTCCGCAAGATCCTCGGGTTGCATGATTCGCGCGAGCTCCTCATCGGAATACTTCACCGGCCGCTTCAGCATGATCGGCGTGTTCGTCTCATCCGGGAAGATGTTGCAGGTCCGGATGCCGAACTTCCACGCTTCCTTCACGAGCGAGACACCGAATCCCATCATTCCAAACTTCGCCGTCTGGTAGGCCATTCCCGCCACCCCCGAGGGGTTCTTGGCGGCGGTCGAGATGACGTTGATGATCAGGCCACCCTGCTGCTTGCACATCGGCTCGAACGCGGCGTGGAACATATTGTACTGGCCCGTGAGGTTCACGCGAAGCACCGCGTCGAAATCCTCCGGGGTGAGGTTCTCGATCCGGCGGCCGTGGCCGATGAGGTTGAGGCCGGCGTTGTTGACGAGGACGTCGACGCGCTGGAGCTTTGCGATGAGCTCGCGCGCGACGTGATCGACCGCTTCGCGATCTCCGACGTCGACGGGGGCGACGACCGCCTTGCCGTTCTTGGCCGCGATCTCCGCCGCGACCTCGTCCAACTGCGCCCTGCGCCGGCCCATCAGCACCACGCTGGCACCCTCACCGGCGAACATCAGCGCGCCGGCGCGGCCAATGCCAGTCCCGGCGCCCGTGATCCACACGACTTTGCCCTCGAACAGACCCATGGGATGACCTCCATTCGGATTCGTGAGGCAGGAATGACCAATCCTGCGGCCCGTGACCTACCGCAGCACGCCGCGATTCGAAAACCGCGTCTCCTGGCTGGTGATGAATTCGAGGAGCGCCGCCTGCCCGCCCTCGGTGGCCTGCCTCGCCCGGGCAAAGGCGCCCGCGATGTCCTCCGGCCGCTCGACCCGTAGGCTCCATCCGCCCATGGCGCGCCCCAGGTCCGCGTAGCGCCCGCCGATGTCGCGCGTGCCGTACTTGTCGTGCGACACGACCAAGTGCGGGATCTCGATGGCCATGCTCGAGTTGTTGAGCACGACCGTGAGGATGGGGATCCCGCAGCGGACAGCCGTCTCGAAATCGAGCCCGGTCATGCCGAACGCGGCGTCGCCCATGAAGTTGACGCAGAACTTGTCGGGGGCGGCGAGCTTGGCGCCGATGGTGAGACCGAGCCCGGTGCCGAGGGCGTGCGACTTGCCCCAGCCGAGATAGCTGCGCGGCGTGACGGCCCGATAAAAGGGCAGGAGCTGGTCGCGCGGGCTCCCCGAGTCGTGAGTGACGATGGCCTCTCGCGGGTCTACCGCGCGCATGAACTCCGCGATGACCCGGTAGGGATTGATCGGGACCTCGGCCGAGCCGAGCGTCGGCGTCCACTCGGCGAGCCAGGCCGCGCGCACGCGCTCGAGCTCCGCGCGCACGCCCTCGCGGCCGGCCGGGCGGCCTCCCTGGCTCTTGACGGCCTCGATAAACTGGCGCAGCACGAGCCGCGCGTCGCCCAGGAGCGGGTAGTCGGCGGCGTAGCTCTTGTTGAGGTCGCGCTCGTCATTGGTCGCGTGGATGAGCGTCTTGCCGGCGGGGATGCTGGCCGCCATCCCGTGGCGGGTGAAGCTGCACCCGATGCCGAAGACCACGTCGGCCTCGCGGAGATAGTGCAGGGTCTGGCCGGTCACGGCGGGGCCGCCGGTGCCGAGCGCGAGCGGGTGATCCTCGGGGAAGGCGCTCTTGCCTTCCATGGTGGTCATGACCGGCGCCTGGAGCAGCTCGGCCAGCTCGAGCAGGTCATCCGATGCCTCGGCGTACAGCACGCCCTGGCCGGCGTGGATCACCGGCCGCCGCGCCTCGCGGAGCACGCGGACGGCAGTCTCGACGTCGCGCGCATTGGCGCCGGCCGCTGTCACCTTGACCGACCGGTACGCGTCGATCAGGGCCTCGGGCACCTCCTCGCCCGCGACGTCGGCGGGGATCTCGACCATCACCGGGCCCGGGCGGCCCATGCGCATGAGGCTGATGGCCCGGCGCATGGCATCCGCGACCTGGCTGCCCACGGTGATGGTCTCGACGGACTTGGTGACGGACGCGTAGGTGCGCGCCGAGCTGAACAAGGGGAAGACCTGGGCACGGTCGCGCTGATGCCCGAGCGGCAGGAGCAGCATCGGCGTGGAGTCGGAGTACGCGGTGGCGACGCCGGGGAAGGCGTTCTCAGCACCCGGACCATACTGCATGCAGAAGACGGCGAGCTTCGTGCCGTTCGTCACCCGCGCATACCCGTCGGCGATGCCCACGCCCACCCGTTCCTGGCGGCAGATCACGGGCCGGATGTCGGCCTTGGCCGCGGCCTCGATCAGCGGAGTCGTCGGATAAGCGCTCAGGAAAAGGGCGCCCTCGATCTTGAGCATGCGGGCGATGGCATCGATGACTTTCATTGTCGGCGCTCCTTGGGCTCTTGGGATTACCGGCCGCTCGCGGGAACGAGCGGCTGGCCAGCGGCCCGCCGTTGACTATACCCCAGAAGCCCGCGGCATCGGTCAGCCCGAGGGACAGTCGGGGCGATCTTTTCGGACTTGACATAGTAGTGATATAGCGATATATCTACTTCATGAGAACCGCACAGCGAGCCGCTCCCGGAGCGAAGGTCCTCGACGATGTGGAGAGGGCGGCGAAGACCGCGGATGTCCTGAAGGCAGTGGCGCATCCTTTGCGGCTGCGCATCGTGGCGCTCCTCTGCAAAGGCGAGACCCAGGTGAACGCCATCGCGGACCGCCTCGGCGTGCCGCAGGCCATCGTGTCCCAGCAGTTGCGGATCCTGCGCATGCACCGGCTGGTCACTGCCGTGCGCGGCGGCGGGTACGCCACCTATCGCCTTCTGGAGCCGCGCCTGCGGCAGCTCGTCACGTGCATGGAGCAGTGCTCTCTCCACTGAGCAGGAGGCCCGGCGCGGAGGCGCCACCCTGGCAGGGATCACGCGGTGGCAGTTCATCAAGCTCGGCGCGGTGAGCGCCGGAGAGGAGCCAGAGCATGTCGCTTGAACGGTGGATCCGTCTGATCGCCGGGAGCTTCATCATCCTCAGCCTTACGCTCGGGTATTTCCACAGCCGCTACTGGCTGCTGTTTACTCTCTTCGTCGGCCTCAACCTTTTCCAGTCCGCCCTGACCCGTTGGTGCCTGATGGAGGTCTTTCTCACGCAGCTGGGCGTCAGGAGCGAGGCGGCCGCGCGCCGCGCCTGAACGCCATGGCTGTCCGCCCGCGCGCCGTCCTGCTCGTCCTGGTGGTGTTCCTGGTCGCCTGCAAGGGCGAGGGAGTGACGCATGCGCCCGGGTCAGAGTCGCCCGTAGCGCGCGGTGTCCGTGTCGAGGCTGTCGGACGTGAGCCCGTGCGGGAAACGTTCGAGGCGGTAGGCACCATCCGGTCCAAGACGCAGACGCTGGTGGCCAGCAAGGTGCAGGCCTACGTGCTCGAGGTTCGGGTCCGCGAAGGCGATCTGGTCCAGGCGGGCACGCCGCTGATCGTGGTGGAGGAGCGCGAATTCCGGGCCCAAGTGGACCGGGATCGGGCTGCGGTGCATGAGACCGTCGCGGGCCTCGATGAAGTCGGGCGCCTCCTGGAGGAGGCCCAGGCGGCGCTCCGGTCCGCCCGGGCCGACCACGACTATGCCGCCGCCACAGCCGCCCGCTACCGGCAGCTTGTGACCCAGCAGCTGATCGCGGCGCAGGACTATGAGCAGGTCGAAGCCCGGCGCAAGAGCGCGGAGGCCGCGGTGGAGCAGGCGCAGGCGCGGATTCTCTCGCTCCGCGCGCGCGAAGAGCAGATGCGCCAGCGCATCGAGCATGCTCGGGCCCAGCTGAGGGTGTCCGAGGTGGCGCAGAGCGACACGCGAATCGCGGCGGCCTCCACGGGGGTCGTGGTCAGCCGGCGGGTGGAGCCGGGCAACCTGGCGGTCCCCGGGCAGCCGCTGCTGATCCTGGACGATCCACGCCAGTACCGGCTCGAGGCTGAGGTTGGGGAGTCCGCCATGACCTCGGTCCGGCTCGGCCAGAGCGTGCCCGTGACGCTCGACTCGATCGGGCGGGCGGTGGACGGCAGAGTGGTGGAGATCGTCCCCGCGTCCGACCCGGCAAGCCGGACCGTGACGGTGAAGCTCGAGCTCCCCCCCGTGCCTTCGCTGCGGTCGGGTCTCTTCGGCCGCGCGAGCTTCACCGCGGGCGAGCGGAGGGCGCTGCTGGTGCCGGCGGGCGCCCTAGTGGAGCGCGGTCAGCTCACCGGCGTCTACGTGGTGGACGGCCAGAGCATCGCGCGGCTTCGGCTGGTCACGGCCGGATCGCGCCGCGGCGATCGCGTCGAGATCCTGTCGGGGCTCAGCGCCGGCGAGCGGGTGGTCGTGGCCGGCGCCGAGCGAATCGCCGACGGCGACCGCGTCGAGGCCGCGCCGTGACTGGCGCCCTCGGGCCCGCCGGGCGCGTCGCCCGCGCCTTTATCGACTCCAAGCTCACCCAGCTCGTGATCGTGGGCTCGCTCCTGGTCGGCCTCTTCGCGGTGCTGGCGACGCCGCGGGAGGAGGAGCCCCAGATCGTGGTGCCCTTCGCCGACGTGTTCGTGGAGATGCCGGGGGCCAGCGCCGAAGAGGTGGAAGGTCGGATCAGCATCCCGATGGAGAAGAAGCTGCGCGAGATCCCGGGCGTGGAGTACGTGTATTCCATCAGCCAGCCCGGGACGAGCGTGGCCATCGTGCGCTTCTACGTCGGCGAGGACGAGGAGCGGAGCATGGTCAAGCTCAATGACAAGCTGCGCGCCAACTTCGACCTGATCCCGCCCGGCGCCTCCCAGCCCCTCGTCAAGCCCCGCTCCATCGACGACGTGCCGATCCTGGCTCTCACGCTCTGGAGCGAGCGCGCCGACCCGTACACGCTCAGGCGGATCGCCGCCGAGCTCGACGGGCAGGTGAAGGCGGTGCCCGAGGTCTCGGAGACCCGGCTGATCGGCGGGCTCCGCCGCCAGCTCCGCGTGACGCTGGACCGGGACCGCCTTGCCGGCTTCGGCGTGGCGCCCGCCGCCGTGCTGGCGGCGCTGGGAGAGTCGAACCGGGAGCTGCGGGTGGGGAGCTTCGCCCGCGACAACCGCGAGTATCTGGTGGACGCCGGGACCTTCCTCGACGCGGCCGGCGCGCTGGGGGAGGTCGTGGTCGGCGTCTCGCGGGGACGCCCGGTCCACTTGCGCGACGTGGCCTCGGTGGACGACGGGCCCGAAGAGCCGCGGGAGTACGTGCTGATGAGTCCCGGGGGAGTCGCGGACCGGGCCGCCGCGCCCACGTTTCCCGCGGTCACGCTGTCGGTGGCCAAGCGCAAGGGCACCAATGCCGTGGTGATCGCGGAGCGGGTGCTGGCCAAGGTGGAGGCGGTGCGGGGACGCCTCATCCCGGGTGACGTGCACCTCACCGTCACGCGCAATTACGGGGAGACCGCGCGGGAAAAGTCCAACGAGCTGCTCAAGCACCTCCTGCTCGCCACCGTGTCGGTGACGGTCCTCATCGCGCTGTTCCTGGGCCTGCGCGCCTCGCTGGTCGTGCTGGTCGCAATCCCGGTGACACTGTCCCTCACCCTGTTCCTCTACTACCTCTACGGCTACACGCTCAATCGCGTCACGCTCTTCGCCCTGATCTTCTCCATCGGGATCCTCGTTGACGACGCCATCGTCGTCGTCGAGAACATCGCCCGGCATTTCCACCTGCCGCAGAATCGCGGCCGCGCGGCGACGGCCGTGGCGGTGGAGGCGGTGGACGAGGTCGGCAATCCGACCATCCTCGCGACGTTCGCCGTGATCGGCGCGATCCTGCCCATGGCCTTCGTGGGCGGGCTCATGGGGCCGTACATGCGCCCGATCCCGGTCGGGGCGTCGGTGGCCATGCTCTTTTCGCTGTTCATCGCCTTCATCGTCTCGCCGTGGGCCGCCACTCGGCTGCTGCGCGCCAGCGAGGCCCGGGAAGAAGCCGCCGAGGATCGGACGACCCGGCTCTACCGGCAGATCATGACGCCGCTCATCGCCGACCGGAAGCGCCGCGCCCTCTTCCTCGGGGCCGTGGCCGTCCTTATGCTGGGATCTTGCTCGCTCGTCTACTTCAAGCTTGTCCGTGTCAAGATGCTGCCCTTCGACAACAAGAGCGAGCTCCAGGTCATCGTGGACATGCCCGAGGGGACGACGCTCGAAGACACCGCGCGCGTGACACGCCAGCTGACCGAGGCGCTGGCGGCCGACGTCGAGGTACGGGACAGCCAGCTCTATGTGGGAACGGCCGCGCCCTACAATTTCAACGGGCTGATCCGGCACTACTTTCCGCCGTTCCGGGAGAAGCCCAACGCCGCCGACATCCAGGTGAACCTGCGCCCCAAGGGTGAGCGGCGCGCCCAGAGCCACGCCATCGCACGACGGCTGCGGCCGCTCCTCCAGCGGATCGCGGTGCCCGCGGGCGCTCGGATCAAGGTGGCCGAGGTTCCCCCAGGCCCGCCGGTGCTCCAGACCCTGGTGGCGGAAGTGTACGGGGACGACCGCTCCGCGCAGCTCGCAGCTGCCCGGAGCGTGCTGGGCGTCTTCGGGGCGACTCCGGGGGTCGTGGACGTGGACTGGTATGTGGAATCGCCGCAGCCCGGCTATCGCTTCGTCCTGGACAAGGAAAAAGCCGCGCTCTACGGGATCTCCACTGGCGAGATGGTCGAGGGGCTGCGCGCGGCGCTGGGCGGGGCGGCCGTGGGGATCGCCCATCTGCCCAGGGAGCGAGAGGATGTGCCCATCGTCGTCCGGCTACCGCGGGAGCAGCGTAGCGGCGTCGACGCCCTCGCGGCCCTCAAGCTGCGCGGCACCGGCGGCGCCATGGCGCCGCTCGGCGAGCTGGCCCGCGTCGAGCCCACGACGCAGCCGCCCTTCATCTACCGGAAGAACCTCCAGCGCGTTGTCTACGTCACGGGCGACGTGGCTGGCCAGGAAGAGAGCCCGGTCTACGCAATCATGAGGCTCAACCGCGAACTGGACCGGCTCGCCCAGGCGGACGGAGGGCCCGTGCCCCGCTACGTGGCGAGTCAGCCCTTCCTCACGGATCGCGTCTCGATCAAGTGGGACGGCGAGTGGCAGGTGACCTACGAGGTCTTCCGCGACCTCGGGCTCGCCTTCGGCGCCGTCATGGTCCTGATCTACGTCCTCGTCGTGGGCTGGTTCCGCTCGTTCAGGATCCCGCTGGTGATCATGGCGCCCATCCCCCTGACTCTGGTCGGGATCCTGCCGGCCCACGGCCTGTTGGGGGCCTTCTTCACTGCCACCTCGATGATCGGCTTCATCGCGGGCGCCGGGATCATCGTCCGCAACTCGATTATTCTGGTGGACTTCATCGAGCTGAGGCGCGCCCAGGGAATGCCGCTTGCCGAAGCGGTGGTGGACGCCGGGGCCGTGCGCTTCCGCCCCATGCTGCTCACGGCGGCGGCGGTCGTGGTGGGCGCCTCGGTGATCCTGTTCGACCCGATCTTCCAGGGGCTGGCGCTCTCGCTCATGGCCGGGGAGGTGGCCTCCACGCTCCTGTCGAGGATGGCGGTGCCAGTGCTGTACTACATGACCGAACGACACAAGGAGGATGTCCATGCTGCACATCGTTGAGTCCAGGAAATCGCTCGATCAGGTCGCCAAGGATCTCGAAGCCGCCGTGACGCGACACAAGTTCGGGGTGCTGGGCGTCCACGACCTCAAGGCCACGATGGCCAACAAGGGCGTGGCCTTCAACCGGGAGTGCCGGATCTTCGAGGTCTGCAATCCGCACCAAGCGAAGAAGGTGCTCGAGACCAACCTCGAGATCTCCACGGCGCTGCCATGCCGGATCTCGGTGTACGAGGATGGCGGGGCGGTCAGGCTCGCCACAATCAGACCGACCGCGATGATCGAGCTCTATGCGACTCCAGGGCTCAAGGGCGTGGCCAAGGAGGTCGAGGAGACGCTGGAAGCGATCATGGCTGAGGCGGCGCGCTGATATGAGCCGCCCCTACTATCGCGACGCCGTGCTCACCCACCTCTGTGGTCCGGCCTCGGGCGCGGCGTAGGCGGCAAGTGGTCAGGGGAGACCTTGGATGGGAGGCAAGTGGGCGTTGATCCTCGAGATCGTGTGAGTGGTCACCTGGGCAGGTCACGCGCCCGACTCGGGCACAAATCTCGGCACAACTCTCTGACGCGAGTTTCGGAGTGGGCAGCCTACTGAAAAAAGTGGGGGGCAGGGGCGGGATTGAACCGCCGACACCAGGATTTTCAGTCCTCGCCACCAAGGGCGGGCATCGCCCGTGTTTTCCCATTATTTTGTCTGGGGCAGGTCCGCTACCGGCGTCTCGCTAAGTTGCGGTCAATTGCACTCTGTCGCGCCGCGCGAGTGTACATCCCCGGTGACAAGCTCCGGAGCTTCTTCCGCGGGGCGATCTCAGTTCATGAAGGCCAGGCGCTTCGGTTCGCCTTGTGGCCCGGCCGAACTCCGAGACCGGCGTATGTCTTGCGACGCCTCAAGCTGGTGCCGGGTTCAGTCCGCCGGGTGAGACCGCAGCCAGTCAGGGTCGCCGGCGCGCGACCAACGGCGCGACATCGGGTTTCAAGTCGATCGTCTGGGCGGCGGGGCTCAGGTGCCCCGGTCGAGCGCCGAGCACGGGCGACGACGAGGATACTTCGAGGTTGGCGATTCCGTGCGCGGCGTGCCCGCCGCAGGCGGGACGAGTGGACGGTTACGGCTCTGAGGATGATCTTCTGGCGCAGGTAGTGGCGCGGACGCGTGCAGGAGTTTTCCACTCGCTCAAGCGTGACCGATGCCGCGGGCGATGGGTCCAAGCCCTGTCGGGTTCGCCATCCTTTCGCTTCGGACTGCTGCGAGCTATCTGAATCAAGCCGGGCTATGCGAGGACACTGTAGGCGATACCCAGCGCGGCGATCACCAATGAGACAAGCAATTGGTATCTTCCCGCGAACGGGGGTGCGAGCTTGTACACCAGAACCAGCCCGCTGATGATGACCATCCAACCCAGACTGGTCATGCCAATAATGACGGCGGCAACCATGAGTCCGGCGCTGCAGCCCATACAGCTCAGGCCGTACCTTGCGCCGGCGACCAAGGCGCTGCGTAGCAGGTTGAAAGGCAGCGGGCCATGGAGTGCGCACAACTCCCGGCAGCGGGCTTCGCTTGCGCGCTTGATCGGAGTGATGGCGTACAGCGCAGCAAGCACGAGGGCCAGGCCGCCGGTCATGGGCTGATCCGGCCACGGCATGTTCGCCGCGCGGTACAGCGCGTAGCAGACGAGGCCGAACAAGAGCCAGACCGAGAGATACGTGACGCCCAAAGCTGCCGTCGCGGCCTGCCAACCCCTCCGTCCCTCAGAGCTCTGTGCGAACTCGAATACCAGCGGCACAGCCGAGGGCAGCATCATCGCAGCCATCATCACCACCCAGGTCGTGGCAAACGATTGGAGTGATCCCAAGCCCATGCCCATGCCCATGTCCATCGCGGCCATCGACCGCGACTGCCCGATCGTCAGCACCCACGCGAGCACAGCTACGACAAGCACTGCCAGGGCGGTCAACGCGGCAGGATCGAATTCGCGTCGGGTGCTCCCTGTTTGATCGTCGGTGCCTGCAGACCAACCTTTGCATGCCGGGCAGAATCCGCGACGCCTGACCTGACGGATCAGGCGCGCCGCGGCAAGCACGTGCGTGACCGACATCAGTCGGGATACTCATCGCGGCGCCGGACCCACGTCAGTCCCGAATCGCCCTCATCGCGGCCCTTTGGGACCAGATCCATGTAGTGGTAGGCGACGTTCAACATATCAAGGCCGCGGGCGTAGGTGGAGTACGTGTGATAGATCCGGCCGTCCTCGTCCCTCGAGAAGACGCTGATACCGGGGGCTTCCGACATTGACCATGGGTTGAGCCTGTAGTTGTAGTCGACAGCGTCCGCCTTCAGCTCGTTCTCCGTAAATGACACGCGGTAGTCGAAGTTGAACTCGCTGCCGGCCGAGGATAGCCAGGGAAACGTCCAACCCATCCGCTTCTTGTACGCGGCCAGCTTTGCGCACGGAGCCAGCGATACCGCGACCATAGTGATGTCGCGGTGGTTCAAGTGGACCGTCACGCCATTGAAGTTGTCCATCCAGAACGAACAGGCCCAGCATGGGGCGTCCTGCGTCCAGGTCGTAGAAGGACTGGCCGTATCAGGGTTGAACATCGCGTGATACACGACCAGCTGGCCGCGTCCCTGGAACAGGTCGGCGAGGGTTTGCCTCCCATGTTCGCCTTCGAAGACGTACTCCTTCTCGACCAGCTCCCAGGGAAGATCGCGACGCTCTCTGCTTAGCTGGTCACGGAGGCGCGTGAACTCCTTCTCCTTGACCAAGTGCTTCTTTCGGGCCGCCACCCATGCGTCGTGCCTCACCACTTTGTGCGTTGCCATCGCATCCTCCTAGCGTTGCGGAAGGTCAGTAGATCAGACCGCCGCGAGCCTGCTTGATAACCAGTTGGCCTTTGATTATTCGGTTCAGACGCCGGGTCTCATCGCAAAGTCTATACCCGCGCGCCAGCAGCCTAACGCTCTGCGTCAGATCGCGGCGTTTTGCGCATGCGTGCGGTAGCGTCTGGCCGTTTCCCTAGCCGACGTCGGCCATTTCGCCTCTCGATTGCTGCTGCATTCCGCCATCTGGGCGCTGCAAAATGCAGCACAAGACCCTCGCGGAGGCGCCGCCATGACCTATCCGCTTCTCAAGTTCGTCCACCTGCTCGGACTCACCCTCATGGGTGCTGGATTGATCGGGGTCTGGTACGCCGACCTCCGCTCCCGTCAGGTGCCTGAGTTGCCGCTTGTGGCAGAGGCCATCCGCATGATCGCGGTGTTCTATGACGGGCTGGTCGTGCCGGGAGCTCTGCTGCTGCTCGGCTCCGGCACCTGGCTGATCGTTACCACCTACGGGGGCTGGGCGTTCCTCGGCATGCCGTGGCTCGCCGGGATGGTCGCCCTCTTCGCCTTCGAGGTCGTCGAAGGCAACACCGTGACCCGGCTGTACTTCATGCGCCTGCGCCGGCTCAGCCGGGAGGCGCTGGCGCTCGGAGCGATGACGCCGGCCCTGACGGCGGCACGACGCGAGCAGGTCCCGACCTTCACGCACTTCCTGGACATCCCGATCCTGCTCGTGATCGTGGCCCTGGGCGCGGCGCGGCCAACGACATGGACGCTCCTGCTAGTGGGAACGGTACTCGCGTTGCTGGCGGCGGCAGTCCTGACCATCACGCTGCCGCGCCTGTACCCGTGGCCGCGTTAAGCTCTGCGCAGACACTGTTGCTGACGCCCCTCCGCGCATCGGCGTGAATACGCGCCGGCGCGAACTGGATCTACTTCCATGCCGGCGTGCGAGGCAAATCAACTGTTGGTCCGTTCGCAGCTGGCGGAGAATCTAGCCGGTATCATTTCCGTGAAAGGGTCGCCTGCAAAATCCGGCGAGGGCACGGTGATTGCGACAGAAGTTCTCGAATGGAGACGAGAACTGAGTGACGTGATCGTTGACCCGGTGAAGACCGCGTCAATCTCCGACGCTGTCGCGAGGTACGATGCGAGGGTGACCTTGGTTGGACTTATCTCTCAAGAGACTCGTAGCCGCCACGCTACCGCAAAACCGGCTTGAGAGCTTCTCGTCTCCGGCAACCGTTGGAGCCGTTGAACTTATATCCAGACCTCACTACACCTTCCCATTAAACTTCGCTTTGTAGCATCTCGTCTCTGGGACAGAGTCAACAAGCGCGAACAAATTCGTGTACCAGCATCTTTCGCAGGCAAACATCTCCTTCTTTGGTGGTTCGCAGCTCTGGCTGACTCTCGCCCCCGTCTCGGCCGCGATCGGGTATCAGATTGCTCATCACTCAGATGAACTTCTGAGATGTCCAGAGATTCCGTGCGGTGCGGGCACTATAGCTCCATCGGTGTCTAGGTCAATTGGGGAGCAGACCAACCCCTGATACCGCCCGAGGTTCCGTCCCTTGAGTGGGTGAACCGCCCCGGCTTTTCCGGAGACTCGGTTACGTGAGTACGGCCAGCTCGGCCGAGGCCGTCTGGCGGTTGTCTACGCGAAGCTACAGCTGTTAAAAAAGGCGTGACGTGCTTTGGGCTGTCGAGCGACGGATCTGCCGGTTAATCAACTTCCCAGTGTAGACCTTCACGAACTCTTTCAGATTGCCGAAGCCACGACCAAATCCCCGTGGCTCGGGATGTCGTCATCGTGCTTGGCAGGGTTCGTAACTGTCCGAAACGCGTTCAGCTTCCCGGCGTGAGAAGGGTCCTTGACCAGAATCGGAGGAGGGCCTCCTCCCCTGGTCCCCCAGCGGCGGCATGACGTACAATTCGACGCCCACAGCCGACGCCCCCCCCCTTACGCCGGATTGTTTTCGCAAACGCTCTTGAGGAGCTCGAAATTCGAGGCCTGCCCAGCCATCATGCCCTTCTTGTTTTGCGCCGGCAGTTCTGCGCCCATCCAGTTCACGTTGAATCTGAGCCGCGTGCTGCCGTCGTCCAGGGCCTCCATCTCGTAGTGAGCCTGGAGGGTCAGCTTGATTTCCGGTATTTCCACTTTCTCCGAATAGCGCGCATGGTCCTCGTGGAAATCGCGGTACACGGCTGTGTTGATCAGCTTCAATCCGTGGAACACGCAGTTGTGCCGCATGCCGATGCGCTCGCTCGTCATCTCGCGGTTGATCGTGTCGACGCCGTCTAGCCATTCCGGCCGCTTGTCGACGTTGATCAACGTTTGGTACACCGCTTTGAGCGGCGCATTGATCACGATCTCGAGATCGTCTTCTCCCTTCTCTACTACGAAACGTGGGTGCGCCGCTGGCGGCGAAATCTGTCCCCGGTAGTCGCTGAGTGTCGCGAACTCGTAATTGACGGTGCCGATCGCGTTGTAGGCCTGACTCGATTTCGACCACTGGAGGGCCGGATGGTGGCTGGTGTGACCGACCGCATTGCAGCACGCCTCGGTGATGAGGATGTATTCGTTCGAGTCGACGTCGTTTTTTAGCAGCCGGTGAGCGACGATCATGTCCACTCCGGTCGCCTTCACGAACTGAGCGACCTTGATTTCCTTCAGGTACCCGAAGTGCGCGATGAACTTGAGCGTCAGATTGCTGGCGGTCTGGCACGCGCCGCACTGGCAGACCGTGTCTCGCTCGATGACCATCAGCCGCTTGTGAAAATTCGAGAACATGGTCAGGCATTGCTCGACGAGTTGCTCTCGCCCAAGCGGTTCACCGGTACGGTAGAACAGGACGGCGTCGCCTTCGATCTCCGCCAGCGTGAAGTCGGTTTCGTTCGACTCGACAAGCAGTTCCAACAGCTCGGTAATGATGTGGGCGGCGTGATCGATCTCCGTGGTTTTCGTGAAATCGGTGAATCCGCTGATGTCGGGAATGAGGACTATCGCTTGTTCGGCCATGGCGAGGGCCTTTAGGGTGACAGGGCAAGCCTGAGCCGACTCGATGATCGCGTAGCGGCTCCCGAGCCTGAATGAGACGTTCGACCTACCACGCACGGACGCGAGTCGGCGAAGCTCCTCCCTGTCGTCGGCAAATCCCGGGCACTAATCGGCGAAATCGTCGCCGCACCGCTCCCACGGCCGGCTTGAACGGGCCGTCCTTCGCAGAGAGTGCGAGGCATCATTGAACCCTCTCGCGTTGGTTCACACAATGCCCTTTCACTGATCCGGCGGTTACAAACCCATGAGACAGCGAGCTATCGGCGCTCCAAGCGGATTATCACGGAATTCGCAGGGATGTGCAAGACAACAGATGAAGGGCCGCTGGACGACGAGCCTCCGGACTCCGCGGCGTCAAACGCACTCTTCCCGCGGGAGGCCGATCAAGTCGCTCCGGCGAGCGTGGATGACAGCCTGCAAGGGCGCCGGGCGGCCCGGGCTCTTGCTCCACGACCTTCGGCGCTCGGCGGTCAGGAACCTCGAGCGCGCTGGGATCTCGCGCTCCGTTGCGATGAAGCTCACGGGCCCCAAAACCGAGGCCGTCTACCGCCGCTACGCGATCGTCGCCGAGAGTGACCTCCGCGAGGCAGGTGCAAAGCTCTCGGCAGCGCTCGGAACAGGCGCGGCCACGGCTTCACTCAGTGACAGCTCCGGTGACATTCGGTGACAGGCGGAAAGGGCGTTCACTAAATGGCTGAAAGAATGGTGGGCAGGGACGGGATTGAACCGCCGACACCAGGATTTTCAGTCCTATTCCCCGGAACGTGTAACTGCGCGTAACTGTTTGATGTCGAACAGCAGAGTCACGACGGCCTAGTGTGCTCGAGTGGGCTGGAGTGATCAGGAATGCGCTGGACTTGGGCACAACTTGGGCACAAACCGGTCGGGCTCCTATTGAATCACTCGATCTGCTCGCAGCAGCAGCGACTGCGGAATCGTCAGGCCGAGGGCCTTGGCAGTCTTGCCGTTGATCACGAGTTCGAACTTGGTGGGCTGTTCCACAGGAAGCTCGCCGGGCTTCGCGCCCTTGAAGATCTTGTCGATGAAGCTTGCGAACCGGAAATAAATATCGGGGTAGTTCACCGCGTAGGCTATCAATCCCCCGGCCTCGACGAACTCGCGGGCCGGACAGGCGGACGGCAGCCTGTTGCGGGCGACGAAGTCGACGATCGTTTGTTGATGCATTTGGGTAAGACCGTCTGCCCCGATGACAAGCGCGTCGACACGCCGTTGCACTGCCAGTTCGAATGCCCGGCCTAAGTCGCCCTCGTTCCGCACGTCGAGAAGCTCAGCCTTGAGACCCAGTAAGCGGGCCGCCGTCTTTGTCTCTTCACGATGGCATGCGGGTCGCCCATCGTCGCCATAACTGTTGGAATTGTTTCGGTCGCTTTTTTGGCCGCCCTGGCGGCTGGCGTCCCCCTGGTCACGATCAGGTCGACCTTGAGACGAACCAGTTCGGCCGCGAGGTCCGGGAACCGCTCGGCGCGACCATCCGCCGACCGATATTCGATGACCAGGTTTCGCCCTTCGACGTAGCCGAGATCCCGCAGCCCCTTGCGCAAGGCGTCGAGATTGGCGGCATTCCGTGCCGCGGGTATTGTCTCCAGAATCCCGATGCGATAGACCTTTCCCGCCTGCTGCGCGTCGGCGACGAGCGGCCCGGCGAGCAGGCCGAGGATGAAGAGCAGCGGGAGCCCAGCTGAACGCAGCCGCATTGCGATCCTCCCGGAGAGCCGACTGGTGACCTGGTAGGACGTGACGGGAGTCTAGGGGGGTTGGGCCGCCGTGTCAAAGGTCATCCCTGCCCGGACTCCGGACGCAGGGGGCTGCCACGCCCTGGTGGTGCCTGGTTGGAGAGCCTTGGGCCTTCGAACTGAGTGGGCTATCCCGAATCGGCACTCGTGGCCCTGGCAGGCACGGCCAGGCTTAGGGGCGAACTGCCTGCGCGAACCGTAGGTTACCGCACCTGCCCTCGCGGTCCCATTTCCGCTGACGTCGAACGTCGCTTCCGACCCGCCGTCGTGGCTGCGGCTTCGGTTCCGTCCACGGCGAGACGGGGGGCCAAGTTCGTCTCGTCCCTAAGGATCGCAATGCGGGCCGCGCCTGGGCCGCGGTGGAGACTTTCGAGCACGCGCCGCGGCGGGCGATCCCCTCTATGCTGTCTGGGCGCGGCGCGCCCCCGGTGACTCCGTCTCGCTCTGTTAGAGGTTGGGAAACGCTTCCCCGTCAATCTCGATGAACAGCGTGGCCGGTTGCGCTGCTGGGCGCGCCACCCAGATCAGCGACGCCACGGAATTGGTCCGCGGATTGACGCCTTGCCACACGCCGCCTACCGGCCGGCAATCACGCCGACTCGAGGTCATCTCGCGCTTGCATTCGTTGAAGCCGTCTGCCGCGAGGGCGTCGAAGATCTGCCCCGGCGTTCCGATCCAGCCCTGCTCGGGCTCACTCCATGCCATCCGTCCCCGTTCGCGAAGCTCATTGAGACTCGTCATAGGTTCACTCATCTTTCGGATATCCTTTCACCGGCCCCGCAGACGCGGGACCGGTCGATATACGCGGGCGGGCGTCGATCGATCCGCGGCGTCCATCTCGGCGTGCCGCTTCTTCCCGTGAGCCACAGCGCTGCTGATCGTCGGAAACGTCTC